>ENA-ORCV01000034-ORCV01000034.1-marine-metagenome-genome-assembly--contig:-NODE-34-length-348828-cov-12.709240_pt1 | contig 348828 bp, 308 predicted proteins | sample MGYA00237779_ERZ508509 | MGnify/ENA primary metagenome ERZ508509 (study PRJEB26180, sample SAMN06268772) | marine metagenome | isolation source: Bioluminescent Bay, La Paraguera, Puerto Rico | place... | reverse complement strand
GATTCCCCGATTCCCCGATTCCCCGATTCCCCGATTCCCCGATTCCCCGATTCCCCGATTCCCCGATTCCCCGATTCAGCGGGGCAGCCACTTTTCGATCGCGGCCATCGTCCGTGCCAGCGCGCCGCGGCCGTTCTCGACCAGCGCCAGGCCGGCCTGGCCCATGCGGTCGCGGGCGGCGGCGTCGGTGAACAGGCGCGTGGCGGCATCGGCGATGTCCATGCGGCCGGTGACGCGCTCGGCAGCGCCGGCTTCCAGCAGCTGGCCGGCGATTTCTTTAACGTTATCGGTGAACGGGCCGATGAGGATGGGCTTGCCCAGGGCGGCCGGCTCCAAAAGGTTGTGCCCGCCGACGGGTTCGATGGTGCCGCCGACGAAGGTGATGTCGGCCGCGGCGTAGTAGTTGCCCAGCTCGCCCATGGTGTCGACGACCATGCACTGGCAGTCGCGCGGCGGCACGCGGGATTCACTGCGCAGGCAGACGGCCAGGCCCGATTCGCGGGCATTCTCGGCGGCGCGGGTGAAGCGTTCCGGGTGTCGGGGCGCGAGCACCAGCAACGCGTCGGATCGCATCTTCAGCAGTCGGCTGAATGCCTCGACCAGCTCGGCCTCGTCGCCTTCGTGGGTGCTGCCGGCCACCAGCACCGGGCGGCCGACGCCCCAGGCGCTTTTCAGCATCTCGCCGGTCTCCGCGAGGCTGGCGGAGACTTTCACGTCGAATTTCAGGTTGCCGGTAACGCTGACACGTTCCGGCAGCGCGCCCCGGTCGATAAATCGGTCGGCATCGGCCCGTGACTGCGCGAGGATGGCGTCGGTACCAGCCAGCGCGTGGCTGATCAGGCGGCCCAGGCGGCGGTAGCCGCGCAACGACGATGCCGACATCCTTGCGTTGACCAGCGCAACGGGGATGCCCTTCACGCGAGCCGCGTGGAACAGGTTTGGCCAGATCTCCGTTTCCAGCACCAGCACCAGCCTTGGCGCCAGGTGGTTGAGCAGGCGCTTGCCGGCACCGGGCAGGTCCAGCGGCAGGTGCTGGTGGGTGACCTGGTCGCCGAACAGTTCCTGGACGCGGGCTGCGCCGGTAGGGGTGAACGTGGTGACGGTCAGCGGTTCGTCGGGATGGTTCTCCAGCAGCGCAGAGATCAAGGGGCTGGCGGCGTTAACCTCTCCTAGCGACGCGGCGTGAAGCAGGATGCCGCCCGGCTCGGTGTCCGCGAAACTGAACCCCAGTCGTTCGTCCCAGCGCTCAAGGTAACGCCGGTCGCGAAAGCCGCGCACGGCGAAGTACGCCAGCAGGATGGGCGTCGCCAGGATCATGGCGAGCGAATAGAGGAAACGCATCGAAGGCTCCCGAAACAGGCCATTCGAGTATATCAGGGCGGCAACGGGGGCTTGGAACCCGGGGCCCGGGGCTGGACAATGGGGCATGGATGGATTTCCCCGCGCACCGGCACCCAAACGTCCCGGCTTTGCGCCCCGCAACTGGGGCGGCTGGGCCGTGGTCGCGTTCCTGTGGCTGCTCGGTCACCTGCCCCGGCGCATCGGCCGCATCATGGTCTCGCCACTGGCGCCGTTGATGAAGCGGTTGATGGCGTCCCGGCGGCGTATCGCCCATCGCAACCTGGAACTTTGCATGCCGGAGCTGGACGAGGCAGGCCGCGAGCAGGTCATCGACGGCTGTTTCCGTTCACTGGCACGCATGCTGGCGGAACAGGCCTGGTGCTGGGCGGGCCCGGCGAAAGACATCACCGGCATATCACGCCTGGCCGAGGGCAGCGAGGCGCGCCTGGAGGCCGCGGCGGCCGATGGTCGCGGGGTGCTGGTGGTGACCGCGCATGTCACCTGCCTGGAGATCGGCGCCCGGGTGCTGGGCGAGCGCCATGTCGGTCATGGCGTTTACCGGCCCCTGAATAACGCGGTCATCGAGTGGTACCAGAACCGCGGCCGGGCCTGGTACGCGGCGGGAATGATCAGCAAGCGGGACATCCGCGCCCTGGTGCGGGTGCTACGTGCCGGCGGATTCGCCTGGTACGCGGCGGACCAGGATTTCGGCGCGGCGCAGAGCGTGTTCGCGCCGTTCTTCGGGGTCCCCACGGCCACGCTGCTGGCCACCCACCGCTTGCCGAAGATGACCGGCTGCCAGGTGATGGCGATGTTGCCGCGCTATATCGAGGACGAGGATATTTACGAGATCGAGGTCTCGCCGGTGTTCGAGAACTTCCCGACCGATGACCCGGTGGCGGACCTGGCCCGGGTCAACGCGGTGCTCGAGGCGCAGGTGCGCTGCGCGCCGGAGCAGTACTGGTGGATTCACCGCCGATTCAAGACCCGTCCACCGGGCGAACCGGGGCTCTACGGCGACGATGCCCGCCCGACCTGACGGGTCAGGCGCGGGTCGATCGCCGCGAAGAATCCGCCGGCCACGAACCATGTGAGCGTGGAGATATAGGTGCCCCAGGCCGCGAAATGCGAGTTCAGCGGGAAGTAGATCAGGAAAAGCGCCAGCGCGAACGGCAAGGCTTCGCTGCGCTGGTCATCCGGAAGGGACCGCCATAAACGCCAGCCGAGCACGTACAGCCCCAGTAACCCCAGCAGGCCGATGGTGCCGGCGTCGGCCATGTATTCCAGCACGAAATTATGCGGGTGGCGGCCGCCGATGTTCTCGCCTTCCGGGGTCAGGTTGGGGTCACCCGGCGCGGCATAGTCAAAATAGGCCACCGGGTAGCCGCGAACCCCGACGCCATTGACCGGGTGATCGCGGTACATGGCGATGGCGTTGCCGAAGATCGGCGCCCGGTTCGACAGGGCAATCGCGGTGCCCTGCTTCGTGCCGTCGAACAGCAGCAGGCTTTCTTCGACCCGCTCCTGGAACATGGGTGAAACGAACCACGCGGTCATCAGCATGGCAATGCCCAGCGCCGGAGCCGCGAGCGCCACGCGCCGGGCGCCCGGGCGCCCGGAACGGAACAGCATCAGGGTGTAGCAGCCTACCAGCACGAGCATGATCATCCATCCCGCCCGCATGCCGGCAATCAGCACTGCGCCCAGGACCAGGCCGAATGCCAGCGGCCAGGTCCACGCCGGCCAGCGGCGACGCACGTACTCCAGCGCCAGCGGCGAGAGCATGGCCAGTACCGGCCCGTAGAACTGGTACTTGCGGTAAAACACCGCGTTCAGGCGGTCTTCGTGCATGGGAATGCCAAAAACGTCGTAACCCAGGAACAGCTGGACGAAACCATCAAAAGCCCAGAACAGCAGGATCAGCGCCGTCCATTTCAGGAAGGTCCAGCGCAGCGGCGCGGGGTGCAGCAGCACCGCCATGCTCGCGGCCGCGGCCAGGAATCGTAATGCGCCGATACTCTGCGCCCAGCTTTTCGCCGGGATGATCGAATCGAAGCTGGAGAACAGCATCGGCAGCCAGAAGCACAGGAAAATCGGCAGCATGACGGCGGTGATGCGGCGTGTCCGCTCGCGGTGGCGGGCTGAAAACCACAGCCACGGGAACATCAGCGCGAACGCCATGATCGGCACCTCGGGCAGGCGCCGGATGGGTAGCAGCACGATGAATAGAATGGCCAGCCACGCCGGCCATTCGGCGGCGAGCTTGCGCATGGCGGTGCTCAGTCCGCCAGTCGGTAGCGGGCGCTGCAGTAGGGGCAAAGCGCTTCGCCCGTGGCCTCGATGGGCAGGTACACCCGCGGGTGCGAGTTCCACAGTTTTTGTTCCGGCGTGGGGCAGGACAACGGCAGGTCGTCGCGGCTTACCTCGTAAACCGTCTCGGCATTGGCCTGGGCCAGGGTGTCATTGTTGGCGTCCGTGAAGTGGGCCACGGTTTTCTCTCCCGCTCGTCGAAGCGCGTATTCTAACCCGTTCGGGCGTTTACGCGGAGGGGGCGGCGAGGATTCTGTCGCAGATGGCGGCCGCTTCCGCGGTGTCTTCCGGGCCGATGGCCGCATGCGCCCGGCCCAGCGCGCGGGCATGCCGGGCCAGGTTCAGCCGGTGGCGGGTTTCCCGCAGCACCGCGGTGTCGTCGCCGCTGAGCCAGCCGGTTTCACCCAGCGCCGCCAGCAGGTCGTCGGTGCCGTGGTATGCCAGTATTTCCGGGTGTTCGTGCGCCATCAGCAATGTGCCCAGCTGGGCCACGAAGTCGAGATCCACCAGGCCGCCCGGGCCGTGCTTGGCGTGGTCGTCATTGCCAATCTCGCTGCGCATGCGTACCCGCATCTCGACCACTTCCCTGGTCGTTTCTTCCTTGTCGCGAGGGCGGGCGAGCACTTCGCGACGCACGGTTTCGAAGGCTTTCCCGACCTCGGCATCGCCCGCCACGGCGCGGGCCCGGACCAGGGCCTGCAGTTCCCAGGTCCAGGCGCTCTCCGCCTGGTAGCGCCGGAAGGCGTTCAGCGACGAGACCAGCAGGCCGGCGCGGCCGTTCGGGCGCAGGCGCGTATCCACTTCATACAGCCGGCCGGCGGGCGACAGTGTCGTGGTCAGCGCCAGCATGCGACGCGTGACCCGGGTGTACCAGGTTTCCGCCGGCAATGGTCGTTCGCCATCGGAGGTTCCCCGTGACTGGCCGTAAAGAAAGACCAGGTCCAGGTCGGAACCGTAGGACATGGCGCACCCACCCAGGCTGCCATAGCCGATCACGGCCAGGCCCGGCGGCGGGGGCTCGCCATGGCGTTCGCGCATATGGTCGCGCGCCACGTCGAGCACGCCCTGCATCAGCATCTCGGCCAGTCCGGTGAGGTGTTGCTGCACATCTTCGGCAGTCAGTTCACCCTCGATTTCCGCCGCGGCGATGCGCAGGGTCTGGGCCTGTCGCAGGTAATTCAGCGCGTTGACCGCCGCCTCGGTGTCCTCGGCGCCTTCCAGCACCCGGTCCAGCCCGGCCGCCAGGTCCTCGTCCACGGGCTGCAGCGAACCCAGCGCGGGATCAATCAGCTCGTCCAGCAAAGCGGGGTGGCGGGTGACGGTGCCCGCCAGCTGCGGGCTGGCGGTAAACAGCGACACCATGCGGTCCAGCGCCCCGGGGTTCTGGACCAGCAGGGCCAGGTAGGCGCTGCGTCGGCTGATGGCCAGCACCAGGCGGAACACGTCCTCGACCACGCCCTGGGGTGGCCGTGCCGACACCAGCCGCTCCACCAGCAGCGGCATGAACTGGTCAAGCCGCTGGCCGGCCCGCCGGCTGTGCGCCTGGCGGCCCAGGCGTTCGCGAAAATCCTCGATGACCTCCGGGGCCACGTCATGGAGCGCGTCCAGGGCGTCCGACCAGCCGGTCGCCCCCACTTTCGCGTCGGCGGTGGGCGCCTCGGGAAAGCTGTCCTCCAGCGCCGCGCTGACCCGGGCGCGGGTCGCGGCCAGTGCCGCCAGCATGTCATCGATGGACTCGAATCGCGTCGCGCGGGCAACCCGGGCCAGGTCTTCGCCCTCGGGCAGGCTGTGGGTCTGCTGGTCATGCAGCGCCTGGATGGCGTTTTCCACGTGCCGAAGGAACCGGTAGTCCTCGCGCAATTCCTCGATACGGGCCACCGGCATGGCGTCGAGTTCGGCGATGGCGTCCAGCGCCCCGAGCAGGCTGCGGGTCTGCAGGATGGGCTCCCGCCCGCCCCGCAGCAGTTGCACGCATTGCACCAGGAACTCGATCTCCCGGATGCCGCCCGGTCCGCGCTTGATATCGCTTTCGCGCCCGGCCCTCGCCGCGTCCGCGCGGATCAGGCCCAGCATGTCGCGTAACGCCTCCACCGAGCCGTAGTCGATGTAGCGCCGGTAAACGAAAGGCCGTAACTGCTGCAGTAACTGGTCGCCCGCCTCGAGATCGCCGGCCACCGGGCGTGCCTTGATCAGCGCGTAGCGCTCCCAGTCACGGCCCTCGCGCTGGTAGTACTGCTCCATGGCGCCGAAGCTGCAGACCAGCGGGCCGGCTTCCCCGAACGGTCGAAGCCGGGTATCCACGCGGAAACAGAAGCCGTCGGCGGTCATTTCCGAAAGGTCGCGAATGACCGCGCGCACCAGCCGGGTGAAGAAGGTTTCCGCCGGCAGCCCGCGTGCGCCGTCGCATTCGCCCGCCTGGGGATAGGCGAAAATCAGGTCGATGTCCGACGACAGGTTCAGTTCGCCGCCACCCAGCTTGCCGAGGCCCAGGGTGACCAGGCGAAGGGGCTCGCCCGCCGCGGTGCGCGGCTGGCCAAATCGTTCGGCCAGTGCGTCATGGTGGTGCGCGATGGCCGCGTCCAGGCACAGGTCCGCCAACCGGCTCAGGTCGGCCATGGTCTGGTCCAGCGATGCGGCCCGCGTGATTTCACGCCAGGTGATGCGCATCATCTCGCGGTTGCGAAAGTCGCGCAGGCCCTTTTCCAGGCCGTCGGCGAGGATGCTTTCGGCCAGTGTTTCCGCGCTCGGCGGCCGGTCTTCGGCCAGCCGTCCTTCATCGTTCAGCGACGTCAGCCAGCCAGGATGGCGGTCCACCAGGCGGTCAAGAAACGGGCTGCATTCACGGGCCAGGCGGGTGCTTTGATCGTCCATTGCGCGAGTATAGTGACAGGAAGATGACAAAAAAGGTGCAATCATCAATCGGATGCGCTATTTTTGTGCGCAAGACGCCATCGATGAGCGTCAATCACCGGTTTCCGGGGGGGCATAAAAAGAAGCCCCGGGGGGGCCGGGGCTTAATGGTCAGGCCCTTTTAAATGTCGGCAGGCTCAATACCGACAAGGCCTGGTTGGAGAACGTATTACAGGTCGAAAGACTTGCTCAGGGTCAGCACCAGGTTGGTGTCCGATTCCCCGCCCAGCAGCGTCGAGTCGCTGTAGATGCCCGTCAGGGCGTAATCCAGCAGGTCGTAGTCGTTCACGGTCAGCGTGTTGCCGTAACCGACTTCGTAGTAACTGCCGTCAAAATCATCTTCAAACGTACCCACGGTACCGTGGAACCCGTTGTACTCGGCGGTCAGCGAGTAGAACTGGTAGTCCTGTTCCGGGCCGTCGAAGTTGTCATAAGTTCCGATCGCGGCGTCGAAGGTCAGGAAGGACCAGCCCGCGCTCAGGTTAATTTCCTGGTAGGTGTCGTCAAAGTCACCCGTGTAGGTGTACAGGGTGCCACCTACGCTGAAATTGAAGTCCCCTACGTCGATGCCGTAACCGGCGTAGTAATCAATCTCGACACCATCGCCGACATCGGCCGTCCAGGCCCCGGCGTAGAAGCCACCGGCTTCCATGTCCAGGCCGCCGAAGGCGGAAGAGGTCTTCTGTGGAATACCCCGGTAGATGTATTCACTGTTGAAACCCAGGTTGGCGGAAAAATCGACGGCCAGTGCAGCCGGTGTAACGGCCACGAGTCCCAGGCCCATTATCAGTTTCTTGTACATCGGTGTAGCTCCTTTCCAGCGTGTGCCCCTGCGGGCGATAAATCTTGTTGTTGCCCCTATAGATGCAAAAAATGCGCCAAACTGGCAAGGTATTTAAAATCAACAAGATGGGTGGAGAGAAGCAGTGAGTCCAATTTCGCGGGCGCATTCTTGGGGCGCATCCGCTGGGCGTGTGACTCAAAATGGTGCGTTTATTCGTACGTCGTCCTGGCGAGGTGACGTCCGATAAGAGCAAAAGCCCCCGGTGATGGTTTGCATCACCGGGGGCGGAAGGGTTTAGGTGCAAACCAGGCGTCTGCTAGTTCGGCGAAAGGACGACCGGGATGGTTTTAGGCGCCGAATTTTCACGGAGTTCAGACATCATGGCCTGGATTTCGACCTGGCGGTTCTCAAGCGTTCGTATTCGATCGGCCAATACATGGTTTTCTTCCGCCAGCCTGTCGTTACGCTGTTTGAGCGCCTGGATTGCGGCCAGGGCGATACCGGAGGTGTCCAGCGTCGAAATGCCCGTGTCCGTGTGACCCAGTTTGAACGCGGCGTAGAAATCCTGTGCCATTGGACCGATATGGTTCACGCCAGGCGCGTCCTTGTACTGCCACTGGCTGATGGGTATGCGCGAGAGTGACTCAAGCAGCTTGTCGGGATCGACAGGGACAATGTTCTGCTTGCCGTTGATATCCGAGTTCTGTGTCAGCGCACCCGCCAACGTGGCATCACCGTTGTTCTGCACGGCAAACTCCACCTGCCCGGTACCGAACTTGGAGATCCGGAATTCGTTGCCCGGGTTGGCGAAAATCCAGGTTGTGCCGCTGGCCTCTTCCCTGATCTCGAACTTTGTATTGCCTTTATTGGACAGTTTGAATAGCGTGGCGGGTGATTCGGTATCGCTCGAATTGTTAACGAAGACACCACCACCTACCTTATCTGGCGTATCGACATGTAGTGCCGTCAGGGGCGATATCGTTCCGACGCCGACATTTTGGCCTCTAATCGCCAGTCGACCGGAAGCGGAGCCCGGGAAAATCCGCAGCGGTAGCGTCGAGCCATTCGATGCATCTCGAACAAAAAAGCTGGTTTCGTTGCCCGCAACGTCCCAGGTTTGCGCGGCGAAACCCGAGCTCGTGTCCTGCTCCAGGCGCAATGTCGGGGTGTCGCCGGTAACGGCATGTAGTTCAGCGACGGGATTCTCGGTTCCGATGCCGATTTCGCCAGAGGCCTCGACCACGAGTGCATTCGCGCGTGCACCGGCTTCCACGGTGAACACCCGCCGGCCGGCGGTGGCATCCTCGATGCTGAAATAATTGGGATCGCCGTTGTTCTCGCCGTTAACCACGATGCGCCAGTCGTTACTCGCAAACGACAAGCTATTGCTCGTATCTGCAAAGTGAATGCGCAGGTTGTTTTCCTTCAGCCTCACGGTATCGGAACCGAAACTTTCCCCGTTGACGCAGTCGAAGCCGACACAAAGGCTGGAGTTATTAATAATCACATCATCATTGTGGACGATGTCTGCGACCGTGGCCGATGATGCAACAAAGCCAACCAAGGAGATCGCGATGCAAGGTGCCAGGTGTTTCATTTCGTCACCTCTTTGACGGTTCCGGTTAGTTCCGTGTCCATGCTGTCGACGAGCTTGCCGCCAACGATGCGGAAGCTGCCGAAGTACGGGTCAATGCGCGGTGCGCCATCATCGACGAGGCCTCGCAGGTTGTCCGGGATGCTTCCGGGTTCCCTTTGAATCTGCAGCACCGGCCTAATCTCGAAGGAATACAGCCCGTCGGGCATGGCGCCATTGCCGACATCAATGTAGATCGTCTCGTGTGCCTTATAAGTGGACATGACCCGTGACTCATCCGGTGCGATCAACGTCAGGGCCATGCCGACGTCTTCACGCCCTGAATAAAGCGCCAAACCCTGCGGCGTGCTGGTGGACAGTATCTCGAAATTCTCCAGAGGCGCTTCGGCGCTGGCTGAACTGGCGAACAACCCCAGCAGTGCAAGGACAAGTAAGCTCTTCATGCTTCCCCCTTCTTGGAAGTGATGTAAATCAAGTTTGATTCATTTCATTTGCTATTACTATAGCAAACGGTCTCCTTGACCGTTTCTGATCAACCGGCCAACGACCAACGATGCGCCGCTTATGGCGGTGCCGCAGTCGTCGAGTCCAGCGCGACGAGTTCGGGTGCGAGACAGACCCGGTCGTTGCAGGCCTGGATGCGAATGGTCAAAGCCAGGGTATTGGTCGCCGGTTTGCTGGTCAGCGGAATGGTGACTCGCTCGCTGTAGACGTTTAGCGGAATTTCGGAAAACCGGGTGTTCAGTGCACGACCGGGTGGAAACGTCGCGGTGACTGAAGGGGAGGAAGACACTATGCGGGTCGGAATCAGGTGCGCTTCGTTGACCATTGACGCATTGATGTGCCAGCCGGGTTCAAGCGCAACCTCCAGGTGCCAGGCGCGCGTTTTTGTCGCGGTCGGGTCCGTGGGTGATAACGCCAGGGTACCCCGCGAATTGGCCACTGTTCGCCTGGACGTTGGGGGCGAGAGGGCAAGTCTTGCCAGGCCCGTGTAGTACGCGGGCATCCTGGTGGCACTGTTGATGGCTGCGGTGAGTAGTATCGGGATCGCATCTGCGAGATCCGGCTGACCGGCTTGGGCGCGGAAGCTTTCAACAACGAAAGGCAGCGGCGCTGGCGTCTCAGCGTCTCGTGCCGGGTCAACCGTATCCGGGACATCGCTGGCCACGGGGCTGAAGCGAAGGCCGTTTGCCGAGATGAAGCGCGCAAAGATGGCGTGGTCGAGCTGGTCGGCGCGGTGCCGCCATCTTGTATCGGTCGTCACCAGGTACAGGCGACGATAGGCAGCGGCGAGATACGCATAGTCGTCCAGGAAACCCGGTTGTGTGCCGAAACGAACCAGGCCGTTCTTCGTCCACGCTGTTCGCCACAGGGTTTCGCCCAGTGCGATCGCATCGCGCGTCTCGCCGGCGTCAACAAGGCTGACCAGCCAGAGCGCGTTCCATGCGGTGACCGGATTTGAGATCACCCGCGGAGGTCCTTCACGCCGTTGCGCGAGCGTAGACCGCCACTCATCGGTGCCAGGGCCCCGTGCCATACCGGCCAGGAAAATGCCGTGACCCGCCGGCACTGCCCGGACCCCCTCCGGCGTTGGCGGTAAGGACACTGGGTCCCAGGTGTAGTAGCCGCCTTCCACGCCGTCGTGTTCCGCGTCGACGGCGGTACCGTACCGGCCATCGGGAAGGCGTAGCGTGGACCGGGTGAATGCGATGATGTCGCGGGCAAAACGAACATAGTCGGGCCGGTCCAGCCAGCGGCCAGCCTCGAAATACAGGCTGGCCGAAAGCGCTTGGTTGTAAAGCATTTTCTCGAAATGCGGTCGCGTCATTTCGGGATCGACGGTGTAGCGGAACACGCCGCCGAACACGGCATCCGTCAGCCCGCTGGATACCTGGGCGTCAAGCAGCCGTGTCAGCGTTTGACGTAACGCCGGGTCTCGCGAAACACGGTAATGATCCAGGAGGAATCGAAGGCGCATTTCGTCCGGGAACTTCTGGGCGACGCCGAATCCGCCATGTGCCGTATCAGCCATCTGTAGGAGTTGTTGCTCAGCGGAATCGGCCAGCCGGTCGAGCGCCTGTTTTGTATCGTCCAGTTGGGCCGATTCATGTTGGCCGCCACCTTCATCGAGCACTGCGGCCATCAGCCGCCCGCGTTGGTGCAGGTGATCGCGGTTGTTATTCCAGCTGACCGCCAGGCGCTCAAGCGTGGTGAGCAGGGCTTCGCGTTCAAGATAATGTGCTGCGAACACCGGGGTCAGGTCCGGTAGCAAAATGGCGGTGACGGGCCAGCCCGCTTCACCCACTGCGGCCTCTGCCACGCGCGAGTACCAGGCGTCGATATCGGGCCGTTGTTCGCGATCAACCTTGATGGCGACGTAGTTCCTGCTCAGCGCATCGGCGACCGCAGGGTCCATGAAGCTCTCCCGCTCCATGACGTGGCACCAGTGGCAACTGGCATAGCCGATGGAAAGAAAGACCAGTTGGTCATTGGCGACCGCGTGTTCCAGGGCCGAGGGTGTCCATGGTCGCCAGTTGATGGGGTTGTCGGCATGTTGCGCCAGGTACGACGAACCGGATTCCGTCAACGCGTCAGCATGAACTGGCGCGGCCGCCGCCAGCGCGAGCGCCAGCCAGAGTCCGGCGTCAGGGCGCCACGTCATCTGCTGCCGATTCCCCCATTGTGAGCTCGTGGACGCGGTTGACGGCCAGGTCACGAAGCACCTGCTGGTGGCCATTGGGCCATGTGATGGTGGCGTCAACCGCCTGGGCATTTCCGAGGCCGGCATGAATGGTGCGTTCATGAACGGTCATGTAACCCTCGCTGCCGTGAATCTCCCGCCAAACCGGCGGTGCGTCGCCTGTCGTGAAGACGACGCGGGTGCCGATGGCGTCGCGGTTGACCCCCTGGTCCGGATCGCCGACCAGGCGCAGCTTGATCCAGTGGCCGCCAAGCTGCTCGGCGTTGTTGCGGTAGAACACGGCGCCTTCGTGATAGTTGTTCAGGATCATGTCCAGGTCGCCGTCACCGTCATAATCCAGGTACGCCGCGGCACGCGAATTACCGAGCAGGTCCAGCCCGCTTTTTCGAGACACGTTTTGTAGCTTGCCCTCGCTGTTGACAAAGAAGACGTTACTTTCCTTCGTATCGACCGGCATCAGGCGGTCAAGCTTTCCCGGCTCGGACGGATTGGCGTACGCATTCTTGGAACTGTAGACGTTGAATTCGTTCATGCCATTCAGGACGTAGAGATCGTCGTCACCGTCCAGGTCGGCGTCGAAGAAACTTGCACCCCATGACCAGCCCGTTGAGTTGTATCCCCGGCCAACCAGCTCACGACTGAGCTCGTATCGCGGCAGCCCCCCGTCCTGGCGGTTCGATATGAACAGGTCATTGGCCTCGACGACGCGCAGGTGTGCGAGTTTTTCGAGGTTGAATTTCATCTGCATGTCCTCGTTCGGAAGGACATACTTTTCATCCTTGTTCATGGTGACGATGTTGGAAATATAGATATCAGGCACCTGGTCGGTGTTCAGGTCTGCCAGGCCGATGTTCATCGTGTATGAAGGCTTGCCGGTGCCGAGCTGTTCTGTGACATCCTCGAACCGGCCATCGCCGGTATTGCGGTAGTACGTGTTGGTGCCGAAATCGTTGCCCGAGATCAGGTCCTGCCAGCCATCTCCGTCGAAATCCGTGTGCGATGTGGCCTGGCCCCAACCGGTATCGCCCACGCCCGCATCCACTTCTTTGAACCGGAGTTCGCCCATGTTTCGGAACAGCTTGTCTGGCAGACCGTTCTCATTGTGCCGGGCCAGCGTTGGCAGGACGCCTTTCAGGTAATTGCCGAAGTACTGCACGTAGATATCCAGAAGGCCATCGTTGTCGTAATCGAACACTGTCGCCGGCCCACCCACCAGGCCCTTGCCGCCGAGGCCGGCGCGATCGGTGACGTCTTCAAATGTCCCATCGCCCCGGTTGCGCCACACGCGGTGATCATCGTCGACATAAGTCACCACGACATCCTGCCAACCGTCGTTGTCCAGGTCCGCGATCAGTGGCTGGCGTGCTTCACCTGGGTGCCGGTCTTCCGCGCGCAGGTAGGTCAGGCCCGCTTCGGAGGTGACATCTAGGAAGGTGCCGTCGCCCTCGTTGCGGTAGAGCCGGTTCCCCAGGCCGCCCAGGATCAGGATGTCGGCATCTCCATCGTTGTCGATGTCACCGGCGGCCACGCCCGAGCCCCCGAACGCCGGGGGAATGGTGATAATGCCGGTGGTCTCGTCACGTTGCAGGTAGCTGCGCATCTTCCGGCTCAGCCAGTCCGATGAACGGTGCATGTAGTCGATGCCGGCCTCGGTCGTGACGTCGGTAAACCACGTTGGACCTGATTCGCTTCGGTCCTCTGCGAGACCACCCGCCGAACGGATTTCCGCGGCCGGGGTCGCCGGTAGTGCTTCACCCGCCAGCGTGGCCGTTACCTTGGCCTGGATATTGGCCATGCCGGCCTCGAGCAGTGCCAGTGACAATCGCTCCTCACCCCGACGTCGGCCCTCGAGGCCTGCTTCGCGAAGCATCAGGACACCGAACTGCGCAACATTCTCAGCCAGCAGCTCCGCTGCGAACGGGTCAACCTCCAGGTATGCAGTCACTTCACTGCTATTGATCGCCTGTCCGAGATAAAGCCAGTGAATACCGCTGTCCCTGAATGCATCCAGGTCGTAGGCGACGATGGGAACCCGGCCATCCCGGAGGTTTGGGAAATAGACGATGTCTTCGTACTCGTTCACCCGGAACGGCGTGTAGTGTTCGGTGAATCGGTGAATGTACGCTTCACGAACGAGGGGGTCGTTGTTGGCAAGCGCCACATCAACGACACCATTATAAAGATCCGCCGCGTAGCCGATCAGGGCGTTGATGAACGCTCGACGAAAATCATCGGCATCGCCTTCATCTGCCGGCCAACTCAGCCTCGCGAAATAGACTTGCATATTGCGCATGAACAGCGGATTGGAAATTTCGTTATAGCGCTCGTATGCCGCGACCTTTTCTTCAATGATCTCCATCAACAGCGTAGGCGGCTGGTCGCTGGTCGTCGCGGGCCCCGCGGTAACCGCCGTAGGTTCTGGCGCGGCGCGGTAAAGTGCCAGCCAGGCCCTGTCCAGGCCCTGCAGGTCGATTTCGTACTGGTCATTTGCGCGTGCATAGGCGTCTGCTTCCTTGAGCAGCGCCAGGGCCGTCAGGTCGAGTCGGTCCTTGAAAAGTGCCAGTGCGTTTTCATCCAGCGGCGTCAGCGGTGCCGCGTCAGCATTCATCATTGCATCCTGCTGGGCGCCCAGAATCGCACGCAGGGAATAGGCGACTGTGCCGTAGTGACGGAAGTCGGTCGGGCTGATCTCAAGCGTTGCGCCACTCGGGAATTCCAGCTGGTGGGTGCCATCGCCAATGGTTTCAAACGAGATAATCGCATCGAATGCCTGCTCAACCGCCGTGGCGTCGATCAACCCGGCCTGGGTGGCCGCCGAGCGCCATATCGCTGCAGCGAGTCGCTTCTGGAGGTCGTTCTTGCGAAAGCGCGCTTCATCTGACAACGGCGTTCCATACATAAAGTCTTCAAGCCTGGACGCCGTGGCATAACACTTGGGGTCACGGTTGCTTTCGAGCTCACCGATATCAGCGAGAATCTGGTCCAGGGTATCGTCTGCGAAAGTCGAGCCTGTCATCAAAAAACTGACGAGGACGGCGTGACGGAGCATGCGGATTGGCTTCATAAGTTCTGGTCTTCTGGTTGCCGTGGTGATCACGGTGATTCCGGGAGGCCCGGCGTTAACCCGGACGGGCGATGCCATACAGCATCAATCATAGGCAAACGAGTTTCAGCATGAAAGGCTGTGCGTCGCTTTAACTTCACGGCGGAGCCCACCCAGGCCGCTACCGCTCATCAAGTGTGGCCTCCGCCCGCTGCAACCATTCGAGTGCCGGTCCACCAAGCCGATCTGCCATCGCCTTCATGGCTTCGAAGTACTGTGAAGACAAGTGGTGTTCAATGCGACCAGGCATTGAGCAATAACCACCCGGGTTGACGCCGGTACGCAGGGTCGCGTCCTGAATGTAGCGCGGATAAGTGTCCAGCCCGAGAAAGTTGAATACCTTGTCGAGCAGGGCTTCCGGCCGGTCCACCATTTCATCGAAGAAAAGCACCCGTATCCGGTCCGGTGACATGTTGCCCTCCCAGCGCGCCAGCGCCCCCAGGTAGTCCCCCCGCAGACGGCTGCCCGGGCTGTCGAAATGCGCCAGGAACTCGGCGTCATCCACCTCGTCCACGCTGCGGCCGGTAAACCGGCAGAGGTTCATGACGGCGTGCGACCAGGCGCGGTCCACCGGGTTTCGAAGCAGGAAAATGATCCGCGCGCCTGGCGCCACCCGGGCAACGTGCCGGACACCCGCGGCGGTCATCGCGGAATAGGCCGGCGTGAACTCGCCGGTCAGCCGGCCGGCACCGCCCGCAAACAGGCGGCCGTACCAATCGTCGTCGCGGCGACCGGTGAAATAGCGCCGGCCCCAGGCCAGGTCGCCGGGCTGCCGATGGCGGTAGAGCGTGTTCAGCCACTCCGCGAACGCATGCCGCGTGCCTGCTTCGGCCAGGCGGTCGAGCAGGCCATGACGTTTCGCATGTGCATCGCGATCAAAGTAATGCAACTCCTTGACCGGTGGTAACCAGGCGTCCGGGTGCGCGCGCAGCTGGCGGTACAGCCAGGTGGTGCCCGCCTTCTGGGCGCCGATGCAGATGAAATCAGGCGTCATGCCGGCAAGCATAACCGTTGCAAGAAAAAACCCCGCCGGGGCGGGGTTTTTCAATTGACGCCGCTACGCGGCTTGAATGACTCAAATCAGCCCAGCAGGACGCCGCCGTAGTTCACGAAGAACGGTGCGAACACCAGGCTGAGAATCGCTGACAGCTTGATCAGGATGTTCAACGACGGGCCGGAGGTGTCTTTCAGCGGGTCACCCACCGTGTCACCCACCACCGCGGCGTGATGGCAGTCTGAACCCTTGCCGCCATGGTTGCCCGCCTCGATGAACTTCTTGGCATTATCCCAGGCACCGCCGGAGTTCGACGCGCTGATCGCCAGCACGCCGCCGGCGACCAGGGAGCCGGCCAGGATGCCCGCCACCGAGGAGACCCCGAACAGGTAACCCGCCAGCAACGGTGTACCCATGATCAGCACGCCCGGGGCGATCATCTCGCGCAGGGCCGCTCGCGTGGAGATGTCCACGCACTGGGCGTAGTTCGGGTCGCCGGTGCCTTCCATGATGCCGGGGATGGTGTGGAACTGGTGCCGCACCTCCTCGATCATCGCGAACGCCGCCTTGCCCACGGATTTCATGGTCATGGCGGTGAACAGGAACGGCAGCACCGCGCCGATGAACAGGCTGGTGTAGACCACCGGGTCCAGCAGGTCGACGCTGACGGCCGGCCGGCCTTCCGAGGCCAGCAGCGAGTTTGCGGCGGTGATGAAGGCCGCGAACAGCGCCAGCGAGGTCAGGATGGCCGCGCCGATGGCAAAACCCTTGCCGATGGCGGCGGTAGTGTTACCGGCCGAGTCGAGGATGTCAGTGCGCTCGCGTACTTCCGGCGGCAGGCCCACCATCTCGGCGATACCACCGGCGTTGTCGGCCACCGGGCCGTAGGCGTCGATGGTCAGCGCGATCACCAGTGTCCCCAGCATACCCAGCGAGGCGATGGCCACGCCGTACATGCCGGCCAGTTCCCAGCTGATAAAGATGCTGGCGGCGATACACAGGTATGGCAGCACCGTGGACTTGTAGCCCAGCGCCAGGCCGTAAATGATGTTGGTGGCCACGCCCGTCTCGCACGACTTGGCCACTTCCTGCACCGGCTTGTACTTCTCCGAGGTGTAGTAGCCGGTCAGCAGGCCAACGGCGAGCCCCGCCAGCAGGCCGGACAGGAAACACCAGTACACGCCCATGGATGTGTACGTGTCTCCGCCCGCGGCGATCTGGAAGGTTTCCGGGATCAGCAGGTCGGTAAAGAACAACATGACCACGGCCATCAGGCCGCTGGAGATGATCAGCAGCTTCATCAGCGCCGGCGCCACGTCTTCCTCGGTCTTCACACCGACCAGCAGCTTGGTCACCAGTGACACCGGGATGCCCACGGCCGAGATCAGGATCGGGTACAGCAGTGCGTTCGGGTCACCGGCAAAGGCAATCGCGGAGATCACCATGGCCGCGCAGGTGCTCTCGGCGCAGGAACCGAACAGGTCGGCGCCCATGCCGGCCACGTCACCCACGTTGTCACCCACGTTGTCGGCGATCACGGCCGGGTTGCGCGGGTCGTCTTCCGGGATGCCCTTTTCCACCTTGCCCACCAGGTCGGCGCCGACGTCGGCCGCCTTGGTGAAGATGCCGCCGCCCACGCGCGCGAACAGCGCGATGGTCGAGCCGCCCAGGCCGAAGCCGGCGATCACTTCCATCAGCACGTGGTTGTTATGCGCGCCGATGTCGCCCAGCGCCCAGGTCATGAACAGGTAGATCAGCACCAGGCCCAGCGTGGCCAGGCCGACCAGCGCAAAACCCATCACCGCGCCGGAATTGATCGCCACCTTGTAAGCGGCGCCAATGTCCTGCTTGGCCGACACCGTGGTGCGCGCGTTGCCCTGCGTCGCCACTTTCATGCCGATGTAGCCCGAGGCGATGGAAATGACGGCGCCGAACAGGAAGGCGATGGCGGTATACCAGCCGCCGACCTTGCCCACCACGGTCGCGTGATCGGTGTCGTACAGGCTGTAATTGATGAGCAGGCCGATAACCACCGCGAAGGCGATCATGAAAATGATCAGCACGCGGTATTCGGCTTTCAGGAACGCCATGGCGCCCCGGGCGATGGCGCCGTGGATGTATTTCAGGCGCTTGGCGTCTTCCGCCTCCAGCCCCAGGTCCAGCGGCACGCTGGTGACCTTTTTCATGTAGAAAAACGCGATGGCCAGCCCCAGCAGCGACAGCGCCGTGGTGACCCAGATGGTAATGCCTGACATGTGTGTGGAACTCCCTCTAATACGGTTGGTTTTTATGAGCCGGCGGCAATGTATCACATCTGTGTGGCCGGCAAATCGCACTGCCGCGGCGATTGCGTAAATGTCCTACGCTGCCATGGGGCATTCTGCGGCATCATATGGTGCTAATATTGATGTAACGTGGCTGAACCCTGGTGATCACCGGATGCGTACCACCGTGAATATTGATGATGACTTGCTGGCGCGCGCGCAGGAACTGACGGGTATTGAGGAGCGCGCGACACTGCTGAAGGCTGGCCTGGCCGCCCTGATTGAGCGCGAAAGCGCCCGCCGCCTGGCGGCACTGGGGGGAAGCGAACCCCGTCTGGAACCCATACCGCGGCGACGCCCCGGGTGATCCTGGTCGACACGTCGGTCTGGGTAGGTCACTTCAGGGTCAGTTCACCCGCGCTGGTGGAGAAACTGGATGATTGCGCCGTGCTGACCCACCCCTTCGTGATCGGCGAACTGGCCTGTGGCCACCTTTCACAACGGAAGCGCATACTTTCCTCGCTGGCGGACCTGCCCGTGGCGCCCCTGGCCAGCCACGGCGAGGTAATGGATATGGTGGAACGACGGCAGTTCGCGGGGCGGGGTATCGGCTGGGTCGACATGCACCTGCTGGCCGCGGCGCTGCTCACGCCCGGGGCACGGTTGTGGACCCACGACCGCCGCCTGGAAAACGTGGCGGCGGACGTGGGCGTGGCTTACAGCTAGTTGCGAATGCGGCAGACGCCGGAGTAATCCACCATGGCGTCGCCTTCGGGGGTGCTTCCGGTCCCGACGATATCCAGGTGGCATTCGACCTGTCCGCCGGCCAGCGGCTGGTCCAGCCGCACCTTGCCGGTGGTTTCGCCGCTGAACAGGTTCACGTCAAAACGGAAACTGTCGTCGTAGATCAATACCGGGTCGCCGCCCAGCACGGTGCCGGAAAAGACCTGGTCGCCGGTGTTGACCAGGGTGCCGGCCTGGAAATCAAACGCCGACACCGGGTGGTAGAGCACGCGTCCCTCGACATCGCCCTGCAGTTCGATGATGTCGGTGCTGCGCTGGATCATGCCGGTGGGGGTGGGCGTCGTGCCGTGGATGATAGCGGTCGTGAAGTAGTGAATGCCGGTACCGCTCACCTCGGCGCAGCTGAATGCCTGCGAACGGCAGCTTTTCTCCCACCCGGGCGTTGGCGCATCCGCCGATGCGGGGGCGGCCCCCAGCGCGGTGATGAAAAGGACGGTGAGTGTGCGTGTCAGGGTCATGAACATGTTGGCCTCCTTTGGTTTGGGCGTGATGGTTCGTGACCAAGACTCCACTTCCAGCCCGGCCCCGGCAATGGACAGGCGCGGCCAGGGCCCGTCATGGCTGGCTTTGGCCGACTTTGTCCCACTACACTGGGGCCATGAGCGACGAACGACAGCGGCTGGGCTCCTGGAAGGCGATTGCCCGACACCTGGGCTGCAGCGTGCGCACGGCCCGTCGCTGGGAAGACCAGGAGGGCCTGCCCGTTCACCGCCAGATGCATCGTGTCCAGGCCAGTGTCTACGCCTATGCCGATCAGCTTGATGACTGGCGGACCCGCCACGAGGCGCGGCCGGCTGCGCGACCATCCGTCGCGAAGGACACCGGGGCGTCACTGGCCGTCATGCCCTTCGCCTTCCTCGGTGCCGATGCCGCATCGGATTACATTGCCGACGGTCTGACCGACGAACTGATCGCCCGGCTGTCCCGGATCAAGGCGCTGCGCGTGATCTGCCGGACATCGTCGATGGCGTTGAAGGGCACCGACCTGCCGGCGCGTGACGTGGCCCGTCGCCTCGGGGTCAGCCACCTGCTGGAAGGTACGGTGCGCCTGGCCGGCGAGCGTTTGCGGATCAGCGCCCAGTTGGTGGAGCCGGGTAGTGAAACCACGGCGTGGTCCGAGCAGTTCGACGGCATGCTCGATGACGTCTTCGACCTGCAGGAACGGATTGCCCGGCATATCGCCGAGACCCTTGCGTTGCGGCTCAGCCCCGGCGAAGACCGGTTGCTGTCACGCAGCCCCGCCAACGATGTCGATGCCTGGCAGTGTGTGCAGCGCTCGCGTCAGTCGGCGCTGCGCTGGCGCCGCGATGCCATCGACGACGCCGTGGCCCAGCTTGAGGCCGCGGTCGATCGGCTTGGTCATCGCCCGGTGCTGCTGGCGGCCCTGGGCCGGACCCACCTGCAGTACCGCGAGGCCGGGCTGGACCTGGGCGATGGCCCAGTGGCGGCCGCCCGCGACTGCGTCGACCGCCTGGCGCAGCTGGGTGACCGCAGCCCGGCGACTCACCTGCTTCGCGGCTGGGTCGCTTACCTGGAAGGCCGGGTCATCGATGCCATCGATGAGCTCGAGACCTCGCTGGAGGGCAACCCCAACGACCCCGACACGCTTGGGCTGCTGGCCAACTGCCTGCTGATATCAGGCCGGGTTGATGCCGCCAGGCCCATCATCACCCACCTGTTGTCGATCGACCCGCTGACGCCGCTCAGCCAGTGCCTGCCCGGCTGGGCGGCGATCCTGGAAGGTGATTTTGCCGCGGGCCTTGGCCCCTACAAGACCATGTTCGACATGGACCCCGGCAACCCGGTCGGTCGACTGTTCTACATTTGGGTGCTGGCGCTGAACGGACTGGATGACCAGGCTCGCGAGATTGCTGGCGGGTTTCCGGAATCGCAGCGTAACCACCCGGCCGCCGGTATCGGCGCCCTGTTTGACGAGGTACTTGCCGGTGGCGCTCCATCCGCGCCGGGGCCGGAAGTCCTGCAGGCCGCCAGCGCCACGGAAATGTTCAGCCGGATCCTGGCCGAGGCCTACCTGCTGGCCGGCGACGCCGGGGCCGCTGGGCACTGGTTCGCCATCGCCAGGAAGAAAGGGTTCAACAACCGCGCCTACCTGCTCGAGCATCACCCGTTTGCGGCCGTCGCCGCCGCAGCGTTGGAGTCAGTACTTTGACCCCATCACTAAAAATGAAACGCTCACTCGCTCTCGACGCCATGCGCGGCTTCACCATCGCCGCGATGATCCTGGTCAACACGCCCGGCTCCTGGTCGCATATCTACGCGCCGCTGCGTCACGCGCCATGGCACGGCGCCACGCCCACGGACTATATCTTCCCGTTCTTCATGTTCATGGTCGGCGCGGCGCTGTTCCTGTCCAGTCGGCGGGCGGGCGAGCTGCCAAAAAGCACGCAGGCGAAGAAGATCCTCAAGCGCACCGCCCTGCTGTTCCTGATTGGCGTGGCGTTAAACGCTTATCCGTTCACGTCCAGCCCGGTCGAATGGCGCATCCTGGGCGTGCTGCAGCGCATTGCCCTGGCCTATGGCGCGGCGGCGTTCATCTGCTGGCTGCCGGGCCGGTGGCGCGCCGCCATCGCCGCCACCCTGATGCTGGGCTACTGGGCGCTGATGGTCACCGTGCCGGAGCCGTGGTCGCTGGAGGGCAACCTGGTGCGAACCATCGACCTGGCGGTGCTGGGCGCCAACCACATGTGGAGCGGCCTGGGCATCGCCTTCGACCCCGAAGGCCTGCTCAGCACGCTGCCGTCGATTGTCAGCATCATGGCGGGTTTCGAAGTGACGCGTGTGCTGATGGGCGGCGGCGCAGGCACAGCGGCCAAAACCAGGGTGGCCATCGCCGGCATCGCCTGCGTGATCGCCGCGCTGGCCTGGCACCAGGTGCTGCCGATCAACAAGTCGTTGTGGACCCCGCCATTCGTGCTCATCACCACCGGCGCTGCCATCGGGGTTCTGTTGCTGCTGAATGCCCTGGATAGGCTGCACGCATCAGGACCCATCCTGAACGCCTTCGCCGTGATGGGCCGCAACCCGCTGTTCATCTATGTGCTGAGTATCGTCTGGGTGAAGACCTACGGGCTGGTCGTGATCGGCGGCAAGTCGCCGACGGGTTGGCTGTATGGCGGGCTGTCGTCGGTGATGTCCGAGGTCAACGCCTCACTGGCCTACGCACTACTGCACGTGGCGCTGTTCTGGGCCATTGCCTGGTTGCTGCACCGTAAGGGTGTGACCATCAGTCTGTAGCAACGCCGGGGAGCAGGGGTAACAAGGCCTCCACCTCCTTCAACGTGTTCCCGGTGAAACCGCCACCATCGGCCTGGATGTCGACCATCTCAATAATGGCGTTTCGCATCTCGACGTTGTCGCACAGCGCCGGGATGTCGACGATCGCGGAAAAGCGGTCACGGTCGTCCATGGTGTAGGTCACGTGGCGCCAGGTGATGGCGTCCACGACGGGAATGGAGATGCGGATGCCGGCGATCGACTCGTTGAGTCGATTCAGCTCCGAGAAGGTTGACGCGATCCGGGTCTTCAGTGCCGCGTTGTCCAGGCGAACCAACGCCCCCGAGGCCACCATTTCGTTGTAGGTGGCATCAAGAATATTGATGCCCGGCGACACCTGGTACTGGTCCAGCGCCACTTTCAGGTCAGCACGCGTTTCCGGGTTGTCTTCGCAGCGCTCCAGCGCGCGGACCGCGCGAACCATGCGGTCGCGGCGCTGCTGGCGGTCGTCCATGCGCGCCTGGAGCTGCGTTCTCATGGTCACCAGGTCATCACCCAGGCGTTCCAGGTAGACCGCGTCCTGCGCACGGTGCTTGCGATCTTCGTTCCAGTCGTCAACGCGCAGGCCGACGAAGATGCCGATCACCACGATCACGATCTCGAGCAACACCGTGAACCAGTCCTGTTGGCGGATGGCCTTGCCAAGGCGATTCAGGATCATGGGGCGCCGGAGGTGTCCATATCAAGGTGATGCTACGGCACGTTCATGGATGGAACAACTGGGCCCTTCTCCCCCCGGTTCCCTCCCGGTGTAGAAAAAAGCGGGGCCCCGGAGGGTGGGCCCCGCAACGAGGTGAAGCGTCAGCTTCGGGTTAGCAGTTGCTCGGCGGCACGAACGGCAGCACCACCTCGTCGATCACGTGGATGATGCCGTTATCGGCTTCCACGTCGACATAGATGATGTTGGCGTCACGGCCGACCGCGTCGGTCAGCGTACCGCCTGACTGCCACAGGAATCCGCCATTGATGGTGCGCAGCTGGTCACTGCCCAGCACTTCGCCGGAATCACGGCGACCGTTCAGCACGTGGTAGCTGACCACGGTACGTACCTGCTCCATCGACAGGTCGCCGATGCTCAGGCACAGCGTGTTCAGCGTGGCTTCCAGGTTCGCAAAAGCTTCGTCGGTCGGCGCGAACACCGTGCGCTGGCCGCGGCGGGTCAGCGCGTCCAGCAGCGCCGGGTCGCCGGCGACCACGCCGACGATGGTGTTGATCGTGAACGGTGCGTCTTCGCCCAGTCCGTTCAGGGCGTCACGGGTGGCCACGGCCACGTCAACGATCGTTTCCTGGGCCGGCGGGCCGCCTTTCGCATGTGCGGGCGGACCGGCCAGGGTGGATGCGGGAATGGCCAGCGCGGCAGCGGCCAGGGTCAGAAATGTGAGCCGGAATTTCATGGTTACTCCTCGATTGGGGATATCAGGGGAGTTGTAGGATGGACCCCGGCCCGTCAAGGGCCAATCAAGTGCGGGTGAAGCGCCCGTGAAGCCATGGTTCGATACACAGGGTGAAGATTTGGCGGTAAGGTGTCGTCCGTCAAACACCAAGGACCGCCATACGTGACATCGCTACACCGGCCCCGCAGCCACCGCACCCGTATCCGTCAAATGACTCGCTTTGCCCCCGCGCTCGCCCTGCTCGTTGCCGCCACGGCCTGTGCCGGCGAGGCGGACACCACCGGCGGGCATCCCATCGTCCACCCCGGCGCCCCCGGACAGCCGGTGCGGACGCTGAGTGCCGACGAGGCCATCGCCATCGCCGATTCGTCGTACTCGGCCGACGATGTGAAATTCATGCAGGACATGATCCCGCATCACCAGCAGGCCGTGGAAATGGTGGCGCTGGTGGCCGATCGCACCAACACGCCGGCCATCGTCGACGTGGCCAGCCGCATCGACGCCTCGCAGGCGGACGAAATCGCGTTCATGCAGGAATGGCTCAGCAACCGTGGCCTGGCGGTGGCGGACCCGGACGACGCGCATGCCATGCACGTCTCCCACCAGATGGCGGGCATGGCCACGCCGGAGCAGATGGCCGAACTGGCCGCGGCCAGGGGCACGGACTTTGACCGCCTGTTCCTGGAGCTGATGATCCGTCATCACGACGGGGCGCTGACCATGGTGAAAGACCTGCTGGAGCAGCCCGGCTCGGCCTACGACCCGGTGCTGTTCGAGTTCACCAACGACGTCAACAATGACCAGGCCGCCGAGATCGAGCGCATGAGCGCGCTGCTGGCCGGGTTGTCGGATGACCCACGTGCGCACCTGGCGGCCGGCTATGACGACGCGGAAGAAGCGGCGCTGAACATGGCGCTGGTCGCGTCGCTGCCCAAGCCGGCCGGTTTTATCGACCCCGCCAACCCGGACGGGCGGGGTTCGAAGCCGAAACAGGATGAAGCGGTCGAACAGGAGCCGGGCAAGATCAAGCCGAAGTTCCCCGAGGACGAACAGAAGCGCGCCCCGCTGCTAAGCTTCGCCAACACCGACATGGCCTTCCGCGATGACATCCTGGTGGCCGGCAGCTACCACGGCTTCAACGTGTACCGGCTGGCGGCGGACGGCGTACCGGCGCTACTGACTTCCGTGGTCTGTCCCGGTGGCCAGGGCGATGTCTCGATTGTCGGCGACCTGCTGATCATGTCGGTCGAGCAGACCCGGGGGCGGCTGGACTGCGGCCTGGAGGGCATTGACGAGGACGTCAGCGAAGAACGTTTCCGCGGCCTGCGTATCTTCGACATCAGCGACCTGGCGCGCCCGGTGCAGGTGGGCGCGGTGCAGACCTGTCGCGGCTCGCACACCCACTCGGTGGTCTCCGGCCCGGCGGCCGACGGGCCCAGCCCGGGCAAAATCGTGGTCTATAACTCCGGCACCTCGGTGGTGCGCGAGGCCGAGGAAATGGAAGGCTGCTTCGACGAACTGCCCGGTGACGAGCGCACCGCGCTGTTCCGCATCGACGTGATCGAGATCCCGGTGGCCGAGCCGGCGAAGGCCCGCATCGTGGCCAGCCCGGCGGTGTTCGCCGACCCGGAAACCGGCGCCCTGGCCGGCCTGTGGCGCGGCGGCGATCACGGTGACGACACCCAGGAAACCACGCAGACCGACGAGTGCCACGACATCACGGTCTTCCCGTCGAAGCACCTGGCTGCCGGCGCCTGTTCGGGCAACGGCATCCTGTTCGATATCAGCAACCCGCTCGACCCGCAGCGCCTGGACGTGGTCAGCGACACCGGCTTCGCCTACTGGCACAGCGCCACCTTCAACAACGACGGCACCAAGGTGATCTTCACCGACGAATGGGGCGGCGGCGGTCGCGCCCGCTGCCGGCCGTGGGACCCGGTCACCTGGGGCGCCGATGCCATCTACGACATCGTTGATGGCAAGCTGGAATACCGCAGCCACTACAAGCTGCCCGCCCCGCAGGGCGAATCGGAAAACTGCGTGGCGCACAACGGCTCCATCGTGCCCGTGCCCGGGCGCGACCTGTTCGTGCAGGCCTGGTACCAGGGCGGTGTGTCGGTCATCGACTTCACGGATTCGGCCAACCCGGTGGAGATCGCGTACTTCGACCGCGGCCCGCTGGATGCCGACGAACTGGTGCTGGGTGGGTACTGGTCCACTTACTGGTACAACGGCTACATCTACGGCACCGAGATTGCCCGCGGCCTGGACGTGCTGAAGCTGCTGCCCAGCGAGTACCTGAGCGACAACGAAATCGCCGCCGCGGCCCTGGCCGACGAGGGCGGCGTGTTCAACCCGCAGCAGCAGTTTCCGGTGACCTGGCCGGACAACCCGGTGGTGGAAGCTGCACGGGCCGACCAGGCCGCGCGGGACGACGCGGCGGACTGAGGCCGGCGATATGGCGCGCGGCGACGCGGTTCACCTGGCGGCCCGGTTCGGGGCGGCGTTCATGGGGCTGGTCGCCGCCACCTCGCCAACGGCCCTCGCCGGGGAGCCGGCGAGCGGCCCGGCCACGGCCAGTGAAAGCCGTGTTGTGCCGACCGAGCTGTGCCGCAATTTCTTCTTCGTGCCGGTCACGCTGGCCGACCGCGAAGGCTACCCGCAAGACCGCACCCTGTGGTTCATCTACGACACCGGCAACGAGGCCACCGTGGTCGACCCGGACAGCCTGGAACGCGTCTCGAACCGTGATTTTGATCGCGGTGACCGCGTTAACCTGGTCGAGGCCACCGCCGGCCCGGTCACCTGGAACCGGCTGCCCACCCGCCTGCGCGAACTCGACCATCTCGCCATGGCGCTGGGCCGCCCGGTGGATGGCATCCTGCATTTCGACGCCTTCGGCGACTACCTGGTGACGCTGGACTACGCGGCAGGCGAGATCCGCCTGGATGAAGGCCGACTGCCCAGGCCCGACGGCGCGATGGTCTTCTCGACCGATGGCCCGGACGAACGGCCCTGGCTGGATGTGACATTCGGCAATAATGACCGCCGCCTGCTGGTGGACAACGGCGCCGGCGGCACGGTGCTGAAAATCCACCGCCTGGATCGCGTCGATACCCTGTCGCCCCCGGTCCCGGCCGGCGCCGCGCTGAAGATCGACCGGGTCGAACGCAGCGACGCCGCGCGGGCGGCAGGCAAGGTCCGGTTCGCCAGCTTTGAGCTGGATCAACCCATCCTGGAAAGCACCCGCGGCACCCAGTTGCTGGGCGGCGAAGTGATGCGACATTTCACGTGGACGTTCGATGGCGTGACCGACCGGGTGCGGATCACGCCGCTGGCGCCGGGCTCGCCCATCGGCTTTCCACCGCTCGACCACCACGGCCTGGTGCTGGTGCCCGGGGACGATGGGTTGCGGGTGCACGAGATCGTCGCAAAAAGTGCCGCCGAGGGTTCCGGCATTCGCGCCGGCGACGTGATCACGCGGATCGGCGGCCGCGACCTGCTGGATCGCGACTGCGTGACCGACCTGCCGGACGAAGCGTTGTTCACGGTCCAGCGTGACGGCGCGAGCCTGGACATCGTCGTGCCCCTGACGCGCTTCGTGGAGTAACGTTCGCGCAGATCTCCTACGACTTTGCGGGCGATTTGCTCTCGCGGCCGAGGGGCCGCCCAGGTTACATTGGCTTGTAGTGGTATGACCGAGGTATTACCCTGTGCGCATGAAGCTTGCCATTTCGATACCCGACCCCGTGTTCGAGGCTGCGGAGCGGCTTGCCCGTGAACGTGGTGTGCCCCGCAGCCAGCTGTATGCCGAAGCCCTGAAAGATTACCTGGATCGACACGGCTCGGATTCAGTGACGGCGCACCTGGACCGGGTACACGGGGAAAACCGCGATACCCTGGACGAAGCGTTCACCCGGGCGCAGCTTGCAAGTCTCGACCATGAAACGTGGTGAGATCCACTGGGCAAACCTGCCCAACCCGGCCGGTTCGGGGCCGGGCTACCGGCGGCCGGTGCTGGTGATCCAGTCGAACCCCTTCAACAACAGTCGCATCGCCACCGCCATTGTCGCCGTCATCACCTCCAACCTGGCCCTGGCCGAGGCCCCGGGAAATGTCCGGCTTTCCCGAAAGGCTTCCGGCCTGCCGAAAGCTTCGGTCGTCAACGTGTCACAGCTGATTACGCTCGATCGCCAATACTTCGGGGCGCGACTCAAGTCACTGGGGCGTGACTCGATGACGAAAGTGGATGCCGGCCTGGCGTTGGTGCTGGGCATCTGAACGCACAGTGCTATTCTCCGCATTCACCTGAACAGGAGATGGACCTGCCATGAACCGCGCCAAGTTCCGGTACCGTTTAATCGCGCTTGCCTCCATGTTGGCCATCGCGCAACCGATTAATGCCCTGTCGGATGAAGGCGCGGGTGTTAACGCCATGTGCCTGCCAGTGACGCAAGACCAGGCCGTTTGTGATTGCGCCAGTAAGGCCCTGGGCGAGCAGCTCAACGCTGATGATTTCAAGCTCTACGATGCGATTGGGGCTGACTACATGGCCCGACGAGAAAAGGGTGAAGACATGGCCGCTGCCTGGAGCGCGGCCAGCGACGCACAGGCAGAACGCCTGGGCGAGCCCACCACGGGCCTGTTGAAACGAACCAATGCCGCGGGCCGCGCCCACCGCGCGGCCATCAAGGACTGCGCCTCGTAGTAGGCGAGGCGGGAAAACGCCAGCCGTACCGGCCCGCAATGACGCCCAGCGCCAGGCCGATGCCAACAGTAACTGGCGGCGGCACCTGGGCGTAGACCGTGAACACGGCGCGCCAGGCGCCCGTCGGCGCGATCAGGTACATGCCGAGCGCCTGTACCGTGATCAGCGCCGCCACCACGACGAAAGGCCAACCACGTCGTCCGTGCCGCCAGCCGATGTATAGCGCGAACACCACCGCCATCGCCATGCAGAAGGCGATCTGGTGGCCGATCAGGTCAATGTTTTCAGGGCCGGTGATCCGCTGCCCCGGCACCCAGCGTTCGATCACCCGGCTGAACGGTGATTCCCAGAGGATGAACGGCGTGGTGAGCATGAAACCGGCATGCCACCAGACGTTGCGCCGATGCCTCAGCGCTTGAGTGAACACGACGATATACGCAATCAGCGCCAGCATCATTGCCCAACCGAACACCGGGCCAAACCGCTGGTAAAACGGAATGTCGCCGGCGATGAAGCCCGCGGCCGACACGTTGATGATGCCGACGAAGCTGGCGATCATCAGCGGAAACAGCGCCAGGCTGCACTTGCCCAGGGTTCGGTGCCAGGTGCGATGGCCGTGGTGGATGGCCCAGCTCTGGACGCCGACCAGCACGATCCAGGCCGAGGCGGAAAAGGCATGTGCATGGAAGGCGGCGTTGGCCTCGCCGAACTTCATGAAGTAGGAATCCCAGAACCCGGCGACCGTGACGACCGCCACCATGGCGACCCACCAGTGGGCGTGGCGATAAGGCATGGCTGGTTCCCACGTGGTTGTTCTTTGTACTCAGGATAGGCCAACCGCCCCGATTTGCCACCGCGGAGACAACGAAGCTCGCCGACTAGGCCAGGCGCTCACTGAACAGCGCCAGCATCCGCGACCAGGCCTTCTCGGCCTGCGCCTCGTTGTAGGCGTCACCATCCGGCGGGCACCAGCCGTGCAGGGTGTCGGCGTAGACCTCGATCTCGGCCTGGTCCGGCTTGCCGGCGTCCGCGAAGGCTTCGCGTAGCAGCACCTTGGCGTCGGGGTCGCGTTCGTCGTCGTTCTCGGCGATGGCGACCAGCATGCCGGCGTCGATCTGGGGCACCAGCCTGTGCGGGCTGTCCGGCGCGTCCGTCGCCAGGCCGCCGCCGTGGAATGAGCAGCCGGCGCCGATGCGCTCCGGGTAGGCCGCCGCCAGCCGGAACACGTATGAACCGGTCATGCAGTAGCCGGCGGTGCCGATCATCCGCCCGGCATCCACCGCCGGGTGGGCGTCCAGCCACTTGATGAACGCGCCGCCATCGGTGACACAGGTTTCCGGCGACAGCGCCGAGCGATACGGCCCGATGCGCTCGCGCACCGCCGGGTCGCCGTAGCTTTCACCCGGCTTGATCACCTCGCCGTGCACCACGCGGTAATACGGGTTCACCACCAGCACCGCGTAGCCGGACTGCGCCAGCCGCTCGCCCATGGCGCGGAACGCCGGGCGGATGCCTTTCACGTCGGGCCACATGATCACGCCGGCGTGCGCGCCCGAAGCCGGGTGTGCGAAGAAGCAGTCGGCCTCGCCATCGGGCGTCGACACCATGACCTCGGAGGTGGTCACCTCGGCGGCGTTTGCCACCGGCGGCAGCATGGCCACCAGGGCCGCGGCCGAGAGCGTGGCGCCGAATTCGCGGCGGGTCAGGCCGTTGCGGCGCAGGTGGGTTTCAAGTTCGCGTTCGGTTCGGTCGTCACACATGCGGGCATCCCTCGCGTTTGCGGTCTGGTGCCCAACAGTTTAGCGGGATCGTTCGTGCTCGCGCAGCTGGAAGCCGGCGCGCCGGCTTTCAGTCAGAACGGCGGATCGTCGCTGGACGAGGTGCGCTGGTCGTAGTCGTCCGGGCCGGGGCCGAAGTCCTGGTTCATGCCGTCGCCTGCGCCGGCGCCCTTGCCGGCCGCTTCCAGCCGCCAGGCCTCGACGTTGGTGAAATAGTCGGTGGCGCCGGTGTCACGGCGCGTGAACTCGCGGCCCTTCAGGTTGAAGTGCACCTTCATCTCGTCGCCCACGTTGAACTGGTCGAGCAGCTCGCACTTGTCCTGCACCAGCTGGAACTTGACCATCTGCGGGTAGTTGCCGTCGGCAATCTCCAGCGCGAATTCGCGTTTGCGAAAGCGGTCGTTGATCTGCTGGGTGTCCATCTTGGCCTTGAGCGTGCCGGTGGTTTCGAAACGATTGGTCATGTCGGGTGCTTGGGGGTTCACGTGGTTCGGGGGGCGTCATTCTAGCGAATTCACGCCGGCGGTTGGGCGCGTTTGCGGGGAATAGACGGTATATTCTCCGTCAATGACGCGGACAACCGACACGACCCCGGCGCGCCGCCCGCGCAGGGCGCCTCATCCACTGCTCGCCGCCAGCGAGCCCATCATCGAGCAACTTCGAGCGCGCTGGTCCGACGACACTGTCCCCGTCGTCCAGGTCTCCACCCGCATGCGCACCACGCTGGGCCTGGCCATGCCGACGAAGAACATCATCCGCCTGAACGCCCGCCTGGGCGACGACCTGCACGCGTTGCTGGAAGAGGTCGTCACCCACGAGTACGCGCACCTGCTGGCGCACAAGCGCCACGGCCGGCGCATCCGGCCGCACGGCCGCGAGTGGCAGGCGCTGATGCGCACCGCCGGCGTGCCTCCGCGTGTGCGCATCAAGTTGCCGGAAGGCCTTTCCGTGCCCGCCGGCCCGCGCTGGCTGCACGTGTGCCGCAGCTGCCGCTCGGAAACCGTCGCCGGCAGGCCGATGCGCCGCTGGCGCTGCCGCAGGTGCTACCTTTTTGGATTCGGCGGCAAGCTGGACATCCGCCGGCTGACGGGACACCCATCACTCGAAAGGGAAACAACATGATGAAAACCATGGCTCAACTCGGGTTGCTCGGCGCCCTGCTGTTGGCGGCCGGGCCGGCCGCCGCGCAGGACAACGACATCACCGCCGAAACTGTCTTCGCGCTGACGAAAAAAGTCGCCGACTGGCAGATCGACACCTTCGACCAGCAGGGCCGTTACCGCGCCCTGCCCACCGACCCGCCGGACTGGGCCAACCGCGAGCAGTACCACGACCTGGAGTGGCACAACGGCGCGCTCTACGCCGGCATGAACCAGTGGCGCAAGGTGGCCGATGACAGGAAGTACACCGACTGGCTGATGGCCGTCGGCGAGCGCAACCACTGGCAGCTGCACCAGCGCCCGTACCATGCCGACGACCACGTGGTCGGCCAGTTCTACCTGTCGTTCTACGAGGACTTCGGCCAGCCCGGGATGATGGCCGGCGTGCAGGAGCGCTTCGACTGGATCCTGGAAAACCCGAAAACCGGCACCCTGGACTGGGAAGCCGAGGACACCCACGCCCACGATCGCTGGGGCTGGTGCGACGCGCTGTTCATGGCCCCGCCCGTGTGGGCGCGGCTGGCGAAGATCACCGGCGACGAGAAGTACCTGAACTTCATGGACCACGAGTACCACGTCACCTACGACCTGCTGTGGAGCGAACAGGACCACCTGTTCTGGCGCGACTCCAGCTATTTCGACCAGTCCGAGGCCAACGGCGAGGACATCTTCTGGTCGCGCGGCAACGGCTGGGTGTTCGCCGGCCTGGCGCTGATGATCCCGGACCTGCCCGCGGACTGGGCCGGCCGCGAATTCTATGTCGACCTTTATAAGGAAATGGCCGCCCGGCTGCTGACCATCCAGCGCGAGGACGGCACCTGGTCGATGGGCCTGCTGGGCGCTCTGGAGGACTACCCGGTGCCCGAGACCAGCGGCACCGCGTTCTTCACCTTCGGCCTGGCCTGGGGCATCAACGCCGGCCTGCTTGACCGCGAAGAGTACGAGCCGGCGGTCAGGCGCGCCTGGCAGGCGCTGGCCGGTGCCGTCACCGAGGAAGGCCTGCTCGGCCACGTCCAGCCTGTCGGCGCCGCGCCCGGTGAATCCTACCCGGACTACACCGAGGTCTACGGCGTCGGCGCCTTCCTGGCCGCGGGCAGCGAGCTGTACAAGCTGCTGAAGGCGGACGAGCAGCGCAACGCCAACACGCCGGGCGCCATCCGGGTGTTCATGGAAAACGGCGGCTGGTGCTGGTTCCAGGACCCCCGCGCGCTGATCCGGGACGGCCAGCTGGTCATGGGCGGCGTGGCCGGCAACGGCAGCGGCGATGCCGCCATCGGCGTCTACGACCTGGCAAGCGGCGCCATCGCGGGCCGGGTCACCGTGGCCGACCACTTCGACCGCGATGACCACAACTCGCCGGCGCTCTACGCCCGCCCGGACGGCCGCCTGCTGGCCGTCTACGCCCGCCATGGCACCGAGAACCGGCACTACTACCGGGTCTCGGCGCCCGGTGATTTCCTCGACTGGGGCGAACAACGCACCCTGGTGCACCGCGACCGGGTCACCTACGCCAACCTGCACCACCTGCCGGACGAGGGGCGGCTGTACAACTTCTACCGCGGCCTGCAGTGGAACCCGGCGTTCGTCACCTCGACCGATGACGGCGACACCTGGGGCGAGGAACAGCACTTCATCCTCGACGAACTGCAAGATGTGCAGCGACCCTATGTCCGTTACGCCGACAACGGCCGCGACACCATCGCCCTGGCCTTCACCGACGCCCACCCCCGCGACCACGGCACCAGCATCTACTACGCCGAGTACCGCGACGGCCGTTATTTCAACGTCGACGGCACGCCGATCAAGCACCGTGAACAGGACGGCCCGCTGAAGCCTTCAGAGGCCGAAGTGATCTTCCGCGGCGGCGGCGGCCCGTTCCGCGATTTCACGCTGAGCGCCGAAGACAGCGCCTGGACCAGCGATATCGCGCTCGACGCCGACGGCCACCCGCACATCGCCTACACGCTGTACCAGGGCAACACCGACCAGCGCTACCGGCTGGCCAGCTGGGACGGCGTAACCTGGCATGACCGCGAAATCGCCCACGCAGGCACGCGCCTGTACGACGCCGAGGCCAGCTACACCGGCCTGGTCGCACTTGACCCCGGCGAGCCGGCGCACGTGGTGATCTCCACGGACGTCGACCCCGCCACCGGCGAACGCCTGAACGGCATGCACCATGTTTACCGCGCCCGCATCGACACCGGCGACGACATCGAAAACATCAACTGGGAGCGCCTGAGCCCCAACGACGGCAACGACCACCTGCGCCCCATCGTGGTCACCGGCGTGGTGGCCGGCGAAGACCAGCGCGCCATCCTCTGGCTCAGCGGCCGCTTCAACAGCTACATCGACTACGACCTGGACGTGGTCGGCGTGGTGCTCTGAGCCTCGCCACCCGCCGCCGCATCACCCACCGGCACCACCGCGAAGTCACGCACCATGAACCGCCGCGTCGTCTCCACCGAGGGGCAGCAATACGGGTCATCCTCGGTATGCGCCAGCATGCCGACGCGCACCACCCGCCCCACCACGGCGAAATCGTAGGGAAACACCCGGTCACCCAGCGCCGCCGGCGCTAGTCCGAACATCTCGCCGTTCAGTGTGTCGAGCACGTGCAGCGACAGGAATGTCCCCGACCCGCCGAAGTTCTCCGACACCAGCACGGCGACCTCGTCCAGCCCGTCGCCATCCAGGTCCGCCCACTGGCAGCCCGTCACTTTTACGGTCAGGCGCGCTTCCGGCGGCGATGTGCGGGTGAACGTGCCGGCGTGTAGCGGGACGGTCTCACCGGTGCCGTCGGTCACCGTCCACGGCCAGCGGGCCTGGAGAATGTCATCGGAGGTGATGGAGTTGGTTTCGGTGGCCGCCACGCCCAGGCAGGTGTCGAAGTTGACGGGCACGCCATTGTATTCAAAGTCGTCCGGGCCGCAGGCGGTGAGCGCGACGGCGAGGAGCGCGGCCGGGTAGTAGAACGCCGATGTGCGCACTTCAGAGCGCCGTGTCGGTCAATGGCGCCCTGGCATGGCATCGAGATAGACGTTGAGCTCGGCCAGGCCTTGGTAAGTTTGCGCCAGTTCGTCAGGTTGACCGTTACGAAAATGGCGATTAGGCGTCGTCATCCAATGGCGCATCTGTGCCAGGTCGCCGCCGACAACGGCAAATAATGCCTGGTAGATACGTATCAGCCCCAGCGCGAGTTCCATGACTTTGGGCGCGCTGATCACCGCATTGCCCAGGGAATAGCGCTTCATCGTTGATTCACTGACCCCGATGATCGCGCCCGTTTGCGCCAGCGTCAGTCCCAACGCCTCTCGGGCACCCATCAGGGAGCGGGTCACCAATCTTTCATCACCAACGTCAGATGTAATAGTGCTCTTCATTTGCTGCAAGACTATACAGGCATACGGTAAAGGTGCACCCAGAGCCAGCACAGGTCAATCGGACATAAGATACTGTCTTTGTAGGCATCGCACCCAAGCGGCATTAAACTGGCCGGGGTGCGAGAGGGAGTATCATCAAGCCAATGGGCTTATTCGAGGAACTGAAGCGCCGAAACGTCATCCGCGTGGGCATCGCCTACGTGGTGACCGCGTGGCTGCTGTTGCAGGTGGCCGACGTGCTGGTCGACAACCTCGACGCGCCGGACTGGGTATTCGGCACCCTGCTGCTGGTGCTGGGCATCGGCTTTCCGCTGGTGCTGCTGTTCGCCTGGGCTTTCGAGTTGACGCCGGAGGGCGTAAAGCGCGAACGCGATGTCGACCGGCAGCAGTCCATCACGCAAAACACGGGTCGCCGCCTGGACCGGGTGATCATCGTGACGCTGGCCCTGGCCGTCGGCTACCTGCTGGTGGACAAGTTTGTCCTCGACGACACGGTGCCGGCATCGCAGCGTACGGAAAACCAGGCAGGCACTACTGAGAGCCTGAACGCACAACCCCCCACGGCCGCGAATGGCCCCTCGGTGGCTGTACTGCCGTTCCAGAACTTCAGCGCCGAAGCCGAGAACGAATACTTCTCCGACGGCCTGACCGACACCCTGCTGCACATGCTGGCGCAGCTGCCGGAGCTGCGCGTGGCCGCGCGTACCTCGTCATTCGCCTTCAAAAACCAGAACAAGCCGGTGCAGGAAATCGCCGCCGCGCTGGGCGTGGACAATATCCTGGAAGGCAGCGTCCAGCGCGCCGACAACCAGGTGCGGGTGACGGCTCAGCTGATCCGCGCCAGCGACGGCATCCACCTGTGGTCGGGCAATTACACCCGGCCGCTGGAGGGCATCTTCGCCATCCAGGACGAGATCGCCACTGACGTGGCCGACGCGCTGGACGTGGCCCTGCTGGGCGGCGACCAGGCGCCCCGTCACCCGGAAACGGAAAGCATCGACGCCTACGACCTGTACCTGAAGGGCCTGGAGCAGCGGGACATTGATTCCTTCGCCTCCCTGGCCAGCGCCGAGAGCCTGTTCAAGCAGGCCGTTTCGATGGACCCGGAATTCATCGACGCCAAGCTGGCGCTGGCCGTGACCTACCTTAAACAGCACAACACGGGCCTGCTCACGCGCGAGGAGATGGAGCCAGCCGTTGGCTCCCTGGTCGACCAGGTGCAGGAGCAGGAACCGGATCACCGGCTGGCCCGCGCGGTTGAATTGTCAATATTGTTCACCGAGGAGCGGGGCTACACCATCGAGCAGGCCGAGCTCGAACAGGCCGCCGAGGAGCTCTCCCGGCTGCTGCCGCTGCTGCCGCAACAGTCCTTCCTGCGCGGCCAGCTGGCCCTGGGCGTCGGCTACGGCCTGCAGCGTTTTGACCAGGCGCTGGAGATTATCGAGGCCGGATTGCTGCTGGACCCGCTGTCCGCCGAGCTCTACGCACAGCGGGGCAACCTCTACCGCGGCATGGAGCGGAACGAAGACGCCCGGGCATCCTTCCTGCGCGCCCTGGAACTCGACCCGGACAACCCGAACCACTACAGCCGGATGGCCGGCGTTTCCGCCGAAATGGGCGACGTCCGCGGCGCCTTTACCTGGCGCCTCAGGCACGTACAGCTCGACCCCCAGGATCACGAAGTACTCGCATCACTCGCCCGCCAGTTTTACGCATGGGGCCTGCTGGAGGAAGGCGACCCGTGGGCGGAACGGGTGCGCGCCCTGGCGCCGAATTCGGATTTCGTCCAGCGCCTGCGCATCGACCGCGCCGTGGCCATGGGTGACAACGAGGCCATTGTCACGATCGCCGAGGAAATGATTCGCCAGCGTGCCACCATGCGCCACGGCGTGTTCCCCACCGCCCTGTTCGAATGGCTGCAGGCCATGAGCATGATGGGCCGCAGCGAGCAGGCCCTGGCCTTCCTGCAAACCACGTTTCCCGAAGTCACGGACCTGACAAAGGCGCCCGGCGAACCCCAGGACGTCATGACCCAGTACGCCCTGGTCGAGCTGATCGCCCGCACCGGGACCGGGGAAGAAGCGCTGAGTGCGTGGCAGCAATACCGGACCACCCGCGAAGCCTTTGGCACCGAATGGACTGACGACCCCTACGTCCGGATGATCGATAGCATGCTGCGTGGCGACCTGCAGACCGCCCGCGACCACGCGCTCGAAGACCTGGCCTTCCCCCTGGCCGCATGGCCGCAAAGAACCCGCGTCTACCGCGACCCCTTCCTGGCCCCCATCACCGACGACCCCCGGGTCATGACCCGGCTCGCCGAACTGGATCGCGAACTCGTCCAGGGCCAGGAAATCATCCGCGAGCTGGTGGACAGCGAGGAGTGGGACCCGTGAGTCAGGCCTGGGACAGTTCCATGCAAAGCGCAGGCAAAGAGGTCGCGACGACCCCTTCGGAAAGCGGAAAACGCTCGGCGTCGCTGTACACGACCCGCTGCCGCATCGGCTCTAACGTTTCGCAGGCATGGTAGAAGCCACGCCCCAGCCTGGGTGACAAGCCACGCTTGATCTCAATCGCCCAGGCCGCCCGATCGCCAGGTCGTTTCAGCAGCAAGTCGATCTCCGCGCCCGCCGCGGTGCGGAAAAAGTGCGCCTCTGTACCCGGTGGTGAAGCGGCGACCAGGGATTCGATCGCGAAGCCTTCCCAACTGCCCCCGGCAACGGGGTGCGCCAGCAAAGACTCCATGTCTTCGATTCCAAGTAGCGCGTGCACCAGGCCGCTGTCGCGGACATAAACCCTGGGCGACTTGACCAGCCGTTTTCCAACATTGCCGTGCCAGGGTGGCAGTCGCCGAACCAGGAGCAGGTCGACCAGCAAATCCAGGTAGGACGCGACCGTCTTACCGTCCACCGCGAGTGAGCGCGCCAGTGACGCGGCATTGAGCAGGGCGCCCTGCTGGTGCGCCAGCATGGTCCAGAATCGCCTGAGGGTCTCGGCCGCGATGCGCGGCCCAAGCTGGGGAATGTCCCGCTCGAGGTAGGTCCGGATGAAGTCACGGCGACATCGCAGGCTCGCGGGCAGGCTTCTTGCCAGCAGGCTTTCCGGAAATCCGCCACGTAACCACAGTGGGTCGACCTGGTCTTCGTCCACTTCGCCCGCGTCAAGGGGTGATAGCTCCAGGTAGCGGATGCGGCCCGCCAGTGTTTCGCTGGATTGCCGAAGCAGGTCGATGGAAGCCGGTCCCAGCACCAGGAACCGCCCATTGGTTTGAGTGCCGTCCGCCGGTTGTCGGCGACCGGAATCGATCAATCCCCGCAAACTCTGGAAAATACGCGGCGCCCGCTGAATCTCGTCAAGAATCACCAGCTTGTCCGCGTGCTGTCGCAGGTAGAGTTCCGGGTCGGAAAGCTTCGCGGCATCCGCTTCCGACTCCAGGTCCAGGTAGATGGATGGCCGCGACTTCGCCAGCTCCAGCGCCAGCGTGGTCTTGCCAACCTGGCGCGGCCCCAGGAGGGCTACGGCCGGCGATTCTTCGAGCGCCGTGAGCAGTTCGTCTGCAATTCGTCGCTCTATCATCCTTGCAATTATGGAGTGTTGTTCCAGAAATGCAAGGATACTGAGTGGGGCGTCATCGGGTGGGTTCCGAAGCCGCCCGCCCCGGCCCCGGCAATGATATGGTCGCAACCGCCAGCAAGCTGTATGTCAGGGGGGTCGCCATTAACATCGGACTGAAACTTATCGGTGCCCCGACAGACATCCGCAACCGCCTGCCCAAGGACGTGCGCTGCGCTTACAGCCCGGACACCGACCGCTGCGCCTGCCTGGACCCGCGCGGGTTCAAGTTCCCGGCGGAATTGGCGCAGTGCAAGGCGCGGGCTTTGGGGGAGGCCTGAGCCAGGTCAAACGCTACGGCCAGCCCTGCAAACAGAAGTCACTAAGGACAGCGCCGTTTCGCAACCGCGATGCTTCGGCTTCGGCCATGCCGGCTTGCTCGCACACCCGGGGCCATTCCGCCCGAATCGTATCGATCATCTGGTTGATGATCCGGGTGGCTTCGTCGGCGGATAGAAAGAAGCGATCACTCACTGACAGAACGTTTACCAGGGTCGCCTTGTTGCCCTGCGCGCCCTCGATTTTCATGGCCTGGGTGGCTTCGCCGCCGGTGCGCGGCTGGGGGCAGAGGTCGTATGCCGGCGTCAGCCGCAGAGTTGATCCGTCCCAGAATGCGGCGTGATTCCTGGCGTGGTCGTCGGTGTTTCCGATCAGCACGTTGAAGGCCAGTCGGCTGAACAGCTCCCGGAGCGTTTCGCGGGGGTGAGCGAATCGGTGTCGCACCAGGTCCGCCAGGTCGAGGTAGCTGGCGTGACGCGCTTCCATTTCATCCAGCACCAGCAGGCTTAACGCGCTTTCCATCATCAACCGGGAGTGCCGGCCGTCGCGGGTTTCGCGATCAAAGCGCTCAACCAGGAGCACATCCTTGCCGAGCGCCTGTGTGATATCGACGCGGGCGACATCAAGGCCGCAGCGCGCGGCGAGCTTCATACCCAGGTATTCGGCCTTGATGACATCGTAGGTATCCGAAGTCGAGCTGAACTTGGCGATAAAGGCTCGCTCACCTTGCCCCAGCAGCGCTTTCGGCCGCGCGCCACCAACGCTGGTGCCACGTAACAAGGCGGCCTCCAGTTCGGGGTGCAGTGGTTCACGCCGGTCGATGATGTCGGCGGAGCGGGCCAGTTCATCCAGCGTGGCGGCTTTCGTTCCTTTCTCGGCAAAGACCCTGCTGCTGGCCTGGAAGTCGAGCGCACCGATGCGGTCGCTGCCGGCCAGTAACAGGTAGTCCAGCTCATTCAGGTGATGCGCCGGAAAACGGCTTTCCAGGATTCGCCGCCCCCAGGCGTCGGGTCCGGCATCTCGCAGGCAGGGCGGCAAGACGTTCATGCCGGTTGGCTCATGCACGCCTTCGCGCAGCGGCAGGTCGGCCGCTGACAGTGCAATCGCCCTGTCATTGGCCAGGTAGCTGCGCCCATAGACGAAGAAGTATCGCCGTGGGCTTTCGTCCGCCTCGAACAGGCGCCCGGCAACGACGGGGCGGGTTGCACCCGGAAGCCAGACCCAGGCATAGATCGCTTCGTTCCCCGGGCGCAGGGACGCGTCAGAAGTCATCGTCCACCTTGTGCTGTTTCCGCCGCGCGCGCTCCGGAACAACCCGTGCGATGGCGGCAATGCTGGTCGCGAGTCGATCCAGCTCGCCCGGGCTTTCGGCAAGAATGGGAACGCCGACGGTCACCGCGGCTTCGAACACGGACCCGACCGCCACCCGGGGGCTGCCCTTCTCAATGGCCATCACCGTGGGCCGCGTGACGCCGATCCGTTTCGCCAGTTCGGCCTGGCTCATTCTCCGCTCCTTCCTGGCGACGGCAATCATGCGCCCCAGCACCTCGAGGGCGGTTCGCGTGTGGCGGGAGTGGCTGTTGGTGCGTGCTGTGGTCATAGGTAATTATAAAGATCACTATCATATATAGTGACAATAATAGTTTACATATTGATTGTTCTCAACGGCTCGCTCTGGACCTCGAGTTTGTAATGACGGCCAGGAGCAAATCAAAGCCCGACGAATTGGAGACGATATTCTGAGGGTAAAAATGATATATATCAGTTGCATAGCAGGGTATAACCAACAACCAGACGGCCCACTAATCAACAAACAGACGCTAGCATAACCAGCAAATAGACGCTAATATAACCCGCAAATAGCCGGGACATTAGTCAACAAATGGCCGAAGCCGAGGAGGCAAAAATCTATACCAGGCTGATGGCAACCGCCATTAGCGAAGCGCTGGGCGACACGCCAGTCGTCTGCCTGCTCGGGCCACGCCAGTCCGGCAAATCAACACTTGTCCGGCGACTGCTGCCCAAGCGGCACTATGTGACGTTCGATGACCCGGGGCTGCTCGACGCGGCGCAGGCCGACCCGCTGGGTTTCCTGCGTGCACTGCCGGAACAGGTAACGTTGGACGAGATCCAGCGCGTGCCGGAGCTGTTGCCACCCATCAAGCTGCTCGTGGATGAAAATCGAACGCCGGGTCGTTTTGTCCTGACAGGTTCGGCGAACCTGTTGTTGCTGCCGAGCGTGAATGAGTCTCTTGCAGGGCGCATGGAAGTGGTCCGGCTACACCCGTTGTCTGAAATGGAGAAGCAGGGCACGGAAACCAGTTTCCTGGAGACACTGATTTCCGGCGCGCTTGAGGCCGCCGTGAGTGAGAGTGGCCAGGTGGTCAGCGGAACGGCCGAGGCAATCTGTTCAGGGGGATACCCGGAACCCCTGGGGCGACCCGCCAGGAGCGCGCGCCGGTGGTACCGGCAGTACCTGGATGCAGTGATCCAGAGAGATGTCAGTGCAGTCGCCCAGGTACGAAAAGAGGATGACCTGCGTCGCCTGGTTGAGTACCTGGCCCACCAGACAGCCAACCTGCTTAACGTGAACGCGGCTTCCAATGACCTGGGCCTGGACCGCACAACCATCAACCGGTACATCGCGATACTCGAAAGACTGTTCCTGGTCAGGCAGCTTCCGGCCTGGCACCGCAACGGCATGAAGCGCCTGGTCAGCCTGCCCAAGGTTCACATGGTCGACTCCGGCCTGGCCGCCAACCTGCTCCGGCTGACTCCCTCGGACTGGTCGTTACACGGCACCGAATTTGGCGGGCTCCTGGAAAGCTTCGTCGTCCAGCAACTGATCTGCCAGTCCGGATGGGTGGAAAGTGAGCTGAAATTTTCCCACTACCGCGACAAGGACCAGAAGCAGGTGGACCTGGTCATCGAACAGGGGCGCCGCGTATGGGGCGTAGAAGTGAAGCGATCAGCCAGCATCAAGCGGACCGACGCCAAAGGCCTGGCCCGGCTGGCTGCCCAGGCCGGCAAACATTTCCAGGGCGGTGCGTTGCTGTACTCGGGCACAAATACGCTCCCCCTGGAGCCCCCCAACTGCTTCGCGGTACCCATCGACAGGCTGTGGCGTGAATAGGCTCAAACCCAGCCAGTTCCGTGTGTTGCACTGATGATCGCCGTGGCCTTGTTCGCCTACCAGTGAATCAGCGGGTTTCAGGGTTCGGTATCGCCTTCGGCAATCGCCTCCAGTCTACCCATCACGACCGGATAACGCCCCGGGCTGTCGAATGCGCCGGGTAGATGTCCCGGCAGTGCGTCGAGAAAATGTTCGCTATCGAGCATGGAGTGAATCTTTTCGGAAAGGAACCGGCGCAAGTCAGCAGCAGAACCTGCTACATCATCGACAATTTCCGCCCGCCCATCGATCACGGTAATGATGTCTTCCAGGTCCGGACTGGCGAGAAAGTCCGCGTTCCCGCGGCTTTCGAAGGCGACAAATTTTGTGGCCAGAAAGTATGGTGCGGAGATCAGGCGTATCGTTTGCCCATTGGGAAGTTCGTGGAGGAGAGCGTTCTCAAAAGCAGCAGGGTACCAGGGGTTTCCGAAACCCAGTACCCGGGCGTCCGTTGGCATGACATCCAGGATGACTTCGTCCCGAACCATCCTGCAAATTGGCGCATCGTCAGATTGGTCCTCGCTGAACCCCAGTTCACGCAGCCGGCCCGCCAGCCGGTGAAACTCGAGGTGCGTCGCCACCGCGGTGATGACATCGATATCCCGGGTGACCCGAACAGGCCCAGATGCCGGGTCAGTGATAAGCAACCCGGCGGCGGCACCGCCGACAAATACGACGTCATCAACCAGGTCGCCCAAATACCTGGCAGCCGCGGACAGGATTGCCAGATTAACGTCAGGTGCTGAGTGCATAACGGTTCAGACATTCTTCGAGCAGTTTGACCGCGAGCTTCCGCTCACGCGCGCTACCGCCGCGTACTGCATCGACCAGTGCCAGGAGCGGGTACAGGCGCTCGTCGTTTTCCGCTGCTGCCGGCGCCAGGTGATAGATGGGTGAGAACGCCACACCGCGTACCGCCCCGTCCGCTGTCGGCCAAACGGGTGGTGGTTCTGCCGAAGTGGTGATCTGGTCTGACAACGGCTTCGCTCCGTGTGCGGTAGGCATGCCACGGGTCAGCGAGCCTCGCTCCGGTGGAAATGAATAGCGGACACCATGGGCCAGAAACTCGAGCAGGTTTCGCCTGCTTGGAACGATGCGCCCGCCCCGGTCGACCAGCAGCCCAGAAACAAGCGCTCGCTTAACCGCGGAGTGCAACTGGGAAACACTCATCTCGAGTTGTGAGGCCAACTCGGCGTAGGTCCACGCCTGCCCGTCAAGCGCCACGAGCTTGAGAGCGACCAGCAGATCCTGTGGTTTGAGGTTAGGCATGTGTTCTATATTCTAGAATCTAGAATTCAGAATGGCAACCCGCCACACAACTAAACCACAATCAGCCAGTGCCGCACTAATCAGCCACCACACAAGAAGAATGGACTACACCACACTCAAACAACGCCACCGCAATGAGCGCGACGGCTACTCACAAGCCCTGGCCCTGCGCACCCACCGCGCCCTGAGCTGGCTGCAACGCGCCGAGCAGGAAACCAACGACCAGGACGCCAAATTTATTTTCCTGTGGATCGCCCTGAACGCCGCCTACGCCCGCGACCACGTTGCCGGCCGCCCTACCTGGACCGAACGCCGCCGCTTCCGCGAATTCGTCCGCCGCCTGCTCACCACCGACAGCGCCGGCGCCGGCCAGAACCTTCTCTACAACCTGGTCTGGACCCAGTTCCCCAACTCCATCCGCGGCTTCCTGGACAACCCATACGTCTTCCAACCCTACTGGGAACACCAAAAAGGCAACATCACCGAAGCCGCCTGGAAACAAAGCTTCACCCACTCCAAATCCCGCGCCTACCGCGCCCTGGGCCAACAACGCACCGGCCAGGTCCTGGCCGAACTCTTCGACCGGCTTTATACGCTACGGAACCAGCTGATCCACGGTGGAGCGACGTGGAACGGCCAGGTCAACCGCCAACAGGTGACGGCCGGCGCCGACATCCTTGGCCAGCTGGTACCCGTGGTCATCCACCTGATGATGGCGCGGCCGGGGGTTGAGTGGGAGATGGGGTGTTATCCGGTGGTGGGTTAACGCTCAATCTTTATTTTGCGTCAGCCGGTAAATTAGCGGGGTCCAAGTTGATTATGCTATTACTGCGATCACGCTAATCAACACAACAAGTATCCCCGGTATTGAAACCACGCATCTCAAGAGTCATTCGATGATTCCCGAGCCTCACTGGTGGTCTTGGGCGGACGTCGTGTCACACGCTGACCGACTTGGTATCCCCAACTTTCAACGAGGCGCCGTGTGGGACAACAGTAATGTGCTGGCCCTTCTCGAGTCGATTTACGAACGATCGCCATGTGGCACGCTGGTTCTCTGGGCGCCTGAAGATGAACGAGAGCCGTTCAGGCATGGCGTTGCGCTTCAGGTATTCGCGCCTGACAAAGACCCCATGTGGTTGGTCGATGGTCAACAGCGCACTCGCGCATTGTTCGGGATTTTTCGCCAACTCGTCGAGTCGCACAGCGATACTGAAGACTGGTCGCTAGTGCGGCATGAAGATATTGAACAGCTGAGACGTTTCATCCCGTCGTCATGTCTCCCGAGTGGTGACCCTGATGATCAGGATCTAAACGACACCGGGGAGAACCCGGGTCTTTGGGTGTCCATGCTTCCCGCGATGCCCGTTCTTGATTCGGGCCCTGAGCCATTCTTTGGCAGGCACAGTGAATCCAGGAATATCCGGCGCAGTTCTTTTTTCCGGTTTGTTCACCCCCGGGCAAGGCTCAGGCTCGGTTCAAGTGGAAGCCTGAAGGTTGCCCTTCCGGTGCCGGTAGGCATGATTCCGATGGCTGCGCTGCTTTCACCTTCCAGCATATTCGGTCAGGGCACCCAATTGGAGCTTGCGCGCCGGGCCTTGTCCACGTTCCCGGGCGAAAACCCGGAACTTGAAACGCTTGGCAAGCTCATTCCATGGGGCCCTCAGTTCGTCACCGGGTATGCGTTCGAGCACCCCGGAATCGATGACCGCCCGGCGACACCACTACGGTGGTCAGACATCCATGCCCTCCGTGACGAAACAAACGTCTCCCAGATGGTCGGCCGCCTGGCTGCGCTTTTCTCGCCCCGGTGGGCGCCGCTTTTCGAACGCTACCGCGGGATGCTTGAAGGCGACCGTTTTGCGGTGGGCTGGTTGCCGAGAAGTGACGTGAGCGCCGCGATCGACGCTTATGTCCGGATCAACAGGTCCGGCATTCGCGTTCGCCCGGAAGAACGTGCACTCGCACTGCTTTCAAGGGCAAGGCCCAGCTTACTTGACGACCTTGCGACCTTCATCGAAGGGCGTGATGGCGGCGATGTAGAGAACCAAAGAGACTTGCTGGCTCACGAATCCGATCGACATATGGGTTTTTCTGTCTGGATTACGGTCGTGACCAGATTCACGGCGCTCGCGCTCATGGGTGATAACGCCAGGCGGTGGACTGGCGTGTCCGCAATCGACAGAAAAGATTTCGCTTATAGGCTTGACCGCGTAGGGCCGAATGAGACAGTTAAGGGCAGGAGCACGTGGGCAAGACCCGGCTTTGAGCAGCCCGGTGAGCTGATCGAAGATTGTGCAAAGCGGGCAACCGCTGCCCTGATCATCCTGGACCAGGTGCTTTCCGAAGAGCTATTCCTCGACCACCGCATGGCGAGGCAGCACCCGAGGAGCCTGGTTGCGCTCATTGATCTCCTCTATCGCATACCGACTAAAGAACTTAATCAATTGGGGTCTGACGATAGTTTTCGCGCAGCCCTTGGGCGCTTGGTTCACTGGACCTTGTTGGTGCCGTACATCGACCAGGCAGACCTGGAGCAACTGGTCGTCGATACGCATGGCATAGATGATACGGAAGCAGCCAGGAACCCTGGCCCGATCTCGCCCTGGGCTGAAGATACAGACACTATAAGGGCGTGCCTGGTAGATGCATTCGGACGATACCAGCAGAGCCTTCTGACAGTATCGCACCGCAAGATCTCTGGAATTGCAGAGGGCCGCGGCGAAACACTCGCACCCATCGAAAAACTCACGGTTCACGATGCCTTGAATCACATCGCCTTGGCCAACTTCTCGTTTGAAGTGAAGGAGTCGCGCTCGTTGCAGCACACGGCCGTTGGTTGGCTTTACGCAATTGAACGCCGCGGCTCGGCACAGGAGTTCAGCTGGCGCGCCCAGGTCGAAGGGTTTGAAAAGACGCACGGAAAGTGCGGCATACCGCCAAGCAACGCGCCCTCCATCGAGGCCCGGTTGTGTTGGAACAAGAGCCTTGATGAAGATCTGTACCCAGAGAAGCAACATATCGTTCCATTTGCCCTCGCACGCCAGATCGTAGACAAGGGCGGCACCCGGGCGACGGCATCCCCGGCCAATGCGATCGGAAACCTGACCTGGTTGAGCCGACGGCAGAACAAGCTCGAGGCACTCGCCGACCGCTGGACGGTCATGGATCGAGACAGGGACTACAAGAATCTCCATTCACGAGGAATGTTCGCCAAAACTGTATTCGGAGGAAAAAATGTCGAAGTCCACGACGTCTATCAACGGCTTCAGGACCTGGTGATCAATACCGACTTTCTGGCGGACAAATCCGAAGCACAGGAACTGTTTGCGGCCTTCTCAAGTGGCCGCGCCGACTGGATCGTTATTGAAATGGAGCAGTGGCTGAAACAACCCGTCTCGGAGGCAGTCGCAGCGTGGTTAACTTTCGAGCCGTCGTTACACAGATGGATTTAGCGAGTTCTAGCCGATTAACAGCGCTGTACTGGATTAAGTGAGTTTTAAGACTTTCTCTAGTTCCAGCGTTGCTTTCATGAGTAGCCTTTCTTTCGATATGAAGACGGGTAACCGCACCAAGAACAAGCCCACCCGGGCTGGCTTAGAGTAAGAATCAAAGCGGTTGATCCATAAACCAGTGCCTGGGTATCTCACCCATGGTCTCTCCGATGAGTTGCGTCGACTCTGCCGGGTCTTTGAGCCAGCCAGGTATGAGCCAGGAGATTACAACCGACTCGTCCTCAATGGCGACTGACCAGGAGCCGATATATTCTTTGTCCAATTCATCGGCTTCATGAAGATCGAACAACTCTTCCAAGTCTTCGTTGTAGCCTGGGTCAAAAAAATAGGAGGAGTCAGTTACGAACTCACCATATCGCCCATAGAGCTCATATGAGCGCATTAGCGATGCTTTCATTGCATCGATTTGTTCAGCCGAAAGTTTCGCCCATTTTCGGGCCGTGTCCTCCTGTCCGGTGAAGTATTCAAAAATGTGTCGCGGGTCAGCCGGTGTGATCCGTATTGTCGCTTTCAGGGAACCCGGGTCGTATGAGTGGGAATAATCAGGCATGGCTTTATTGAGCGCCGCACTATGTTGTTTCTCGTTCTCTGCGCTTACTGCCAAAGCCTTCGCGACATCATTCGGAATCTTCTCCTTGATGAACCCAGGTGTCACATAATTCAATGCAACCGCCATCCGAACATCTTCGCTACTGTCCTGAGAAAGGATTTCCAGCGCATCCAGTGAAACGCTGGCAGACTTTGCGAGAGCGACACGGACCGATTCACAAGAGTCTGATGCCAATTTCAGCATAGAGTCCGGGTCGATGTCGGGCGCCTTAGCCGCCGAGAGACGTGATTCCTCGTCGCCATTCTCTACAACAAAGCTGAAAATCTCCGGCGTGACCAGGTTTTTCTTATCGTATATCGAGTAAAACACATCCGCGTCTTTCACAAGCTGCAACCGTGTCTCGGCGGGCGTGTGATAGTTCCCGGCGACCGCGACCTGGACTGAATCATCGGTATCGTCTGCCAGCCATTCGAGAACAACCGCGGAAGTGCGCCAGTCACTTGCCGCTTTATAGCGCGAGCCCCCATTTGAAAGCTCTTCCTTGGTACGGTCGTCTGCTTTTCGCCGTTTTCCCAGGTTTGCCTGGACAACACGGCTATTGTCAGTACCAAGAGCCTTGAGAATATCGCTGGACGCCTTTGGGTTTAAAACAACCTTGCACCGGACTCGCGCCGACTCGTCCCTGGAAAGCACCGTTAATACACTGCCGGGCGTTTCCCGCCGATTGGCCAACACCACTCGTTGATGCTCGTTACACCTCGAGACCAGTTCTTTGGCTGCAGCAGAGGTGCAATCCACTCTTTTTGCCAGGTCTTCCCTGACTGACCAACTTCTATCCCGCGCTAGTATTGACTGCAATCTTGGGGATAAATAAGACCTGAAAGCCAAGCTTATACGGACCCTGATCAGCGGGTGACTTGTGAGCTTCTCCAGTTGGGTGATTGTTGCGACGGGTGATTCGGCCAGTTCCCATGCTTCATTTTCTTCGAGGGTTTCTGGCCATTTCAATGAATTGATGCTCATGCTGAACTCTGTGGATCCTTAGTCGGCGAAGCAGCCTGTGTTCTGATTGGTTCTTTGGGATTGAGAAAACCTACCTCAATCGTTCTGAAAATTGGTTTTCACAGCTTTGTCGTGCTTTGTCCGCAAGCCAGGTGCTCGTATATTCAAATATTTGAGATTTGAATGGCTCAATTTACGTTGGTACAAGAGTGTATGAATAATAACTAAATCATTCTCAACGTGATTCGCATGGTTTGCCAGGCGCATTCGTGACGACGCGTGTTTCTTTCTATGCAGAATGCCTCGTGAGTAATTAACTGATAAAGGGCACAAACTGGTGCTCTTGAAAGCAATAACCAGAACAGTGAAGCGATGAATAGTTCATTTGATAAAGATTTTTTGCTCTCTGTATATGACTCCATGTACGGAATGGCAATCTGCGATCAGGAAATTCACACAGCCGAGCAGCAACTACTTTCGAGCTTTCTTCGTACTTTTGAGTTAACAGCTGAACGAAGCGCGCCAACTGCCGGCACCGTTGAAGTTGCTGACTTCGGGGAGTTTGCGGGTACCATTCGTGACTGTCTGAAGCTCTGCCAGAATGATCGGCAGAAATTCTTCCTTTTAGACCATCTTTCCGAAATTGCCGATGTTGATGATCGGCTCCATGACAACGAAATCAGTGTTCTTGAGGCTATAAGGGAAGCGTGGGGATTTGACGTTACATTCTCTCGGCGGGATATAGCCTGGAGTGATGAACAGCTGGATGTCATTAATCGGGCACCGGAAGAACGAGTAGTTGTGCATGCCCCCCCTGGTGCCGGAAAGACGGCTCTGATCACTCAACGAATTAAGCGATTAATTGAAGAAGAAGATGTTGAGCCTTCCAATATCTGGCTAATCAGCTTCACGAGAACGGCAGTTCGAGAACTTCGGGACCGTGTGATCAGCCAGTCGAAAAACTTTCCATATGGAATTCGGATTGCGACCCTGGATTCAACATCATTTGCCATGAATGTTTCGCTCTTGAACTCTGACTTAAGCGAGTTGGATGGCTATGAGTCAAGCATCGAGAGTTTTCTTGCGTTATTGAGGGCCAACGACCCGGATTTGGTGAGCTTCATGGCTGACCTTGAGCACCTTTTTCTCGACGAGGCACAGGATCTAATTGGTCTTCGTAAAGAACTATGCAATGAGTTGGTCCATCATCTTTCTTCGGATTGTGGGGTGACCGTTCTTGGCGATCGATTTCAGCAGATTTATGGTGACTGGGCGGCGAGCGATACTGATGACACAACCAGTTATCTGGAGCTTCTGAAGGATGGTTCGGGATTTGATTGGATCGAGTTAAAGAAAATTTGGCGAACCGACGCACCTGCGCTCTTAGGTCTTCTGGAGGACCTTCGGACCGAAATGCATTTCCTCGACGAGCAGGATACTGATGATTATTCAGCGATTGCTGATCGGGTTCAGTCTGGGTTGGAAATGGTCGAGAAAGGAGTAATGCAACAGGAGGCTGCTGAAAACTATCTCGTGCTTTTCAGGTGGACCAAAGATGTGATCGAGGCGGCTTTCCAGATGCAGTCTTCTCTCGGGTCCGCGTTCAGGCTTCGGTTGCCCAGATATCCCAGATATACCGCCCCCTGGGTTAACCGCCTGTTCCGGTTTGCTGAGATGAAGCAAGTTGGCTCATTGTCAGAAGGCGATGTTAAAGAGTTCGTCGGCTCTCTCCTGAATAAACATAGAAAGCATCTGGATACAGATCAGTTGTGGGGGTATCTGAAGCACGCCGCCGCTGATGAGCGTGAAGTAAATCTGAACCGACTAAGGGAACGAATCGGCTCGGGCCGTCAGGCACCTGTTGAATTTCAGCACAGTGAGTTCGGCTTCACTGGCCCGGTCCTTGGAACCGTTCACTCATCTAAAGGCCGTGAAGCCGAGAATGTCTTATTCAGAATGCCTGAAAAGAAGAAGTCTAACCACGAAGAGGCGCGTGTAATTTTTGTCGCTGCGAGCAGAGCAAAGCGGGGTGTCAGGCTGATAGAAGATTCTGCGCCTTTGAGTGACTGGACTTTCGTGAATGGCCGATATGCGTCATTGATTGTCCAGAATGGTAAAAAAACCAACTGGTGCCTTGCGGAAACTGGCATTGAAGGTGATTACGATCCTTACAGCATAGTAAGCCTGGAACGAAAAATTGGACCCGCCAAAAAAGCGCAGGAGTTTCTGCGGACATACAGCCCTGGTCGGCCTGGCGTCACCTGCTGGGCTGAGCGTGGAGTAAATGATCTCAGTTACCGGGTTTTTGCGAAGTTCGGTGACGAAACCTTCGATCTCGGTTGCTTTTCGGAGCAGCTGCACTCGGCGTTTGCCTACAATTCATACAATTTATTTAAGTGGAGAAAGCACCCTCCCATAAGATTAAAAAATCTTGTCATTATGGATACTGCAACGATGGTTGTTACCCGTGATGACCCAATGATTCAGGGGCTCCTTGGCCAATATGCCAGGAGAGGAACGTGGTTGTATCCGATACTGTTCGGACTTGGGCCATTTTCGTATGTAAACGGGTGATCAGATGTCAGAACAACAGAAAAACAGGGATTTGCTGATTAGTCGTCTGGTGGCGGACATTCACGGCCCCCACACTGACGCTGAACGATTGCCTGTTTATCAAGCACCCCGTGATCAATACCAAACTGGAATTCTATACCCGCAGGACTCCAGGTGTTCGGATGAAGAACCTGAGGGCGCAATCGAAGAAAACGGTTCCAGTGAGCCAGGGGCAGTAGACGATCAGGACTTGGTTTTGCAGCAACGGGCGTGGTTGCCTTCGTCCATGGGAGTATCGTTATTTGCGGAATCGGAAGAAGAAAACATTTTGCTGGAGATTTTTGTCAGCGCTGGCAAGTATCTATATGAACCAGGGTCGAAAGGCTCCCAAAAGGAGTCGGTTTGGCAAAGAGAACAGTTGGAGATTGGCCCAGTCTCCTTAAAAGCCAGAAATGGCGTTCCAGAGTATAAAACCGATATCGCGAACGGATTGCGACTTTTTGTGGAGACCCGGCAGATTGGAAACAGTTCCCTTTTTACTGTCTGCCTGATTAACAAATTTGTGGATAACGGGAACTTTGATTTCCAGGAACGCAATGAAAAATGCTTCTTTCAGACACGTATTGCTGTCAGGCCCGTTGAGGGTACTTCGATTATTCCGCGACCTTCAGTATTCAGCAATTCAGAGTCTACGAACGCCCTGAATTCTTTCCTATATCGCAATATCAAAGAGTTTGCGACTGGACATACTTGTTCGGCTGACTGGCTTGAGAATGCCGGAATTGCGACAGAGGTCTCCACGTCCTGGGTGCCGGTTCACAAGGTTGACGATGTATCGGCTAAAGGCGATCCGTCCATAAGCAAAACTCTTGGATCTGAGGGTTTCGAGTCTTTCAGCGCTACCGTACTGGCGAATGGGTCTGCCTCTGAGGTGAACAGATTGCTTAGTGCATTGCCAAAGGCCTACGAAGAATGGCTCAGAGGGCAAAGGGAGTTCGCTGAAAAAAATCTAACCGGGCGATTCGGACAGCTCGCTTCTGAACAATTGGATGTTGCTTCAGTTGTGAGGCAACGAATTGAAGCAGGCATCGCGTTACTGAAGAGCAATGAAAAGATTTTCAAGGCATTTCAGCTAGCTAACAAGGCTATGGTGTTGCAGGCGGAATGGCAGGGCTACGAACTTGACTGGCGACCTTTCCAGATAGGGTTTTTTCTATTGTCGCTTGAATCCCTGGCGCTTCGAAATGAAGATCGTCAAATAATGGACCTGTTGTGGTTTCCTACAGGTGGTGGCAAAACAGAAGCATATCTTGGCCTGATGGCATTCATTATATTTTTCAGGCGACTGGAAAGGGGGGGGCTGGAAGCAGATGATGGCGTCGCAGTTATTACACGCTATACCTTGCGAGCACTAACGACTGACCAGTTTGCGAGAACGAGTGGACTCGTTTTCGCCTGTGAGTTAGTCAGGCGGGAATCTACAACAATTGCCGATGAAGGCGTACCGATCTCAATTGGGCTTTGGATTGGTGGTACAAGCTCACCAAACAAAATTGAGGATGCGAAAAACGCTCTTGAAAAAAATGCCCAGCCCGGCCCGGATCTGCTGCGAACCTGTCCCTGCTGTAAATCGCCACTTCAATGGGGATTCAATATAGCTGCCAACGAGGTGGAAGCCAGGTGTTCTGGGAGTGATTGCCGCGTCGCAGATGAGTTGTTACCTGCTCCGGTACACACGGTTGATGAACAGATCTACAAAAAACACCCTAGCGTCGTAATCGGTACGGTCGACAAGTTCGTTCAGGTCTGCAGGTTTCCTACGCGCACCAGTTCTCTTTTTAACGTTGGAACCGTATTCCGGCCACCAGATCTTATTATTCAGGATGAGTTACATCTGATCACTGGCCCGCTTGGAAGTATCGTGGGATTGATGGAACTCGCGATCGAACAGTTGTGCACAGCTCAGGGAATACTGCCAAAAATTATTGGATCGACAGCCACTATACAAAGAGCCGAGGACCAAGTCGGGGCGCTGTTCAACAGAACACTGTCACAGTTTCCTCCTCCAGTCCTGGATGCCGATAACTCATTTTTCGCCATAAGAGATTTCGGTTCTTCTGGTAGAAAGTACCTGGGCCTGACTTCAGCTGGTAAGACTGGTACGTACGTGATGCAGGCAGTAGCCGCTTCTTTGCTTCAATCTGTGAAAGATCAGTCTTTGGAAAACTTACCTATTGAGGCAATTGATCCGTTTACCACTTTGGCAGTCTATTTCAATTCACTCAGAATTCTGGGTGGTGCCAGAACGCTGCTCCTGGAAGATACCCAAAAATCCATGGGGGTGTTTGCTGGAAACAGAGGTGAAGAAAAACGTGAACTTGATGAGCTTCAGGAGCTGACAAGCCTCGTTACGCAGGAAGAGCTGAAAGAAACATTGGCGCACCTCCGGTCCGCATATGGCAACGATCACCATATCGATATTCTGCTGGCTAGTGTGATGATAAGCGTTGGCGTGGATATTCCGCGGTTGGGGTTGATGGTCGTTGATGGACAACCAAAGACAATGGCTGAGTACATCCAGGCGACCAGTCGTGTCGGCCGTGGAAGCATTCCTGGCCTGGTTGTCACGCTATATAACAACCTGAAAATTCGGGATCGCGCGCACTTTGAGTCTTTCAGAAGCTGGCATTCGGCGCTCTACCGCTCTGTTGAAGCATCTTCTGTTACACCCTTTTCACCCCGTGCCCGAGATAAGGCTATGAGAGCGCTGGTTGTGGCCATGGCAATGCAAGTAACCGACATGAATGAGACTGATGTCAGTCTGACTATAGGTCGACGGCAAAAGATCGAAACAGATGTATTGCCTCTTATTTTGTCCCGGATCAGCGCAATCGACCCATCTGAAGTCTCCGAGGCGAAGGAAGAGCTCGAGAGCTTTCTGGAGGATTGGGAAGACCGTGGGTCTCTAAAGTTCCTCTGGAATGATTTTTCTGATCCGAATGAAAGCCTTTTGATTTCTTCTGAAAGTGCAGCACAACGTAAAAGTGCGGGGCAGGGCTACTTCGGCTGGTCTGCGCCGAACAGCGCGAGAGATGTAGAGCCATCCGTAATCGTGAAAGTCAGGGACTTCCTTGATGTTGACAGGGGTGACGCTCATGGCAGCTAAACCTGCGAATTTTGCCGCAAGACTTCGTCGAAGCCAGATGGCGCTTACTTATGGCCCTGGTGCCATTATCAATTTGCGAACGACCGGTGGTGCTTCAATTTCAGCAGTCGCAGGTGGTTTGGAGGTCTGGGACGCTGAGGCAAAGCCGGCGGGAATTAAAAACCCTCAGTCTTGTCATCTTCGAAGGCTGGAACGGAAGCTTGATGTAGATGGATTTCGCCTGGCGCCAATTGCACCCGAAGGAAAGCCTGATGATGAGAGGCTATCAGGTCTGGTCGCGAGGCGGTTTCCATCGTGGCTGACATGTCCTAAATGCTATCGGCTGAAGCCGTCAAGAAAATGGCAGAAGGACAACACCAGGATCAGTCCAATCAGATGGTGTGGGCACTGTAGTGAAGGCAGATCAAGAGTTCACGTTTTACCTGTCAGATTTGTGTTGGCTTGTAAAAATGGCCATCTGGGTGAGTTCCCCTGGAAGTGGTGGATAAAGACCCGGCCGGATATTGCCTCAGGAGAGTCTACCGAAGAGTGTGAGCACATTCGGCTGAGGCTTTACCAAGGAAAAGGAATGAGCCTGTCCAGTCTTATTCTCGCTTGTGAAAAGTGTGGAAAGAAAGTCAGGATGAGCGGAATTTTTGGTGGAAAGGCCTTTGAATCATTGAGCTGTGGTGGTCAGCGGCCATGGCTAAATAAGGATTCACAGGAAACGTGCAATCTGTCGCCAGTAGCCGTACAAAGAAACAGCTCAAGCCTGTACCAGCCGAAGTCAGTTTCCGCTATTGATATTCCACCGTGGTCGCATGAGCTTCAGACCGAACTTGGAACCTACTGGAAACGTATTTATCGGCAGGATTCAGTACAGACAATGCTTGAGTATCTGTCATTTAGTCTTGAGGACATCAACGAGGAGCTTGGAACCAGTTTTGAAGCGGAGTCGTTGGCAAGAGCAGTAATGGAGCAAAAGCGCCTCGATGCTGAGGCTGACGACGACCTTAAGGTTGATGAGTACCGCCAATTGTGTGGCACTGGGTCAGGGAATCGTGCGGGTGCAGATTTCAAGGCGGTCACACACGATGTTCCTGCTTCATTGGCCGGGATTGTGGAAACTTTGGTTGCTGTTGAGAGGCTCCGTGAGGTAAGAGCATTAACTGGGTTTACACGCCTGAACTCGAATAACCCGGTTTGCGCACTCTCGGAGCGAAGGCTCAGGTGGTTGCCTGCAATTGAGAACAGGGGTGAAGGGGTTTTCCTGACTCTCAGGAGTTCGTTTTTGAAAGAGTGGGTGAAGGCCGTTAAGAATTCTGAGTCTTTACAGAGGTGCAAACAGATTTCCAATGCTGCGGTGACACATTACGAAGATCTTGGTGTGCCCGATGAAGATCGCGTTTCTGTAACTCCTGGTTTCTTACTGCTCCATTCGCTCTCACATCTGTTGATTCGCCAGATCTCAATCGAGTCAGGCTATTCAGCAGCTTCAATCAGCGAAAGGATTTATTCCTCTGAGACGATGAGTGGTGTATTGCTCTATACCTCAACACCTGGCGCTGAAGGTACGCTGGGTGGCTTGTCCAGAATAGCAGAGCCTACTCGATTCGTTCGAATTTTTGAACATTCACTGGAATCTGCACAATGGTGTTCTTCGGACCCGTTGTGTATCGAAAGCATTGTCAGTAAGTCAGAACCACTTAATCAGGCAGCGTGTCACGCTTGCCTGTTGTTACCGGAAACGAGTTGTGAGTTTTTTAACCACTTTCTTGATCGGCGTTTGGTTTCGGATGATTTTTTTGTTGGTCACAGTGCCTAGCTGGGTAACCGATTGGGTTGATTAATCCAGCATAAGGTTCAGCGGAAACGCTAAAGTGACCCACTAACGGACATTACTATTGACCCACCTCTGTTTAACCGGGGCTGACCTATTTGGAGGGCGGACCGATGCTGACGGAGGAGACGATTTTGGAGACTCGCATTCTGTCCCGCAGGGGCATGAGCATCCGGGCCCATAGCCCAGGAGTTGAAGGTGTGGTATGCCCTTTGCATGATCGAATGACTCAGTTTCGTCCTGTCGCAACAAGATTCTGGTTCAGCCGACATTTGGCTGCGATTGTTGAAGAGCTTAGAGATTAGACGGTTCAGTTTGGCCCATATCTTGACGTTGTCCCAGAAATCGACGTCACCATAAAACTGGAGTACCGTGGCGTTTCGAGGTTCTCGAAGCAAGGAATTGAGGACGATGAAACGATCCAAGTTCAGCGAAGAGCAAGTCACCTACGCACTACGCCAGCATGAGGCAGATACACCGGTTGCGGATATTTGTCGGCAACTGGGGGTCTGCGAAGCCACCTTTTACGTCTGGAACAAGAAGTACGCCAACCTTGGTGTGTCCGAGTTACGCGAGCTGCGGTCGTAAGCTTTCCAGTAATGAATGGCCTCAATATGGGGGCAACGTCACTGCCAGAGAGCTCTAGTTATTACCTGTTACGCTGGGAGGGGAAGCTTACGTGTTAACTAATCTAGCGTCTTAGCGGCACTCTGAGGCGATGTTTGGTTATACAAAAGTCCGCATAGCAAATTGGGGTGCGCAGATGGATATGAACCCACCAGTAGTATTTAAATTCAGAAGTAAAGCCGAAAGGAAAATCTTCCGGGCTTTCAAGACTTTAACAGCTGAAAAAACAACGGTCTACCATTCCTTAAATTTACCCAGGCACGAAAAAAAGCAATATGCTGAGGCAGATTTTGTGGTCGTATCGCCGCATGGGATTCTGGTTCTTGAAGTCAAGGGTGGGAGGATCTCAGTTGATAAAGGTATTTGGTATACAACTAACGAGGATGACGAAAAGAACCAGTTGAATGAAAGTCCGTTGGTGCAAGCAGAGTCGGCCCGCGATGCTTTACAAAGGCTGTTGGAGGATAAGCTTTCCGTCCCGCTGCTTAAAAAGCTTATGTTTGGTTTTGCTGTGATGTTTCCCGATGTCAAAATCGGTGAAGTTGGGGTGGAGCTGACGCGCGAGCAGGTTTTCGATGTCATTGACTGGGACAGGAAAAACCTTGGCCGGTGGGTCCAGGGGCTGTATCAGTTCTGGATGGAACGAACGCGTAAAAGTTCGCCAATCAGTGAAGAAGAGCTGGCCACGGTTAATAAAAGTCTCCGAAATGAGTTTGATCGTGATATTTCTTTACTCTCACGGGTAGGGGATGCGTGGAGTGAGCTCATCACATTGACTGAACAGCAGTTCAGAGCAGTGGACTTTATTCTTGCCAATCGACGCGTTGTGATCGAGGGCGGGGCTGGTACGGGTAAAACTCTGGTGGCCAGGAAAGCGGCCAGAACACTGGATGCAATGGGCTATTCGGTGCTGTTTATATGCAGAAGCCCTGTGCTGGCTTCAATGCTGGCGAACGAGTTGAAAGAATCAAACGTTCGCGTGGTGAACTTTCTTCAATTGAAGGAATTGATCGCGCGGGGGAGCGCGCCCGAATTCGATGCGTTGGTCGTTGATGAAGCTCAGGACATTCTTGAGTCTGAAAGCTTTGACATTCTTGACGGGGTAATCAATGGGGGGATTCAAAGCGGTCGCTGGTACTTTTTCATGGACCCAAATAAGCAGTCTTCTTTGTATGCACACACAAGTGCCGAGGTGTATGAACTGATTCGAGAATGTGCGTTCGTTGTTCCCTTGACCCTGAATTGCAGAAATACCCAGCAAATCGCATTACATACTCTGATGTATACAGGTGGATCAATTGGTGACTGTCCGGTAGTTGCGGGTGGTTTGCCTGTTCTTTGGAAGGGAATGGACTATGACTCAAGAGAAAAGCTGGCAACGCTGCTAGACCAACAGCTGGTCAAATGGATCGATGAGGAGAGCGTTCTGCCTGGGCAAATAACACTGATCTCATTCGTCCCTTACGAAAATAGCGTGGTTCAATTACTTAATAAACGCTGGAAAAGAAGAATCACTGTAATCAACGAAAATTACGGTGAAGTCTGGCAGGACACCCAGCTAACTTTTGCAACCGTCAGAGAGTTTAAAGGGTTAGAAAATCGATATGTGTTTCTGATCGACCTTGAACACGCACCGGAGCGCGAAAACGTGATCAATGAATTTTATGTAGCTATGACGAGAGCTAACACCGTATTGTGCATGCCGCTGCCTCTTGATAGGAAGCCTTGGTTTGAGAGTCTGAAAAACCGCAATGCAACTGCAGTTCGCGAGTTTTTAACTTCATCATGAAAGAAAAAACCAGCACCTCTGCCCTTTCGCATGAGAGGCGAAAAGTCGTCGACTATGTGAGGTCGCATCTCATCGGACCACTTGGGGGGGAAGAAGAACAGCTTCATCGAAAGGATGAACCCCAAACATATTATTTATTGGGTGCACTTTTTCCTAAAGGCGCAGGTTTTGGGCAGGACAGCGAAAATGAAGAGGAGGACCAAAGCGGCGAAGATCCTATTACGCTTGCATACCAGTTAAAGCCAGCATCTATGGGACTCTCATTCTTTCTGGCCGATGAAGTAACGCCTGAAATCAGAGTGGAGATTGCAGCGGGCGCCTACGAGATGGGGGTCGATGACAAGGGCATTAATGTATGGAAGCGAATGCCTTTGGCGACCACGTCCAGCCCTGAAACCCACATCCTTGGAAAAGGCACTCGGCAAGAAATTGCGAGTGTTCTCCAGGGTCGAGCATCGCTGGTTTCGACATGGCGCCGAATGGTAAGTGGCCATATAGTCACCGTGACGTTGGTCAATGCGAGATCGGTTCAGGACAAGTTCAAGCCGGAAGATGTACTGCATCAGGTCTGGATTCGTTGCATCGGAGAAAACGCACAAATCAGGGCTTACCCATCACCTAATCGGTTTTCTTGGGATGAGGAAGAGGAAGAGCTTGCACTAACCTATCAGGACAAGGCGACATTTGCGATTGGGCACGGTTGCGCACCAATGTGGCAAACCCTTGAAGGGGAATCTGCTGCCAAGTATGTCGAATCATCGTTCATTCCTGAGTATGAAGTTCCCCCAGTCACAGCGAACCTGCCGGAAAACCATGAGCTTGCAGGTGATCGCATTTTTTCTCTGCAGTATCTGGCTGATGAGAGGGTGCCGTGGCATAAAAAAGAAGCCGGACTTCGACGCTTTATCGATAGCTATGAGCAATGGATGAAAACCGATGCTCAAAAAACTGTTCCGAAAGAACTTGTTGGTGCTTCTGGTCGTATAGCCGGCCGCAAGGCGCTCGCACATCAACGAATGCAAAAGGGCCTTGGGTTCTTGACCGTAAACGAGAGCGCCCAAAAATGCTTCGTACTGGCCAACAAGATCATGTTAATGCAGATGATTCATTCAAGTTCTGCATATGGCGGCCGGTTACGCGATGCCAACTCAATCAAGTTCGTTGCGCCCGATTACTCCGAAAGCTCTTGGAGGGATTATCGTTGGAGGCCGTTTCAGCTGGCGTTTCAATTGCTTGCGATAGAGTCGGTTGGGAACGTAAATTCTCTGGATCGTGATGTAGCAGATCTGATCTGGTTTCCAACTGGTGGTGGCAAAACTGAGGCGTATCTCTCTGTTGCGGCATTTGAGTTGCTGCATCGGAGAACACAATATGGCGATGCTGGCGGTGGTACGGCTGTGATACTTCGGTACACGCTTCGGCTCCTTACAACGCAACAGTTTCAGAGGGCGGCGGCTCTTATCTGTGCGTGCGAATACGTACGCCGAATGAATCCTGATGTGTGGGGCGATGAGCCTTTTTCTCTTGGCTTATGGGTCGGTTACCCAACAACTCCCAACCATCTGTCCAGTGACTCACAGTATTCTGACGGTGCCTTGCAAAAATACATTGCATTGAGAGAGCAACCCAGGCCCGAGAATCCTTTTCAGCTTCTACAGTGTCCATGGTGTGGGACACGCATTATTCCTGAAGTGCAATCTGGTGACCCATCAGATTATGGCGTGAAGGCAAGTGCTTCAGGCTTGGAATTTTATTGCCCAACCACAAGCTGCGAATTCAACACAGGTTTACCAATACAAACGGTCGATGAGGCTCTTTACTTAAATCCGCCGTCATTTTTGATAGGTACGATTGATAAGTTCGCGCGTTTAGCTTGGGCTGATGAACCAAAGTCTTTTTTTTCTGGTGGGGCGCAGAAAAGGAGGCCACCTTCACTCATTCTTCAAGATGAACTTCATCTCATTTCTGGCCCACTAGGAACTATTGCCGGACTATATGAAGCAGCCATCGATGTAGTAATGAAGAAATTTGGTGCCCATCCAAAATACATCGCAGCTACCGCAACTATTCGAAGAGCTGAAGAGCAAGTCAGAAAACTCTACGCCAGGGATTGTTTTGTGTTTCCTCCATCAGGGATGCGAGTTGAGGATTCATTCTTTTCCAGGGAAGAAGATACTTCGGAAGAAAACCCAGGGCGTCTTTATATCGGTGTAATGGGCCAGTACCACACGCCAGTCACGTCTCTGGTCCATACCTCTGCCGTACTGGCTCAGGCAGCAATAGATGCGGACCTTTCAGTTGATGCTGCTGACGGTTACTGGACACAAGTGATTTTTCATAACAGCCGCCGTGAGCTTGGTAAAACGATGACAATGTCATTGGATGATATTCCCAAGCGAGCTGAAGTAATAGCAGTTAATCCGGCAAAGGCCAGAAAGATTGAGCCGGTTGAAATGTCCGCTAATATCCCTTCCAGAGAGATTCCAGAGATTCTGGAGCGATTGAAAACGTCAAAAGACCAGCCCGGTGCAATTGATTGCCTGCCATGTACAAACATGTTTTCTGTTGGCGTCGATGTTAAGAGATTGGGGCTGATAGTAATGAATGGTCAACCTAAAACCACCTCCGAATACATTCAAGCCTCTTCACGTGTGGGGCGTGATGCTGTTCCCGGCCTGGTCGTGGCGTTCTATCCGAATAACAAGGCGAGGGATCGTTCTCAGTACGAGTCGTTTGTTCCATATCATCAAGCGCTTTATCGTGCAGTTGAGCCTACAAGTGTCACACCATACGCGTTACCTGCTATGGAGAGGGCTGTCCATGCCGCACTGGTAATTGTAGTTAGATATTGCTCAGGGCTTTCTGGTAACGATGGCGCTAAAAATTTTGATTCAAGTAAGAGCGAAGTTTCAGCAGGCATTAGCGACTTGCTGGCTAGGATGAAACTGGCTGAAAGGGGCAACATACAAACCACACAAGAAATCGAACGGTATTTACATGAATGCGTGACTGCCTGGAATAACGTTGCGGAGCAATCAAGGCGAGGAAGCTTTGTGCTGCGGTATGCAACGCGTGGCTCTAAGAATTTTGAACCACTATTGGTTTCGTATGTTCCGGGCGGTGCCGCAAAACCAGAGCTGCCTTGGCCTACATTGAATTCAATGAGGAATGTGGATTCGGACTGCAATATCTATATATGGGGCGAGCACGCTGGGACGCCGCAATGAAAAAGGTTGACAGGACCGTTCGCCGCGCTCAGACAATAACGCCATTTGGCGTAGGGGGTGTTTATGATTTTGGTTCTGAGTCTTTTGTGGCGATGGACACGACGAAATGGAGGTGTCGTGAGGAGCCCGATCTAAGGCTCCCTCGTTTGGAGCGAGTCTTGGGCGTAGAAGGTTTCAGGGCCGCACCCATTGCTGATAATTCGAAGTTTCCAGGGGCGACCAGAGGTGGCGGCTCTACCCCATACTATCGTTTTCCTGCATGGCTATTTTGCCCGACTTGCCGAGCAATGTATAAGTGGGGGCCATTCAAAGAAACTGAGGGGGCAGTGCCGTCATGTAGTAATTGTGGTAAGCGCCATAAGTTGGTTCCCATGCGATTTGTTGCGGTTTGTGGACATGGGCATCTGACTGATATTCCTTGGGACTTCTGGGCGCATCTGTCTCCGAATGGAAAGCCTGAGCATAGGGATTGTAAGAACAAAAGGGTTTACTTTAAGTCATGGCCGGATAGAGGTGCGGGCCTCCAATCATTGTATGTGGAGTGTAGAAACTGTGGTGCTCAACACGACCTCGAACAGATTCCCAAGAAGGATTCACTCAGGCGAGTATGGAAGCATTGCCCGGGAACTCAACCTTGGCAAAAAAATGACCTTGCCGCTCCATGTGACAGAATTCCCCAAGCCGTTCAACGCGGTGCCAGCAATGCGTACTTTCCTGTTGTTGAGTCGGCAATAGATATCCGAGCCGGATTCGAAGAGGACGAATCACTTTTCGACTTAATTCGCGCGCATCCTGGCTGGACCCCGCTGTTAAAAATTAAAGCACTGGTAGACGCTCCAGATAATAAGTTTGCAAAAACCTTTATTGATCCAATTGTGCGTGATGAACACTTGGAATCTCTTGGTGTGACAGTAGAGCACGTTTGGGATTGCTTGCATGATTCCGGGGTCGCTGATGCTGAAGTTCCACCTGTCGATTCCTGTGATGATGAATTGCTGAATGACGAATGGAGTTCATTTTTATCTCCTCCGGAGATTATGCCTAACGCTGAATTCATGGCTGATATTGCACCTCTTGATGCTTTTGGTGAGCATCTGCCTGAAAAGGAACAGCCGGTTTGGAAGGAGTTCAGGCGTCTGATTGGACAGGTTACTTTGGCGAGAAGGTTGAGGATCGTCCGCGCTCTTAAGGGCTTTAATCGACTGGAGCCTAACCGTGAAATGCTCGTTTCTCCTTCTTTAGGTGCAACTACCAACTGGTTACCCGCAGTTGAAATCTATGGTGAAGGGATTTTTGTTGCACTTGACCCCCGGGCATTGGAGACATGGGAAAAAAGGGTTCCAAATAAGGTGCTCGCTGCAATGAGGCATGCTCGGGAGAAAACTACTTTGGATTTTCTGCCAGAGGCAACGAACAGATTCGTACTATTGCACACGCTGGCACATTTGCTTATCCGGCAGCTTTGTTTTGAATGCGGTTACTCCTCTTCATCCATTTCTGAGCGCATTTATTCAGATGAGGAGACTGGGATGGCAGGACTGCTTTTATACACAGCGTCGTCTGATAGTGAAGGTGCGCTTGGTGGATTGGTAAGGCAGGGTATTCCTGAAAACTTCTATGGAACTCTAAAAACGGCACTTTTTCGTGCTGCTTGGTGCTCAAGCGATCCCATTTGTAGCGAAATGGAAAAACAAGGCTCCTATGGTTTAAACAAGTCTGCTTGCCATGCTTGTACTTTAGTAGCTGAAACCAGTTGCGATCATGCAAATTGTTTGCTTGATCGATCAGTTTTGCTCGGCACTAAGAATACACCCGGGGTGGGGTTCTTCAGCAATTTCGTAGCACTTATGGAGGCCTGAAAAAGTGAGGCTTCCAAGACGTTCGGAGCTGAGTCCACAACAGGAAGACTTTCTAATGGAGGCTCCATTTAATGAGCCTGTTCTTTGCGTGGGGCCACCTGGCACCGGTAAGACTGTGCTCGCTTTATACAGGGCTGCAGCATTGTATGAACAAGGGAGAACGCCTGATTTTGTTATGCACAGCAAGCTGCTGAACCGTTACGTTGAGCGGTCTGTCATTGAGCTAGATATGCATGTTCACACCCGAACTTGGCACTCTTGGGTTTACTCAAAATGGAGCGGCGGTGTCGGACGAAAAATGCCGGAAAGTCAGCCTTGGAGTCCAGACTTTATGCGAGCCATCGAATTTCTAAGCGAGTACGGTTGCACATTTCCGGGCAAACTTTCCTGGACGCACCTCATTGTTGACGAGGGCCAGGATTTCCCAAAAGAGTTTTATATTTATTTGACATGGTTAATGAGCGCAGAGCTAATTACCAAGGCAGGCAAAAGGGCCTCAGTGACTGTTTTTGCGGATGACAACCAGAGGATGGAAGAAGGCCGTAATTCCACCGTAAACGAGATAATGACCTTCCTCGGCCTTACGGAACGGTTCGAAGTTACTACTAATTACCGCAATACAGCACAGATTGCGCGGTTGGCGAGTTATTTTTATGCAGGCATGTCGACTGGTATGCCTGATATTCCAGAAAACATAAACGGGCCAGTTCCAAGATTGGTCAGATGCCAGAGTCTCAGGGAGGAGATGTTATCAGTTGTTCGTTGGCTTCATAACAATGATGACTTATCGGCGGGTGTAATTGTTCCGAACAGGAGAGTACAGAAGCGTGCTGTTGAGTCCCTTAAGATTGAAGCTGATAAACGAGGCCTTAGAGTTCAGATGTACGCTACTGGTGTAGACCCTTCAGGTATTGATTTTTACGGAAAGGGTGTGATTACCGTGGTTTGTGACAAGAGTTGCAAGGGCCTGGAGTTTGATGGTGTTTTCATTCCACAGTTACAGAACTATCGAATAGAAGGAGCGGATCAGGATTTTTTCAGGATGAAAATGTATGTGATGTTGAGTCGGGCAAGATCCTTTCTACAACTGTCATATGCTGAGTGTGAGGATGATCCGGCAATTCTTCGATTTTTCCCCCCATCCGAACAGGGAATTCTAATATGGCCGAGTTGATTTCTCCCGGGTTTGATTTTTCGGGCTCTGCCAAACAAAGGGCTAACAAAATGGCCGTTTTTTTCCTGACTAACAAACGAAATCTCGTAGCGATTTTGGAAGCGGGAATGATTACGCCATCGGCTTGTCAGTTCCGTTATCGCCAGGATTCCAGAGAGTTGGTTCCGGGAGCAATTCCATTCTGGAAGGAAGGGTTACCAATTCAGATGCTTAACCAGTTCAGGTCAAGCGAAACCGATTCGGTCGTTATTGCGTTTGAGATGGACGCACTTTCTGTCAATAGCGGCAATGATTTCACCATTCATAATGACAAGTTACTTGTCGTTTCTGAACCGGTGCCATTGGCAAAAGCAAGTGCGATTTATTTTCCATCGGCCGAAGCAATTGAGGACTTTCTTGCTCGTCGGATCGATGGAGTTGTTTGCGATGAGGCTTCATTCGTGGCACTCGCGGACTTTCCGGAAATTGCGGAAGTGGGGGTGCCCAAGACTTTGGTGTTTCCGGATTGCTGTGAAGAACTTGAGTTCATTGATAAATGTGGTGGTTCACTCAAGGCGGTTGAGTACTTTTCTCGGAACGGTATCGAGGCTCAATCATTTATTCGTGAGTTCATGGAGCAGTGTTTTTTAAGCGCAGATCATCAGTGGAAAGTTGATTTAGAGGTCGATTCGAATGATTCGTGGATTGTGCTCGGCGATGAGGATATAGCCTTGCTTGCAGCTTTGCTGCCGATCCTAAGGCGCGTAAAACGAGATGAACGCATAGACCCATTAGCGGTTCTTCAAAAACTCGAAAAGGCATTGAAGTCCATAGAGCCAGCTATTAATGAGCAAGTTGAAAAATGGATTACTTTCACCAGAAAAGTGCTCCAGGGCGAACAAGATGTCCATCCGCTAGGTGATGAAAAAAAGTTAGTACAAAGAGCTGTGCTGCTTTTCCTTTTGCGACCAGATCTTGACCGACTCTTGAACTCAATGCATTCAAATATTGCCGCAGGACCAACGGTCGCCACAATGGCTGCATTTTTTGTCGGGCACCTTGTTGGCGTCAGTTCAATGGGGAACGCACAAAAAGGAAGTGCTCAAGAATTCAACCAGTTCATTGATAATTTGATGTCCAGTGTGTGGAATCGTGATTCGATAAATGTTGCACTCAGAGCTGAAAATAGTGACGTAATAGGCCCGGCGGCTTTCCTCGAAATAAACGGTAGCCCTCTGCTAAAGATGGCGATACCAATGGACCAGACAATGAGGACACTGTCGCGACTTTTGGGTAAATCAGCTATCGAGGTTTCGTATATACCTGAATCCAGGTCCCTTAGCGGCAAAGTGTTATTGAAAAAGGGTCGGCGTCAAAGGTTTTTTATTGAGAGAATCGTAGAAGAACCTGGAGAAGGTGGGAGTATAAGAATAGCCTCCGTTTGTAAAGATCTTGGAAGCAAAACTAAGTTGCAAAAATTGACCAAAGCAAGAGCAATTGAGATGTTGAAAATGAATGAATTCCAACAGAATTGCTGTTTTGCTTATTCCGAGTCAAAGGAATCAATACTTGTCCAAACGACTTGTTCAGCAGAGATTGCTGATCCTGTGGAGCTGACTAAGTTAGTTGAACACATTGCAGCGGTCGCCGATGATTATGAGAAGAAAGACCCTGACACGAAAAAAGATCTACTCTAAAGTTACGAAGATCCGTGGTCTTCAAATGTGCCAATCGACAAAAGTGAGAAAGCTCTAGTTTAGAGCCGCAACTTTTGTAATCAAGCGAACGCAGCAACTTCTGAGTAGTTAAGTCAGCTTTGAGTTTCCCGCAGGTGTTCTATAAACAATGAAACCGACAGTAGTTCGCTGCGTTGGCTTTCGAGGTAAGAAGATTGAATTTCGGAGGGAATCACGAGTCTCACGGCGTTAGCTCGCATTTCAGTGGTCTGAGTTTCGCTAATACTTGGTTCAAGCGTGATCAGGTGCTTTTCAGAAATACGCTTAGCTTCTGAAAGGATCTGACGCCATCGGTCTTTACAAGTTGTTTTTGCGCCAAGCATCGTAAGTCGCTGTTCTGGGAATTGTTCATCCCAATAAGCGGAAATTCCGGGGAAGACAAAGTCGGGTTTCGAGCGATTTTCTGTTTGTGCACCCCTTGTAAAAGAGATGTCATTTTCAATAAACACTCGGCTCAAATGGTGTTCGAAAGCATGACCGACTCTTGATTTGCGCCTGTTCTGGACTGAAAGGGAGTACTGAATAAACGCATCCACGTCATTACCGAACCCCTCTTCCAGACGCTCCTCTAACAGAAAACGCTCCATCGTTCGAAAACAGACTTCTTCCTGGTCCATCCAGGCCAGAAGCACCTTGTCTGGATCTTCAGCAGCATCCATTGGGCCGGCGAGCTCTCTGGCAAACGCTGAAAAATCCGCAGTACCCGGAAATCTGTTACCGAACCTGGCCTGAAGAGTTTTCAGTAAATCAGGTTCGACCACGAACGTGCTGATGCCGAGTTGTTCAAGAAACAATCGTTCGACAAATCCGACATTAATGGCGTGCGCCTGATCGCGATCTCGGAGTTCAAACTGGTGGCCAATTTGAGCAGACGCTCTGGCCAACCAGCGCAACTGTGAATCAGCAGTGGAGTAAGCCTCTGCGATCACGATCATAAGATCGCCGGAGGGGCGCTTTCCGACAAACAACAGGTCATCGGCGTTTGCGCTGTTGATCGCCTCATTTTCCCGAAAATACAGCCGGAACTCTGTTCTGAACGGGTGCTTCTCTCGTGCGTCATACCAGGTGAGACTGCCACTTGAAACCAGAGGCTCACGGTCTTCCTCAGACAGGTATATGAACGTCGCAGAAACTTCCTGTCGTTCTGTGCCAAAAAGTGCTTTTAGTTCCTTTACTCCGTTGAACTCATGTTGATTCGAGGATTCCGGGTCAACTTCAACTGCCGTTAAGCGCCGAAGGACAAACATCTCAAAATACTGGGAGAGGTCCTGACGGTACATCAGGCTGCTGGAATCTCGTTGAATGAACTGGTGGAATGAATCCAATCTGCGATGTCGCTTAAAAGGCACTCCAGACTCATTTTTGTTTGCCCCCTGAGCGCACACTCCCAGACATAAAGAACACGGAAGCCTCTCGCGAGTAACTCGCCACGGTTTGTGACGTCTCTGGTGTGGTTGGCGTCAATTTTCTGACGCCAGAATTCCGGTCTGGTTTTCGGCCACTTAAAAAGCTCGCATTCGTGACGGTGCCAGAAGCAGCCGTGGATGAATATGGCCGCCCGATATTTCGCCAGAAACAGGTCCGGCTTACCTGGGATGTCCTTTTGGTGTAGGCGAAACCGGAACCCCCGTTTATGCAAACCGGAACGAATTATGAGCTCCGGTTTGGTGTTCTTGCCTTTAATCGCAGCCATGTTTCGGCTGCGCTGCGATGGCGAGTGGACATCGCTCATCACACAACCATCGCGTACTGATCCTCAAGCTGTTCCTGTTCGATTAAGGTTACGACGTGAGGAAGCATCGCCTTAGCTATGCTTTCGATCACCGGCACAACTACGGAGTTTCCGAACTGTTTGTACGCCTGAGTATCAGAGACGGGAATGATGTAGCTTTCAGGAAACCCCATAATCCGTGCGCATTCTCGTGGCGTAAGACGTCGGGGCCGCTTACGTTGCCCCTGGTTTACGAGTATCTCGGAGCCGTCTTTGTAATAACGAGCCGAAAGCGTCCTGCATTTGTCATCGCCGCTAACAAGGCCAAACCCAAACCCATTACCCTTACGACGATGTTTCTCAGCATATGCTTTGAGGTAATTCCAGAGTTTCGGGCTAAGTGTGTATTTTGGGTTTACTGAAGCCCTGGCACCTACCGTGTAGTCCTTTTCTGCGACTTCGCTACCATCTTCTGTGTGCAGAATATCGGCCATGACCTCACCAACGCGCAGGTCAGGGTTCTCGAGTGACACCTGGTCCCAGTCAAAGGCAGTAGGTTTCCTGAATCCGACTATATAGATCCGTTCCCTGTGCTGTGGGGTGAAATGGCTGCCGTCAATAATTTTCCAATGAACGCTGTAACCCAGTTCGGTCAGGCGTCCTTTGATAATTTCGAAAGTGCGTCCACGGTCATGGCTTACAAGGTTTTTGACGTTCTCCAGCAGGAACGCGGATGGCGCTTTTGCGTCAAGAATCTCAACTATTCGGTGAAACAAGGTTCCCTGGGTTTTGTCACGAAAACCATGCTCTCGCCCAAGTGAGTTCTTCTTTGAAACTCCTGCAATTGAAAATGGCTGGCAAGGGAATCCCCCAACCAGAACATCATGGTCAGGAATGTCTGCCAGGTCGACTTTCCAGATATCACCATTTATTGGATGGTCGAGCTCGAAATTTGCCCTGTAGGTCTCGTTTGCAAACCGATCCCACTCACTCGTGAACACGCATTTTCCTCCGGCGCGTTCAAAACCCAACCTAGTCCCGCCGATTCCGGCGAACAGGTCGATAAATCTGAAAGCTGGATCAGCCTCTTCGTCGTTTGCTATCAGAGCAGGTTTAACAAGGTCGTTAATGGCATGTAACACCAGCCCGGGATTTGGAACTCCATTGCTTTTCCATCGATCGATGGTTCGGGGTGTGACATCCAGTTCATTTGCAACATGGCTCGTTCCCCAGCGTTGAAGGGCTTCAGCAAGAGCTTGGTCGGCGAGCTGGGATTTTGAGCGCATGATTCACCTCTGGGACTATTTGTAGACATAATGACAATAAATCGTCCCTTAAGCAATCAGGACAAGCACATTGTTTGATACCTGACTCTCATAACCTGAGAACTTTTCAATTCATTGAATGAGCAGGGGTAAGACCCATTTGAGCGATGCTCGAGCGGTAACTGGAAACCCCGGCAATTCGCCGGGGTTCCAAAGCCTGGTTTCTTTATTGCTCCCCGCCAGGTAGCGGCAAATAGTCTTACTCCGTATCCGTCCAATCCGCGTCGCTCCTGCTGCTGCGGAAGTCCGGCTTAGAGCGCAGGGCCTTGCGCGAGAGCGCCATGGCTTCGCGCTTGGACATGCCGTCCCAGCTGCTTCGCACGCGGCTGGCGATGCGGTCGCGGCGGGTGAGCATGGCGGGGGCGCTGTCGAGGTCCTGGACCATGGCGTCGAAGGCTTTTTCGTTGAGGCTGAAGGCTTCGCTCGCCATGGCGTAGTCGCCGCGTTCGTTGTGGAGCATGGCGTCGTAGCCCTGGCGGGCGAGCCAGAGTTCGGCGATGGTTTCGGCGACGGCTTTGTCGCGGGTTTCTTCGTCGAAATCCCCTGGGGGGACGATGGCCAGGTGGGTCTGGCTTGTTGTGCTGCGGGGCTGGGTATCGGCGTCGGCCTGGTGTTGCCACTGGGCCTTGAGGGTGTAGTGCAGCGTGGTGGGCTCGGGCAGTTGCTCGGCTTCGAGTTCCAGTAGCAGCGCCACGTGGCGGGTCTGGCCGGCGATCAGGGTGCCGATGTTGATGGGGGCGGTGCCGTCGGCCGTGTGCGCGCCGGTGCCGTTGCCGGGTTGGCGGTAGTGGGTCAGCTGGCGGGCGTTTTCGGCGTGGGGGCCTTGCAGGTGCAGCGTGAAGTTGCGGGCGACCACCTGGGTCTGTTCGCCGATTTCGCCGGCGAGGACTTCGATGATCTCGTTGGGTTCGCTGGACTGGTGCAGTTCGCCCTGGCCGGCTTCTGCGATCGCGGTCAGCTGAAGGGGGGAGTAGTTGGCGCCGATGCCGACGCACGTTGTCGTCACGTTGCGGTCGGCCAGGTCGCCGGCGAGTTCGGCCAGGCGTTCGGGGTTGCACTCGCCTTCGTTGGCGCGGCCGTCGGAGAGCAGGATGACGTGGCCTGATTTGAAGTCGTGTTCATCCATGGCGTTTGCTGCGCAGCGGGCGCCGCGGAGCCAGCCACCGGAGAGGTTGGTCATTCCGCTGGTCTCGATGTGTTGAATCGCGGAAACGGCAGATTGCTTGCCGGCGGTGTCCATGCGCGCGCAGTCAACCACGACGGTGACATCGGAGCCGTAGACGACTACGGACAGGCGGTCACTGTCGCGCAGGCGGTTGGCCAGGCCCATCGCCGCTTCCTTCGCGGCCTCCAGCGGGCCGCCGTGCATTGAGCCGCTGCGGTCGATGACCAGGGCCAGGTTGACGGGTGGCCGTTCAGTCTCGCCTTCCGCTTTGGGCAGTTCGGGCGCGGTGATGTCGATGAGCAGGCCGCGGGTGGCGGCTTTGCCGGTGGGGGCCTGGGCGTGGTCCCAGCGTGCTTTGATCTGGATATCGGTCATGGTTATTTTCCTCCGACGACGGATTTCAGGAGTGCCCCGGCCAGTTCCACCTGTCGGCGCTGGTCGCGGGTGAGGGGGGTGCGTACGCGGATGACCAGGTCGTGGCCGAACTGGAATTCGTTCCAGTGTTCCGCGCGGGGTGGTTCTGGCTTGCGGTGCGGGTCGGGGCCCATGATCCGGTCCAGGTAGTTCGACGCGGAGTCTTCCGCGCTGTGGCTGTGGTCTGCTTGGGTGTGTTCGGCTTTCTTATCCTCCATGACCTGAAGCAGGTCGCGTTTTTCGGCGCGCATTGGCGCCGTGTGCATGGCAATTCCGGCCGGCGCGCGGTGTGGCGGGCGGGGTTGCGTAATCGCCTTGGGCTTGATGCGGTACGGCATCTCGGCCAGGCGGTGAAGTTCTTCTTCGTCCAGGTTGTCGAGCCAGTCGCTGAACTGCTCCAGCGACGGCTTTACTTCGCCGCGCTTGGGGTCGTAGTCCCTTGCCAGCACCTGCTGGGCCAGTTTCAGCCGGTCCAGGGTCTGCTGGTCGTAGTACGACTTGCGGCCCGGGGTGCCGGACGGCGCGTTCAGCACTTTCACCAGGTAATAGCGCACGGTGCGCTCCGGCAGGCCGGTGATATCCACCAGTTCCTTGATGTCGTATAGCTTTGGCATGTCGCTTGGCCTTTTGGGCGATGTGACTGTCAGAAGCTGTAATATAGTGTAGATTAGTGAAATATCAAGTGCCCCGGGTGATTTTTTTGACCTGGGGGCATTGTGGGGGGTGGGGTTCTCAAAAGCGGAGAACGTGCTTGGGGGCGGGGTTAGGGTGATTTCCTACGTGGTTTTGCGAAAATACCCGTATCGCGATACTATCGCAGCACGATATGTTTCTGGAATGATCAGATCATATCGAGACAGGGAAACCAGGCGAATCGCACTTGGTGTGCGTTCATTGAAGTTTCCAGCCCATATTCAAAGTCGTGTACGAATGTGTCTTGAGCGACTGAGCGCAGCGTCTTCGCCGTATGAGCTTCGGGAGTTCAGCGCGATGCGTGTGAAACGCCTGAAAGGACGCTGGTCGCACCTCTACAGCTTGCGCGTGAACAATCAGTATCGAATTGTGTTTGGCTGGCGAGACGGGCACGCAGAGGATGTGCAATTGATGGACTACCACTGATATGAGTGAAATGCAGAACATAGAGATTGATCGAATCCCACCTTCCCACCCTGGCGAGGATGTTCGCGAGCTGATTGAAGATCATGGGTTGTCCCAGTATCGTCTGGCGAAGGCGCTCGGCATTCAGCAGACACGCATCTCGCAGATCATTAAGGGTAAGCGCTCGATTACCGCGGACACGGCGTTACGACTTGCGCGATTTTTCAATATGACACCGCAGTACTGGCTGAACCGGCAGATGAACTATGACCTGGAAATGGCGCAGATACAGAGCGGCGAGGAAATTGCGATGGCGGTGAAACCGATGGCCGAGGTCCCCGCGGCCTTATAGCTAACGGCCTTCACCATTCCAGGAACAGAAAAGCCCGACCAGGGGCCGGGCTTTCTCTGACCGCGACGCGTGAGGATCCAGGCGGGCGGGTGGCGACGATATGTTTCCTGCTTACTACCGCTCACACAGCTGAAAGTTGGCCCTTCAACTAAAATGAACCTCCGGACCTGGAAAAGGTGCCAGCCTTGAAAACAGATATCGAAATAGATGACGCGTTGATTTCCGAAGCGCGTAGGTTGTGCGGTGGATCAGATATCCAGGTCGTGGTCGATCGGGCGTTACGACTGCTGGTTCGGCTTGAGCGCTTGCAGCAACAGGCCAGGATTAAGAATTTACGTGGAAAGGTGCACTGGGAGGGCGACCTTGATGGCCTGCGGAGGAGCCGCCACTAGGCCCCGCTTCAAATGCCCGCGCAAAATTGGCTAAAGCCACTTTGCCAAAATGTCTATAGACGGTTTGCCAGTATGGCTATAGACGATTCGCCAACATGGCTATAGCCGACCTGCCGAAGTGGCTATAGACCGCATGCCTTTATGGCTAAAGCCGGATTGCCATTTTGGCTATAGCCAAAGTGAACGGCTAGCCTGGAAGACCTCGCCGCCTGAAAACCCTTTCGATTTTGCAAAGCCCCCTGTAATTCCTCCACCGTGGCCGTTACCCTTGTCGGCCCTGGTGTTTTTCCCTGGATCACCGCAGATCGCCTGGGCACGACGTGACAGGCGGTTTGGCATGCCTGGTGTTCGTGCCCGGCATGGTGATTGCATGTTCTTAGGGTGAAGACGCAAACGCGCCGGGCCGTCGAGCCTGGCCACCATTCAAAACTCACGGAGGTTTCATGCTACAAGGCAAACGTATCGCCATTCTTGCAACTGATGGATTCGAACAGTCCGAACTGGTTGAACCGCTCGACCGGCTGCGCGCCGCGGACGCGGACGTGAAGGTTGTCTCGCTGCAACCCGGGACCATTCGTGGCGTACGTGGCCGTGAGTGGGCCGAGGAAGTCGAGGTCGACGCCGTGGTCGAGGATGTGAGCGCCGAGGATTTCGACGCGCTGGTGCTGCCGGGCGGGCTCTACAACCCGGATACGCTGCGCCAGGACGAGAATGCCGTCCAGTTCGTGCGCGACATGTTCGCGGCGAAGAAGGCCATCGGCGCCATCTGCCACGGGCCGTGGATGCTGGCGCAGGCCAATATCCTGCGCAACCGCAAGGTCACCAGCTACCCGTCCATCCGTACCGACCTGACCAACGCCGGTGCGCTGTGGAAGGACGACGAAGTGGTCGTCGACAAGGGCCTGGTCACCAGCCGCACGCCGGAGGACCTGGACGCGTTCTGCAGCAAGGTCATCGAGGAAACCGCGGAGGGCCGGCACGAAAGCCGCCGGGTGCCGGAAGCCGCCTGACGTTTCGTATTCGGGAGGTCGGTAATCCGCCCGCCCCGGATATTCCGGCTGAACCGAATTGTAAGCCCGGCCTTGTGCCGGGCTTTTTTTTAGCTCAGTCGATGCGGTCGAGCAGTGCCTGGAAGCGCGGGTCGTCACGCACCACGTCCAGGTCGCTGTCGGTCTCCAGCCAGGCCTTGTCGCCCCAGCCCTTGTCGACGGCGCCCTGCAGCAGTTCCAGGCTGCGGTCGATGTCGCCCTTGATGGCGTAGAAACAGGCCGTGTTGTAGAGCACCAGCGGCTCGTCCTTGCCGCGGACCAGCGCTTCTTCGACCATGCGTTCGCCGCGTTCCAGCTCGCCGACATTGCTTAGCTGGTTGGCGCCGATGCACAGCGCGCGGGTGTCGTGCGGGTTCATCTCGATGTGGCGTTCGATCAGCTCGATCGAGGCGACGCGCGCCTTCATCTCGTCGTGCTTCTGGCCCAGGGAGGCGTAGGCCTGGCCCAGGAACATCATCGACTGGTAGTCCAGCGGGTTCACCTCGCCGGCCTTCTTGTACATCTCGATCGCTTCCCTGAACTTGCCCTGCGAGGAGTAGGCCAGGCCCGCGTAGTACCAGGCCTCGAACAGGTTCGGGTTCATTTCGGCGGCGCGCTTGAACTGCTCTTCGGCCTCTTCGTAGCGCTCGTTGATGAACATTGCCAGGCCGCGGCTGGCGCGGGCCTCGGCCGAGTCGGGATCCATTTCGACGGCTCTTTCGGAGTACTCCAGGGCCTGTCGTGCGTTCTCGCGCTTGGCGTCGGTGTAGCGGAACATGTACGAGTAGGCATCGGCGATGCCGGCGAAGGCCAGCGCGTACTTGTCGTCGTGGACGATGGCCTTCTTGAACATGTTGATGGCGTGCTCGTAGTCGTGCTTCGTCATCGTGTACATGTAGCTGCGGCCGCGCAGGTAATAGTCGTAGGCGCCGGCGTCGGCGGTGGCCACGTTCTGGATCGAGCGCCGCTCCTTGGGCGTCAGCGTCATCTCCAGCGCGTCGGTGATGCTCTGGGCGATGTCGTCCTGGATGGCGAAGACGTCTTTCAGCTCGCGGTCGTAGGTGTCCGACCACAGGTGCGAGTCGCTGCTGGCCTCGATCAGCTGCGCGGTAATGCGCACGCGGTCGCCGGCGCGACGGATGCTGCCTTCCAGCACGGTTTCCACGCCCAGCTTCTGCGCCACTTCGGGAATGCTCGCTTCCTTGCCCTTGAATGCGAACGATGAGGTGCGCGAGGCGACGCGCAGGCGGGGTAGCTTCACCAGCAGGTTCAGGATCTCTTCCGAGATGCCGTCGGAAAAGTACTCGTTTTCCTTGTCGTTGCTCATGTTGACGAAGGGCAGCACGGCGATGGAGCGGCGGCCGTCGTCGGGGGCGATGGGTGTGCGGTTCGGGGCGGATGCTGTTGCCGGAGCCGCTGGTCTGGGGCCGGGCGATGCCGCCTCGGGCAGCCCGGCCTTATCACGAGTGGTCGGGGTCGCGGCACCCTGGGGCGTGTCCTTGTCGGTGCGCTTGATGCCCTGGGGCGTGACCTCCAGCATCCACGACATGAAAATCGCAATCGGAAAACCCAGCACCAGCAGCCAGAGCACCAGCGTGGCGGACCAGTCGGGCAGGTTGAGCGGTTCGAACGTCGCGTCGGCGATCTGCATCAGGATAAACGCCCCGACCGCGTAGCCGATGGCCACACGGATCACTTTGCGGCACTTCAGGTCCTCGATGAACCCTTTGAAGCCCGTCCCGTCATCGCCCATGGAGCGTTTCTCCCTTGTTATGCCCTCCATTCTGGCCCAAATCGGGCGTTCCCGCCATGTGTACGGTGGTGGTGCGCGAGGTCGACGAATAGATCGGCCCGATATGACCTGGCACCCCCGCCGCGGGCCGCGGACAGGGGGTGGGGGTGAAATGCTTGCTTTGACCGCGGGTATTTCACCCGGGACATGGCGCTTTTCTCAGTCCAGCGCCGCCAGCGAGTGCTGGATGTCGGACAATGCCGATTTCATTTCATTGAGTTCCGCGCGCAACGAGGCATTGTCAGCGGCCAGCGCCGAGTTCTGTCGCGCCAGCGCCTGCAGCGCCGCCATATTCACCCCGGCCATGTCACGGGCCGAGATCCGCGTGTCACCGCTGGCCAGGCCAAAGGCGGCGTAGAAATCCTGCGCCATCGGGCCGATGTGGCGCTGGTCGGCGGACTCGGTCTTGTAGGACCACTCCGAGATCGGCACCTGCGTGACTTTCGCAAGGATGGCTTCACCATCCAGCGGCACAATCGCGTGCTTTTGGTTGCGGTCGGACATCTCGGTGAAGGATCCACCAATCGCCAGGTCACCCAGCAGCACCGCATCACCGTTGTTGAACACCTGGAACTCAACCTGGCCGGTGCCAAACTTTGATATCCGGAACGCGTCGCCGCTGTTGGTGAACTGCCAGCGCGTACCCGAGCCAGTTTCCTTGAGCTCGAACTTGGTGTTGCCGCGGTTGGCCAGGGTGAACAGCGTGCGGCCGGCCGGGGCGGCGGCGGTTTCCTGCACCAGGATCGAGGCAGTGCCATCGTCACGGAAGATGTGCAGCGGCGCCAGCGGCTCGATGGTGCCGTTGGCCATGTCGGTGTAATTGCTGCCGGAATTCACTCCCGGTATCTCGCCCATGATGATGGTGTCGGGATTGGGGGCGGCAGCGCGGTGGCCAATGGCGGTGCTTGCGTCACCGCCCGAGTAAGCAGCGTAGCCCAGTGCGGCGCTGTAATCGCCGGTTGACAACGTCCAAGCCCCCAGTGCGGCGCTGTAAACGCCGATCGAGTCTGCGTTATAACCGAGCGCGGTGCTGTAATGACCGAACGAGAGCGCCGTATAACCGAGCACGTTGCTGTAATCACCGGTTGCTTCCGCACCGTGGCCCATCGCCATGCCGTAATAGCCTCCCGCGTTCGCGCTCCGGCCCACCCCAAGGCCGCGTTGGACCGGGTCATAATTCAAAAAGTAACGGTCATTGGCCTCGTCGTATATTCGGAACCATTCGTCCCGGCCCCGAATCACGTAATTCCAGCCCGGACTGTCGGTGTCGTCGAAGATCAAACCGGGTGACGGGTCGGCCGTGATCAGATCATTGCCAAACACATTCCCGGCATACACCACCATGGCGACAGGAATGGCCCGGAGGCCCAAGCGCATCCAAATCGTCGTGTTTCTCATCACTTTCTCCGTGCAGAAGCACCATGCTCCAACTCTGAGCTTAGCAAAGCGATCTCCGGTTTGCCGATGGATGAAAGGGACCGGCAAACGACCGTGAGGGGTCATCAAGCCACCATTGTGGGAGTGGCCCTGAGCGCTACCGACACTGCCGCCAGGCTATTGGCCCTATGGGCAGGAGTTCGGCCTCAGTTCTGTGCGGTGTGTGGTAACAACTGCGAGACGAGTGCTTTCAAGGTCTCCACGTCATCGCGCAAAGCCTGGTTGCTGGTCCTTAGCGCCCGGTTCTCTTTTGCGAGCGCCTGGATAGACGCAAGTGCCACCCCGGCCATGTCACGGGCCGAGATCCGCGTGTCGCCGCTGGCCAGGCCGAAGGCCGCGTGGAAGTCCTGCGCCATCGGGCCGATGTGGCGCTGGTCGGCGGACTCGGTCTTGTAGGACCACTCGGAAATCGGCACCTGGGCGACTTTCGCAAGAACGGCTTCACCATCCAGCGGCACGATGGCGTGTTTTTCGTTGCGGTCGGACATCTCCGTAAAGGCGCCGCCAATCGCCAGGTCACCCAGCAGCACCGCATCACCGTTGTTGAACACCTGGAACTCAACCTGCCCGGTGCCAAACTTTGATATCCGGAACGCGTCGCCGCTGTTGGTGAACTGCCAGCGTGTGCCCGAGCCAGTTTCCTTGAGCTCGAACTTGGTGTTGCCGCGGTTGGCCAGGGTGAACAGTGTACGGCCAGCCGCAGCGGCGGCGGTTTCCTGCACCAGGATGGCGGCGGTGCCGTTGGCGCGGGCCACGTGCAGGGCGGCCAGGGGATTGTTGGTGCCGACGCCGATGCTGGCATCACTCGTGGCGCCGTTGACGCCGGCGATCGACCCCAGGACGATGCTGCCGGGTTGTACGGCATGGGCGCGAAAGCCCAGCGCGGTCGCCTCTTGCGCTTCTGAAATCGCTGCGAACCCCAGTGCACCGGACCGGGGTGCGGTCGCAATTGGGTAGGCGCCGATGGCCATGCTGTCCGAGCCGTAAGCCGAGGCCAGGTAACCGACCGCAAGGTCACTGATCTCGCCTGCATAGGCATCCCCAACGGCGATCGAAAATGTAGCCACGGCGTGCGCATCGCTGCCGATGGCGGTCGCGGCCGATCCTTCTGACGATGCGCCTTCCCCGATCGCCAGGCTGCCATTGCCCTGGGCATGGGCATTCCAGCCCGCCGCCATTGAATTCGATCCCTCGGCGTGCGTGGCGAAGCCGATGGCGGCGCTCTGGTCACCCTCGGCGAAGCTGGTGTTTCCGGCGGCCAGGGCGTATTGGCCGGCGGCGATGGTGAGGTAGCCGAGTGAGAGGCTGTCCGGGGCAGACGCCTGGGTGCCGTAGCCGATCGCCGTGGCGCGTAACCCCCCGCTGCTGGCACCGCTGCCGGCGGCCAGGCTGTCGACGCCGCCGGAGGTTGCGGTATAGCCGATGGCCGCGCTGCGGGTTCCGACCGATTCGGATTGGCGACCCAGCGCCATGCTCCAGTCGCCGAGCGAATGAGCGGCCCGACCCAGGGCGACACTGTTGTTGCCATCGGCTTTCGCTGATATTCCCAGTGCGATGTTTTGGGCGCCGTTGCTGGCCGAGTTATAGCCGATGTTGACCGAGTCGCTGGCGGCATTGACGCCGAACACGATCTTTTGCGCATCGGCAAAGTCCTGGATGATGAATTGCTCGTTAGAACCTGTCACCACCCACTCCGTCTGGCCGTCGACGGGGTTGTTGTCGTCGAAAATCAGCTGCGGATTCGCGTCGGTAATGGTGACGGGCGCCGCCAGGGTGGCGGCGGGGGCTCCGGCCAGCACGGCTGAGAGCAGGGTGATGATAGTGGTACGAATGTGCATGGTGAGTCACTTCCCGTGTCGATTGCCGGTGGTAGTCAGTAGGCGGGCGAAATGGACGGCCCTGGGGTAGCTATCGTATTTCATGGGACGTACGGGCCACGAATTCGGCGTGCGCCTCGTTCAGTTCCTCAAGACTGGAGCCGGCGTTGGCGCCGGCGGCTTTGGCCAGCGCCAGGGCCGCATCGTATTGCGTCGCGGCCGCGTCGGTGCGCCCCAGGCCGTCGAGCGCGCGGGCGCGACGGGTCATGACCGCGATTCGCTCGCGCGGGCTGTCGTAACCGGCCGCGTCATACACGGCCAGGGCGTCGTCGCACAGCACCAGGGCTTCGTCGTAGCGCGCCTGGTCCAGGCGCAACATGGCCAGCATGGCCAGGCCGCTGCCTACCGCGTAGTGGGTTGGTCCCAGCGTCGCCCGGCGAATGTCCAGGCTTTCATTCAGCAGTGACTCGGCTGTTTCGTAGCGCCCCATCAGGCGGTTCAGGTTCCCCAGGTTGGCGGTGGCGATGGTGTAGCGGAAATCGTCGGTGCCGAAAATCTCGCCGGCCATGCGTTGTGCCCTGCTAGCGTGGAACTCGGCTGCCTCCAGGTCACCTGAATCCTTCAGTGCGTTGCCCAGGTTGTTGTGGGCGGCGGCCACTCGCGGGTGTGCCTTATCGCCGTAGATATCTTCGTAGATGGCGAGCGCCGCGCGCAGGGTCTCGACTGCGTCGGCGAATCTTCCCATGCGGTTCAGGACACTGCCGAGGTTGCTCTGCATGCGCGCCCGGATGACATGGCCGGGGGGGTAGACCTGTTCGGCGATGGCCAGCGACTGACGCCGAAGCGCCAGGCCAGCCTCCAGGTCGCCCTTTTGCTCCAACGCGGAGGCCAGCGTCGAGCGCAGGCCGATCAGGTTCGACGGCTGGGCCTCGGCAACCACGTCCATGGCGGCGGCTTCGCGCAGCAGGGGTTCGGCGTCATCGTCCATTTCCGCCACGCCCATGACGATGGCGGTGGCGTAGAGATAATCGTAGAGCGCCTGTCCAGGCAGGTCTGGCGCCGCCCGGGCCCCGGCCAGCATGGACTGGGCACGCTCCACGGCCTCGCCGGCCTGGCCGAGTTCGGCCATGCTGAACAGCAGCGGTTCGACCAGCGTGGCGTGCAGGGGGCCGGGTACTTCGCCGGCTTCGCGTAGCAGGGCTTCTGCGGTCTCGACGTGGGCGACCGCAGCCTGGTGGTCGCCGGCGTCCATCTCGGCCCTGGCCAGGCTGCGCAAGGCGACGACCCGTTCGGCGACATCGCCGTGCGCGCTGGCCAGCTCCTGGCCTTCGCGTAGCATCGGTATGGCCGTGTCCTGTTCGCCCAGCTGGGTGTACAGCTCCCCCAGAAGCACCAGCATCTCGCCTTTTAGCGCGGGATCGTCTGCGAACGCGTCCCGAATCTGGTGGCCGCCGATATCCAGCAGTTGGCGCGCGGTGACGGCCTCGCCCTGGGCCTCGTCCGGCGACGATGCCCGGAACAGGTTCTGCAGGAACGTGGTGACCTGGTGCGCGCGGGCGCTCTCGGCCTGCGCCACGTCGCGCTCGGCGGCGGCGATGCGGGCCTGCCACAGCGCCGCGGCGGTGCCGCCGGCAATCGCCACCACCAGTAACGCGGCCGCCGCCACGCCCCAGCGGTTGCGGGCGACGAAGCGACCGGCGCGGTAACGGAAACTGGGTGGCCGAGCGCGCAGGGGGCGCTTTTCCAGCCACGCCTGCAGGTCCTCGGCCAGGTTGCGGGCGTTGGCGTAGCGCAGTTCCGGGTCCTCGCGGGTGGCGCTGTCGACCAGCAGGCGCAGGTCGCGGTCGACGCTGCTGTCCGTCAGCAGCGTGTCCAGCAACCGGCCGATGGCGTAGACGTCCGTCGCCGTCGTGCAGTCTTTGCCGGCCACCTGTTCGGGCGCGGCGAAAGACGGTGTGAAGGCGTGCATCGTGCGCGTGTCGGTCTCGCGCCCCATCAGCCCGGCGATGCCGAAATCGATGAGTACCGGGCGACCACGCTCGTTGACCAGCACGTTGGCGGTGTTGATGTCGCGGTGGATGACCAGGTGGCGCTGCGCGTAAGCGACGGCGCGGGCGAGCTGTTCCACCAGCGTGACGATGGTGCGGGTATCGGCATCGTGCTCGCGGCACCACTGGTCGATGCGCACGCCGTCGACATATTCCATCACCAGCCAGGGCGAGCCCTCCTCGGTGACGCCGCCGTCGATCAGGCGGGCGATGCCGGGGTGCTGCAGGCCGGAGAGGATGCGTCGCTCGCGCAGGAAGCCGTCGAGCATGGCGCGGCCGGCGAAGGTCATCGACAGGATTTTCATCGCCGCGTCCTGGCCGAAGCCGTCGCCGTCGCGATGGGCGTGGTAGACCACCGACATGCCGCCGCGGCCGATCTCCTCGCCCAGGGTCCAGCGGTCGATGACGCGGCCTGTCAGCGCGCCCTGCTCCAGCGCCGGTGCGGTGAACTCGCGCACGGCGTCGTCCAGTGAATGGTCCAGCGCGCTGTCGATGTCGAGCGCCGCCAGCAGGGCGCCGAACTCGGTTTCACAGCCGGATTCGGCCGCCCGGGACTGCGCCGCCTGCCGGGTTTTCGGACCGGGTTGCGCCAGCACGTCGTCCAGCAGCGCCTGCGCGATGGTCCAGCGTCGGGATTCCTCGGGTTTCAATTCACGCCTCCTGCCCCCGCGTTGTATGATGCCCGTGCGCGCACACGATGTCGCGCCCGGGGGCAACCAACACGGCATTTCAAACACGGATGACTGAAAGGGTACAAGATGACCCGTCGCCGTCCACGGAGCCGATCACCGAGTGGCTGAACGCCGCGCGGGACGGCAACCCGGCTGCGCTGGACCGACTTTACGACGCGATCTACCCGGTGCTGCACCGCATGGCCAACGGGCGCCAGGGCGTGCGGCCGGACGGCACACTGCAGCCCACCGCGGTGGTCAACGAACTTTTCCTGAAGCTGGAGGGCAGCAACACCTTTGATGTTGCCGACCGCCAGCATTTCTACGCCATCTGCTCGCGTTCCATGCGCTTTATCGTGACCGACGCGGCCCGCCGGTCCATGGCGGAGAAACGCGGCGGCCCGCAGCAACCATGCACGTTGGTGACCGCGCTGGCCGCGTCGCCGGACCGGGCGCAGGAGCTGCTGGATATCGACGCCGCGCTGGAAGACCTGGACGGCATCGACCCGCGCCTGCGCGAACTGGTCGAACTCAAATTCTTCGGCGGCCTCACGCATGACGAGATCGGCCGCCTGCACGCCCGTTCCGAACGCTCAATCAAGCGCGACTGGGTCCGCGCGCGCGCCTTCCTGGTCGCGCGCTCGGCGCCGTTGCCGGCCTGAACGAGGAGAATTACCGATGACCATTCACCGTCGCGATCTGCTCACGACCACGCTGGCCGCCGGCGCGGCGGCGTCGCTTGCCGGGGCGGGGCCCGCGCTTGCTGCGCCGGGCTCGTCAGGCGCGGATGGTGCGTTGGCGGGGAGTGGCAACGCCCTGCCCCGCTGGCGCGGTTTCAACCTGATGCCGTTCTTCTCAGCACTGTCCAGCGCCGAGCAGTACCGCGACAACGTCATCGATGACCAGGAACTGCAGTGGATCGCCGACTGGGGCTTCGACTACGTGCGCCTGCCGGTGGATTACTGGTTCTTTGTCGACGGCGACTGGCCGCAGACGAAGGAGATGTCACGTGATGCCGTCACCCGGGTCAGCGAGGCCGGGCTGGAGCGGCTCGACAAGGTGGTGACGCAGTGCGGCGACCACGGCCTGCACCTGACCATCAACCTGCACCGCGCGCCGGGCTACTGCATCAACGGCTGGGAGCGCGAGCCGTTCAACCTGTTCAAGGACGCCGACGCCGAGGATGCCTTCGCCTTCTGGTGGGACCTGCTGGCGCGGCGCTACGCGGGCGTTTCCGACGCCGCGCTGAGCTTCAACCTGGTGAACGAGGCACCGGGGATCAGCGACAAGATGAGCCTTGACGATTACCGCCGCGTGATGCTGCGCGGCCAGCGGGCCATCCACGCGGTGTCGCCCGGGCGTACCGTCATCATCGACGGCACCGGCGTGGGCCGCGACGTGGTCATGAACATGACCGACGAGCCGGTGGCGCAGGCCTTCCACGCCTACGACCCGTTCCGGCTGACGCATTACAAGGCCAGCTGGGTGGGCGATAACGGCGACTGGCCGGTGCCGGAGTGGCCCTACCCGAATGGCGACGGCACGGTGACCGGCGCAAAGCAGATGGGCATCGCGCTGGGCCAGTGGGCCGAGCTCGCGCGCCAGGGCGGCGGCGTCCACTGCGGCGAGTTCGGCTGCTACAACCACACGCCGCATGACGTGTTTCTTTCCTGGATGGACGCGGTGCTGGAGTGGCTGGCCGCGCACGACATCGGCTTCGCCCTGTGGAACTTCAGCGGCGCCTTCGGCGTGCTGAACTCCGGCCGCGGCGATGTCGACTACGAAGACTGGCACGGCCAGAAGCTCGACCGGCAACTGTTGACGTTGCTGCGGCGGTAGGGGGCTCGGGGTGGGGTCAGAGTGGAGTCAGAGTCGACTCTGACTCCACTCTGACCCCACCCCGAGTCGTTCACTTCTCTTCCGGCGGCTCGGGCGGCGTGGTCAGCATGTCGTCGTGGGCTTCCATGCGCCAGGGCAGGCTGCCGGGTGAAATGTGCAGGAAACGCAGGTGCTTCTCGAACTGGTCGAGGATGTCGGAGATGATGTCCTGTTGGTCCAGCCCGTAGATGTCGTAGGACTGGCCACCGCGGCGCAGGAAGACCACCGCGCGGTAGTGATGCAGCAGGTCATCGTCGTCGCGCGGCATTTCCGGGTAGGCAAAGTCCGGCAGGTCCTCCTCGATCATGCGGATCTCGTAGACGAAGTCGACCAGGTCTTCCTTAATGACCTCCAGGTACAGCCGGTCGCGATCCTCGTCCACGTGGACCTGGGCGTCCCAGTCCTGCTTCACCAGTTCGCGCGCCACCCGGTGCATCGCCTTGCTGACCGTGGTGGACATGAATTCCCACACTTCCTCGCGGTCGGGGAAATTCACCAGCCCCTCCAGCCGCCGGCGCCACAGGCTAGGCCCGGAAGTGCCGGAGAAGCGCTGCTGGATGTCGGTATCCAGGCTCTCGCTGTGATGGCCTTCCACCACCAGCGCCCGCCACATGCCCACCGCCGCCACGATCATGATGATGGAAAACGGCAGCGCGGTGACGATGGTCATCGTCTGCAGCGCGCTGAGCCCGCCGGCCAGCAACAGCGCCGCGGCCAGGATGCCCTCGGATGACGCCCAGAAGACCCGCTGCCAGGCCGGTGTGTGCATGGCCCCGCCGGAGGCCAGCGAGTCGATCACCAGTGATCCGGAGTCCGACGAGGTGACGAAGAACGTCATGATCAGCAGCACGGTGATGAACGACAGGATGGAGGTCCACGGCAGCACCTCGTAGAGCTTGAACAGGGCGATGGCCTGGTCGGCCTGCACCTCCGCGATCAGCGCGGTATAGCCCTGCTCGATGATCTGCTGCAGCGCGGTGTCGCCGAACACCGAGAACCACAGGAACGTGAAAATGGACGGCACGAACATCACGCCCAGCACGAACTCGCGGATGGTCCGGCCGCGGCTGATCTTGGCGATGAACAGCCCCACGAACGGCGCCCAGGCGATGGTCCAGCCGAAGATGAACAGCGTCCAGTTACCGATCCAGTCGCCGCGCGAGTAGGCCTGCAGGTTGAAGGTGCGCGCGATGATGGTGTTCAGGTAGCTGCCGGTGTTCTGCAGGAAGGTTTCCAGGATGTGCACCGTCGGCCCGACGATAAACACGAACGACATCAAAAACACGGCCAGCGTCATGTTCAGGATCGACAGCCGTTTCACGCCCTTGTCCATGCCGGCCACCACCGAGATGATCGCCAGGCCGGTGACGAAGGCGATGATACAAATCTGCACGGTGATGTTGACCGGCACGCCCGGCCATAAATAGTTGATGCCGGCATTCATCTGCGCCACCGACAGGCCCAGCGTGGTGGCGATGCCGAACATCGTGCCGAGGATGGCGAACACGTCGACGGCATGCCCGATCGGGCCGTAGATCCTGTCCCGAATCAGCGGATACAGCGCGGAGCGAATCGACAGCGGCAGGCCGTGTCGGAAAGCAAAATACGCCAGCACCAGTCCCACCAGGCCGTAGATCGCCCAGATGTGGAAGCCCCAGTGAAAGAACGCGATCTGCATGGCCTGCTCGGCGGCGTCGACGGTTTCCGGCGCGCCGCGCGGCGGCTCGGCGTAATGCAGCACCGGCTCGGCCACGCCAAAGAACAGCAGCGCGATGCCATAGCCCGCGGAGAACAGCATCGCGAACCAGGCGGGAAAGCTGTACTGCGCGTCGGCGTGGTCCGGCCCCAGCTTGATGTTGCCCCAGCGGCTCAGCGCCACGCCGACGATAAACACCAGGAAAAACGCCACCGACAGCATGTAGAACCAGCCGAAAGTGTTGGTGATCCAGGACAGCGTGGCGGAAAAGACGGAACCGGCGAGGTCGGGGTTGCTGATCGTGCCGATGACCAATAACAGGATCACGGCGACAGCGGGAATAAAGACGGGAACGAGGATGGTGGAGTTGTTGCTTTGTTCGGCTTTTTCTTCGGACATGGGGCCCCCTGATTGCGAACCCACAGTATAGGGCACCCGCCGACCCGGGACCGGGCCGGCGGGCTTCAGGGCGTTGGAATCGCCGCCGTTACCGGCAGCGTCAAGAATCAGTCAGTGGAGGCCACTTCGTGCGCGTCGATGGCCTGGTTGAAGGCGATAAACAGGATGCAGTCGTCGTCGCTGACGCAGGCGCCGTGGTGTTTGTGTTTCGCTGGCCCGAAGGCGTAGTCACCCACGTTCAGCGTGGTCGTGTCCTGGCCTTCGTAGGTCACGTCCATCCGGCCCTGGACCAGCACCATGCGCTCGGCCGAGGTGTGCCAGTGCTCGACGAACGATTCACCGGCCGGGTACCTGAAGAACACGTCGGCGCCGGTGCCGTCCTCGTTGGCGTGCAGCACCGCGACGCCGCAACCCTCGGCGAAGAATGGCGGACAGGGGCCCCATTCCAGCGATGCGCTGTCGTGCGTTGAATGCAGCGCCGGCTCGCCGGCCATGGCGGTTGCACAGCACATTGCGGCCAAAATCGTCAGAATTCGCATACAGATCTCCTGTTTCCGTTGGGGTTCACTGCTAAACATACGTGCTCGCCGCGGATATTTCATGCATGCGGGAGCGCAGGAGGCTGGCGGTGGCAGACGGCGAGATCGCCTTCCGTCCCGCACCAGCCGCCCTCTCGCTGCAGGCCGCGTTACGGAGAGGTATATTTTGCGATCGAAACTCGATCGCAGGGACAAAGAATGATGAATCTCAAAACATGCCCGGCCATGATGGCCGCCACCCTGCTCGCAACGCCGCTGGCCGCTGCCGAGCCCCGCCTGGAGAAGCTCTGGCAGACCGAGGCCACGCTGAAAGTGCCGGAGTCGGTGCTTTACGACGCGGGCCGGAAAGTGCTCTACGTGTCCAATATCGATGGCACCCAGCCCTGGGAGAACGACGGTGTGGGTTCAATCGGCCGCCTGGACCTGGACGGCAACATCATCGAGGTGGAGTGGGTCGACGGCCTGAACGGGCCCAAGGGCATGGCCCTGGCCGGTGACCGGCTGTACGTCACCGACAACGACGACGTGGTCACCATCGATATCGAAAAAGGCGTCATCATCGACCGGCTGCCGGTGCCGGGCGCCGGCAACATCAACGACATCAGCCTGGGCGAGGGCGGCGTGCTGTACGTCACCGATTCGAAGAAAGGCCTGGTCCACGAACTGGCCGATGGTGAATTCACGACCATCGTCGACGGCCTGACGGCCCTGAACGGCGTGCTTTACAGCGATGGCGAACTGTTCTTCGTGGCCGACGGCGGCCTGCACCTGGTCGGCGAAGATGGCGCGTACACCACGCTCGCCAGCGGCATTGAAGGCCGCGTGGATGGCGTCGAACGCATCGACGCCGATTCGTGGCTGGTGTCGTGCTGGAAGGGTCCGGTCTTCCACGTGACCCGGGATGGCGAGGTCGCCCAGCTGGACGACGAGTCCGGCACGATCGTGGCCGCCGACATGGGCTATGACCCGGTCAACCGCATCGCCTTTTTCCCCGGCTTCTGGGAGAACACCGTGGCGGCTTACCGGCTCGTCACAGACTGACGACACAGCTGACCGAGGGACTCAGTCCTGCCCGAACCCACCGTGCGACGTCACGCCGGCGGTCAGCGTGCGATGGCGCACGTACTCGCGGTAGATCAGGAACAGGCCGCTCATGACGATGATGCTGGCGCCCACGCCGGTCCAGATGTCCGGCACGTTGGCGAAGATCAGCACGCCGAAGAGCGTGCCCCACAGCAGCTGGACATAGTGGAACGGCGCGACCAGCGCGGTTTCCGTCATTGAGAACGCGCGCGCCGTCATCAGGCTGCCGGTCACGTGGAACACGGCGATCAGCGCCAGCAGGCCCCATTGCCGGCCGGCCGGGATCATCGCCTCCCCGTCCCAGAAGGTCAGGCCCGCGAACACGGTCATCGACACCACCGAACCGAACAGCGAGAAGGCCAGCAGCGGTTCGTTTTCGCCGATGCGACGCGCCAGGATGGTCGTCACTGCGAACAGGAGCGCCGCCAGCAGGATGCCCAGCGCCGTCAGGTCCAGGTTCTCGGTGCTGGGCCGCAGCACCACGATGATGCCGATGAACCCCGCCACCAGTGAAATCCAGCGATAGCGACCCACGTACTCCTTCAGGAAGATCGCCGACAGCACCGTGGCGAAAAACGGCCCGGCGAAGATCAGCGTGTACGACAGCGCCAGCCCCAGCTTCGCGAAGCCATTGATCATCAGGAAGAAAATCAGCACGCCACACAGCGAGCGCGCCAGGTGCAGCCCCAGCTTTTTCGTTCGCAGTGCCGCGTTGATGCCGCCGAGCCACGGCGACAGCAGCAACAGCATCGGCAGGAAGAACAGCTGCAGGAAAAACGCGATCTCCGCGGCGCCGAAGCCGTCCTCGGCCAGGAACTTGATGATGAGGTCGCCGATGGAAAACATGCTGAACCCGGTCAGCGCGAAAAAAATACCCTTGCGGTCCTTGGCGTTCACGGCGTTTTGGCGGTCCTGCGAGTTTGGGATATGCTGAAAACAGGATCATACGATGCATCGGTACCCAGATGGGTCGTCATCACACGGAAGGAGCAACGACATGAAAGCACGAGTCACAAGACTGGTATTCTGCTGCGCTGCATTGACGGGCACGGTGGTGATCACACCGGCGATGGCAGGCGTGGATCGCGATGCGCGGACCCTGGCGCTTGTCGAGGTGATGAGCGAAGCCTGCTTCCAGGCGGATATGCTTGATGCCGATACCCGGCAAGCGATCAAGCTGGACGTCAGGTACCTGCGCAAACTCAACCGGGTCGCAGGGAAACCGTACCAGTCCCATGTCGCGGCCCTGAACCGTGAGTACACCGCCGATCCCGTGGATTGCCGCCAGATGACTGCCGTGGTTTCCGACCTGGAGCAGGAGATCTCGTCGACGGAAACACACCTGGTGGCTGACCAGCTGAACCGCTATTTCACGCCCGATGCGCCAATGGACTATGACACCATGCGCATTCTCCGGACGACAACGCCCTAACGCATCGAACCACCAGCATCAGGCCCATGCGCCTGGTGCTGAGTGTTCACAGTTTCCCGCACATCTTGCTGTAAGGTTTTTCCTGCCCGTCCGTCACCTCCTGTGAACCCACACAGGAACGTGCCCATGCCCATCGAGGCCAGGTGGCGCGGCAATACGCAGAGGATGGCCGTGCCCGGAATACTGACAGGAATTTTTGACCGCCCGCAGCGCGACGAGGCGCTCGACGCGCTCCAGGCCCACGCCGGCCTGGTGCTCCGCTCGGCCGCCCGCGTGCTGGGCAACATGGACGACGCGCAGGACGTGGCGCATGACATTGCCGAGAAGCTGTTGCGGTCCCCACCGAAGGATGTTGAGAGCTGGCCCGCGCTGCTGAAGACCATGGCCGTGAACCGCGCCATCGACGTGGTGCGCCGCCGCCGGGAGAGCGGCGAGGCCGAAGAGCCCACCACGCATCATGGCCCCGAATCCCACACGGTGCAGGGCGAACAGGCCGCCGCGTTGCGCCAGGCGCTGGCGCAGCTCTCAGGGCGCGATGCCTCGCTGTTCAGCCTGTTTTACCTGGCTGACCTGCCGCAAAAAGACATCGCCCGGCAATTGGACATGAGCGAGAACGCGGTGAGCGTGGCCCTGCACCGTGTCCGCCAGCGCATGTGTGCGCTCATTGACCCCTCGCTGAAACCCGAACACGACGGAGCTGAATGAACATGAATATGCCCATCAACATCGACGAATACATCCAGTCCACGCGTGATGACGTGGACGAAACCGAGCTGGCGGTCGCCCGTGAGCGGCTGGTCGATTCACTTCCGGCCCGACGCGAGCCGCTTAAAGCGCGTTCAGGCTGGCTGCGCCTGGCGGGCGTCACCGCCGGTGTGGCCGCTATCGCGCTGCTGCTGTCGGTGGCGCCCACCTTGTTACCGCAGCGCTACGGCGGTGGCATCGCACAGGCCCAGGCCTGGTTCGAGCACTACAGGACCCTGCACCTGGTGATGACCACCTGGCAGGGCGATGCCGAACTGGCCCGGTTGCAGGTCTGGACCGACGCCGATGGCACTACCCGCGTCGAGGTGCCGCCGATCACCCACATCGTCGACCCGAAGAATGACCGGATGCACACCCTGCTGCCCGGCGGCCAGGTCATGAGCCGGGCCATCGGCCTGGGCCAGGCCGAGGTGCCGCTGGAACAGGAGCTGGGCTGGTTGCAGGAACTGCGCGATTTCCAGGGCCAGGCAAAGGTGCTGGAAGAACGCCGTGTCATCAAAGGCGTTGACGCCATGGGCTGGGGCCTGTCATTGCCGAGTGGCGAATTCGAGCTGTGGGTGGACCCGTCTGACAATCGGCCGCTGCTGATGGAGAACGAATTGCCCGGTGGCCTGGTGATGGTGTCGTCGTTCACGTTCGACGCGCCGTTGCCGGCTGGTGTGTTCGACGTCACCCGCCCTTAGTTCGCGCTTCACCATGCGGCGTTTCCGGTACACGTGGCCCGGCGCCGTGCAGGCGGCGATACAGCACAGCGCTGGTGGCCAGGCCCAGTGCCGCGAAGGCGGCCAGGAAGGCGAAATAGTGGCGGTGCCCGGCCAGCCCCGGGGACGCATCCAGGATCACCCCGCCAGCGTAGCTGACAAAAATGTCCGGGGTGAAACCCAGCACAGAAACCAGCCCCACCGCCGTACCCGTGACCGCGTCGGGCACGGCGGCCTCTTCAAGCAGGGCGAAGTAAAGCCCGCGCAGCCCGAACATCGCCAGGCTGCCCACCAGGATGTTCGATATCAACAGCCAGGCGATGCCGGGTGCGGGTTCAACGAACACGAACAGCAGTTGCGATACCAGCAGCATCGCGAAACAGACCATCGTCATGCGCGAGACCAGGTAGCGGTCGCCGAGCAGGCCGAAACCGAGCGCGCCGATGGGCCGCATCCAGGCGCCGATGGCCGTGATCCGGGCGGCCTCTTCCGGTGACACGCCCCAGCCCTGGACCGCGTACAGCGCGTAGTTATCAAAGCCCTTGTAGGCGACGTAGGCGCAGATCACGACCAGGGCGGTCATCCACACGGCCGGCAGGCGCAAGACCTCGCGGATATGCGCCATGACGGGCTCGCGGTCGGGGTTCCATTGTTCCGCCTCAGCCTCGTCCGCGGGGCGACCATCGGTCAGCGCAAACCATACAAACACGCCGCAGCCGGCGGTCACCACGGTATAGCCCAGGATGATCATCCGTAGTGCGGCCTGGCGCTCTTCCATCCCGGCCGCCGCACTGCCCTCCGGAAACATGAACCCGAACGCGGCGGCGCCGATGGATGCGAGTCCCGCCGCCAGGATGCCGCGGCCACTATCGAGCAGGCCATAGGCCCGGCCCTGCTCGTCGTCGCCACCCCAGTCCCGCGTTGCGCGGATCAGCGCCGCCCAGAACAGCAGGATGGTGGTCAGGCCGAAGAAGCCCCAGACCAGCAATACGCCGACGTACCCGGGGAACGTCGAAAGGTAGAGGCCACCGGCCGCCGTGGCCCACAGCGAGACCGCCAGCAGCTTTCGCGCGGAAAACCGGTCGGCCAGCGGCCCGCCGGGGAAATACGCGAGCATCGCGACGATGCCATACACCGCCTGCGCGGTGCCCAGCTCCAAGTTGCTGAGCCCAAAGACCTCGAGCACCGTGGGGCGAAAAAAGCGGGTGACATGAAACGGCAGGGCGAAGACCGCCTCACCGGCCAGGACCAGGCCGAGCATGTACAGGATGCGATGGCGGGTATTGGAAGAAATGACCACTCCCGGCCGTGGGCTTCGAAGCACCCTAGCACAGCGCCGTGCGCAAGCACGCCCCATTGACTGCGCTTGCCGGGCGGCCGTGATGCCGGTCTCACAATTGGCCGGCCATATGCCTTAAAATCTGCGCCTTGCTTACCAGCCCGCTGCGACACCCCCAATGCTCAGCCTGATCGAGAACGCCGACCTGTATGCGCCCGAAGCGCGTGACATCTGCCACCTGCTGGTCGGGGCTGGACGCGTGCTTCACGTGGACCGCGAGCGGATCGACGTCGACGCCCGCCTGCTGGCCGAGCGGTTGGACCTGCAGGGCGCGCCGCTGGTGCCCGGCCTGGTCGACGCCCATGTGCATGTCACCGGCGGCGGCGGCGAAGACGGGTTTTCCACCCAGGCCATGCCGGTACCGCTCAGTGCTTACACGGCGCACGGCGTCACCAGCGTGGTCGGCCTGCTGGGCACTGACGATGAAACCCGTTCAACCGCCAGCCTGCTGGCGCGTACACGCGCGCTGCGCGAAGAGGGCCTGTCGGCCTGGTGCTGGACCGGCGGCTACCACCTGCCGGCGACCACGCTGACGGGCAGCGTGCGCCGCGACATCGTCAGCCTGGGGCCGGTCATCGGCCTTGGTGAAATCGCCATCTCCGACCATCGCTCCAGCCAGCCCACGCACGACGAACTGGCGAGGGTGGCCTCCGAAGTGCACGTGGCGGGCCTGCTCAGCCGCAAGGCCGGGGTCATGCACCTGCACCTGGGCGATGGGCCACGTGGCCTGGAGCCGGTGCGTCGCCTGCTGGCCGATACCGAGCTGCCGCCACGGATGTTTCACCCGACGCACGTTAATCGGCGCAAGGCGCTGTTCGAAGAGGCCTGCGAGCTGGCGCCCGGCGGCACCACGGTGGATGTCACCGCGTTCCCGGTGGGCCCGGACGAGGACGCCTGGTCGGCAGCGGATGCCTGGGAACGCTTCCATGAAAGCGGCGCGCCGGCCGAGCGCCTCACGGTCAGCTCCGATGGTGGCGGCTGCCTGCCGGTTTTCGACAACCAGGGCAGCATGCTGCGCATGGATTTCGCCACTTCGGCCGGGCTCACCGACACCCTGGCGGAGCTGTTGGATCGCGGTCACGACCTGGCCGCGGTGCTGCCCTGCCTGACCCGCAATGTCGCCGAACTGCTGCGCCTGCCGCGCAAGGGCCGCATTGCCGTGGGCATGGATGCGGACCTGGTGGTGCTGGATACTCGGCATCGCCCCTGCCACGTGATGGCGCGCGGGCGCTGGATGGTGCGCGATGGCCGCGCCCTTGTGACTGGAACTTTCGAAGGATAGACCGCTTATGCCGTCAGTACCCCAAGAATCCGGCCAGCGCGGCTGGCTGATCCCCATCGGCGGCGCCGAGGGTAAACGCAAGGACAGCGTCATACTCAAGCGCTTCGTAGAGCTGTGTGGCGGCGAGGCGGCGAAGATCCTGGTCATCCCCACTGCATCGCAGCTGGACGAGACCGGCCCCGCCTACGTCGAACTGTTCGAGGAAATGGATGCCCGGGCCCTGTGCATGCCGGTCGAGACGCGCGAGCAGTGTTTCGAAGAACAGATCGTGGCCAAGCTGGATGTGGCCACCGGCATTTTCATGACCGGCGGTAACCAGCTTCGCCTGTCCACCATCCTGGGTGGCACGCCGGTGGCGCGCGCCATTCGCCGGCGTCATGCCCAGGGCGTGCCGGTGGCCGGCACTTCCGCGGGCGCGGCCATCATGTCCGAGCACATGATCGCCGGCGGTCGCAGCGGGCCTTCCCCGCGCGAATCCGGTGTCGAGCTCGCGCCCGGCCTGGGCCTGACCAACCGCGCCATCGTCGACCAGCATTTCAGCCAGCGTGGTCGCATGGGCCGCCTGTTGTCGGCGCTGTCGTTCAACCCCTTCATCTGTGGCCTGGGGATCGACGAGAACACCGCGGCGTTCATCAATGCCGATGGTGTGTTTGAAGTGGTGGGGCGCGGCACGGTCACGGTGATCGATCCATCCGGTTTGCGACATTCGTCCATGAGCCGGGTGCGCAGGGCCCAGGCGGTGACCCTGACCGACCTGCGACTGCACGTGCTGGCGGAAGGCGCGCGCTATGACCTGGAGAAGCGCGAGGCTTTGGTGACGGGTGACGGGTGACGGGTCAGCCTCCCTTTCACCTCCCTGGTAACACGGGTAACATTTCAGCCCCCCTGGCAACAATGGCCCACGCATGAAAATCCTCGCCACCAACGTTTACGTGGGCCCCAACCAGTACGCGCACTTCCCGGTGATCCGTCACCAGGTCGACATCGGCGTGCTGGAACAGTGGCCATCGGCGAAGCTGGGTCCGGCGTTTATCGACGCCCTGGTCGACGCATTGCCCGGCCTGGCCAGCCACGGCTGCTCCTATGGCGAGCCCGGTGGTTTCCTGCGCCGGCTGCGCGAGGACGAGGGCACCTGGATGGCGCATACCTGGGAACACGCCACCATCGAGTTGCAGAACATGGCCGGCTCGGACGTGTCCTTCGGGCGCACCCGCAGCATCGGCGACGTCGACAGCGGCCAGTACAACATGGTCTTCGAGTACCACCAGCGCGACGTGGGCCTGGAGGCGGCGCGGATCGCCCGCCAGTTGCTGCTCAGCCTGCTGCCGGCCGACCTGCGGGAGGCGCTGTCCGATGATGTTGACGCCGATTTCGACTTCGACGAAGAGCGTGACGATTTCATCCGCTTTGCGCAGCGGAAGGAGCTCGGCCCAAGCACCGCCTCGCTGGTGCGTGCCGCCGAGGAGCGCGATATTCCCTGGCTGCGGCTCAACGAGTACTCGCTGGTGCAGTTCGGCCACGGCAAGTACCAGCAGCGCATCCAGGCCACCATTACCTCGAAGACGCCGCACATCGCGGTGGAGATTTCCTGCGACAAGGAAGAAACCCATACGCTGCTCCGCGACCTGGGCCTGCCGGTGCCGCGGCAGATCGTGGTGACCCGCGAACGGCGGGCGCTGGCCGCGGCGAATCGAATCGGTTTTCCGGTGGTGGTCAAACCGCTTGACGCCAATCACGGCCGTGGCGTGTCCATCAACCTGGTGAATGACGACCAGGTGCGTGTCGCCTACGAGAAGGCGCTGGAGTCCGCGCGCGGGCGCAGTGTGCTGGTGGAGTCCTTCATCGAGGGCTTCGACCATCGCATGCTGGTGGTCAACGGCGAACTCGTGGCCGTGGCCAAGCGGGTGCCCGGCCACGTGGTCGGCGACGGCAGGCAGACCATCAGCCAGCTGGTCGACGAGGTCAACCTGGACCCCAGGCGCGGCATCGGCCATGAAAAGGTGCTGACCCGCCTGGAGCTCGACCACCAGGCCGAACGCCTGCTGGCCAAGGCCGGTTACAACGCCGACACCGTGTTACAGCAGGGCGAGATTTTCTACCTGCGTTCCACCGCCAACCTGTCCACCGGCGGCACCGCCATCGACATGACCGACGTGGTGCACCCGGACAACCGGGAAATGGCCGAACGCGCCGTTCGGGCGGTGGGGCTTGATGTTGGCGGCGTGGACTTCCTGACACAGGACATTTCGCGCAGCTGGAAGTCGATTGGCGGCGCCATCGTCGAGGTCAATGCCGCGCCCGGTTTTCGCATGCATGTCGCCCCGTCGGAGGGCGAGCCGCGCGATGTCGCGGGCAAGGTCATCGACATGCTGTTTCCGTCGGACACGCCGCATCGTATTCCGATCGCGGGCATTACCGGCACCAACGGCAAGACCACGACGTCGCGCATGCTGGCGCATATTCTCAAGTCGGCCGGGCACGTGGTGGGCATGACGTCGACCGATGGCGTGTATATCGACGGCCGCCTGTCGGTGAAGGGCGACATGACCGGCCCGCAGTCGGCGCAGATCGTCCTGCGTGACCCGGGCGTCGATATCGCGGTGATGGAAACCGCACGGGGTGGCCTGCTGCGCGCCGGCATGGGCTATCGGCACAGCACGGTCGCCGCCTGTCTCAACGTGTCTTCGGACCACCTGGGGCTGAAGGGTATCGATACCCTGGAGCAGCTGGCCGAGATCAAGCGCGTGGTGGTGGAAGTGGCGCAGGGCACCGCGGTGCTGAACGCCGATGACGATCTGTGCCTGCACATGGCCGATTATTGCGAGGCCGAACACCTGTGCTACGTCACCATGAACCCGGCGCACGCACTGGTGCGCGAGCACGTGCGCTCGGGCGGCCGCGCGGTGGTGCTGGAGCAGGGCATCAATGGCGACATGATCACGCTGTACGACAACGGGGCGCATTTCCGGTTGCTGTGGACCTACCTGATCCCCGCCACCCTGGAAGGCAAGGCCACGCACAACGTGCAGAACGCCATGTTCGCTGCCGCGCTGGCGCACGGCCTGGGCAAGTCGCTGGAGGACATCCGTCACGGCCTGCGCACGTTCAACACCACGTTCTTCCAGGCGCCGGGGCGCATGAACGTGTACGACGAACACCCGTTCAAGGTGATCCTCGACTATGGCCATAATCCGGCCGCGATGCGCGCCGTCTGCCAACTGGTCGACCGCCTGGAAGTGGCCGGCCAGCGTATCGTGGTGATCAGCGCACCCGGCGACCGCCGCGACGAGGATGTCCTGGCCATCGCCGACGAGGTGGCCGGCCATTTCGATCATTTCATCTGCAAGGCCGACGACAACCGTCGTGGCCGCGGCGAGGACGAGGTGCCGCAGATGATGCGCGCGCGGCTGCTGGAGCGCGGCGTGGATGCGAAGGCCGTGGAGGTCATCCCCGATGAACCCGCCGCCGTTGCCGCGGCGCTGGAGCTGGCCCGCGAGGGTGACCTGCTGGTGATTTTCGGTGACAACATCACCCACACCTGGAAGCAGGTGATCAATTTCGACAGCGGCAAGGGGCCGGATGACGATGCGCGCCAGGGGCAGAGCTATATCGAGGAGGACCCGGGTGCGTTCCGCCTGGAACATGGCGAGGAGCTGATTCGCGACGAGCGCGGCGTAAGGATTGCCCGCCAGGACACCGAGGACGGTGACTGAACCCGCGTTGCCGGAACTGACCGACAGCCGGCGCCTGACCGGCGCCAACCTGTTCTGGGACCGGCCCGCCGCCATCATCGACATGGCCTGCGACGGCGACCCATCGGCTTTCATCGCGGCCTGGCAAGACGCCGTGACCAGGCTGCTCGAAGCCACGGGCCGTGGCGATGAACAACTCACACACCGGACCTTCGACGGCGGCGCCAGCCTGCTGGTGAGCGCACCCATCGACGCGCTGTACACCATGTGCGAACTCAACGAGGTGGCCTTCGGCGCCGCGCGGGCTGCGCTTGGGGGCAAGGACGCGGCGGATTTTTCCGCCGAGGCCGCACGGCTGGCCGGGCTGTTCGCCGGGGAGGCCAACCCGGCGCTGCTGGCGTTGCAGGCCGCGGCCGCCCGGCATGGTGTGCCTTTCCTGTGGGACGACGACGCGGTTTCGGTGGGGCACGGCGCAGATGCGAAAACCTGGCCCCCGGACCAGCTGCCCAGCCCCGAGCACGTCGACTGGAACCAGGCCGGCGCCATCCCGGTCGCGCTGGTCACCGGCACCAACGGCAAATCCACCACCGTGCGCATGTCCGCCGCCATTCTCGCCGCGGCCGGCCTGCGCGCCGGCCTGACCTCCACCGACTGGATTCGCGTCGGCCAGGCGATTCTCGACCGCGGCGACTACTCCGGTACCGGTGGCGCACGCACCTTGCTGCGGCATGCGGACACCGAGGTCGCGGTCCTGGAAACCGCGCGCGGCGGCCTGTTGCGCCGCGGGCTGGGCGTCGACCGGGCTTCCGCGGCGCTGGTCACCAACGTGGCCGCGGACCATCTTGGCAACTACGGCATCAACACCGTCCCGGAACTGGTCGAGGCCAAGTTCATCGTCCGTCGCGCCCTGCACGGTGATGCGCCGCTGATCCTCAATGCCGACGACGCCGGTTGCGTCGATTTCGCCGCCGGGCTGGACCAGCCGCTGGCGTGGTTCTCCCTCGATCCCGGCCATCCGCTGCTGCGTGCCCACCGTGAAGCGGGTGGACGCGCTGCCGTGCTGGAAGACGGCTGGCTGGTGCTGGCGGAAGGCGAGGCTCAACGCCGCATCATCGCTGCCGATGAGATTCCCGCGACCCTGGGCGGTGCGGCACGTCACAACATACAGAATGCGCTGGGCGCGATGCTGCTCTGCCAGGCGCTGGGCGTGGATGATGACGCGATTCGCACCGGCCTGGCCGCGTTTCGCGGTGACGCGCAGGACAACCCGGGACGCAGCAACTGCTTCGAAGCGCGCGGCGTGCGTATCCTGGTCGACTTCGCCCACAACGAGCACGGCATGCGCGCCCTGGCGCGGATGGTGGCGGCGATGCCGGCGCAACGGCGGGTGTTGCTGATGTCACAGGCCGGCGATCGCGCGGACCGGGATATCCGTGACATGGTGAACGCCGCGCTGGAGATGCACCCCGACCACCTGGTCACCTGCGACCTGCCCGGCTACGAGCGTGGTCGCGCGCCGGGGGCCATACCGGCACTGATTCGCGGGTTCGCGGTGGCGGCGGGCCTGGCGCCCGGCGCGATCGACATCTTCACCGACCCGGTGTCCTCGGTGCGCGCCGTGCTGGACGATGCCCGCCCGGGCGACCTGCTCGTCCTGCTGGCGCTCAGCCAGCGCGACGACGTGCTGCGACTGATCGACAACTGGCGAAATGCCGGGGCGACGTAGACCCCGTCCCCACCGGCCGACTGAATTCGAAGTGCAGAAGCGGGTGCCCGGTAACCGGTCAGCCGTACAGCAGGCCCAGGTAATTGCGGTACTCCAGCAGTTGCCGCACCAGGATGTCCTTCTGGTTGACCGCTCGCGAGACGATGATTCCGCCTTCCAGGATGGTGGACAGCATGTCTGCCAGGGTATCGGCATCCACGTCGATGTTCGGTGGCCGGACGTCGTTGATGCGGTCGATCTGTTCCCGGAACAGCCGGCGCCAGTCCAGGATGCTCGCGGCTGTCAGCTCGCGGATCTCCTCGTTCACCTGGTGGCTCTCGTAGGTAAACGAGGCGACCAGGCAGCCGGGGTGCAGGTCTTCGATCTCGGCCATCATTTCCGACAGTAGCTTCACGAACACCAGCATCTGCTGCAGCGGGTCGTCGGTCAGTTCGCGGGCGCGCAAGAAAAGGTCGCTGAACAGCAGCTCGTCTTTCTCCCGGTAGTGCCGCATGAGCGCCTGCGCCAGGTCGTGCTTGCTCTTGAAGTGGTAGAAAAATCCGCCCTTGGTGATACCCGCCTCGGTGATCAGGTCGTCGATGGACGTCGCCGAAAAACCGTTCTGCAGGATGTGCTGCTCGGCGATTTCCATCAGTTTCATGCGGGTCTGTTCGCCTTTTGACGCCATTTTTACTGTACCCCGGGTCAGGTTTTCGTGACCTTGTTTGCCGCACGCCATCGGTGCGCCGCACCAATGACACTCGTAACACCCTGAAACATAGCAGGAACTGAAAAAAGTTTTAAAAAAGCACTTTCCGCCCACTGGTTTCGGGGTGGTTCCGTTCCTAACATTTTCAGTAAGCAACAGCGGGCAATTTCGCCCCCTGGAAGGAGGACATCATGGCGAACTATCGCGATCAACTGCCCCAGCTTGGGGACACCTATTTCATTACTGACGCCGGTATGGAGACCGAGCTGGTTTTCAATCACGGCATTGAGCTGCCCGAGTTTGCGTCGTACCCGCTGCTCAAGAGCGAAAAAGGGTTTCGCACACTTTACGACTACTACGCCAGCTTCGCGGCGCTGGCCGTGGAAAATGGACTGGGCGCCGTGCTGGAAACGCCGACGTGGCGCGCCAGCGACGACTGGGGTGGGCGACTGGGGGATTCGCATGAAGGCCTGGGAAGCCTGAATCGCAAGGCGGTGGCACTGCTGGAAGCCGTCCGGTCCGAGCATGAAAAACCGGGCGCACCGATTGTCATCAGCGGCAATGTCGGGCCCCGCGGGGACGGCTACACGCCCGGCGATACCATGAGCGTTGCCGAAGCCCGGCGCTATCATCTGCCCCAGGTGCGTTGGCTGGCCGACAGCAACGTCGACCTGGTCACGGCGATGACACTGAACTACGTCGCCGAAGGCATCGGTATCGCCAGGGCTGCCGTGGAATGTGGTGTGCCGGTGGTACTGTCATTTACGGTCGAGACCGATGGCCGGTTGCCCACGGGCGAGTCCCTGGCCGACGCGATCCGCGAGGTCGATGCGGCCTCGGACTCGGCGCCGGTGTATTACATGGTCAACTGCGCGCACCCCACGCACTTCAGCGCATTGCTGGACAGCGACGAGGAATGGGTCGGGCGGATCCGGGGCGTGCGCTGCAACGCGTCGCGATGCAGCCACGAGGAACTGGACAACGCTACCGAGCTGGATGACGGCGACCCGGTGGAGTTCGGCGAACTGTGCGCCGAGCTGAACCGCCGGAATGCCCACATCAACATTCTCGGCGGTTGCTGCGGCACGGACATCCGCCATATCGAGCAGATCTGCCGGCGGGTCAGCTTTGCTGCTCAGAACGTCGCGGTGGCGTAGCGGCGGTTGCCATGACCACCGGCCGTTGTCGCGGCAGGGCTGGCCACCCTAGAATCAATGGTCTGGCCCGGAGGGAGAACGCCCCATTCCCGTACGCTTGATCATCGCCGTTGCACTGGCCGTCATCGCGGTCGTCGCCTTCGCCCTGTTGCTGCTCGTGACCGACACCGCGTTGTCGGTGTGGGGCCGGCTGGCGGCGGCGCCCGCCTGGATTCGCTACGGCTGGATCTTCGCCGTCACCGCGGTGACGCTGGGCCTGACCGCGCTGGCCTGGCGCTGGCTGCGGCCGCGGCCGGTGCTGGGCGACGAAAGCGACGCCGCGCCGCCTTCGCCGGAAGCCCTGGAGCAGGCCCTGGAAGACGCCTCGGCCGCGGGCGTTGACGTGGGACCGGCACTGGCCGAACTCCACGAGCAACGGCGCCGCAAGTCCGGCGGCCGAATCCATATCGCCCTGTTCGGGGAAGTCAGTACCGGAAAGAGCGCACTGGTAAAGGCCTTGCTGCCCGAAGCCGATGCGCCGTCGGATGCGCGCGCCGGCACCACGGTGCAGGTTCGCCATTTCGACTGGAACGCCGATAGCGGCGACCGGATCGTCATTTCCGACCTGCCGGGCTTCAACCTGGACGACGACGAGGCGGTGCTTGCCGAGGCCCGGCGCGCGCACCTGGTGGTGTTCCTGGTCGACGGTGACCTGACGGCTTCCCAGTACACGGAACTCGACCGGTTGCGGTCGCTGGACAAGCCGCTGCTGCTGGCCCTGAACAAGTCGGACCGCTACGACGACGATGAACTCGAAGCGCTGCGATGGCGCCTGGCCGAGCGTACCGGGCTGGCGCCGCGCGACATCGTCACCGTGCGCACCGGCGGCCGCGAGGAGGTCGTGCGCCTGCTCAGCGACGGCGCCGAGCAGCGTGAGACACGCACCCGCAAGGCCGACGTGGAGCCACTGCGCCGGGCCATCCAGTCGCAGCTGGATCGCAACGCGCCGCTCATGGAACAACTGCGCGACACGGCCGTCCTGTTGCTGGCCTCCGAACGCCTGGAAGCGGCCCGGCAGGCACACCGCGATGAGAAAGCCGATGCCCTGGTCGGCACCTATTCCCGCCGTGCCATGATCGGCGCGCTGGCGGCGGTGGCGCCGGGCTCCGACCTGGTCATCCAGGGGGTGTTGGCCACGCGCCTGGTGCAGGAACTGTGTGCGCTGTACGACGTGCCGGCACGGGAGATGGAGATCGACGAGTTTCTGAAGCTCGCCGGCGGCCGGGTGCGCAAGATGAGCGCCCTGACCCTGGCCATCGCCGGCAATGCCCTGAAAGCGTTTCCCGGCCTGGGCACGCTGACCGGCGGCCTGCTGCACGCCGTGGCCTACGGCATGATTTTCGACAGCCTGGGACGCGCCGCGGCCCAGACCCTGGCCACCCGCGGCGACCTCCGTCCCCTGCCGGCGGCCCGCGCCTTCGAGGAGAATCTCAGTGACGTACTGGAACAGGGCGCGGGACGCTTTGCGCGCCTGGCGGTCCGGGAAGCGCGAGAGCGCGACACTTCCTGACGCCCACCTGCTGGAAGCCAACCGCAACCTGCGGGAGCTGCTGGAGGACACCAGCGTGCCGGCGGCGGTGCGCCAGGCCCTTGAGCCGGAGTTCCGCGAGGTGGAGCGCCTGGCGGAAAAACTGCAGCGCGAGGAAGTCCACATCGCGGTCTTCGGCCGCGTGGGCACCGGTAAATCCTCGCTGTGCAACGCCCTGCTGGGGCGCGAAGTATTCTCCACCAGCACACTGCATGGCGAGACGCAGGTCACCCAGTCCGGCGCGCTGGATGCGTTCGATGCGGGCCACGTGGTGTTGCTGGACACGCCGGGCATCGATGAACTGGACGGCGAGGCGCGTGAACGCCTGGCGCGCGAGGTGGCGGGCCGGGCCGACGTGGTGCTGATGGTGGTCGAGGGCGACCTGACCGATATCGAGCACCGCGCCCTGGAAGCGATCGCCGGGCGTCACCTGCCCGTGCTGATGGTGCTGAACAAGGCGGACCGCTACACCGGCGACGAACGCGAGGCGCTGCTGGCCCGGCTGGACGAACGCGCCACGCCGTTCATCGGCGCCGGCCGGGTGCTGGCCGCCAGCGCCGACCCGCGTCCGGAAACGGTGATCCGCGTGTTGCCGGACGGGTCGGAGGAGGAAACCCGCCGGGACCGCCCGGTGGACGTGCACGCCCTGCGCGAACGTCTCTGGGCGCTACTGGAGGCCGAGGGCAAGACCCTGGCGGCCCTGAACGCCGCGCTGTTCGCCAGTGAACTCGACAGCCGGGTGGCCAGGCGCGTGGTCGAAGCCCGCCATGAACTGGCCGAGCAGTTGATCCGCCGCTACTGCATTGGCAAGGGCCTGGCTGTGGCGGCCAACCCGGTCCCCGTGGCCGACCTGCTGGCCGCGGCCGGCATCGATGTCGCGATGGTCATGCACCTGGGCCGGCTGTACGGTCACAGCCCATCCCGCCGCGAAGCCGGCCGGCTGCTGGCGACCATTGCCGCCCAGCTGCTGGCGCTGATGGGCGCCTACTGGGGCGTCAACCTGGTGTCGTCCGCCCTCAAGGGCGTGAGCGCCGGCATGACCACCGTGGTCACCGGCGCGGCCCAGGGCGCCCTGGCCTGGTACGCGACCCTGGTCACCGGCAAGGCGGCGGAATCATGGTTCGCCGGCGGCAAGTCGTGGGGCGAGGAGGGCCCGCGCGCCACGGTGCGCGGGATTCTTGACGGCCTCGACCGCGATTCCATCCTGCGCGATGCGCGGCGGGAATTGCTGGGGTTGCTGGATCGATCTGAAGGGCTGGATCGGCAGGACTGAACTTCACGGCATGTCCCAGGGAGCTGCGAGCCTTGACGGGTCATGACATGTCATGACACCATGACGGCATGGCCAAGATCAAGATCAGCTCCAAGGTTGAGCAACGCGAGTGGGAGGCGCTGCAGGCACTGGCGCGCGAATCCAACCAGAGCATTTCCGGCATGCTCAGCGAGGCAGTGGGTGAATATGTCGCCCGCAAACGCCTGCGCCCGGAGGTCATGGATCACCTCGAAGACTCCATGGACGAGAACGAAGAACTCGGGAAGCTGCTTGCCCAGTAAAGCGGTCAACTTTCTTTCTGTTGACGAGGTGCTCGCCATTCATGAGCGCCTGGTACAGCGTTTCGGCGGCCCCGATGGCATACGCGACCGCGGCCTGCTGGAAAGCGCACTCTACCGGGCGCAGACCGGTTACTACGAGTCCCTGGAAGAAATGGCCGCGGCCCAGTTTGAGTCGCTGCTGCTCAACCACCCTTTCGTTGATGGCAACAAGCGCGTCGCCTTCTTCGCCACCGATGTTTTCCTGCGCATGAACGGCTGGAAAATGGATGTCGTGGGTCCGGAAGCCCATGCATTCCTGGTCGGGTTGCTGGAGCGCGGAGAGGCGGATTTCCAGCACCTTTTACCCTGGATAAAGGCCAGCCTGGTCCGCTTATAGCGTGTGCATAAAAAACCCCGCCACGAGGGCGGGGTTTCTTTGGAGCGTTGGGGTCAGAGTCTCGACTCTGACCCCGTTCTTCCGGGCTTTGCCAGGGGCTGGCTTACATCATGCCGCCCATGCCGCCCATACCGCCCATGCCGCCCATGTCACCGCCAGGCATCGGGGCATCTTCCTTCGGAAGTTCCGAGATCATGGCTTCGGTGGTGATCATCAGGCCGGCGATGGAGGCCGCGTTCTGCAGGGCAGAGCGGGTCACCTTGGTCGGGTCCAGGATGCCGGACTTGATCATGTCGGTGTACTCGCCGGTACCGGCGTTGTAGCCGAAGTTGGCGTCGCCTTCGCGCACCTTGTTCAGGACCACGGAGCCTTCTTCACCCGCGTTGCGGACGATCTGGCGCAGCGGCTCTTCCATGGCGCGACGGGCGATGGAGATACCGACGTTCTGGTCGTCGTTGTCGCCCTTCAGGTCGACGAGGGCGGCCAGTGCGCGGATCAGCGCAACGCCACCACCCGGGACCACGCCTTCCTCAACGGCGGCACGGGTCGCGTGCAGCGCGTCTTCAACGCGGGCCTTCTTCTCTTTCATCTCGACCTCGGTGGCAGCGCCAACCTTGATCACCGCAACACCGCCGGCCAGCTTGGCCACGCGTTCCTGCAGCTTCTCGCGATCGTAGTCCGAAGAAGACTCTTCGATCTGCGCGCGGATCTGGCCGACACGACCTTCGATAGCGTCGTGCGAGCCGGCGCCGTCGATGATGGTGGTGTTTTCCTTGGTGATCTGGATCTTCTTGGCGGAACCCAGCTCTTCCAGCGTGGCTTTTTCCAGTGACAGGCCGACTTCCTCGGAGATCACGGTGCCGCCGGTCAGGATGGCGATGTCTTCCAGCATGGCCTTGCGACGGTCGCCGAAGCCCGGGGCCTTGACGGCCGCGACCTTGACGATACCGCGGATGGTGTTCACCACCAGCGTGGCCAGGGCTTCGCCCTCGATGTCCTCGGCGATGATCAGCAGCGGCTTGCCGGACTTGGCGACGGCTTCCAGGGCCGGCAGCAGGTCACGGACGTTGCTGATCTTCTTGTCGTGCAGCAGCACGTAAGGATCTTCGAGCTCGGCGCTCATGGTGTCCTGGTTGTTGATGAAGTACGGCGACAGGTAGCCGCGGTCAAACTGCATGCCTTCGACGACGTCCAGCTCGTTCTCCAGGCCGGAACCGTCTTCAACGGTGATCACGCCTTCCTTGCCGACACGCTCCATCGCGGTGGCGATGATGCTGCCGATTTCCTCGTCGGAGTTGGCGGAGATGGTGCCCACCTGGGCAATCGCGTTGCTGTCGGTGCACGGGGTGGACAGGCCCTTCAGGCTTTCCACGGCGGCGATGACGGCCTTGTCCAGGCCACGCTTCAGGTCCATCGGGTTCATGCCGGCGGCGACGGCCTTCAGGCCCTCGGTCAGCATGGACTGGGCCAGCACGGTGGCGGTGGTGGTGCCGTCACCGGCGATGTCGGAGGTCTTGGAAGCGACTTCCTTGACCATCTGCGCGCCCATGTTCTCGAACTTGTTCTCCAGTTCAATTTCCTTGGCCACGGACACGCCGTCCTTGGTCACGGTGGGGGCGCCGAAGCTCTTGTCCAGCACCACGTTGCGGCCTTTCGGACCCAGGGTGACCTTGACCGCGTTGGCAAGCGTGTTGACGCCTTTCAGCATCTGCTTGCGCGCGTCTTCACCAAAACGTACGTCTTTTGCACTCATTGCATAATCCTCGAAATATCTGTGTTCGGTTGACGGCGGGTGATCAGGACTCGATCACGGCCATGATGTCTTCTTCGCGCATGACGAGCAGTTCCTCGCCATCGACCTTGACCTCGGTGCCGGCGTACTTGCCGAACAGCACCTTGTCACCGGCCTTGATGTCGAGATCGCGCTTTTCGCCGCTCTCGAGAATCTTGCCGTTGCCGACCGCCAGCACTTCACCGCGGACCGGCTTTTCGGTGGCGGAATCGGGGATCACGATGCCCCCGGCGGATACGCGTTCTTCTTCCATGCGCTTGACGATCACGCGATCGTGTAAAGGACGAAGGTTCATCTGGGTTAACTCCCTAACAAAGTTTTAAATGAAATCTCGGCGGCACCGGGTTGGCCGAAGCTGCCTGAACCTGCGTTGCGCCGCGGTTTTGACCGTCTACGCAACCTGCCCCTTCACGTGGGGCTGTGGGAAATTCATTTCAAGGGCAGGCCGTACATATTTAGTTGCGGCGATTTTTACGAATGTGCACCTGGAGGTGTAACCAAATGCCGTTTCACACGTATAAAGTCCTGAACGCCGAATAAACGAGAGCAAACGGGCCGTCGAGGGAATGAGCAGGGAGTACCAACAATGGGTGCGCGAGCACCAGGACCGGGCATGGTCCCTGGCGCGATACCTGCTCAAGGATGCGGCCGAGGCGGAGGACGCCGTGCAGGACGCGTTCATCAAGCTCTGGGACCACCGGGACAACATCGACCCGGAGCGGGTGAAGCCCTGGCTGATGAAGGTGACACGCAATACCTGCCTGGACCGGCTGCGGCGACGCAAGCCGGAAGTGGAGGTGGCCGACGAGCAGGTGGTGGAACACCACGGCCCGGCGGCCGGGGCCGAACGGGGCGAGCTGGGGCGCTGGCTGCAGCGCGCCATCCGCGGCCTGAAGGAGCCGTACCGCTCGCTGGTCATCCTGCGGGATGTCCAGCAGCACAGTTACGAGGAGGTGGCCAACGCCACCGAACTGAGCCTGTCGCAGGTGAAGGTCTACCTGCACCGGGCACGAAAACAGCTGCGGGAGCAGCTGGCGGAGGTCAGACCATGAACGATCCGACCATGAATGAACTGGAAAACCGAATCAACGCGCTGGTGGACGGCGAACTGAACGAGGCCCAGGCGGCCGAGCTGAAGGCCGAGGCCGAGCAGGATCCGGCGCTGGCCACGGCCATTATCGAGGCCTACCAGCTGCGCCAGTTGATGAACGACCTGCCGGTGGAGCCGGCGCCGGCCTCGCTGCGGCGCAAGCTGAAAGCGATACCGCGTGAGCAAAAGGCGCTGTCGCGTGATGCCGGCAGTGGCTGGCTGGCCGGCCTGCTGCCGGGTGGCATGCCGCGCTGGGGCGCCGCGATGGGCCTGGCGGCCGTACCGCTGGCAGTGGCGTTGGTCGTGACCCAGCTGGGACCGAAACATCCGACGCCTGCCGAGATCGCGCAGGCCGAACACGACCTGGTCGTGGCCATGGCTTACCTGCAAAAGGCAACCCGGGTCACAGAACGGGAAATTGAAAACAGCATCGGCCAGGGCTTTGCCCGGCCGGTGACCGAAGAAACGGCTCGCGCGCTGGCCGCGCCGTTCGAATCAGAGAAGGAGCAAGACGCATGAAAACGTGGGGCATGAAAGCAATGAAAGACAACTGGATGGGCAAGTGCCTGGTCGCACTGGCGGTGTTCGGGCTGAGTGCGCCGGTGGCGGCCCAGGAAGATGAACTCAAGGACCTGCCGGGTTATGTCGACTTCGGTGAGCTGCAGAACTTTTACGGCGAGCCCAAGGTGATGATCAACATCGGCGGCATGCTGCTGGGCTTCATGGGCGCGGCCGCGAAGGACGACCCGGACGCCGCGGCGCTGCTCGACGGCCTGAAGGGCGTTCGCGTGAATGTCTACGCCACCGGTGGCGAGCTGGAACCGGCCATGGACAAGGTCCAGCAGGTGAAGAACCTGTTGGCCGGCCAGGCCTGGGAGCCCATTGTCCAGGTCAATGAGGATGGCGAGCAGGTGCAGATCTTCATGAAAGCCGATGACACCGGCATGCAGGGCCTGACCGTGATGGCCGTGAATGGCGAGGAAGCCGTGTTCGTGAACATCCTGGGCCAGATCGACCCTGAAAAGGTCGGCGAGGTCATGGAAAAGTTCGACGTCAACATCGACTGACGGGGGCATGATGATGAGAAAGTGCAGACTCCATTTTCACGGCCTGGCGGCCATCGTGCTGGCCATCGCCCTGCCCGTCGTGCTGACCGCCTGCGGCCTGACCGCGCCGCGCTCCAGCGAGGGCTTCGCCGATCTTGATTCGCCCGGCGTGTTCGACACCGACAGCGTCACGCGGATCTCGATCGGGCCCGGGCTGCTGCACTTCGCCGCGAACTTCATGGACGACGAGCCGGAAACCCAGGCGCTGATGCGCGGGCTGGACGGCGTGCGGGTACGGGTCTACGAGATCGACGGCGACGCCGAGCGGGTCAGCGCCCGGCTCGCGTCGATGAGCGATTCGCTGTTCGAAGATGGCTGGGAGCCGGTAGCGGTGGTCGCCGAGGAAGGCGAACAGACCTGGATGATGGTGAAAGCCGACAGCGACGCTGACACCCATGCCTTCGCCGGCCTGACGGTCATCAGCACCGACGGCGAGGAAGCCGTCATCGTCAACGTGATGGGCGACCTGCACCCGGCGCTGTTCACCGACACCATGGTCGCACTGGACGTGCCCGCGCCGGAAGTACGCGTCGCCGCCGCGCCCTGATATGATGCCTCGCCATGGGGCATCGACCATGGCAACTCCTTCTCACCGCGCTGCTGGCCGCCTGGACACTGGCGGCCTGCGCCTCGCAGCCGCACACCGTGGAATTGAACGGCCAGCGCTACCAGGTGGAACTGGCGCTGGACCGCGAATCGCAGATGCGCGGCCTGATGTTCCGTGACCACATGCCCGCCGATCACGGCATGCTGTTCATCTTCCCCGACGAGGCGCCGCGCAGTTTCTGGATGCGCAACACCCGGATCCCCCTGGATATTTTCTACTTCGATGCCGACCTGGCGCTGGTGAGCGTGGCGGAGAACGCCCGGCCCTGCGTGGTCCAGGCCTGCCCCGGTTACCCCAGCGAGGGCCCGGCGCGCTACGTGCTCGAACTGAACGCCGGCCAGGCAAAGTCGCTGGGGACGAAGCGCGGTGACGTGCTGGTGCTGAATTTCGATCCGGAATCACCCTGAAATCAACGGCTCGCAACTGCAATGCCCGGATGTATCATGTAGACTCGATTCACGAATTCCCGAACGAGGTTCGGCATGGCCGGTTTCCTCGGTGGGCTCGTTAAACGTCAGCAGAGGAGGAAACTGACATTGGCTGGTAAATTCGTATGCGGCAAGAGCAAAGACGGTCAGGAATTCTTCGTCCTGAAGGCTTCCAACGGCCAGACCATTCTTCAGAGTGAACGCTACAAGACGCGCAAATCCTGCGCGAACGGTATCGAGTCCGTACGCAAGAACTCCCAGGACCCGAACCGCTTCGAATGCAAGACCGCCAAGGACGGGCGCACCTACTTCGTGCTCAAGGCAGCCAATGGCCAGGCCATCGGCAAGAGCCAGATGTACAAGTCCGCCAGCGGTTGTTCCAACGGCATGAAGTCCGTTGCGGCCAACGCCCCGGACGCCACGGTGGTCGAAGCCTGAACGGCCCGCGACACGACCGAAAAAGCGGGCCTGGCGCCCGCTTTTTTGTGTCCGGCCCACGCGTTGACCCATGAGCCCGTTTGAAGACCATGCCTGACAATACGTTGCGCGTGCTGCAGATCACCGACTGCCACGTTTCCGCCGCGGCGGACACGCCGTATCGTGGGCTGAACGCCCGCGCCGAGTTCGAAAAACTTCTTCCCGCGGCCCGGACCTGGTCACCTGACCTGCTGCTGCTGACCGGCGACCTGGCCGAGGATGGCAGTGATGAAGCAACCGCCTGGCTGGCGGCGCGCCTGGGTGAGTTCGGCGTGCCCATGCTGGCCGTACCCGGCAACCATGATGAAGCCGAAGTGCTGGCGCAGCACTTTCCGTTGTCATCCGTCGACGCGCCGCTGGTGCACGATGTTGGCGATTGGCGGCTGGTGTTGCTGAACAGCGCGCGGCGGCGAAAGATCGACGGGCACCTGGATGATGACCAGCTGGACGCGCTGGCGGCCGCGGTTAATCCCGGTTCTGGCCCCGCGCCTGATCACGCGCTGGTCGCCCTGCACCACCAGCCGCTGCCGGTGGGCAGTCCCTGGATTGATCGCTACCCGCTGCAGTCGCCGGAGCGGTTCTGGTCTGCGTTGGAGGGTTCACGGTGTCGCGCGGTGTGCTGGGGGCATGTGCACCAGGCGCTGGAGCTGGAGACAGGTCAAGTCAATGCCCTGGCGGGCCCTTCGACTGCGGCCAATTCGCTACCGGGCATGGAGAAGTTCACGCTGGATCCGCGCGGCCCGGCCTGCCGTGGATTGTTGCTTGGGCCGTCAGGCCAGGTCTCAACTGAAGTGATATACGCCGAGGGTTGATCAATCTCCCGCGCGCGGGGTGGCTTTTCAGATCTCGACCATCTCGAAGTCTTCCTTGCCGGCGCCGCAGTCGGGGCAGAGCCAGAACTCGGGGACGTCTTCCCAGCGGGTGCCCGGCGCCAGGCCCTCTTCGGGTGCGCCTTTCTGCTCGTCGTAGATCCAGCCGCAGATGATGCACATCCAGACCTTGTAGTCGTTGTCCGCCATGGTTTCGCCGTCCGAAAAAGGGGCGTAGTTTGCCACGCCCGGCCGTGAAACCCAACGCCAGTTGCGGCGCGTTGCGACAGGCCGGAGAATGTCGCCCATGACGACCAATGCAGAACTCCTGGCGCGGGCCCGCGTCCACATCCCCGGCGGGGTCAATTCACCGGTGCGCGCGTTCAACGGCGTCGGTGGTGAGCCGCTGTTTATCGAACGCGCGGAAGGTGCACGCATCTATGACGTTTCCGGCCGTGGCTACATCGACTACGTTGGCTCATGGGGGCCAATGATCGCCGGCCACGCCCACCCGGACATCCTGGCGGCGGTGACACAGGCCGCCGCGCGCGGGCTCAGCTTCGGCGCGCCGGCGCCCGGCGAGGTCACCATGGCCGAGCGGCTGTGCGAACTGGTGCCGGCCATGGACATGGTGCGCATGGTGAACTCCGGCACCGAGGCCACGATGAGCGCCATCCGCCTGGCGCGCGCGGCCACCGGCCGTGACCGCATCATCAAGTTTGAAGGCTGTTACCACGGCCACGCCGACTCCTTCCTGGTGAAGGCCGGCAGTGGCGCGCTGACCCTGGGCGTGCCGACGTCCCCGGGTGTGCCCACGGTCCTTGCCGACCTGACCCTGACCCTGCCGTTCAACGACGCCGAGGCCGTACGCCAGTGCCTGGAGGCAAACAGCGGCGAAGTGGCCGCGATCATCGTCGAACCGGTTGCCGGGAACATGAACTGCATTCCGCCGGCGGACGGCTACCTGCAGGCGTTAAGGCGACTGTGCGACGAGCACGGCGTGCTGTTGATCTTCGACGAGGTGATGACCGGCTTCCGCGTGGCACTGGGCGGCGCGCAGGCGCTGTACGACGTGGTCCCGGACCTGTCGACCTTCGGCAAGGTGATCGGCGGCGGCATGCCGGTGGGCGCTTTCGGCGGCAAGCGCGAATACATGGAGCAAATCGCGCCTACCGGGCCGGTCTACCAGGCCGGCACGCTGTCCGGAAACCCGGTGGCGATGGCCGCCGGCCTGGCGAACCTGGACCTGATCTCGCGCCCCGGCTTCTACGAGGAACTGAAGGCCAAAACCACGATGCTGGTCGATGGCCTGCGTGACGCGGCCCGGTCGGCCGGCGCACCCATGGCCTTCAGCCAGGTCGGCGGCATGTTCGGCCTGTTTTTCACCGAGGCCACCGAGGTCACCTCATTCGACGAAGTCATGGCCTGCGATATCGACCGCTTCAAGGCCTTCTTCCACGGCCTGCTGGATGCCGGCGTCTACCTGGCGCCCTCGGCGTTCGAGGCCGGGTTCGTGTCTTCGGCGCACACTGAAGATGACATCCGGGAGACAATTGGCGCAGCGGCGGACGTACTCGCGGGCTTTGGCTGATAGCGTGTCGCGCTTGCCGGTGGGGGTGTGGGCTTTCGGGCGGGCGGTTCGCCGCGCCGGCTTTGCCGGCGTTCCCGGCGCGAACCGCGCTCGGCCAGGTCGCCCCGAAGGGTCATCCTGACCCTCGGGGCTCAACCGGGCGTCCTGCCCGGTTGACCTGGTTCGCACGGCTCACACCGGCGGCTCTCAAGCCCGCCCGAAAGCCCACACCCCCACCGGCTACCGGAACGCTACCAGGCCCGCGATTGTTGGGTGCGCCTGTTTCCCAGCTTGGACCCAGGCTGGCTACACGCGGCGGGAAGGGGTGGTTGGCCGGGTGTCCTTAAAGCGAGTGGCCGAGTGCAGGTGCACGAAACCGGGGTGATCCGCCATGGATGGCGGATCAAGGCCCGCCGCGCCAGGACGGCGCGCCGGGCCGGCCCGGTAGCGGGCGCCGTAACGCGGGTATCGGGGCGAAGCCCCGGACACGAAGCACGGACACCCGGGCAACTGCCCCTTCCCGCCTCCGGTGCAGACCATTCAGTCGAGGAACAGGTCCTTCATCAGCGGCGTGCCCGGCTCGACCGCGTATGCATCGAAGTTCTTGACGCCGGTTTTCGCCAGCACGACCTCGTCGATGTAGAAATTGCCGGTGCAGTCGCGCGCGTTGCGGATGAGGATGGCGTGGGCGGCGTCGGCCATGATGGCCTCGGTGCGGCAGTTCTCGGGTTTCACCATGCCACCCAGCATATTGATGGCGGCGGTGGCGATCACGGTTCGCGGCCACAGCGCGTTGACGGCGATGCCGCGGTCGCGGAACTCTTCCGACATGCCCAGCACGCACATGCTCATGCCGTATTTCGACATGGTGTAGGCGGTGTGGTCCTTGAACCAGGCCGGGTTCATGTTCAGCGGTGGCGACAGGTTCAGGATGTGCGGGTTGTCACCCTTTTCCAGGTACGGCAGCGCGGCGCGTGAGCAGGAGTAGGTGCCACGCACGTTGACGTCGAACATCAGGTCGAAGCGGCGCATTGGCAGGTCGGCGGTGTTGCGCAGCGTGATGGCGCTGGCGTTGTTGACCAGGATATCGATGCCGTCGAAGTGTTCGGCCGCTGCGGCCATGGCGTCGTCGACGGCGTGGTCGTCGCGGACGTCCAGCTGCAGCGCCAGGGCCTTGCCGCCGGCGGTCTCGACTTCTTCGGCCACCGTGTGGATGGTGCCGGGCAGCTTCGGGTGCGGTTTGTCGGTCTTGGCGGCGATGACGATGTTGGCGCCGTCGCGGGCCGCGCGCAGCGCGATGGCGCGGCCGATGCCGCGCGAGCCGCCGGTGATGAACAGGGTCTTGCCTTTCAGGTCGCTCATGCCGATGGGTCTCCAGCCGTTTTCCCGCGGGCCATTGCGCGGGTGCTGACGTATCATAACCGACCCGGCGCGTGGCGCCGCTGACCCACCGGGCCCGGCCCGGTCTGTCACTTGGAATCAGGCTGGATACAGGCATTGCTGGACTGGATCACCGCGAATCCCGGATGGGCGGGCTTCGCGATCTTCGTGCTGGCGTTTCTCGAGTCCCTGGTGATCATCGGTTTCCTGTTGCCCGGCATTTTCATTCTCTTCGGCGTTGGCGCGATGGTCGGGCTGGGCGTGACCGGCATGTTGCCCATCTGGGTGGGGGGTACGCTGGGCGCCATCGCCGGTGACCTGGTCAGTTACTGGGTCGGCTATCGGTACCAGCAGCGGCTGAAGACCATGTGGCCGTTCAGCCGGTACCCTGGCATGCTGCTCCGCGCGGGCGAGTTTTTCCGGAAGCATGGCGCGAAGAGCGTCGTCATCGGCCGCTTCATCGGGCCTTTGCGCCCGGTGGTGCCGGCCACGGCGGGCATGATGGGCATGTCGGCGCGGCGCTTCGCGGCGGTCAGCATCCCGGCCTGCGTGTTGTGGACGCCGGCCTACCTGGTGCCCGGCATGGTGTTCGGCGCCTCGCTGGAAGTGGCGTCCGACTACGCCGGCCGGCTCGCGCTGGTGCTGGCCCTGGCCGTCGGCATCGTGTGGCTGGCGCTGTGGCTGTTCCGCATGCTGTACGAAATTTCCGCCGTGTACTCGGCGCGCTGGCTGCGCCGTGCCATTCGCTGGTCGCGGCGGCACCCGGTGCTGGGCCGGATCGCCGGGCCCATTCTTGACCCGTCACAACCCGAGGTGCTGTCCGTGAGCATGCTCGGCCTGCTGCTGGTGGTCGCCCTGTGGGGCTTCGTGCTGCTGATGTTCCTGGCGCCGTTCGGGCCGGAACCCGGCGCTCGCGACCTGGCCGTCATGGGCTGGGCGCAGACGCTTCGCAACGACATCACCGACCCGTTCATGGTGGGTATCAGCCAGCTGTCGCGCTGGTGGGTGCTGTTGCCGACCTCGGTGGCCACGCTGCTGTGGCTGATGGGCGCGCAGCGCATCGACGCGGCGGCGCACTGGCTGGTGGCCATGGCCGGCGGCCTGGTGCTGCAGGCCCTGATGGCCCTGTCATTGCGCGCCACGCCGATGATCCAGGCGGTGGAGAACGAGCACGTCTATATCCCCAGCGCGCACCTGACGCTGGCCACCGTGGTGCTGGGCTTCTTCTCGGTCATGGTGGCCAAGGAACTGAAGCGCCAGCACCGCAAATGGCCCTATCTCGCCGCCACCGTGTTGCTGACGCTGCTGCTGTTCGCGCGCGTATACCTCGGCCTCGACTGGCTGAGCGGCGCGCTGGCCGGTTTTGTCCTGGGGCTCGCGTGGACCGCGATCGTCGGCATGGCGTATCGCGCCCGGGCGAAGCGGCATTTCCAGGGCGGCGTGGTCGCCGCCATTTTTTACGGCACGCTGGTGCTGACCCTGGCGTGGCAGGTGCAGCAGAACCTGGCGCCCGGCCTGGAATCGGTCCGGGTCACACTGCCGGAAATGACCCTGTCGAATAGCGGTTGGTGGGATGAAGAATGGGCCGAATTGCCGATCGACCGCACCCGTTCCCGGTCGATGGCGTCACGCCGGTTCAACTTCCAGCTGGTGGGTGACCTCGAGGAACTGGTGGCGCCACTGGAGGCGGCCGGCTGGCAGTATGCCGAGGCCGACGACTGGCGCTGGTTCCTGCGCGCGCTGAACCCCGAGGCCAACAAGAGCACCCTGCCGCTGACGGGCAAAAACTACCTGGGTCACCGTGAAACGCTGGTGCTGAGGCTGCCGGTCAGGGCCGATGACCAGCAACTGGTGCTGCGGCTCTGGGACTCCGGCGCCGACCTTGAACCGGGCGGCGACACCGTCTGGCTGGGGCAGTTTCACCGCGAGGACCTGGTCAAGCGCCTGTGGCTGTTCAGCTACTGGAAGGCCGGCTTGCCCGAACCCCGTGATATTGAACGACTGCAGAGTACCCTGTCCGGGGATTGGCGGTTTCGCCAGGTCCGGCAGGACCTGTGGCTCGTGCGATCGAAATAGGTGTCGTCAGGCGCTGGATCGACGCGCGCCGGCCTCGGGCGCCAGCTCCCGGGATAGCTGCAGGATGTCCTTCGAACCATCGTAGACCTTCGACCTGACTTCGAATACACCCAGCAGCGTGTGAAACAGGTTGTCATGTGACAGTGGCCGGTCACGCAGGCGCGCCAGCGCCGTGGGATCTGCGTCGTCGTAACTGCTTCCCATCCAGAAAATCATCGGCACCTGGGTCTGGGTTTCCGGCGCCAGCCAGTTCGGGAGGCCGTGCAGGTAAACATTGTTTTCGCCGAGTGATTCACCGTGATCGCCGATGTACATCATGACCGTTTCAAATTCGTCGTCATTGGCGCCCAGCAGGTCGATGACCCTGCCGAGAAAATGATCGGTGTAGCGAATGGTATTGTCATAGGCGTTGGACAGCTCTGCGGCGCTACACACCGCGAGCTGTGAATCACGGCATTCCGGAACGAAGTTCGACCACTCCGCCGGGTAGCGCTTGTAGTAGGCGGGGCCGTGGCTGCCCATCTGGTGCAGCACGATCAGGATGTCACCGTCTTCGCGGCTGTCAATGTACGCCTGCAGTCCAGCCAGCATTCCGATGTCACGGCATTCTTCGTCGCACACGGTATTCGTTTCCGGGGTGCGGAAGTTCTGCTCGGGAATGCGCTTTGCCACGCCCTTGGAATCGGAGTTGTTGTCGCGCCAGATGACGTTGACCCCGGCCCGGACGAGAACGTCCAGGACATTTTCACTCCGGTCGGCCTCGTCGAGGTCAAAATCCGCCCCCGTTTCGACGGCGAACATGCAGGGCACGGAAACGGCGGTCGACGTTCCGCACGCCGTGACATTGCGGAAGCTGATGACGTCGTGGGTCTCGAGTTCCGGGTTGGTTTCACGGCGGTAACCGTTCAATGAAAACCGATCCGCCCGGGCGGTTTCACCGACGACCAGCACCACCAGTTCGCGGTCCGGATGCTCGGGAATGTGGGCATCCGTGGCGACCTGGCGAAGTTCACCCGGTGGCGCCTTGGTGTTTGCGGAGACCAGGCGGACCGTTGAATAGATCGGCGTCAGCGGGTTGGCGTAGTAGCGCAACGGTTTGTGCTCGCGCACCAGGGTGGCGAAAAAACCGCCCGACCCGACGACCAGCGTTACCGCCAGCACACCCATCACGCTGCCCGTCAGCAGTCGCGCGCCCAGCTGTCGGCGTACGGATGTTCGGCGGATCCGGATCCGTAGCAGTACGGCTGTCGGTATCAGCCCCAGCACCAGGATGTACGCGAAAAACCGCGGTGTCAGCAGGTCACGGACCTCCGCGGCGTCGGTCATCAGCGCGTTGGTCAGCATCCCGTGGTCGATGATGACGCCGTAGGTGTCCATGAAGTAAGCCGAGGTCGCGGCGACCAGGAAGAGCGCCGACAAGACAGCCTTCAGCAGGCGTCGCCCCGGTACCGCCAGCAACAACAACGCGGTTGCGCACAGCAACACGATGGCGGACGACACCAGGCCGGGCGCCGTGTGGCGCGACCAGCCGAATGTCGCCAGCAGGTGGCGGAAAAAAGACAGGTTGGCGAACAGGGTCAGGAATCCCGCCGACACGAGGATGACGGTGACGGCGGAGAAACCCGCAGGTTGCTTGCCCGGTGATCTGGATTTCAAGTGGTGCTTTCCGGCCGAGAACGTTCATGCCGAGTTTAGGCCGAATAGTATTCAGACCCGGTCAAATCGCACTTAAACGGATGTAAAGGCGTTCGGCGGCCGCGATCAGTTTTCGACGCCCAGTTCTTGGGCAAAGCGCCGCGGCGCCGCCTCGAAGCCACCGTTGCTCATGAAGACGACGTGGTCGCCCGGCTTCACGAACTCCCGCATCTGCGCCAGCATGTCAGCCGTACGGGTGACGACTCGCCCACGGCCCTCGAGTGGCTTGAGCGCCACCTGCGGGTCCCAGTCGATATCGCCGGAGGTCAGCAGCCAGACTCGGTCGGCGGCGATCAGGGAAGGGCCGAGCAGGTCGGCGTGAACGCCGGCGCGCATGGTGTTGCTGCGCGGTTCCAGCGCGACCAGGATGCGGTCGTTGCCGACCCGGCGGCGCAGGCCTTCCAGGGTCATGCGGATGGCCGTCGGGTGGTGGGCGAAATCGTCGTAGACGTGAATGCCGTCGGCATCGCCGATGGGTTCCAGGCGACGTTTGACGCCCTGGTAGCGTGACAGTGCGTCAATGGCGGCGGCCGGTTCGACGCCGGCGGCCACGGCGGCAACCACGGCGGCGCAGGCGTTCATGGCATTGTGTTCGCCGCAGTGATCCCATTCGACCTCGCCCATCAATTCGCCATCGCGATGAAAGGCCAGCCGGGTGCCGCCCGGGTTCAGGCGTTCGACCTGCCAGTCGGTGCCGTCGCCGGTGGAGAAGGTCTGGCGCCGGCTCCAGCAACCCATTTTCAGTACCGATTCGAGTTCGGTACTTTCACCGTTCACCACCAGCGTGCCCTCGCCCGGGATGGTGCGCACCAGGTGATGGAACTGGGTCTTGATGGCGTCCAGGTTGGGGTAGATGTCGGCGTGGTCGTATTCCAGGTTGTTGAGGATGGCGACGCGCGGGCGGTAGTGAACGAACTTGGCGCGCTTGTCGAAAAACGCGGTGTCGTACTCGTCGGCTTCCACGACGAACACTTTCTCGCCGTCGCGCGCCGACAGGCCGAAATTGCGCGGCACGCCGCCGATCAGGAAGCCGGGTGCCAGGCCCGCGTCTTCCAGGATCCACGCCAGCATGCTGGAGGTGGTGGTCTTGCCGTGGGTACCGGCCACGGCCAGCACGGTCTTGCCGCGCAGGTAGTTCTCGCCCAGCCAGCGGGGGCCGGAGACGTAGTTCATGCCCTCGTTCAGGACCTTCTCCACCGCCGGGTTGCCGCGGGTCAGCGCGTTGCCGATCACGACCAGGTCAGGCGCGGGGTCCAGGGGCGCGTTCTCATAGCCCTCGGTGAGCTCGATGCCTTCTTTTTCCAGCAGGGTGCTCATTGGCGGATAGGTGTTCTGGTCGGTGCCGGTCACGCGGAAGCCGGCGCGGCGCGCCAGCAGGGCGACACCGCCCATGAACGTGCCGCAGATACCGAGAATATGGATGTGTTTCATGTGTTGTAGGCGAAATGCAGGATCACGTAGGTCAACGCCATCAGCAGCACGGTGACCAGCACGCCGATGGACAGGGTGGTGCCGAGCGCATGGCGGTAAATGTTGGCGTCCACGGCCAGGCTCCAGCAGAAGATGGAGAACCAGACCATGAACATCAGCGGTTGGTTCACCTCGGTGCTGGCCTGGATGGCAAACACGAACGTCAGCAGCCCCATGACGATGCCGGTGGCCGACAGCGCCAGCAGGGTCTGCGGGGTGCGTTCGGGGTGACCGTGAAAACGCAGCAGCGCCACCACGGCCAGCACCTGGATGCCGATGGCCATCAGGCTGCGCCCGGCGGCGGTTTCATTACCCAGGGCCTGCGTCGTCAGGACGGACTCGCCGATGAAGACAATGATGACCAGCGCGGTCAGTGTCCACGACGAGGGCAGGTCCTGGGGCCCGGCCTTGAGCCGGAGCAGTGCCCAGAGGGCTTGGAGGCCGTTGTTCACCGGGCGGGCCGTTTCCGTACCGGCCGCAATGCGGTCAGTCCGAACCGTCGGTGTTCAGGGCGCCGCGAATGCGCGCGGAGACTTCCTCGATCGAGCCTTCGCCCAGCACCCGCGTCAGCAGCCCCTGGTCCTCGTAGAAGCCGGCCACCGGCGCGGTCTGTTCCTCGTAAACGCGCATGCGGTTACGGACCACGTCCTCGGTGTCATCGCTGCGACCTTCCTCGGCGGCGCGCTTGGCGATGCGTTCGACCACGCGGTCTTCGCTCACCTCGATCATCACCGCTTCCTCGATCGGCTGGCCCAGCTTGCCCAGCAGGGCTTCCAGCGCCTCGGCCTGGGCCAGGTTGCGCGGGTAGCCGTCCAGGATGAAACCCGGCTTCACGTCCGCGGACGACAGGCGTTCCTCGATCAGGTTCAGCATGACGTCGTCCGGCACCAGTTCGCCGCGGTCCATGATGGCCTTGGCCTTCATGCCCAGCGGGGTGGCATCGGCCACGGCCTGGCGCAGCAGGTCGCCGGTGGAAATATGGGGGATTTCAAAATGGTCTTTCAGGAGCGCCGCCTGGGTGCCTTTTCCGGACCCGGGCGCACCCAGTAACACGATTCGCATGAGACGGTTCCCGTCCTCTAGAATAGGGGGCTGTGACAAGGCGCTAACGCTAACCGCTCGGTGCCGCGCAGTCAATGAAACTCAGCCATTTGAAGGTCCATCCAAACGGGGGAAACCATGGCCAGGAAGAACCTGCTCTACGCCCAGTCCGGCGGTGTGACGCCGGTGATCAACGCGACCGCCTGCGGGGTGATCGAAACTGCGCGTGCCAATCGCGACCAGGTCGGCAAGGTCTACGCCGGCGAAAACGGCATTATCGGCGTGCTGCGCGAGAACCTCATCGATACCTCGAAGGAGCGCAAGGCCGACATCGCCGCGCTGCGCCACACCCCGGGCGGCGCCTTTGGCTCCTGCCGTTTCAAGCTCAAGGGCATCGAGGACAACCGCGCCGAGTACGAGCGCCTGATCGAGGTGTTCAAGGCCCACGATATCGGCTATTTCCTCTACAACGGTGGCGGTGATTCGTCCGACACCGCTTACAAGGTCTCGCAGATCGGCACGAAGCTGAGCTACCCGGTGCAGTGCATCGGCGTGCCGAAAACCATCGACAACGACCTGCCGATTACTGACAACTGCCCGGGCTTCGGCTCGGTGGCGAAGTACGTGGCGGTGTCGATCATGGAAGCCAGCCTGGACGTCGAGTCGATGGCGTCCAGCTCCACCAAGGTGTTCATCCTGGAAGTGATGGGCCGGCACGCGGGCTGGATTGCCGCCGCCGGTGGCCTTGCGCAGCGCGAAGACGGCGACCCGCCGCACATCATCCTGTTCCCCGAGCGGCCGTTCGAGCAGCGTCCGTTCCTCAAGCGGGTCAAGGAATCGGTGGAGAAATACGGCTACTGCTCGATCGTCGTCTCCGAGGGCGTGCGCGACAGGAAGGGCAAGTTCCTGGCCGACTCCGGCGTGCGCGACGCCTTTGGCCACGCGCAACTGGGCGGCGTGGCGCCGGTGGTGGCCGCGCTGGTCAAGGAGAAGCTGGGCTACAAGTACCACTGGGCGGTGTCGGATTACCTGCAGCGCTCGGCGCGGCACGTGGCGTCGAAAACCGACGTCGACCAGGCCTACGCGATGGGCAAGGCGGCGGTGGACTTCGCCATTGCCGGCAAGTCCGGCGTGATGCCCACCATCGAGCGCACGTCTGACAAGCCATATCGCTGGAAAGTGGGCGAGGCGCCGCTGTCTCGTGTGGCCAACCGCGAGAAAAAGATGCCGGCGCGCTACATCACGAAAGACGGTTTCGGCATCACGCCGTCGGCGCGGAAGTACCTGGAACCGCTGATTCGCGGCGAGGACTACCCGCCGTACGACCGCCAGGGGCTGCCGAAATACGTGCGCCTGCAGAAGAAACTCGCACCGAAAAAGCTCGACCCGTTCGAGATCGACGACTGACAGCCGTGGCCGGCGTTGCGAGGCGCGGGCCGGGGCCCGTGTTGCGGCGCCGTCGGCGGTCATGGGTGGTTGTTCTTTCGGCGCTGGCCATCCTGTGTGCCGGTGCCATGGCTTCTCCGGTGTTCGCGCAGCCCGATAGCGTTTCCGACCGCCTGCGTGCGCACGTCGAGTTCCTGGCCGACCCCCACCTGCGTGGCCGCCTGCCGGGCACGCCCGGCTACGACCTGGCCACCCTTTATGTCGCTGACCAGTTCCGGGCCATGGGACTGGTACCCGCCGGCCCCGACGGGGGTTGGTTCCAGCCCGTGCCGATGCGGGCCGCGACCACCATGCCCGGCGCCGTGGCACTCTCGGTGGCGCGCAACGGTGAACGACACTCGCTGAACTTCCCCGGCGACTTCTACCGTCCCCCTGACCTGGTGCATGAGCAGTCGGCCGTCACGGCGCCCATGGCGTTCGTGGGCTACGGGGTCGATGCGCCGGCGCTGGGTCATCTCGACTACGCGGAGATCGACGTCACCGACAAGGTCGCGGTGATGCTCGCCGGATATCCCGAAACGCTCGCCGGCGAGGCGGGCGCCCACTTTGGCACCCGGCAACACAAGCTGGAAACCGCGGCGGCGCACGGCGCCGTCGGCGTCATCATCATCTTTACGCCACTGAACGAGGCGGTGACGGACTGGAGCGCCCTGTCCAGGCAGGTGGATGCTCCCGCGATGGGGTCGATGCGGCCGGATGGTGGTATCGATGGCGTGGCCAGGGGGCTGCGCGGTGTCGCCACCGTCCATCACGAGGCGGCAGGCGTGCTGTTTGAAGGCTCCGCCCATGCGCTGGCGACGCTGATCGAGGCGGATCGCGAAGGCCGCGAGCTACCGGTTTTCACGCTGGATGGTGAAGTTGAAATGACCCAGCGCAGTCACCACCAGCCAATGCGCAGCGCCAACGTGGCGGCGATGGTGCCCGGTACCGACCCGGTGCTGGCGCGTGACCTGGTGGTGTATGTCGCGCACCTGGACCATATCGGTGTGCGCCCGGGACCGGACGGCGAGTTACAGGTGCACGGCGGCGCGCTGGACAACGCCGCCGGCGTGGCGGTGATGCTGGAAGCGGCCCGCCGGTTCAACGCGCGACCGGCGCGCCGCAGTGTCGTGTTCCTGGCGGCCACCGCCGAGGAAGCCGGCCTGGTGGGCTCAAACTGGTACGCGCGTCACCCATCGCCCGTGGGGCACCGGGTGGCCGCGGTGATCAACCTCGACATGCCGGTGCTGCTTTACGACTTCACCGCCGTGGTGGCCTGGGGCGGCCAGCGCTCCAGCCTGGGCGACGCCGTGGCGGTGGCCGCGGCGGAGATGGGTATCACCGTCACCGAAGACCCGTTCCCGGCGCTGAACATCTTTACCCGCAGCGACCACTATCCGTTCGTGCGCCAGGGCGTGCCGGCGGTGTTCCTGGCGCCCGGTCCCGGTGCCCTGGGTGGAACGAACCGCGAGATCTACCGGCATTTCATGCGCCACGATTATCACGCGCCGGGCGACAACGCGGACCAGGCCATTGATTACGGCGCCGCGGCGCGGTTCACGCGACTGGCCTGGCGGGCGGGCGACATCGTGGCCGGCCAGGCCGCCCGCCCGCGCTGGCGTGACGGCGATTTCTTCGGCGAGACCTTCAAACGGTAAAATCCCCACCCATGAACGAAACCATCACGATATTCTGCACCTGCCCCGATGAAGACACGGCCGAACGCCTGGCCCGGGGCCTGGTCGAAGCGAAGCACGCGGCCTGTGTGAACATCCTGCCCGGCGCGCGGTCTGTATACCGCTGGAAAGACAAGGTCGAGCAGGCGCAGGAGTCGCTGATGATCATCAAAACCACGGCGACGCATTTTTTCGTCATCGAACACTGGATGCGTGAGCATCACCCTTACGACGTGCCCGAACTGCTGTCGGTGAAAGCCGAGCACGTGTCGGAAGACTACCTGGCGTGGCTGCGCGGGTCGGTATCGGTATGAGCCGGCTGCAGGGGTGGGGTTGGGCCGCAATTGCGCTGGCGACGATGCTTTCGTCACCCGTTGCCGCGGTATCGCCCGCCGATGTGAAGCCCTACGGCGAGGTTTTCGCCATCGAGGGGCGCGCAGAAGGTCGCGACCAGGTCGTGGTCGAGTGGACCATCGCCGAGAACTACTACCTCTATCACAACCGTTTCCTGGCATTCAGCACGGCCACGCCCGGTGTTGAGCTGGGCGAGCCACGCGTGCCCGAAGGCGACCGTGGTTTCGATGCCCTGCTGGGCGAGGAAGTGGTGAAGTTCCACGGCCGGGTCTCGGTCACGGTGCCGCTGGCGACCGTTCCGGCGGACACGTCCACGGTGGTCATCGACGTGCGCTCACAGGGTTGCCTTGAAGACGTCCTCTGCTATCCGCCCACCGCCCAGCAGGTCAGCGTGGCGCTGCCCCCGGCCGGTGACGGACCGTCGGCGCTGGACGAGCTGCTTTCCGGCCTGGGCGGCGCACCTGCCAATACAACGAGCGCCGGCGACCTCGCCACGGGGCCGCGGGCAGACGCGGCGCCGTTGCAGGACAAGCCGCCGGCCCTGCCGCCTGAAGAGGCGTTTGTCTACGAGGCCATCGGCCTGGACGGCGGGACCGCGCTGGTGCGCTTCACGGCGCAGCCGGGTTACTACCTTTACGTCGACAAGTTTGCTTTCGACGTGGTCGGCGCGCCGGGTTACTCGGTGCGCCAGGTGGAACTGCCCCCGGGCACGATCAAGGATGACCCCGAGTTCGGCCCGGTGCCGGTCATCTACGACCAGGTGGAAATCCCGGTGCGACTGAACCGCCCGGCAGGCCCGGAGCGCGCCATTACGCTGCAGGCCCACTGGCAGGGCTGTCGCGACGGCGACATCTGCTCCCCGCCGCAGGCGGGGCAGGTCAGCCTGCAGCTTCCTGCGTCTGATGTCGCCATTTCGGGCCCGGTGGTCGAAGTATCACGCGCGCCGGAAATGCCGGTCAGCGAGCAGGGCCGCCTGGCGCAGCTGCTGCTCGATCGGCCGGTGCTGGCGATGCTGGCATTTTTTGCCGCCGGGCTGTTGCTGGCGTTCACGCCGTGCGTATTCCCGATGGTGCCCATCCTGTCGGGCATCATTGCCGGCGAAGGCGAAAACGTCACCGCCGGGCGCGCCTTCTGGCTGTCGCTGGTGTACGTACTGGCCATGGCCGTGACGTACACGGTGGCCGGTGTCCTGGCGGGCCTGTTCGGCCAGAACCTGCAGGCCATGTTCCAGAACCCGTGGGTGATCTCGGTTTTCGTGCTGATTTTCATCGCGCTGGCGTTTGCCATGTTCGGGTTCTACGAGTTGCAGCTGCCGTCGCGATGGCAGTCGAAGCTGACCGAGCAGAGCAACCGCCTGGACGGCGGTCGCCTGGGCGGGGTCGCGATCATGGGCCTGCTCTCCGCGCTGATCGTCGGGCCGTGCGTGGCGCCGCCGCTGGCGGCCGCGCTGATCGTGATCGGCAACTCCGGCGATGCGATGCTGGGCGGTGCGGCGCTGTTCGCGCTGTCGATGGGCATGGGTGTGCCGCTGCTGGTGTTTGGCGTGACGGCAGGGCGCTACCTGCCGCGGGCCGGTCGCTGGATGGGCGCGGTCAGGGCCGTGTTCGGCGTGGGCCTGCTGGCGCTGGCCATCTGGATGCTGGAACGCATCCTGCCCGGCGCCGTGATCATGCTGCTCTGGGGCGCGCTGGCCATCGGCTGTGGCGTGTTCCTGGGCGCGCTGGAGCGCATTCCACCGGATGCCGGCGGCTGGGCGCGGGTGTGGAAGGCACTGGGCCTGGTCCTGCTGCTGGCCGGCGCCGCGGAGATTGTCGGTGCCGTCTCCGGCGGCGACAACTGGCTGCGGCCGCTGGGGCATTTCGACGCGCGGCGCGTCACCAGTACCGATGGCAGCGCCGCGTCTGCGCACCTCGAGCTGGAGCGGATCAAGTCGCTCGATGACCTTGAGGCGGCCGTGGCCCGCGCCAACGCGGCCGGCAAGCCGGCCATGCTGGACTACTACGCGGACTGGTGCGTGGAGTGCATCCGCATGGAACGCAACACGTTCCCGAAGCCGGGAATCCAGGCGCTGTTCGAACAGATTCATCCCCTGCAGGCCGACGTGACCCAGCACGACGAGGTCGACCAGGCCCTGATGGCGAAATACGATGTCATCGGCCCACCGGCCATCCTGTTCTTCGACCGGGCCGGGCGCGAAATGCCCGCCTACCGCCTGGTCGGCTATTTTGACGCGGACGAGTTCGCGTCCCACCTCGAGAAAGTCCTGGAGGCGCAATGAACCGTCAGATCATCCTCTACACCGCGGTCGCCATCCTGGCCGCGACGGCCGGCGGCGTGGTCGCCACCTGCCGGGCCCAGCAGGCCAGTGAATCCTTGGTCGAGCAGGCCGAGTCAAAGAACGCGAAAGCCGGCCTGGTTGGCCAGCAGCGCCCCGACTGGTCCGTGCCCGGCCTGGACGGCGAGCCTGTGACCGCCGCCGATTTCGACGGCCAGGTGGTGCTGGTCAATTTCTGGGCCACCTGGTGCGCGCCCTGCCGCGCCGAGATGCCCATGCTTTCCGAAGTCGATGCCGAGTACCGCGAAAAAGGTTTCGCAGTGGTAGGCGTCGCCATGGACGAGCCCGGTCCCGCGAAAGAGTTCCTCGACAGCCTCGGCATCGACTACCCCGTCGCCGTCGGCCAGGCCGACGTCATGACCATGAGCCGCGACTACGGCAACCTGGCCGGCATGCTGCCGTACTCGGTGCTGATCGACCGAGACGGCGTGGTTCGCTGGACGAAGCTCGGTGAGGTTCATCGCGAGGAGTTGGTGGAGCAGGTCGAACCGCTGCTTTAGGGGCCAGAACTCGAACTCCCCAGAACTCACAGAACGCCCCCTAACGAAAAAGCCCCGGCAGAACCGGGGCTTTTCCGTTGGCAGCGTGCTGCCGAACTGCAGGGCCAATCAGTAGTTGAACTGCAGGCCCAGCTTGGCGTTCCAGCCGTAGATCTCGTTTTCCGCCAGGCGGCCGGAGTCCTTGCCGCTGATGTAGCGCAGCGGTTCGTCGGTCAGGTTGAGTGCTTCGAAATAGATGTCGAAGTGATCACCGATGGCGTAGCTGGCCTTGAAGTCGACCTGGCTGTAAGCGTCGATGTACAGGTCTTCTTCCGGATCACCGCCAACCTCGTCCAGGTACTCGCTGCGGTAGGACCAGGCCAGTCGCGCCTCGAAGCCGTACTTCTCCCAGTACAGGGCGATGTTGGCGACGTTGTCGGACTGCAGGAAGAATGGGAGCTTGTCGTCGCGGTCGAAGACCGTGGCCTCGCTGTCGGTGTAGGTGTAGTTCATGCTGGTACCGAAACCGGACAGGAAGCCCGGCAGGCCCACGAACTGCTGTTGCCAGTTCAGCTCGACACCCAGCAACTCACCGGCCTCGGCGTTCTCCGGCCGGGTGATTTCCAGCTCGGCGAACTCGCGACCTTCGTAGTTGATGTTCTCGTAGCTCTGGGAGCGCGAGAAGATCGGGTTGTCGATGTCCTTGTAGAACAGGCCCGCGGCGAGGATGCCACCGGACTCCAGGTAGTACTCGAACGACAGGTCCCAGTTCTCGGACTGCAGGCGATCCAGGTTCGGGTTACCGGTTTCGACTTCGCCCTCGAGCTCGCCGTCGTCATTCGGTTCGAAGTCGAAAATCCGGAACGGGACCAGGTTGGCGTAAGCCGGCCGGCCCAGCGTGTTGGTCCAGGCACCGCGGGCGACGAACGATTCCGTCACCTGCCAGCGCGCCTGGATGCCGGGCATCAGGTCGTCGTAACGGCTCGAACCGGTTGTCGGCTGGGCGCGATCGAAGTCGCCATCGTCAAACAGCACCGCGAAGGCGCCGTAATCAGACTCGGTTTCCTCGAAGCGGACACCACCCGTCAGCGTCAGGTTGCCGATATCGACGCCGGCCATGATGTAGGCGGCGTAGACGTCTTCGTTGACGGTGAAGTCCTCGGCGAACTCATTCTCGCTGGTGTCGTCACTGTTGAGCTCGAAACCGCCGGTGTTGGCGTTGAAGAAGCCTTCCCAGCCGGCGAAGTCGATGACCGGGCCGAAGGGGTAGTACCCCGGACGGACCGAGTCATAGAAATCGGCCTTGCCCGGCACGGAGAACATCGACAGGAACAGGTCGTCCTCGTAGCCATCGTAGCTGGGGCCGGACAGGTCGCTGGTTTTCTCGCGGCCGGTGAACTTCAGTCCGGTCTTGATGTAACCGGGGTTGTCGCCGAAGTCCAGGTCATGGCTCCAGTCGAGCTGGAAAATGGACAGGTCCTCTTCGACCAGCTGGTTGTTGCGGTCGACCTGGTTGAACTCGAAAAAGCCCGGGTCCATGAACTCGTCGGTCGAAAACACACGCGGGAAGTAGTCAGAGGTGTCGTAGGTCATCGGCAGGGCGTCTTCTACCGCAAAGCTCCACTCGATGTCGTATGGCGTGTCCTGCTGGGTATGCCCGAAGGTGGCGCTCAGCGACAGCGTGTTGGCGCCGTACAGCCATTCGCCGCCCAGCGTGGACTGCGAAATGTCCTGCTGTTCCAGGCGGTGCTTGAAGTTGCGCTCGCCCTCGCCCTCGGTAAACGTGCCGGACGTGGCGGTCTGGTTCTCCAGGTCGCCCTCGCGGTAGTCGTAGATCGTCTCGATGCGATCCTCGAGGTCTTCGAAGCGGTTGAACAGGTTGCGCCAGTAGACCTTGAAGTCATCGCGGGGTCGCCACTCGAAGTTGGCCACCACGCCGGTGCGTTCACGCTCAAGCTTGTAATCACGCAGCACCAGTTCACCCGGGATGTAGTAGTCGCCTTCCTCTTCCCAGATATCGGTCTGGACGTTCTGGGATTCGTACTCACGGAAGCTGTAGCTGGCGCTCAGCAGGACACCAAACTGGTTTTCGCTGCCGAAGACCTGTGACCAGGCGCCCGAGGCGCTGTACGGTGACTCGCCGTTCAGGTCGTAGTAGCCGATGTCGGCGGAGCCGCTGAGCATGAAGCCGTCTTCATCGTCGTACGGGCTGGGCGTGACCAGGTTGACCGTTCCGCCAATGGAGTTGCCGTCCAGGTCCGGCGTGACCGTCTTGATCACTTCCAGCTTGGAGAGCACGTCGGATGGGATGGTGTCCAGCGCGATGCGGCGGTCGTCCGCCTCGGGTGCGCCGATGGTCTGGCCGTCGATGGTGACGTTGTTCAGGCCCGGGTCGATGCCGCGAACAGCCACGTAGCGGCCTTCGCCCTGGTCGATGGAAATCGACACACCGGGCACGCGGCGCAACGCCTCGGCGGCGTTCTTGTCGGGCAGCTTGCCGGCGTCATTGGCGTCGATGGAATCCTTGATGACGTCGGCAGAGTTCTTGTCCTGCACCGAATTCAGCTGCGAGACACGGAAACCGGTCACGCGGACTTCCTCGGTCACACCGTAGCCGGCCAGGAAGATGTCCTCGCTGACGCTGCCGGTAGCCGGGACAACGATGATCGACGTCGCGGTTTCGTAACCGACCGACTGCACCGTGATGGTGTACTCGCCGGCCGGCACATTGGCCAGGCTGAAGTTGCCCGACGAGTCCGTGCGGACCCGCCGGTTGAGTTCGTTGATGCGGACATCGGCGGCGGCCAGCGGGCGCTGGGTGTCGGCGTCGTTGACGCGGCCGGTAAACAGGGCGTCGGCCCAAGCCAGGTTGGCCACGGCCGAGGCCACGGCCAGTGTCAGCAGGCGAGTCCCCACTCGGCGCTTGCGTTCGGTGGCTTTCATGTAGTTTGTCTCCTGGAGAAAAAAGAACTCGCCGGGCAGGCTGGGCCGTTCCGGCGAATCGAACCGCACTATTGTTTCGCGGCCAGGTGACAGTTCAGTGACAGCAGGCGGGCGAAGCCGCGCCCGGTGTATCGCTATTCGAACTGAAGGGCTTCCCTGATGGCCTTCCAGGAGACGAATTTGAAGTTCTGGCGATCCGCCGGCGCGATGTTGCGGCCGTCCTGCAGCACCAGCAGGCCCTCCGGGTAATCAGCGCCGAGCGGCGCGCTGGTCACGTCCAGGCCATCCGTTTCGGAAACGCCGTCGATGCCCGCGGCCGGGTCGGCCACGACGTGGAATTTGCCGACATAGGCATGGTCGCCTTCGAGCCGGTAGAGCAGGTAGTTGTCCGCGCCCTGGTTCGAGGCGACGATGAAGCCGGTCCCGCCCTCGCCGTGCCAGATGGACAGCCCCTCGACGTCAGCGACCATGTGGTCGCCCTCAACGCTGTCGATCAGGGTGCGTTCGTTGCCCTGGTCGGGCTCGGCGGCGTACTTCCACAGGCCAAACTCTTCCTCGGCGATGAACAGCGCCCCGCGGGCGTCATCGGCGACGCAGCCCTCGGCCTGGCCGCCAACGGGAATCTCCCGCACCTGGCGTGCACTGACGCGCCCGGGTGATGTCTCGGTCAACACGAACTGGCGGGTCAGGCCATCGCCGCTGCCATTGACGAAAACATAGAATTTGCCGGTCTCCACGCTCGTGAACATGCACATGCCATAGGGGTCGGGCAAGCCGGTGGGCTGCATGCCGTCGGCAATCTCCCGGACGCGGGCGGTTTTCGGGTCGATCGCGTAGATCGAGATGTTGCTGTGGGTGCGATTGCTGGCCGTGACCAGGGTGACCTCGGCGCCGTCCAGGGTGAAGCCATTGCGAAGGTCGACATTGTTGATGCGGCCGTGCGGGAAGAACTGAACGGATTCACCGGCCAGGTTGTAAACGTGCAGCCCGGCTTTCTTGTCGGTACCAAAGACCAGGCTTTTGGCCGGATCGTCCGGGTGCACCCAGATGGCAGGGTCATCGGCGGCATCGCCGTAGCTGGCGACAACCTCGGTTTCGACGGTCGCTTTGACAGTCGCGGGCCGGGTCGTCCGGGCTCCTGTTTCGGCTGCAGCGGCAAGATCCAGTGAAGCGGCCACGCTTGTCCAGGGCAACAGGCTGATCTCCGTTGCGCCGTCAGACGCGTCCTCATCGGCCACGGCCAGCCAGCCACCTTCGGGCGTCGACAGCGCAGCCATGCCCTCGGCCTCTGAAAGGCCATCCACCGTGAACGCGCCGGCATATTCACCATCGGGCAATGCGTAGACGCTGACATAGCCCTCGCCGGCGTCGGCCGCCAGCAGGTAAGCCAGGTCGTCACCCGCCGCATACACGGCCATGCCCTTGATCTCCTCACCCAGCGCACCGCGTGGCGCGACCAAGTCAACCAGTTCACGGGTGGTGTCCGCCTCGGGCTCGGCGCCAAAGCGCCAGATGCCCAGTTCCTCGTCACCCAGGTAGAGCATGCCGGCACCCGGGTCGACCGCGCAGAATCCCGCGCCCTTGCCGGCGGGAATGGTGCGCAACAGGCGGTTCCGCCAGTGGCCATCGGCTGACCACACTTCCCAATGGTGCAGCAGCCCCTCGTCGGTTGTGCCGTAGAGGAACCAGGCGCCGGACAGCCGGCTGCGATAGCTGCACAGGCCGGTCAGTTCATCGGCGACCTGGATCGGCTCGGCTTCCAGTGCCTCCATTTCGCCGTTGGCGCCCAGCAGTCGCCAGGGCGACAGCGTGGATGTCGCGCCGTCGTAGACGAACGCCGCCGCCGGGGCAGATTGTCCGTCGCGAAGCACATCGACCATGCCGGCCTGGACCTGGCCATGGTTCTGCAGGCGCTGGCCCTCAATTGAGTATGTGCTCAGGCCACCCTCACCTTCCGCGACCAGCACGACGGCCCGGTCGCCAACAGGCCATAAACCCGTGTCGGCGGCCGCGCCCAGTGCCGCCGGCTCGGTCCGGGCCGAAACCGGCACGCCAGGCCGGCCATCACCCGCCACCTGTTGAGCGTCTGCTGCCGCTATTCCGGGCATTGTCTGGGCTGCGGTCAACGTGGCGAAGAGAACGAAGGGTGTGAAATGTTTCATGGGTGAGTCCGGATCAAAGCGTGTAAGGGAAAGTGTCATGATTATCGAATACTATTCGCGGTCCTGTTCAGACCCTGCCAGGGAGCCTCTGCGTCATGGCTGATGCCGACAAGTTCACAAGTACCCAACCGCGTTCGACAACCCAACCGGGCACTCTGCCTGTCCGCCATGACGGGGATATGACAGTTCGCACGGCCAGTAGACTGCTCGTCGCGATCAGCCTGCTGATTATCACGCTGGCGGGCTGTGCCACGACGAAACAGCCGGCCTCCCCGGCCCAGCCAATGGCGGATTCGACGCCGGGAGCGGGCGAAGGGTTTAAGGTCAGCTTGCTGGCGTTTGGCGATACCGGCTACGACTATGACTGGCTGGAAGCCGAAGATCACGAGGAACCGCTCGATGCGAGGACGTTCATCATCGATGAGCTGGATGACTGGATCGAGGATAACCGCCCTATCGAGGACTTCCGCCTGTCACCGTTCCACTTTGCGGAACAGACCGGCGGCTGGGTGTCGGCCAGCGGCATGTGGCCGGTATCGAAGGCCATCCATTCCTGGTGTGCGCCGAAGGGGCGTTGCCAGTTCGGCGTCATGCTGGGCGACAATATCTACCCGTCGGGCGCCACGGTGGGTGCGGATGGCCGAAGTGACGCCGACCGGTTTGAGGCCCTGCTGAAACGGCCCTATATCGGCCTGCGCGAGCAGGATCCGGAATTCGTCATCTACCCGGTCATGGGCAACCACGACTGGGAGACCTCCCGGGAAGGCGCGGTGGCGCAGCTTCAGTACCTGCAGCAGTCGCCGCTTTACAGAATGGACAACTTCTGGTGGCGCGCAAAGCCGGCGCCGGGCGTCGAAGTCTTCGGTATCGACACAACACTGCTGCTGGCGGCCCACGACGAGCCGGAGTACGACATCGGGGACGATGGCGCGCCCGTTTACACCGGTGAAATGGATGAACACGAGCCGTGGACGCTGCCGCGTGGCGCCGAACGCGACCAGGTGACCTGGCTGGCCGATGCGCTGGCGTCCTCCGATGCGCGCTGGAAGATCGTCGTCGCGCACCATCCGCTGTGGTCGGGCTCCAGCGGAAAGTATGAGCAGGCAAAGGTCCTGCGTGACGTGCTTTACCCGGCCGTTTGTCGCGACGCCGACATGTTCCTGGCGGGCCACGAGCACACCCTGGAGATCCACATGGACGATTGCCGGGACACCCTTGGTGCCCCGGACGAACGCCCCCTGCTGACCCTGGTCTCGGGCGCCGCCGGCAAACAGCGACCCCTGCACCGCACGTTCATGGAGTACCTGGACCGCACCTATCCGCAGAAAGACACTGTGTTCGCACGCGGGCAGGTCTGGGGTTTCGCCACGCTGGAACTCGGCGAAGACAGCGGCGAAGTCACCCTGCTCACAACAACCGACAACGGTTTTGGCGAGGTCGTCGAGACGTTTCGCTACACGTTCAATCGGCGTTCAGGCCGGTGACGGTGGGACGGTGAAACGGTGAAACGGTGAGACGGCGGGACGGTGAAACGGTGAGACGGGGAATCGGGGAATCGGTGAAGGCGGGGCGCGCCAGCAGCGTGGCGTGATCGCCCGCCCTACCCCCCCAACCCGCAAGTGCGTTTGGCGGTGTGGGGGCGGTTGGTGTTGTACGGGACTGTACGCGGCCATGGATGGCCGCGTCCAAGCGATACAGGACGTACTCGAGCGTGTCCCGTACAACACCAACTGCTCCCACACCCTCGCAACACGCCCTTTGTCGGTAACGTCGCCAAACCGGCGCCGAACGGTTTACAATGAGGGCATGTTGCGTCAGACTCTCGCCCCCTCGACACGCCATCCGGAAACCGCCTGAATGACCCGCGTTCTTGTCATTAACGGTCCCAACCTGAATCTTCTCGGCACCCGCGAGCCTGACAAGTACGGCAAACGCGGGCTGGATGACATCGTCGGCGATCTGCGGCGATTCGCAGAGAGCTGTGATGTTGAACTGGACGCCGTGCAGAGCAATTCCGAGGGTGACCTGGTCAACGCCGTGCAGCAGGCGGCCACCGACGGGGTGGATTACATCATCCTGAACCCGGCGGCCTACACGCACACCAGCGTGGCGCTGCGCGACGCGTTGCTGGCGGTGGAGATTCCGTTTATCGAGGTGCATCTTTCGGCGGTGTCGGCGCGCGAGCCGTTCCGCCAGGTGTCGTATTTCGCCGATATCGCCGAGGGCGTGATCAGCGGCTTCCGGGGGGAAGGCTACCTGCTGGCGTTGCAGGCCATCATCAACCGTATCGAACCCTGACAATCGAACCCTGACCGGAGACGGACATGGACATACGTAAAATCAAGAAGCTCATCGAACTGCTGGAAGAGTCCAGCCTGTCCGAGATCGAAATCGTCGAAGGCGAGGAATCGCTGCGCATCTCGCGCGCCGTGCAGGCCGCCCCGGTGGCTTACGCGCCGCCCGCTGCCGCGGCACCCGCGCCGGCCGCCGCGCCGGCGGCCCCGGCCGACGCCGCCCCCGCGGCCGGCGGCGGTGATGGCGGAGAACCCGCATTGCCCGAAGGCCAGGTCGTCCGCGCGCCGATGGTCGGCACCTTCTACGCCGCCTCCAGCCCCGAGGCCGAGTCGTTCGTTTCCGAAGGCCAGAAAGTGGCGGTCGGCGATACCTTGTGCATCATCGAGGCGATGAAGATGTTCAACCAGATCGAGTCCGACTTCTCCGGCACCGTGGTCGCCATCCTGGCCGAGAACGGCCAGCCGGTGGAATTCGACCAGCCGCTGTTCGTCGTTCGCTGACCCGGGCGCCGACATGGCCATCATGGACAAGATCGTCATCGCCAACCGCGGTGAAATCGCCCTGCGAATCCTGCGCGCCTGCCAGGCGATGGGCATCAAGACCGTGGCGGTGCACTCCACCGTCGACCGCAACCTGAAACACGTCGCGCTGGCCGACGAATCGGTCTGCATCGGCCCGCCACCGGGCACCGACAGCTACCTGAACATCCCGGCCATCATCGCCGCGACCGAGGTCACCGATGCCGTGGCCGTGCACCCGGGCTACGGATTCCTGGCCGAGAACGCCGACTTCGCCGAGCGCGTCGAGGAAAGCGGCTTCATCTTCATCGGCCCGAAACCGGAGACCATCCGCCTGATGGGCGACAAGGTGTCGGCCATCGACGCGATGAAGAAGGCCGGTGTGCCCTGCGTGCCCGGTTCCGGCGGCCCGCTGGGCGAAGACCCGGACGAAAACCTCGCGATTGCGAAGAAAATCGGCTACCCGGTGATCATCAAGGCCGCGGCCGGCGGTGGTGGGCGCGGAATGCGCGTGGTCCACACCGAGGCGCACCTGGCCAATGCCCTGCAGATGACGAAGCAGGAGGCCAAGGCAGCCTTCGGCGACGACACCGTCTACATGGAAAAGTACCTGGAGAACCCGCGCCATATCGAGATCCAGGTTATGGCCGACCAGCACGGCAACGCCATCCACCTGGGCGAGCGCGACTGCTCCACCCAGCGTCGTCACCAGAAGGTGATCGAGGAAGCGCCCGCGCCCGGCATCACGCAGAAGCAGCGCGAGAAGATCGGCAAGGTCTGCGTGGAGGCCTGCAAACGCATCGGCTACCGCGGCGCCGGCACGTTCGAGTTCCTGTATGACGACGGGAATTTCTACTTCATCGAGATGAACACCCGGATCCAGGTGGAGCACCCGGTGACCGAGCGCATCACCGGCGTCGACCTGATCCGTGAACAGATCCTGGTCGCGGCCGGCCAGAAACTGGGCTACAAACAGGACGACATCCAGATTCGCGGTCACGCCATCGAGTGCCGTATCAACGCCGAGGACCCGGAAACTTTCATGCCCAGCCCGGGCACGATCGACGGTTTCCACACCCCCGGCGGCCCCGGCATCCGCGTGGACTCGCATATTTATGACGGTTATCGCGTACCGCCCAATTACGATTCCATGATCGCCAAGGTCATCGCGCACGGGCAGGACCGCGCTTCCGCCATCGCCCGCATGCGCGTGGCGCTGGACGAAATGGTGCTGAACGGCATCAAGACCAACATCCCGCTGCACCAGTGGCTGTTGTCCGACCCGGGCTTCCTGGAGGGCGGATTCAATATCCACTACCTGGAAAAACGCCTGGAACAGCGCAAGGGCAAGTAGTGTCGACAGGCGCGCGCAGTGAGTGAGGGCCACATCGAGGTGGCCGTGCGCACCGGCAAGGCGCGGGCGGAGCTTGTTGAATCGCTGTTGCTGGGCCAGGGCGCGCTGGCCGTGACCCTGTCTGATTCCGGCGACCAGCCGCTGCTGGAACCCGGCGTCGGTGAAACCCCGCTGTGGGACGACGTGGTGCTGATCGGCCTGTTCCCCGGTGATGTTGATGCGCAACGCGTGCGCGCTGCGCTCTCGCTGCTCGTAAACCCCGATACTGTCACCATCCGCGAGGTGCGCGACCAGGCCTGGGAACGGGCCTGGATGGACCGCTTCCAACCCATGCAGTTCGGCGAGCGGCTGTGGATCGTGCCGCACGGCATGGACGCGCCGGAGCCGGACGCCGACATCGTCCGCCTCGACCCGGGCCTGGCCTTCGGCACCGGCACCCACGCCACCACGCGCCTGTGCCTGGAGTGGCTGGACGGCGCCGACGTGAAAGGTCGCGACGTGCTCGATTACGGCTGCGGCTCCGGCGTGCTGGGCATCGCGGCCGCGAAACGCGGCGCCGCCATGGTGCGCTGCATCGATAATGACCCGCAGGCCGTCTCCGCAACGGCTGACAACGCGGCGCGCAACAACGTCGACAACCGGTTGGTCGTGACTCGCGGCGAGGCGCCGGGCGATGGCCAGGCCGATATCGTCATCAGCAATATCCTGGCGGGCATCCTGCAACGACTGGCCGGCGAGCTGGCGGGCGCGGTTCGACCGGGTGGCCGGCTACTGCTGACGGGCATTCTCGCCGAACAGGCCCGGTCGGTCATCAAGGCCTATGCCGACGCCGGTATTCACCTGGAGATCGGCGCCGAACGGGATGGCTGGGTTCGGCTGGAAGGTCAGCGTGATGCGCTGGATTCTGCGGCAGTGTCATGACCTGACCGCCTACTGGGCGGTGCCGTTGCTGTGCTTCCTGCTGCCCACCCGGGCAGGCAACGCGGTGATGCGTTTTACCTGCCGGCGCAACTGGTTCTACAGGACACATGTCGAAAACGCCCTGCGTAACGCGGATGGCGTGGTTGAAATCGGTCATCCCCGGGAGTGGGCGTACAGGGTTCGCATCACGCGGTTCCTGGATGCCGTGGACGTGTGGCATGGCCGGTTCAGTTCAGACCGGCGACTGGCGCGTTCGCTGCTGACGGTCGAAGGTGAGTGGCCCGGAACGCCGTCGGTGGTCATGGTGGGCACCCACGCCGGACCCGGCACCCTCAGCCTGCGGCGCCTGGCCAGCGGCGGATTCGTGCCCCGCTTCATCTACCGGGACATGACCAATGCCCAGCTCAAGCGCGCGCCCTTCCTGCATGCCTACCAGGCTGCCCGAATCCGGTACATGCGATGGGTCAGCCGTGATCGCGCCATCCGCGTTCCCGGTGGGCGAAAGCAGGTGGCCGAGGCCATCGGCGAGCCGGGCCACGCCCTGGTCCTGCTGCCGGACGCACCGGCGCAGAGCCGTCGCGGTGACCGCCTGGACCTGTTCGGTTTCAGCCTGCCCATCGACGCGCGGGGTCTCGAGGAAGCGGTGACTCGTGGCGCTCCCTGTTCTTTCTTCTCAATGTACTGGGACGATGCGAAAGGTCGACGGATCATGCACATCCGGCCGCCGCGCGTCTTCAGGGGCCTGGAAGAGGCGCTGGACGCCTACAACGACTTTCTCGTGGCGACCCTGTCGCATGCCCCGGCACAGTGGCACCTGTGGGCCATCCACGCGCCGGTGCTGCGTGATCGTGCTTCCCAGGCCGCGAGCGCTGATTGAACCGCTGTCCCGCTTGCCGGATGATGGGCGACTGAACCCCGCAGACATTTCCCATGGCGAAGCTCTATTTCTACTACTCGGCGATGAACGCCGGAAAAACGACGGTGCTGCTCCAGTCCGCGCACAACTACCGCGAACGCGGCATGAACCCCCTGTTGTTCACGCCACGGCTGGATGACCGCTACCGCGTGGGCCAGATCCGTTCGCGCATCGGCCTGGCCGCCGACGCGGTGGTGTTTGACGAGGGCACCGACCTGCTGGAGCGCACACGGGCGGAACTGGATGACCGGAATGTTCACTGCGTGCTGGTCGACGAGGCGCAGTTCCTGTCCCGCGACCAGGTCTATCAGCTGACCGAGGTGGTCGATCGGCTGGACATCCCGGTGCTCTGTTTCGGATTGCGCACGGATTTCCGTGGCGAACTTTTCGAGGGCAGCGCGCAATTGCTGGCCTGGGCGGATGAGTTACAGGAGTTGAAGACGATTTGCCACACCGGTCGCAAGGCCACCATGGTGGTGCGTGTCGACGGCGACGGTTACGCGCTGCGCGACGGCGACCAGGTGGAAATCGGCGGCAACGATCGCTACGTGTCGGTCAGCCGGGTGGAATTCAAGAACGTGTTCGAGGGCGGTCGTCGCGTCAAGTTCTTCGAACCGGTGCCCGCCCGGGCAGCCCCCGAACCCGGTGCCAACGAGGTCGAAGAGGCCGATGACAACGACCTGCCGCCACTGCTGTAGCGGCCGTCAGCCGGTGTTAAGCTGAGGCCATGCGCTGGCTGATCGGACTCATTCTTGTCGCACTGCTGGTCTGGAAATTCTGGCCGGAACCCGAACCCATGGCCGTCGAAGACACCTTTATCGGCGACCAGGTGAAGGTCCTGAAAAAAGCCGAGGGCTTCGAGCAGCAACACCTTGACGCCGTGAAGGCCCAGCAGGACCGCATGGAAAAACAACTCGACCCGAACCGCGAAGACTGACCCTGCCCCGATTCCCCGATTCCCCGATTCCCCGAGTCACCGCTGGCAGCGTACGCAGTAGTAACTGGCCCGCTGCCCGATCACTTTCCGCCGGATTGCATCGCCGCACTGGAAACAGGGTTTGCCCGCACGGTCGTAGACCAGCAGGTCCTGGGCGAAGTAGCCCGGCGTGCCTTTCGCACTGCTGAAATCCCGCAACGTCGTACCGCCGGCCTCGATGGCCCGGCCCAGCACGTCGCGTATGGCCGCCGCCAGCGCGTCATACCGTTCCCGGCTGACCCGCCCCGCGGCGCGTGTCGGGTGAATGCCGGCCATGTACAGGGCCTCGGAGGCGTAAATGTTGCCGACGCCCACGACCACCTTGCCGTCCATGACGAAGGTCTTCACCGAGCGCTTTGACCCGCTCGCTTTTCGCCACAGGTGTTCACCGTTAAATGCCGGTCCCAGCGGCTCGGGACCCAGGTCGCGTAACAGCGGGTGGGCCTCGACGGGGTCGGGCACCCAGTGCAACGAGCCGAAACGACGGGGGTCGGTGAAGCGAATCGTGCCCCGGCCGGTGACAATGTCGACATGGTCATGCTTCCTGGGTTCGGCCGGGCCCGTCAGTACGCGAACGGAGCCGGACATGCCCAGGTGCAGCATCAGCGCACCGCCGTCGACGCCGATCAGCAGGTACTTGGCCCGCCGCGCCAGCGAGGTCACCGGACGGCCTTCCGCGCGGTGGACGTCTCCAGACACCGGCCAGCGAAGCCGTGCATCACGTACGACTATCTTTTCGATGACCGTGTTCTCCACCCAGGGGGCAATCCCCCGGCGGGTGGTTTCAACTTCGGGCAATTCGGGCATGTCTGTATCCGGAATCGAGGCATGATGGGGCGCGTCGCGGACCTTACAATACGACATCCGCGGCCGGTTATGGCCGCCTGCCAGGGGAAAAATACCGCCGGTGCACGACGAGCCGTCAAACCGCCAGCCCGAACTGGACCCGGCCGCCCGGCCGCTGGTCGGCGTGGACACGGGCGGAACATTTACGGACTTCGTCGCCCTGCAGGCCGGCGCGTTAAGACATTGCAAGGTGCTGTCGACTCCGGATGATCCGTCACGGGCCATTTTCGAGGGCATCCACCGCCTGGGCCTGGCAGACCGGGAGATCGATATCGTGCACGGCACCACGGTCGGCACCAATGCCGTTCTCGAGGGAAAGGGCGCGCGCGTTGCGTACGTCACCAGCACCGGATTCGCCGATGTGCTGACCCTTGGGCGCCAGGAGCGTGAAACGGTCTACCGGCTCGAACAGCCGGAGACGGCGCCACCGGTCCCGGCCCGGCAATGCTTCGAGGCCAGCACCCGGATCGATGCCGAAGGCCGGACCGTGACGCGGGCCGCGGACGAGGAACTGTCGGCGCTTGTCGACGCCATCGAAAGCGCAGGCGTCGATGCCGTTGCGGTCAACCTGATCTTTTCATTCCTGTGCCCGGAAGAGGAACAGCGGATTGCGAAGGCATTGGGCGAACGATGGTTCCTTTCCCTGTCCAGCGAGGTCCTGCCGGAGGCGCGCGAGTTTGAGCGGGGTGTCGCCACCTGGCTGAACGCCAGCGTCGGCCCGGTCATCCAGCGCTACCTTGCGCAACTGGCAGGGCGACTGCCCCATGCACGGATCGCGGTGATGCAAAGCGCCGGCACCACGGTAGCGGCCCCCGCCGCCGCCGATCATGCCGTTCGCCTGCTATTGTCCGGTCCAGCCGGTGGCATTGCCGCTGCCGCGCAGCTGGGTCGGATGATGGGCGCCAAACGCATGCTGACCTTCGACATGGGCGGGACCTCCACCGACGTCGCGCTGGTGGACGGCCGTATTCCGCTGACGACGACATCGCGCATGGGCCGCTGGCCGCTGACCATCCCCACGGTCGACATTCACACGATCGGCGCCGGTGGCGGCTCGATTGCGCGGGTCGACAGCGGCGGCATGCTGTTGGTGGGCCCGGAATCGGCCGGCGCGGTGCCCGGCCCTGCCTGCTACGGCAATGGGGGCAATGAAGTCACGGTCACCGATGCCAACGTGGTCCTGGGCCGCATTCCCCCCGGTGCCCGGCTGGGCGGATACCTGGAGCTGGATCATGACGCTGCGTCGGCGGCCCTGTTACGACTGGCGATCGCCATGGGTTGCGATGTCCTGGAGGCCGCGCAGGGTGTCATCCGCATGGCCAACGAACACATGGCCCGTGCGTTACGCGTCATCTCCGTCGAACGCGGCCATGATCCGCGCGGAGACGAACTGTTCTGCTTCGGCGGCGCGGGTGGCCTGCACGCCTGCGAGCTGGCGGAACTGCTGGGCATGCGGCGGGTCGTGCTGCCGCGCCGGGCCGGTGTGCTGTCCGCGCAGGGCATGCTCGCCTCCGCCCCCGGCCGTGACACCGTCGAGGCGATCCTCGGCCTGCTGTCCGAATGGACGGATGAAGCACTTTCAGAACGGTTTGGCGCGATGCAGGACAAGGCTGCGACCGCGCTTGCCGGGGAAGGGCAGGACCCGCACTCGTTGGCGTTCTCCGCGCGACTCGAGCTGCGATACCGGGGGCAAAGCGGCGGCATGCTGGTCGATTTCGAGCCGGGCACCGACCCTGCCGAGTCCTTCGCCCGCGCGCATGAGGCAGCCAGTGGCTATCGACTGCAGCAGCCCGTTGAACTGGTGAACCTGCGGTTATCGACTCGCGCGCCGGCGCCCATGCCGGACCTGCCGGCCGAAGACAAACCTGGCCGTTCCGCCAAAGACGCCGCGATACGCGGGAACAAATCCCCGGCGCCGCGCACCACCCGGCTCCCCGGCCTGGACATCGACGTTCCCGTTTATGAACGCACTGAACTGGAAGCGAGCCGAACATCCGCGATCGACGGACCGGCCATCATCACCGACACGGTTGGCACAGCCTGGATTCCGCGTGGCTGGCACGCGAGCCTGGACAAGCTCGGCAACATCGTCGTGGAGCGGTGAAACGGTGAGACGGCGGGACGGTGAGACGGTGAGACGGTGAGGCGGGGAATCGGGGAATCGGGGAATCGGTGAGAAGGGCGAAAACACCCCGGGCTGAGAGGTTTTACCGTTTCACCAGCCGCGCGCAGCGCGGCGTCTCACCGTTTCACCGTCTCACCGATTCCCCGATTCCCCGACTCACGCAAAGAAAAACCCGCCACGAGGGCGGGTCATTCCAGATCGGTAAAAGCTGCCCCGTGGGGCAAAGCGATTACTTGATCTTCGCTTCCTTGTACATCACGTGCTTGCGGACGACGGGATCGTACTTCTTGATCTCCATCTTGCCCGGCATGTTCTTCTTGTTCTTGTCCGTGGTGTAGAAGTGGCCGGTGTCGGCTGAGGACACCAGGCGAATCTTTTCACGTGCTGACTTGGCCATGGCTAAATCCTCGGTTAGACGCGTTCGCCACGGGCGCGCAGATCGGTAAGAACGGCGTCGATGCCTTTCTTGTCGATAATCCGCAGGCCTTTCGTGGAGACGCGAAGTTTCACCCAACGGTTCTCGTTTTCCACCCAGAAACGGTGGGTATGGAGGTTGGGCAGAAAACGCCGCTTCCGCTTGATGTTGGAATGCGACACGTTGTTTCCGGACATCGGCTTTTTGCCGGTGACCTGGCAGACTCTGGACATCGGAGTTTCCCGTAGCGACTGGTGCAAAAAAGAGCCGCACTTTATACCGCAGGATTTTGACCGATGCAAGCTTTTTCGGTGTTTCAGAGCATGCCACGGCTCGCCATCGAGACCGGTTCACCCTCGCCGATGACGAAATGGTCCAGCAACCGGATCTCCAGCAGTGAGAGCGCATCCTTCAAACGGCGTGTGATGGCCTGGTCCGCGAGGCTGGGTTCGGTGATGCCGGACGGGTGGTTGTGCGCCACGATGACCGCCGCCGCGCCATGGCGCAGCGCCTTTTCGGCCACCACGCGCGGGTAGACGCAGGCGCCATCGATGGAGCCCTTGAAGACTTCCTCGCAGGCGATGACGCGATGCCGGGTGTCCAGGAACAGGCAGGTGAAGATCTCTCGCCGCCGGTCGCGTAGCGCCGCGCGCAGGTACTCCAGCGTTTCCGCGGGGCTGGTCAGCGCACGGCCGCGCTGCAGGCCCTGTTGCAACTGGCGGCGGTAGAGTTCGCGGCCGGCCATGACCTGCTGGGCGCGGCGGGCATCGAAGCCCGGGCAGGTAGCGACGCGCTCGGGTTCCGCGTCCAGCAGGCCACGAAGGCCGCCAAATCGGCGCAGTGCCTGGTGGCATTGCCCAATGGCCGGTGGCTGCTGGCCAAAGCCCAGGAATCGCGCCAGCAGCTCGGCGTCGCCGGTGCCGTCAACGGGTGGTTCCGTGGTGGTCGCCGTTAGCGGCGTGACCGCGTCGCGGATGGTCTCGGCCTTTCCTCTCCCCTTGTCCATGGCCATAGTCTGGCGCGTCGCGGGTGCGACCGGAATAGGATATTGACCCGGCTGAATGTAAGCCGAAGATGAAAAACGGGTGTATTTGGGCAGCGGATTGGTATGATGGACACCCGCACGGAAGGCGGATCGCCAAGCGGTCGAAACAGAACCGCGCGTAAGGGAGGCCAGGCGTTTTGATTCAATTGCCAGCACCCCGCATGGCCCGGGGAGGGATTCATGACGGGGAACACTGATCGGCCACCGATCAGGTTGCGAGTGCTCGACTCCTCGCTGGGGTCGGATATTCCTTTGCCTGAATATGCCACCGACGGCTCGGCGGGCCTGGACCTGCGCGCCTGCGTGCAGGCGGATCTCGTCATCGAACCGGGGCAGACTGAACTGATCCCCACGGGTTTCGCGATGCACATTGCCGACCCGGCACTCGCCGCCGTGATCCTGCCGCGGTCCGGCCTCGGGCACAAACACGGCCTGGTACTGGGCAACCTGGTGGGGCTTATCGACAGCGACTACCAGGGGCAACTTTACGTCTCCTGCTGGAACCGTTCGGAAACACCGTTCACGGTCGAGCGCGGCATGCGCATCGCGCAGCTGGTTTTTGTGCCGGTGGTGCAGGCGCGGTGGGAAATCGTCGACGATTTTGAAGCCAGCGCACGTGGTGCGGGCGGTTTCGGGCATACGGGACGCGGCTGATGGATCTCGGCGCCATGGCCAGGAAAACGCAGCGCCGGCGTGGTGGCGGTTTGCTGTCCGGCCCGTGGCCTTACATCATCGCCGGCCTGGTCATCATCGCCGTGTCCGCGGTGCTGCTCTTTGGTGACAGCGCCGATTCGCGCAACAGTGAAAAGGCGCTGGCCCAGGGCGAGCGCCTGCACAACAGCCTGCGCGAGCCGGTGGTGCAGCTGCGCAACCTGCTGATGAGCGACACGATCCAGGTGCAGGCTGAATCCGTGCTCACCGAAAATGACGGACGGGACGCCCTGCTTGAAAGGTTGCAGACCCACGTGAGCGAGATCGATTCGGTCCAGGTATTCGGACCGGACGCCCTGATGTCCAGTTTCGACGACCTCGGCGATGGTGGCTTTATCGTGCTCGACATGATGTTTTCCGCCTGGTCCGATCGCGTCTCGCCGGTGCAGATGCTGGGAACGGGTGAAAACCGGAAGGTTGCCGCAGCGGCCCGGCTGGGCGGCGAAGCCTCGCCGGAGGGCTATATCCTGGTCACGGCAACCCCCGACCTGGTGCTGGCGCGTTTCAACTCAACCATGCCCGAGGCCGGTTACCTGGCGCTGGAGCATGCGACTGGCGGTAACTCGCCGGTGCGGCTGGTGGAACTGGGTTCGCCGCCGGTGGGCTTCACGCAGCAGCGCAAGCCCGTCCAGGGTTCCATGTTCCAGATCGTCTATCCCCAGGCGGACGCCGTGTCGACCATCAGTGGCAATGAACGATTGCTCCTGTTCCTGGTCGGCTGCCTGCTGCTGGCCTGGGGCGTGATCCGTTACCGGGGCGTGGGGCGCCGGTCGCGGGAAATCACGGAAGATGCGGCCAGGCGCCGGATCGGCACGCCGGAAAACGAAACGGAGCCCCTGCTGGAAGCGGACCTGGAACAATTGCCCGAGAGCGAGGAGGGCCGTGCGGCGCTGGCAGACCTGCCGCATGACCTGCAGCAGCGGCCCGCCCCACCCAGGCGACTGGGCGATAAAAGAGAGACGAACCCCTTGGAACTGAACAGCGAAATTTTCCGTGCATACGATATCCGCGGCATCGTCGGCAAGACCCTGGACGTCAACGTCGCCCGGCAGATCGGCCAGGCGGTCGGCAGCCTGACGATGGACAGCCTGGCCGGCCCCGTGGTGGTCGGTCGCGATGGCCGGGATTCCGGCCCCGACCTGGTCGATGGCCTGGTCGAGGGCATCCTGTCGACGGGCTGTGACGTGATTGACGTCGGTGCGGTCCCCACGGGCGTGCTGTATTTCGCCTGCTACGAACTGGGTCGCGGCACCGGCGTGATGGTCACCGGCAGCCATAACCCGCCGGACTACAACGGCTTCAAGGTCATGGTCGGCGGCCGGACCCTGTTCGGCGACAACATCTACGGCCTGTATGAGCGCATTCGCACCGGCAACCTGCGCGAGGGCGAGGGCAAGGTGGAAGGCCAGGAGGTGCTGGAGCGCTATCGTGATCGCATCGCCAGCGATATCCAGCTGAAGCGGCCGCTCAAGGTGCTGGCCGACTGTGGCAATGGCATCGGCGGCATCATCGCGGCCGACGTGTTGCGCGCCATCGGCGCCGAAGTGGTGCCGATGTTCGACGACGTGGACGGCAGTTTCCCGAACCATCATCCTGATCCCAGCGAGCCGGAAAACCTGCAGGACCTGATCCAGTCGCTGAAAGTGATGGAAGGCGATATCGGCGTGGCTTTCGACGGCGACGCCGACCGCCTGGGCGTGGTCACACCGGACGGGCGCATCATCTACGCCGATCGCGTCATGATGCTGTACACGCGCGAGGTACTGTCGCGCAACCCGGGCGCGACCATCATCTACGACGTGAAATGCACCGGGAAGCTCGATGGCATCATTCGCGAGGCCGGTGGCAAGCCCGAGATGTACAAAACCGGCCATTCGCTGATGAAGAACCGGATGAAAGAGGTCGGTGCGCCGTTCGCCGGCGAAATGAGCGGCCACTTTTTCTTCGAGGACCGCTGGTACGGGTTCGATTGCGGCATCTATTCCGCCGCGCGCCTGCTGGAGATCCTGGCGGCCGACGAGCGCAGCCCGCAAGAGGTTTTCGACGAACTGCCGGATTCGGTCAGCACGCCGGAGCTCAAGGTGTACATGAACGAGGGCGAGAATCACGCCTTCATCGAACAATTCCAGGAAAAAGCCGTGTTCGACGGCGCCAGCGTCAGCAATATCGACGGCGTACGCGCGGACTATCCCTATGGCTGGGGACTGGTGCGCGCGTCCAACACCACGCCGGTGCTGGTCCTTCGTTTCGATGCCGATGACGAGGCATCGCTGGAGCGCGTGCAGGAAGCGTTTCGCGAGCAGATGCTGGCGCTGCGAGACGACCTGGAGCTGCCGTTCTGAATTGGCGCGCCTCCATTCTCGAGCTGGCCCGCGTCGCGGTCGTTATCGGCCTGGCTGGCCTGGCGCCGCAGGCATCCGCGCAGGGCGATGTCGCGTCACTCGCCAGCGTGACAGCCGACCCCGAAGCGTGCCTGTCGTCGCTCGAGTCCGTCGTGATCGACGGTCGGCCGGCGGTTCCGGTGACGATGACCGACCCGGCTTCGGCGCGTGTGCCCGCAGCCGACTGGCGCATTGAAATCCTGCCCGGCGTTCACCGGGTCAGCGGTGTCGTCAGGCTCGATACATCACGATGCAAGTCAGCCCGGGGCGACGCCGGTGTTCGCATCGCGCCACTGGAGGCGGTGTTCGAAGCGGGCCGTGACTACCGCATCGGTTTCGATCATTCGTCCATCGACGCCGGGGACTGGCGCCTGGTGCTGCTCGACGAGACCGGTGCAGTGGCGACGCCGTCGCCGGGCGACGCTCAATAAGCAAAATCCCGAAATAGCGGCTCCACAGAGCCGTTCCATTCTTCCTCGTACAGGGCCAGCTTGCGGTCGGCGGGTGTCTCGCCGGTTTCCGCGGTGCGCTGCAATGGGGCCAGGAAGCCGCTTTCGTTGTCGCCGGCCGCGTCCAGTCGGTTGCGGGCGGCCAGGCCCATGCGGGCCAGGTCCAGCAGCTCCAGCGAAATGTCCTGCAATGTGCGGCCACCCACTTGCGCCGCCAGGCCCACGCGCGCGGCGTCGTGGCGTAGCGCGGCGCGCTCCTCGATGGTCCAGTCGCGGGCGATATCCCACGCCGCTTCCAGCGAGGCCGGGTGGTACAGCAGGCCGGCCCAGAATGCCGGCAGGGCGCACAGCCGGTCCCACGGCCCGCCATCGGCGCCGCGCATTTCCAGGAAGCGCTTCAGGCGCACTTCCGGGAACGCCGTGGTGAGGTGGTCTTCCCAGTCGGCCATGGTGGGCCGTTCACCGGGCAGCGCCGGCAGGCGACCGGCCATGAAATCGCGGAACGACATGCCGGCGCAGTCGACGTAGCCGCCATCGCGCCGGACCAGGTACATCGGCACGTCCAGCATGTAGTCCACGTAGCGCTCGAAGCCCATGCCGTCCTCGAACACCCAGGGCAGGATGCCGGTGCGGTCCGGGTCGGTGTCTTCCCACACGTGGGAGCGATAACTCAGGTAGCCGCTGGGCCTGCCCTCGACGAAGGGCGAGTTGGCGAACAGCGCGGTGGCCACCGGCTGCAGCGCCAGCGAGGTGCGGAACTTGGCCACCATGTCGGCCTCGGAGCCGAAATCCAGGTTCACCTGCACGGTGCAGGTGCGGGTCATCATGTCCAGGCCCATGGAACCGACTTTCGGCATGTAGTCGCGCATGATGCGGTAGCGCGATTTCGGCATCCACGGCATTTCGTCGCGGCGGCGCGTGGGATGGAAACCCATGCCCAGGAACGACACGCCCAGCGGGTCGCAGACGGCCTTGACCTGTTTCAGGTGCGTGTTGACCTCGCGGCAGGTCTGGTGGATGTCGTCCAGCAGCGCACCGGACAACTCCAGCTGGCCGGCCGGCTCCAGGGTGATGGACGCGCCGGTGTCGTCCAGCAGGGCGATGATGTTGCCGTTCTCGGTCACCGGCTGCCACGGAAACTGCTCGGCCAGCCCGGACAGAACGGCGCCAATACCGCTGGGGCCCTCGTAGGGCAACGGCGCCAGGTCCGCGGTGGTAAAACCGAATTTCTCGTGCTCGGTTCCCAGTCGCCAGCGTTCCGGCGGTTTGCAGCCGGATTCAAGGTATTCGACCAGCTGGTTTTTGCCCGTGATGACCGGGCTGGAATCGGTCCCGGCCAAGGCGGGTCTCCCAACATTCTTCGAATGGATTAGGATACACGGGAAACCCGTTCCAGGCCCATCGATGTCCGTCCGGTATTTCGCATTCGTGCTGACCTGCGTATTGCTCGCCGGCTGCGGTAGGGATGAGGCGCCGGGCCCGCGTGCCCGCGACGCCGTCCACCGCCAGCAGCCGGTCGAGTTGCGCATGGTGGATGGTCGCCCGGCCCCGGAAGTGCTGGCGGGCGAACAGGTCCTGCACCGCGACAACGGCAACGAGCCGCAGACGCTGGACCCGCACCTGGCCCAGGGCGTGCCGGCGGCCAACATCCTGCGCGACCTGTTCGAGGGCCTGACCGCCGAGGCGCCGGACGGCGCCATTATTCCCGGCGCCGCGGCGCGCTGGAACATCAGCCATGACGGCCGGGTCTACACCTTCCACCTGCGCCGCGACGGCCGCTGGTCCAATGGCGATCCGGTCACCGCGGTTGATTTCGTCGAGGGGTTTCGGCGCAGCGCGGACCCGGCCACCGCGTCCCATTACGCGCATGTGCTGCGGCCCATCGCCGGGGCGACGGCCGTACTGGCGGGTGCTGCGTCCCCGGACACCCTGGGCGTCGTCGCACTCGACGACTACAGCCTGCAGATCACGCTGGTCGACCCGACGCCGTACTTCCTGGGCCTGCTCAGCCATGCGTCGACGTACCCGGTGCACCGCGCCAGCGTGGCGACACACGGCCCCCGCTATCCACGCCCGGGCAACCTGGTGTCCAACGGCGCCTTCGTGCTGACCGACTGGCAGGTGCGTTCGCGCATAGAGCTGGCGCGTAACCCGCATTACCACGGCGTGGATGAGGTCATCCTCGACCGCGTGGTCTATTACCCCTACGAAGACAGCGGCGCGGCGGTCAAGCAGTACCGCGCCGGGCAGTTGCACTGGACCTGGGAAGTGCCGGCGAACCATTTCGACTGGCTGCGCGAAGATTACCCGGACGAACTGGTCGTGAGCCCGTGGCTGGGGTCCTATTTCCTTGGCTACAACCTCGGTCGTGAGCCGTTCCAGCATTCGCCGGAACTGCGGCGGGCGCTGGTGCTGGCGGTGGACCGCGGGATCCTGACCGACAAGGTGACCCGGTTCGGTGAACGCCCGACCTTCAACCTGGTGCCGCCCGGCATCGGCGAGTACGAGCCGCCCGCGCCCGAATGGGCCAGCTGGACCCAGCAACAACGCGAGGAAGAGGCCCGCAGGCTGTACGAGGCCGCCGGTTACGGCCCCGACCAGCCACTGCGCATCCAGCTTCGCTACAACACCAGCCAGAACCACAAGAAGGTGGCGCTGGCGGTGGCCTCGATGTGGAAGCAGGTGCTGGGCGTGCACACGGAGCTGATCAACGAGGAATGGAAGGTGTTCCTGCAGAACCGCCAGCAGCGGGTGCTGACCCAGGTATTCCGCGCCGGCTGGATCGGCGATTACGCCGACCCGTTCACCTTCCTGGAGATGTTCCGCACCGGCCACGGCCAGAATGACTATGGTTACAGCGATTCCCTGTATGACTCGCTGCTGGCCCAGGCAGCCTCGGAGCGTATCCCCGCGCGCCGCCGGCGACTGATGGTCGAGGCCGAGCGGGTGCTGCTGGAGGACCAGCCCATCATTCCGCTGTACACCTATGTCACGCGCCGGCTGGTCGACCCGCACCTGCGCGGCTGGGCGTCGAACGTGATGGATCACCACTACAGTCGCCACATGTTCCTGCTCAAATCGGAGCCGCGGCCGTGAGCGCCGAGACCGGTGTCATGCGGCACGCGGGCCGGCGGCTGCTGGGCCTGGTCCCGACCCTGCTGATATTGATCACCATCGTGTTCTTCATGATGCGGGTGGCGCCCGGCGGACCGTTCGACGCCGAAAAGGCGCTGCCGCCGGACATCCAGGCCAACCTGGAGGCGCGATACCACCTGGACGAACCGTTGATCCAGCAGTATTTCCGCTACCTGGGCCAGGTGCTGCGGTTCGATTTCGGGCCCTCGTTCCAGTACCGGGACTGGACCGTCAACGAACTGATCGCCCAGGGCTTCCCGGTGTCGCTGACCATTGGCGGACTGGCCCTGGTGCTGTCCCTGCTGGTGGGCGTGTCCGTGGGGGTGCTGGCGGCGCTCCGGCAGAACCGGCCGACCGATTACACGGTGATGGGTTTCGCGATGCTGGGCATCTCGATCCCCAATTTTGTTGTCGCGCCGGTACTGATCCTGTTGCTCGCGGTGTATGCCGGCTGGTTGCCGGCCGGGGGCTGGGAAGGTGGCTGGACGCGCCTGGTGCTGCCCGTGATCACGCTGGCGTTGCCGGTGATCGCCTACATCGCGCGCCTGACGCGTGGCAGCATGATCGAGGTGCTGCACAGCAATTTCATCCGCGCCGCGCGCGCCAAGGGCCTGCCCGGGCGACAGGTGATCTTCGGCTACGCGCTGAAGCCGGCGCTGCTGCCCGTGGTGTCCTGGCTGGGCCCGGCCGCGGCCGGGCTGGTGACCGGCTCCGTGGTGGTCGAACGGATTTTCGCCATACCCGGCCTGGGCAGCTACTTCGTACAGGGCGCGCTGAACCGCGATTACACGCTGGTCATGGGCGTGGTGGTGTTTTACGGCTTCCTGATCATCGTGCTGAACTTCATCGTCGACCTGCTGTATGTCTGGATGAACCCCAGGGTGCGCTATGGCGAAGGCTGAGCACACTGCTGACGCGTTTGAAGCGGCGCTCACGCTGGGCGACGTCAAGGGCCGCTCGCCCTGGGAGGACGCCTGGCACCGCTTGCTGAAGAACCGCGCGGCGGTGACCGCCGCCATCGTCATGGCCGTCATGATCGTGGCGGTGGTGGTCGGGCCGTGGCTCAGTCCCTGGGACATGGACTACACCGACTGGGACCACACCGCTTCGCCACCCAGCTGGGCCAACGGCCACTGGTTCGGCACCGACGCGGTGGGGCGCGACATCCTGGTGCGGACGCTGCAGGGTGGACGCATTTCCCTGCTGGTCGGTTTGGTGGCGACACTGGTCAGCCTGGTGATTGGCGTCACCTACGGGGCGGTCGCGGGGTTCTACGGCGGGGCCGCCGACCGGTTGATGATGCGCGCCGTGGATATCATCTACGCCCTGCCCTTCATGTTCTTTGTCATCCTGCTGATGGTGGTGTTCGGCCGTCACATCATCCTGATTTTCGTTGCCGTCGGCGCCGTCAACTGGCTGGACATGGCGCGCATCGTCCGCGGCCAGACGCTCAGCCTGAAGCGCATGGAGTTCGTCGAGGCGGCGCGCGCCTGCGGCGTGCAGGGGCCGGACATCATCCGCCGTCACATCATTCCCAACCTGCTGGGCGTAGTCATGGTCTATGTCACGCTGACCATCCCGCAGGTCATCCTGGTGGAATCGTTCCTGAGCTTCCTGGGCCTGGGCGTGCAGGAACCGATGAGCTCCTGGGGCGGCCTGGTGGCAGACGGCGCGCAGGACATGGAAACGGCGCCTTGGACGCTGGTGTTCCCGGCGTTCTTCCTGGTGGTGACGCTGTATTGCTTCAATTTCATCGGCGACGGCCTGCGCGACGCCCTCGACCCGAAGGACCGGCTGTGACCCGGCGCGCGGTGAAGCTGCGATGAGCGCGCTGCTTGAAGTGCGCGACCTGCAGGTCCGCTTCGACACCCCGGATGGCGATGTCGAAGCGGTGAGGGGTATCGATTTCGACCTGTCGCCCGGCGAATCACTCGCCGTCGTGGGTGAATCGGGGTCCGGCAAGACCCAGGCCTTCCTGGCCATCATGGGGCTGCTGGCGGAGAACGGCAGCGCCAACGGGCAGGCGCGGTTTCACGGTGAAGACCTGATGGCCATGTCTTCACGTGATCTCAACCGCCACCGCGGCCACGACATCGCGATGATCTTCCAGGACCCGATGTCGGCCCTGAACCCCTACCTGTCCATCGAAAAGCAGATGATTGACGGCCCCATGCACCATCTTGGCCTGGGGCGCGCCGAGGCCCGGGCGCATGCCGTCGAGATGCTGCGTGCGGTCCGGATTCCCGACCCGGACGAGCGCATTGGCCACTATCCGCACCAGTTCTCCGGCGGCATGCGCCAGCGCATCACCATCGCCATGGGGCTGTTGTGCGAGCCCGAAATCCTGATCGCCGACGAGCCGACCACGGCGCTGGATGTCACCGTCCAGGCCCGGATCGCGCGCCTGGTGGGCGATGTCGCCCGGCGTTCGCACATGGCCACCGTGCTGATCACCCACGACCTGGGCGCGGTGGCGGGCGTGTGCGACCGGATCCTCGTGATGTACGCCGGCCAGGTGGTGGAGACCGGCACGGTGCGCGAGATTTTCGACTCGCCGCGCCACCCCTACACGCGCGGGCTGCTGGATTCGATTCCCCGGCTCGACCGCATCGACGATACCCTGCATGCCATTCCCGGAAACCCGCCGAACCTGTCGGACCTGCCCGGTGGGTGCGTGTTCCGTGAGCGTTGTGACCGGGCATTTGATGCCTGTGCCGAGCCGCCGCCGCTGTTTGACCTGGGCGAAGGCCGCGCCAGCCGCTGTCACCTGGAGGATCCTTCATGAGCGACACCGTGCTGAAAGTGCAGGACCTGTCGGTCTGGTACGCGGTTCAGCAGGGCGGCCTGTTCCACCGCCGCAACGTCGACCTGAAAGCCGTTGACGGCGTCAGTTTCGAGCTCGCCCGCGGCGAAACCCTGGGCGTGGTCGGCGAGTCCGGCTGCGGCAAGTCATCGCTGGCGCGCGCACTGCTGGGCCTGGTGCCCGCGCGCCGGGGCCGGGTGCTGTGGCTGGGCGAGGACCTGCTGAAGCTTGATGACAAGACCATGCGCCGCAAGCGCAAGGAACTGCAGATCATCTTCCAGGACCCGCTGGCGTCGCTGAACCCGCGCATGACCGTCGGCGACATCATCGCCGAGCCGCTCTGGACCTTTTACCCGGAGATCGCCCGGGTGCAGGTGATGGAACGCGTCCGCGGCATGATGAAGCTGGTCGGCCTGCTGCCGAACCAGGTGAACCGTTACCCGCACGAGTTCTCCGGCGGCCAGTGCCAGCGCATCGGCATCGCCCGGGCGCTGGTGCTGAACCCGAAGCTGATCGTTTGCGACGAGCCGGTGAGTGCGCTGGACGTGTCCATCCAGGCGCAGATCATCAACCTGCTGCGCGACCTGCAGCGGAAACTGCGCCTGTCGCTGGTGTTCATTGCCCATGACCTGTCCATCGTGCGCCATATCTGTGACCGCGTGATGGTGATGTACCTGGGCCGGGCGATGGAAGTGGCGGAAGCCGGCGCGCTTTACCGGAAGCCGCTGCACCCTTACACCAGCGCGCTGATCCGATCGGCGCCGGTTCCGGACCCGGCCGTGGCGCGATCCCGCCCGGATACCGGGCTGACCGACGACATGCCGTCCCCGCTCGCGCCCCCGAAGGGCTGCGTGTTTCACACACGTTGCCCCTATGCCGTCAATCGCTGCCATCGCGACGTACCGGCACTGCGAAGGATGCCGCATGGCGACTGGGTTGCCTGTCACCGGGCCGAAGAACTGGACCTGGCCATCGTCAAACCGGCGCCGGTCAAACTATAATGACCGACCGCACTACAACGAACCGGATGAACATGCGCAATTTTTCACCACGGACACTGGCCGCCTCCCTGCTGGCCCTGGCAATGGCCCTGCTGGCCGGCTGTGGCACCACGAAGGTCATGGAAACCTGGACCTCCGACGAAGTGACGCCCGTGGAACCACGCCGCGTCGCCGTCCTGGCCGCGTGGCCGGAAGACCTGCAGCGCCGCGTCATTGAGCGCGACATCGTCGCCGGCATGAAGAAGGACGGCGTGAATGCCGTGGCCGCCAGCGAGCTGCCGGGCATGAGCAGCCGCCTGACCCGAAGCGACGCCGAGAAAGCACTGCGTAACGCCGAGGTCGACGCCGTGGTGCTGATCTTCGTCATCGGCGGCGGTGGCGGCGGCAAGTACGTGCGCTCGGACTACTGGATGGAATACGCCGGCACCGGCATCGGCTACGGCTGGTATCACCCCTACTACGCCGATTTCTACGACGTCTACGTCGTCCGCGAAGGCCCGGGCTACACCGAGTCCACCACCGAGGTCTTCCTGGAAACGTCCTACGTGGACGTTCGCCAGTTGTCGCGCGTGTGGAGCATCGTCACCAAGAGCGACGACATCGAGTACCAGGACCTGGCCGGCAAGCTGGCGGGCAAGGTCACGTCGCAGATGAAGAAACACGACCAGCTCTGAGCGGCCGCGGCGGCGTGGACACACGCGACGAGCGACGGCTGCTGGAATCGGGACTGGATGTCCTGGGCCTGGCGCCCGCGGACGGCGAAATCGACCGCCTGCTCGGCCACCTGGCGCTGATCCGCAAGTGGAGCGGCGCCTATAACCTGGTGGCGCCGGGCGAACTCGAACACCTGGTGACCCGGCATACCCTGGATTCCCTGGGTATCCTGCCGCATGTTGGCCCCGGCCCCCTGCTGGATGTCGGCACCGGCGCCGGTTTTCCCGGCATGCCGCTGGCCATCGCGCGGCCGGGGCAGGACCACTGGTTGGTGGACAGCGCCGGCAAGAAAATCCGCTTCCTGGCCAATGCCGCTCGGGAACTGGGCCTGGACAACGTCCACGCCACCCACGGCCGGGTCGAGCGCTTTTCCCCCGCGGTGGAGTTCAGTACCATCACCTCCAGGGCGTTCAGCTCGCTCACCCTGTTCGCCGAGACCGTCCGGCACCTGGCCGGGCCCGCAACACGCCTGCTGGCCATGAAGGGCCGGCTGGACCCGGCAGAACTTGACGCCCTGCCCGACTGGGCTCGGCTGGACGGCGACCCGATTCGCCTGCTGGTCCCCGGGCTGGGCGCCGAACGCCACCTGGTGATCATGCGCCTGGCGCCACCTGATAACGATAACGACTGACACGAGAATCCATGGCCCGCATCATCGCCATCGCCAACCAGAAGGGCGGGGTCGGCAAGACCACCACCGCCGTCAACCTGGCCGCCGCCCTGGCGGACATGAACCATGCCGTGCTGCTGGTCGACCTGGACCCGCAGGGCAATGCGTCCACGGGTTGCGGCGTCAACCCGCACGAACTGGAGACCACGGCCTACGACGTGATGACCGCCGAGGCGGACATCGCCGACGTGATCGTCCGGCTGGACGAATTCCAGTTCGACCTGCTGCCGTCCAACGGCGACCTGACCGCGGCCGAAATGCAGCTGATGGGCGAGGACAACCGGGAGTACCGGCTGCGTGAAGCGCTGGAGCACGTCGCGCCGCGTTACGGCTGGGTGATCATCGACTGCCCGCCGTCACTGAACATGCTGACGCTCAACGCGCTGGCCTGTGCCAACAGCGTGCTGGTGCCCATCCAGTGCGAGTACTACGCGCTGGAGGGCCTGGCGGCGTTACTGAACACCATCGACCAGGTGCAGCAAAGCGTGAACCCGCGCCTGGAAATCGAGGGCCTGCTGCGGACCATGTACGACGCCCGCAACAACCTCTCGGCGGCCGTGTCCGACCAGCTGATCGAGAATTTCGGCGATCGCGTCTACAAGACCTTGATCCCGCGCAACGTGCGCGTCGCCGAGGCGCCCAGCCACGGCGTGCCGGTGTTACGCTATGACCCGGGCTCGCGCGGATCGCTTGCCTACATCGGCCTGGCCGGTGAAGTCCTGCGTCGCCGCCGCGACCGCGACGCCGGCCGCGCCCCCACGGACACCGCGCACACCCCGCGCGAACACAGCTGAACCGGAAACCATCGATGGCCGCCAAGAAAGCCCCGCTCGGACGCAACCTCTCATCGATGCTCTCGAAGAGCACCCTGGCGAAAGCCGACGCCGACCGCGCCGCGAAGGAAAGCGCCGGTGACGGCGCCGCCCCGGCCACCGGTGACGCAAGCCTGCGCGAACTGCCGCTGGACCGCATCACGCCGGGCCCTTACCAGCCGCGATCCATATTCGACGAGGACAAGCTCGCCGAGCTGGCCGACTCCATTGCCCAGCAGGGCGTGATCCAGCCCATCGTCGTGCGAGAAGTGGCGGGCGGTTTCGAGCTGATCGCCGGCGAACGTCGCTGGCGCGCCGCGCAGAAGGCCGGCATCGACACCATCCCGGCCATCGTCCGCAAGGTCGCCGACGAAATCGCCGTGGCCATGGCGCTGGTGGAAAACATCCAGCGAGAGAACCTGAACCCGCTGGAAGAGGCCACCGCCCTGCGCCGCCTGGTCGACGAGTTCCAGCTGACCCACGCCGAGGCCGCCGAGGCCGTCGGCCGTTCCCGCTCGGCGGTGTCCAACCTGCTGCGCCTGCTCGAACTCTCAGCGGACGTACGCGGCCTGGTCGACGACCGTCACCTGGAGATGGGCCATGCCCGCGCCCTGCTGGCCCTGCCGGAGGACTTGCAGGCCACGGCCGCGCGCGAAGTGGTCCGCAAGCAGCTGTCCGTTCGTGAAACCGAGCGCCTGGTCAAGCGCATGCTGCGGCCGTCACGCCCGAAGCCCCGCGCCACCACCAACCCCGACATCCTGCGCCTGCAGGACGACCTGACCGAGAAACTCTGCGCCCGTGTACGCATCCAGCACGGCCCGAAAGGCAAGGGCAAGCTGGTGATCGATTACAACTCGGCGGATGAGCTGGAAGGCATTATTGGTCACCTGGCGGGGACTGATTGACACGCGCCTTTGGCGGCGCCAGCTCCCTGTACTGCCCCGCCTGGCTGACGGCGAACACGCGCAGTGCGCCTGTTTGATCGACCATGTCCAGCGGCACAACGGCGTGAAAACCCAGGTTGAGCAGCACGCCGAATCGATTCGTTTCCCCGGCGAGCTTGTTCGTTCGGCCTGAGAAAACCAGCCGATCGCCGGAAAACACGAGAACTCGCTCGACGGTTCTTTTTTCCTCGGCGTCGATGACCCAACCGATGAGTTCCACGGATGCATGGCCTGCACGGGTGGTTTTCCATTCCCCTTCGATGGCGTCACCGGCAGGCGACAGGTGTCTTCCGGGCCGCGTGAGGTTGTCGCCACTGAGCTGCCACAAGGCGCCTTCAGCATCATTCACGGTGGACAGGGCGAGCAAGCGTGCAGGACCTGTCGCCGTGTCGTCTACGACATGGATCGCCGCCCGGTTTTGGCCGGCCTGGAATAACCGTTCCGGCAACACGACCGAGAAACGGCCATCCTCGTCACCCGGGTTGAGCCGGGTGACCGCGGCGATCACGCCGTTTAATGTGAATGCCAGCTCGATCGGCCCCGCCCGGTCCCACGTGACGTGGCCGCTGACATGTGCGGGCAGGATGCTGTTCGCGTCAAGGCTTACGCCCGACGGCAGTGGCCGGTCCAGGTCCAGTTCAACACCGCTCGCGGTGCCCGGCGCAAATTCGCCCATTTCCCGGCCGATCCAGTCGGGCCGGGGTCCGACCCGGTCAATCGCGTGTTCGTGACGGTCGCGGGTAAACCATCCGTCCCTGAACCCGAATCTCGACGGCGCAAGCACCTGCCCAACACTGGTTTCACGGCGTGTCATCTCACGGTAGTTGTGCCAGGCCAGCTTTCGCTCATCAGCTCGACCCACGGCAAGGTCCTGGCCATCCATTGCCCAACCCGGCCGGCTGCCCGTGGCGGCCGAGATCGTCGGCAGGATATCGACCGTTTCAGCATTGCCCGAATCGACTTTGCCGGTTGCCAGCCCGGGGGCGCGGATAAACAGCGGTACTGCAAGAATCTGCTGGTCCAGTGACTGCAGGTCCGGGAAGTCCCGTCGCCCGGTGCCGGCAATAAACGAGGCGCCGTGATCCGCCGTCACGACAAGGATGGCACGGTCCCAGAGACCGTGGTCCTGGAGCCGCTGGATCAGGCGGTCAATCCAGCCATCGACGACACCCAGCTGAAGGATCAGTCGGCGGTAGGCGCGTTCCCGTTGCTCATCGGTGCCGCTCCAGAAATGGGTGACCGCATCCAGGCCGGGCATCTGCCATCCATCCAGGTAGCGCCGGCCGGATGGGAAATACTCGTACGGCACATGCGGAAAGTTGATATGCAGGAAGTCCAGGCGGGGTCGGGTGGAGGCGCGAATCGAGTCAAGATAGCCGTCCAGTTGGGCGAGGCGGTCGTGGTACATGCCCGGCTCGCCGGCGTCCTCGCCCCAGAAGTTTTTCCACGACTGGTCGATGGGCGGAAGCCGCCACGGCAGCAGGTCGCCAAATACCAGGTTGAGCCAGACCGCAGACACATCCGCCAACAGCGCGCGGCGTCGGTACTGATCGGTCAGCCGCACGGTCTCCGGGCAATGTTTGCCCTGGCACAACGCGGTAACGGCCTCCTGGACATTCAGTTCGTGACTGGCGGCCAGCCAGGTGAACAGGTTGTCGGGGTACTCGCCAAGGTGTGGCGCGCGAAACTGCCGGGGGTAACGGCCGGTCAGGATCGCGGGAAGGGCCAGCGCGGTGCTGGCCGCGACCGTGGTCGCCGCGGGAAACCAGGTGCTGCCGGCAGCCAGCCGGGCGAACCCGGGAAACCGTTCAGCCGCAATTGTGCCGTCTTCATCAAGGATGGCAGTGACGGGAAACTCGTCGAACACGATGAATACGATCGGTGTTTCGTTCAGGCCCTGCGCACCTGTCGACACCTCGGGCGGCGAGGGGTCCCAAACGTCCCGAATGCCGGGGTTGACCAGGAACAACAGCGGAATGACCACGATGGCCGGCGCCAGCCAGCTGGTGAATGATCGAACCTGGACCCAGCGATGATAGGCAAAAGCCGCAGCAAGCCCGATTCCACCGGCCAGCAAGACTGCGCCGTGGCCACCCAGGCTGTCATGCGCTGCCAGGAGCGTGTTGCAGGCGACCAGAACGCCAACCAGGAAAAGCTGTAATGCGCTGCCCAGGCGACGGTTCAACAGGGTGGCGGCCATGACCACAATCATCAACACGACCGGTACCACCACGCTCAGTACGGTGACCAGGAAAAGCACGTCGCCGGGTGTTGAGCGGCGAATATGAAAAAATTCCGGGTAGCTGGCCAGCAGATGGTAGACCGGCCAGGCCACGACCAGCGCGGTGAGGGCCCACAGGTGGGCCAGGCGCCAGGCGAGAGGTGTCCGTTGATCACGGGCGGTGCTCATATCCGGCATGATGTTGGCGCCAGCGCGCAATGGCAAGCCAGTACTGCCGAATGACGCGCGTTTCGGTCCTGGTGGCGCGATTTCGGCGCGCTGGTGACCGTTGACGGCGGATTGATTTTGAATCCGCCCCGTTTATCTATTGCCCTATAGAAAACGGGGATGCTAAAATGGGCGGTCTTTGGTGGACGAATGTGAATTTGCGCCTTCGGCCACCCTTGAAAACGCGGCTGAGAGGCCGCGTTTCGTCGATGAGGCAGTGCAGATGAGCGCCCCGGACGCTGGAAAAACGAACGGTTTCCCCGCAGCGGGTCGACCGGTCGGGGCGTCCAATCCCGGCATGGTGCGGCGCTGGCTGCGCGCGCAGTCGCTGGTATCGCTGGCGCTTGCGGCGGGCCTGCTCCTGGTGGGGCCGGTCGCGGCCTATTCATCGATGTTCGGCAGCCTGGCAGTGTTTTTGCCGGCCCTGGCGTTTGCCCTTGTGCTGGCGCCCCGGTTCGGCAGCGACCCTGCAACATTCCTGCGGGCGGCAACGCTGGCGGAGACCGGAAAGCTGCTGGTGACGGTGCTGGTTTGCGTGGCGGTGTTCGCTTTCGTCAAACCGCTGGCGCCGGGCTGGTTTTTCGCCGGCATGCTGGCCACGATGGCGGCCGGCTGGATTGGCTTGATTTTCAAACGATAGTACCCACCTGTGCGGTGGGGCAAACAGGATACGATCGGACTGGGTCCAGATGGCAACTGAAGGCGAAGCGCTCACCGCGAGCGGATACATCCAGCATCACCTCGTCAACCTGACGTTCGGCAAGCACCCGGAGAACGGCTGGGGCTTTGCCCATGGCGTCGAGGAAGCAGCGGCGATGGGGTTCTGGGCGGTTCACGTCGACACGATGTTCTGGGCGCTGTTGCTGGGCATCATTTTCTGCGTGATGTTCCGCAAGGTGGCGAAGGCCTCCAACTCCGGTGTGCCGACACGGTTCCAGGCCTTTGTCGAAATGGTCGTGGAATTCGTCGACGAGAGCGTCAAGGATTCCTTCCACGGCACCAGCCGGCTGGTCGCGCCGCTGGCGCTGACCATCTTCATGTGGACCTTCTTCATGAACTTCATGGACCTGATCCCCGTGGACTGGCTGCCGTCGGCCGCCATGGCCGTGGGTATCGATTACCAGAAGGTCGTGCCGACCACCGACGTCAATGCCACCATGGGCATGTCGATTACCGTGTTCGCGCTGATGATCATCTACAGCCTGCGCTTTAAGGGCGTGGGCGGATTTGCGAAAGAACTGGTCATGAACCCGCTGAACCCGAAAGACCTCGGGTTGCCGGTGTTCGCCTGGCCGCTGGTCATGATTTTCAACCTGGTCGTCGAGATGGCCTCGCTGCTGGCCAAGCCGGTTTCACTGGGCCTGCGGCTGTTCGGCAACCTGTACGCGGGTGAGCTGATCTTCATCCTGATCGCGCTGGTGTTCACAGCCGGTTCCGGCCTGTTCGGCGCGGGCCTGAGCTCGATCTTCGGTGACCACATTCCGGCCTGGTTCTGGATCGTCGCCAGCGTGGCCGTGTTCGCCACGCTGTGGGCGAACATGAAGGGCAAACTGAACATGAAGATGACGTTGTGGCTGCTGCTGGCGGAAATCCTGCTGGTCGGTGGCATGGCGTTCCTGGGCGGGCAGCTGATGCACTTCGGGTGGGCGGTGTTCCACATCATGATCATCATCCTGCAGGCCTTTATCTTCATGATGCTGACCATCGTCTACATGTCGATGGCCACGGAACATCACTAGGCCGGCGGCATATCGCTCGACCTGTCACATTTTTTTGGTAGCAAGAAACTCTTAAACGGAGAGTCAGAAATGGAAACTGTAATTGGAATGACCGCAATCGCCGTCGCCCTGCTGATCGGCCTGGGCGCTCTCGGTGTAGGTATTGGTGTGGGTATGCTGGGCGGTCGCCTGCTGGAAGGTTCAGCACGCCAGCCGGAACTGGCCCCGATGCTGCAGGGCAAGTTCTTCCTGGCCGTTGGCCTGCTGGACGCTGTCGCCATGATCGGTGTGGCCATCGCGCTGCTGCTGGTTTTCGCGAACCCGTTCATTGGCCAGCTCGAGCCCTTCCTGGGCTAAGAACGCGCTATTTGCCTTTATCGCGCGTATTGCGCTGAACTGACCGTCGAGGTGCCGGCATGAACATGAATGCCACGCTAGTACTGAACTCGATCGCCATGTTGATCTTCGTGTGGTTCTGCATGAAGTTCATCTGGCCGCCGTTGCTGAAGGCGCTGGACGAGCGCCGCGAGAAGATCGCGGACGGCCTGGCGGCTTCCGATCGTGCCGAAAAAGCGCTGGAAGATGCCGGCGTCGAGGCCGAGAAGGAAATCCGCGCGGCGCGCGACAAGGCGGGCGAGATCGTTGACCAGGCCAACCAGCGCCACAGCCAGATCCTGGAGCAGGCCAAGGACGACGCCGTGTCTGAGCGCCAGCGCCAGGTGAATGCGGCCGAGGCGGAGATCGCCCAGGCCGCGCACCAGGCCCGCGAGTCGCTGCGCGCGTCCGTGGCCAGCCTGGCCGTGCTGGGTGCCTCGAAGATCCTCGAGAAAGAGGTCGACGAGAACACCCACCGCGAGCTGCTGGACAAGCTGATCGCCGAGATCTGAGCCCGCAAGCGAACAGACTGACGAGCTGAACCATGAGCAACGATACGACACTGGCACGACCCTACGCCAAGGCCGCTTTCGGCGTGGCGCAGGGTGCCAACGACCTGGCCGGTTGGGGCAATGCCCTGGCCGCCGCGGCCGTGGCGGTGCGCGAGCCGGAACTGGCCGGGTGGCTGGGCAGCCCGTCACTCGACCGGGCGAAGGCCGTGGACATCGTCGCCGACGCGGTGGATGGCGACGAGAAGTTCCGTCGCTTCCTGGCCGTGCTGGCGGAGAACGACCGCCTGCCGCTGCTGCCGGACATCGCCGCCATGTTCGGCCACCTGCGTGAGCAGGCCGAAGGCCGGCTGGAAGTGAAAGTCGTGTCCGCCGTGGCCCTGGACGAAGACCAGGCCGCGCGCATGAAAGCGGCACTGGCCAGGCGCTATGAGCGGGAAATCGACCTGGCCAACGAGGTCGATGCCGCGGTGCTGGGCGGTGCGGTGATCTACGCCGGTGACGAGGTGATCGACGGTTCCCTGAAGGGGCGCCTGGACAAACTGTCCGCGTCACTGAACCGGGCCTGACCGAACATTGAATGCAGACCGGCCAAGTTGCCGGCCCTGACAGGAAAAAGACGATGCAAGCAACTTTGAATCCATCTGAAATCAGCGACATCATTCGCGAACGCGTTGAGCAGCTGAACCTCTCTGCCGAGACCCGTAACGAGGGTACGGTGGCGTCCGTCTCCGACGGTATCGCCCGTATTCACGGCCTCGAGGACGCCATGCAGGGTGAGATGATCCAGTTCCCGGGCGATACCTACGGCCTGGCGCTCAACCTCGAGCGTGATTCCGTCGGTACCGTGATCCTGGGTGACTACGAGCACATCACCGAGGGCGACACGGTCAAGTGCACCGGTCGAATCCTGGAAGTGCCGCATGGCCGTGGCCTGCTGGGTCGCGTCGTCGACGCGCTGGGCAACCCGATCGACGGCAAGGGCCCGATCGACAATGATGGATTCGCGCCGATTGAAAAAGTCGCGCCGGGTGTGATCTGGCGTAAGTCGGTCGACCAGCCGGTGCAGACGGGCCTGAAGTCCATCGACGCCATGGTGCCGATCGGCCGTGGCCAGCGTGAGCTGATCATCGGTGACCGCCAGATTGGTAAGACGGCAATCGCCATCGACGCCATCATCAACCAGGCCAAGTCCGGCATTAAGTGTATCTACGTTGCCGTCGGCCAGAAGCAGTCCACCGTGGCCAACATCGTGGCCAAGCTGGAAGAGCATGGCGCCATGGAGCACACCATCGTGGTGAACGCTTCCGCGTCCGACTCCGCGGCCATGCAGTACATCGCGCCGTACGCCGGCTGCACCATGGGCGAGTACTTCCGCGACCGCGGTGAAGACGCCCTGATCATTTACGATGACCTGACCAAGCAGGCCTGGGCCTACCGCCAGGTGTCACTGCTGCTGCGTCGTCCGCCGGGCCGTGAAGCCTACCCGGGTGACGTCTTCTACCTGCACTCGCGCCTGCTGGAACGCGCCGCGCGGGTCTCTGAAGAATACGTCGAGAAATTCACCGACGGCGCCGTCACGGGCCAGACCGGTTCACTGACCGCGTTGCCGATCATCGAAACCCAGGCGGGTGACGTGTCGGCCTTCGTCCCGACCAACGTGATCTCGATCACGGACGGCCAGATCTTCCTGGAAACCGACCTGTTCAACGGCGGTATCCGCCCGGCCGTGCACGCCGGCCTGTCGGTCTCCCGTGTGGGTGGCGCCGCGCAGACCAAGGTCATCAAGAAGCTCGGCGGTGGTATCCGCCTGGCCCTGGCCCAGTACCGTGAGCTGGCGGCCTTCGCGCAGTTCGCTTCCGACCTGGACGACGCCACGCGCGCCCAGCTGGAACGCGGCCAGCGCGTGACCGAGCTGATGAAGCAGAAGCAGTACAGCCCGATGTCCGTGGGCGAGATGGCCGTCTCCCTGTTCGCCGCCGACCGCGGCTACATGGATGACGTTGACCTGGACAAGATCGGTGACTTCGAAGCCGCCCTGCTGGCCCACATCGCCAATGTTGAAGGCGAGTTGCTGGAGACGCTGAACACGGGCGACTGGAACGGCGACATCGAGGGCAGCCTCGACGCGGCCTTGAAGGAATTCAAGGCCAGCGGCAGCTGGTAAGCCCGGCAAACGCGAATCCGTAGCGGAGCGAACGAATGGCAGGCAGCAAGGAAATCACTGGCAAGATCAAGAGTGTTGAGAACACCAAGAAGGTGACCTCGGCCCTGGAGATGGTCTCCGCCAGCAAGATCCGCAAGTCGCAGGACCTGATGAACGCGACCCGGCCCTACGCGAAGATGATGCGCCGCATCATCGGCCACCTGGGCAAGGCGAACCCGGAGTACCGCCACCCGTTCACGGTGGAACACGATGGGGACGTCAAGAAAGTGGCGTTCATCGTGGTGTCCACCGACCGCGGCCTGTGCGGCGGCCTGAACACCAACCTGTTCAAGAAGCTGCTGGGCGAGATGGGCGAGTGGCGCGAAAAAGGCGCCGAAGTCAGCCTGGCCACGATGGGCAAGAAGGCGTCATCTTTCTTCCGCAACATCCGGGTCGAGATCGCGTCACACGTCCAGGACCTGGGTGAAAACCCGCGGATCGAAGACCTGATCGGCTCTATCCGCACTGTGCTGGAGGCCTATCGCGCAGAGGAAGTGGACCGGGTTTACCTGGTCTACAACGCCTTCATCAACACGATGGCGCAGAAACCGACGGTGGAGCAACTGCTGCCATTGCCGGTCACCCAGGACGAGGAAGTCCGCGATATCTGGGACTACGTCTACGAGCCGGATGCCGAGTCCCTGCTGGATACGGTCATGGTGCGTTACATCGAGTCCCTGGTGTTCCAGGCGGTGCTGGAAAATCTCGCCAGCGAGCATGCCGCGCGAATGATCGCGATGAAGAACGCCACGGACAACGCCGGCGAACTGATCGACGAGCTGAAACTGGCCTTCAACAAGGCCCGCCAGGCCGCGATCACGCAGGAGATCAGCGAGATCGTCAGCGGCGCGGCCGCCGTCTAGGCGGGGAATCGGGGAATCAGGGAATCGGTGAGTCGGTAAGGACCGCCGGTTCTGAAGACAGAATTTTGAATTGAGAGTTTGAATCGCGGTTGAAGTGAAAGGCAGGTAAGCGAGGAACGGTTTTCTAACCGATTCCCCGATTCCCTGACTCACCGACTCACCGCAAATGCGGAGCAAGCAAATGAGCAAAGGAACAATCGTTCAAGTCATCGGCGCTGTTGTCGACGTGGAATTCGCGCGTGAAGCGCTGCCGAAAGTCTACGACGCCCTGACGGTGGACAACACCGAGATCACGCTGGAAGTCCAGCAGCAGCTGGGTGACGGCGTGGTGCGCACTATCGCGCTGGGTTCCACCGACGGCCTGAAGCGGAGCATCCCGGTGACCAACACCGGCGCACCGATTTCCGTGCCCGTGGGCGAAAAGACCCTGGGTCGCGTCATGGACGTGCTCGGTCGCCCGATTGACGAAGCCGGCCCGATCGGCGCTGAGAAGAACATGCCGATTCACCGTAAGCCGCCTTCATACGAAGAGCAGGCCGGTGGCAACGACATCCTCGAAACCGGCATCAAGGTCATCGACCTGATCATGCCCATCGCCAAGGGCGGCAAGGTCGGCCTGTTCGGCGGCGCCGGCGTGGGCAAGACCGTGACCCTGATGGAGCTGATCCGTAACATCGCCATCGAGCACTCCGGCTACTCCGTGTTCGCCGGCGTGGGTGAGCGTACCCGTGAGGGCAACGACTTCTACCACGAAATGAAGGAAGCGGACGTTCTCGACAAGGTGGCCCTGGTTTACGGCCAGATGAACGAGCCGCCGGGTAACCGCCTGCGCGTGGCGCTCACCGGCCTGACCATGGCGGAAGAGTTCCGTGACGAAGGCCGTGACGTCCTGATGTTCATCGACAACATCTACCGTTACACCCTGGCCGGCACCGAGGTGTCCGCGCTGCTGGGCCGTATGCCGTCCGCCGTGGGTTACCAGCCGACGCTGGCCCTGGAAATGGGCCTGCTGCAGGAGCGCATCACCACCACCAAGACCGGTTCCATCACGTCGTTCCAGGCCGTTTACGTGCCCGCGGATGACCTGACCGACCCGTCGCCGGCCACCACCTTCGCCCACCTGGACGCGACGCTGGTACTGTCGCGGTCCATCGCCGAGCAGGGTATCTACCCGGCCGTGGACCCGCTGGATTCAAGCTCGCGCCTGCTGGACCCGAACCTCATCGGCCAGGAACACTACGACGTCGCGCGTGGCGTCCAGGGCGTGCTGCAGCGCTACAAGGAGCTGAAGGACATCATCGCCATCCTGGGTATGGACGAGTTGTCGGAAGAAGACAAGGCCGCCGTGGCCCGCGCCCGAAAGGTGCAGCGTTTCCTGTCGCAGCCGTTCTTCGTGGCCGAGACGTTCACCGGCGCGCCCGGCAAGTACGTTTCCCTGAAAGACACCATCCGTGCCTTCAAGGGCATTGTTGAAGGTGAGTACGATCACCTGCCCGAGCAGGCCTTCTACATGGTGGGCGGTATCGAGGAAGCGATCGACAAGGCCAAGGGCATGGAGAAGAAGGAAGCGGCCTGAGCTGATCAAGGCACGGGCCCTATCCGGAGCAAAGCATGAGCAAAACCATCCAGTGTGACATCGTCTCCGCGCAGGACGCGATCTGGTCCGGCCAGGCCGCCCAGGTCTTCGCCACCGGCGTGTCCGGCGAACTCGGCATTTACCCCCGTCACACGCCGCTGATCACCCAGCTCAAGCCGGGCCCGGTGCGCGTGGTCGATGCCGAGGGTAACGAACAGTTCTTTTTCGTCGGCGGTGGTTTGCTCGAAGTTCAGCCACACATGGTCACCGTGCTGGCCGATACCGCCATGCGCGGTGACGACCTGGACGCCGCCGCGGCCGAGCGCGCGCGGGAAGAAGCCGAGCGTGCGCTGGAGAACCGCGGTGACGACACCATGGACGTCGGCGAAGCGCAGAAGAAGCTGGCCGAGGCCATGGCGCAACTGCAGGCGCTCGAGCAGTTGCGTAAAAAGCTCAAGCACTGAGCAGTACGTTTAGTCAGACTCGAAAAGCCGGCCTCGCGCCGGCTTTTTTATTGGCAAGAAACAATTCAACGCGGTAACCGTGTCGGTAAGATATTCACACACGTAATAGTGAATATTGACACGGTCCTGATAGGGCTTCATCATCAGGGCTTCAATCGGCGCAAGACCGGGAGAGGCTCAAAATGAACTGGAAATGCATGGATGGGTTACACCCTTCCCGTACTGATCAGGCAATCGTAGTGAATCGGCGTTGAGTGTGGGCGGTAAGGTTGAACGGGTGGGCGACGTCGCGGCTCAGACAGGGCCCGCTCCAGGCGCATGGTTCACCCTTTACATGCTGTGCTTCGTCTACGTCCTCAACTTCCTTGACCGTCAGCTGCTCGCCATCCTGGCGAAGCCGATCCAGGACACGCTGAATGTGACCGATGGCCAACTAGGGCTCATCGGTGGCCTGTATTTTGCGTTTTTCTATTGTTTCATCGCAATCCCGGTGGGCTGGCTGGCCGACCGGACCAACCGTGTGGCTGTCCTGTCAGTGGCTTGCGCGATCTGGAGTGCAGCCACCGTGGCCTGCGGTCTGGCGAAAACCTATCCCCAGCTGGTCGTTGCCCGAATGACCGTCGGATTTGGTGAAGCAGGAGGCGTTCCGCCCTCTTACGCGATCATCACGGATTCGTTCCCACCGGGAAAACGCGGCACGGCTTTGGGCATCTTCAACCTCGGGCCGCCCATCGGCGCTGCTCTCGGTATCGCGTTTGGCGCATCCATAGCCGCCGCGTTCAGTTGGCGTTGGGCGTTTATCGTCCTGGGCGGCATTGGCATCCTTGCGGCGATCGTGGTCATCATTTTCGTGCGCGAACCCGAGCGCGGTGGCCTCGATGCACCCGAGGTTCGCGAAGCCACCCGTGGCCAAAGGGCCGGTTTCGGCGAAACGTTGAAAATGTTCTTCACCCATCCCGCGTTGGTGCTGGCGGCGTTGGGCAGTGGGGCGACACAGTTCGTCACATACGGCATGGGCAACTTCACGACCCTGTTCCTCATGCGGGAAAAAGGCATGACGCTGAACGAAGTCGCTATTTGGTACGCTTTGGTCGTTGGTATCGGCATGAGCGCCGGCATTTACATTTCGGGGCGCCTGATCGACCGGTTCACACGGCGGTCGAAGCAGGCCTATGCACTGCTGCCTGCCGCCTCCCTGGTGGTGGCCACGCCGCTTTACATCGGTTTCGTCTGGGCGCCCGGTTGGGAGTTGTCGGTCCTGTTCCTGCTCGGTCCGATGTCTTTGAACTACTTTTACCTTTCGTCGTCGGTTGCCCTGGTCCAGGATAAGGTCAAACCGAACCAGCGCGTCATGTCGGGCGCGTTGCTGCTGCTGGTGATGAACTTCATCGGACTTGGCCTCGGACCCACCTACGTCGGGGCGGCCAGCGACTTTTTCCGTTCCGCGTATCCGGAGAATTCACTGCAGATTGCGCTCTACAGCATCGTTCCGTTCTATTTCCTGGCCATCGGGTTATTCCTGTGGCTGGCGAGAGTGTTGCGGAATGAACAGCGTGCGGGGGAAATACAGCCATGAACCGTCAAAACTTTCATCTGTCACGAGCGTTCGTGCTCATGGCCTGCCAACTCATGCTGACGACAGCTTTCGCTTCAGGGAAAAACACGATGGACAATCAGCAACAGGCGACTGACAACAGGCCCATCGTCGAATTGTCGGTCGGTGCCTTGAGTGGTGCTAACGATGGGGCGCTTCGGGTGTTCAGGGGCATTCCCTACGCCGAACCGCCGACAGGCGCAAACCGGTGGCAAGCGCCCAAACCCCGGAAGCCGTGGGATGGTGTGTTTGACGCGGCTGAATTCGGCGCGTCGTGCCCGCAGGTGGTCAGCGACGTCCCCAACCTGTATACAAATGACATCTCGCCGTTCAGCGAAGACTGCCTGACACTGAATGTATGGGCGCCGGCGGATGCCCGGAATGCGCCGGTCTTCGTCTGGATTCACGGCGGCTCCCTGCTCAAGGGCGCAAGCAGGGAGGTCTACTATGATGGCGCGAAACTGGCCGAACAGGGCCTGGTTGTCGTCACCATCAACTACCGGCTCGGGGTGCTGGGTTACATGGCCCATCCCGAACTCAGCGCTGAATCACCCCTGGGCATATCCGGCAACTACGGCCTCCTGGACCAGGTCGAGGCCCTGAAATGGGTGCGTGACCACATCGGCGCCTTCGGCGGCGATCCCGGCAATGTCACGCTTGCCGGCGAATCGGCGGGCGCGCTCAGCGTGATGTACCTGATGGCCAGCCCGGCAGCCACTGGCCTGTTTCATCGGGCTATCGTCCAGAGCGGGTACATGATCAACATGCCCGACCTGAAAGAAAGCCGGCACGGCTACCCCGCCGCAGAGGCAGTGGGCAGTTTCCTGGGAGAACAGCTGGGCGCACCGGATATCTCGGCCCTGCGGAACCTCGACGCCGAAACTGTGATCCAGGCGGCGGCTGCCGCCAATTACTTTCCCCTGGCGACCGTCGATGGACAGCTACTCACCGAACAACTGGTGGAAACGTTCAATCGTGGCACCCAGGCGCCGGTTCCTCTGCTGGTGGGGTTCAATAGCGGCGAGATCCGTTCACTACGCATCCTCGCTCCGCAACCACCCGGTTCGGCGACCGAATACGAAACCGTCATCCGTGAGCGATACCTGGACCTGGCCGACGAGTTCCTGCGCCTCTATCCGTCCGACAACCTGGAAGAGAGCATCATCGCGGCGACCAGGGATGCGTTGTACGGCTGGACCTCGGAAGCCATGGCCCGGTCGCAGACGTCGCTCGGACAGTCGGCGTACCTTTACCTGTTCGACCATGGTTACCCGGCTGCGGATGACGCCGGGCTGCACGCTTTTCATGCCAGCGAATTGCCCTATGTCTTCGGAACCATCGACCGCGGGCCACCACTGTGGCCGAAAATTCCCCAGAACCCGGAAGAGCGCGAATTTTCGGACACCATGATCGGATACTGGGCCAGTTTCGCCACCAACGGCGAACCCCGTGTGGAAGGCGCGCCGTACTGGCCCGCCTGGGATGACGATCGCGCGTACCTGCGATTCACTGACCGACCTGTACAGGAAACGGGCCTGTTGCCGGGGATGTACGAACTGCATGAAACGGCGGTGTGCCGCCGGCTCGCGACGGGGTCCCAACCGTGGCACTGGAACGTGGGGCTCATCTCCCCGATACTGGAACCTGCGCCGGACGATGCGTGCCCCTGAGCAAACGCCACGGCGGCCGTCGACGGGTTCAATCCTTCAGCGACAGGAACCCTGCGGCCATGAAGCGGGCGATCCGCTTCTTCACGGCGGGAAAATCATCAGAGTGACAGGCGCCCCCGGACAGGCGATCGATGCGTCCTGTCCGGGCCAGTGAGTTCATCAACGCGCCTGAAACGAAGGAGTAACCCCAGAAAATGTCCTCTTCGGTGTAATCCGGAAGCGCGCGCTTCAGGATGCCCACCAACTTCAGCACAACGGGATCGAAATGCACGTCCATCAGTTCCGCGCCTTCAGGAGTATTGCTGACACGGGCGCAGAACGCCGCGTAATTCATCCAGTTCTCACCCCCCTCGTAATAGAGGTCGAGATCCGTATCAAGGAACGCATGCAGGGCACCTTCAACGGTGGGCTTGTTCCCGGCTTTGGCTTCGTACGCTTCCAGAGCGGCCATCCGGCGCCCGCTGGTGGTGCCTGCCCGGCGGGCGAACACCTTTTCAAACAGGTTCTGCTTGTCCTGGAAATAATAGTGTACGAGCGTAGTGTGGATACCCACGCGCTTGGCGACATCCCTAAGCGTTACGCCATGCAGGCCATGCTGGGAAAACAGGTACTCGGCGGCATCCAGTATCTGCTCGATACTCTCGGCCCGTTGTTCAGCCTTGCTGCGAACGGGTCGTTTTTTCGAATTCTTGGGCATCATCGCGCCGGTGACCTCAGTATATCGTTCAGTCTAAGAACCCCGGTTCCCGCGCGTCAACTACGGTGACCCAGGGTATCCGGATACACTCAGGCGAAGTCCGTGCGCAGGCGGTTCTTGTCGATCTTTCCTGTTCCGGTCAGCGGCATTTGATCCACCTCGATTACTTCATCGGGCAGCCACCAGTTGGCGACCTTGCCGCGCAGTCGGTCGAGGAGTCTCTCGGAGTCCAGGCCGGTTTCGGGGCGGGATTTCACCACGAGAACCGGGCGTTCGCCCCACCTGGGATGGGCGCGACCGATGACTGCCGCTTGCTCGACGTTGGGATCGCCGCTGACGATAATCTCGATCTCTGCCGGGTTTATCCACTCGCCGCCGGACTTGATCAGATCCTTGGTCCGGCCGCGGATCGTTAGGTTGCCGTTGTCGTCGATGGACGCCAGGTCTCCGGTATCGAAGTAGCCCTCATCATCGAGGATGTTGTCGTCCGAGGCGTAATAGCGGTCGACGACGCTCGCACCCTTGACCTTGAGGCGTCCGACAACACCGTATTGCGTTTCGAGGGTCACACCCTGCGCATCGGTGAGCTTCAAATCCAGGCCCACGGCCGGTTTACCGGCGCCGGTTGAAGTTTTGGCATCCAAGGGCGCCACGGTGCCGACTGGAGACAGTTCCGTCATGCCCCAGCTCGTCTGCACCCGGACGCCGAGTTTTTGTTCCATGCGTTCGATCAGGTCGGCGGGGCAGCGGGAACCACCGATCAGGACACGCTCCAGGCTGGGCAGGGTCTGTCCGGTTGCCGCCAGGTGTTCCATGACCCCCAGCCAGACTGTGTGTACGCCCACCGCGACGGTGACGGATTCTTCCCGGATTAGCTTCGCCAGGCTGGCGCCATCGGTATGGCGGCCTGGTAACACCATCTTCGCACCCACTGCCGGCGCCGCGAACGGTAGACCCCAGCCATTCGCGTGGAACAGCGGGACCGCGACCAGTATCGAATCACTCGCGCGGAGCGCGATCGCATCGGCCTGGAGCGCCCTCAGGGTATGCAGGTAATTTGACCGGTGGGTATAAAGCACGCCCTTCGGCCGGCCGGTGGTGCCGGAGGTGTAGCAAAGACCCGCAGGCGCATTCTCATCGAATTGTCCCCAGGCCGTCGTCGCTTCCATCGCGCCCAGCATCGTTTCGTACGCCAGGCGCCGGATCCGCCCTCCGCAGGTCCCGTCCCCGTCGGTACCGTCGAGCGTCACCAGGTGTTCGATGGCAACGCATCGGTCCGCCACGGATTCGAACAACGGCAAAAGGTCCCGCTCGACCGCGATCGCGCGGTCGGAGGCCTCGTTGACGATGGCGCCGAGGTGATCGGCGGTCAACCGTGGGTTGAGTGTGTGGCAAACCAGGCCGGCGCCGGTGGTCGCGTAGATCAACTCGAGGTGACGGCGGGTATTCCATGCCAGGGTAGCGAAGCGGTCACCCGGCGCCAGGCCTTGCTCCAGCAAGGCGCCCGAAAGCCGGTTGCTGCGATCGCGAAGGGCGCGGTAGTCGATTCGGTCGATCACCTCGCCCCGGTCGGCGGTCACCACTTCTCGGCCCGCCGACCACTTGGCAGCATGGTCGAGGAACTTGTCGGTCGTCAGGGAGTAGGATTGCATCGTTATTCTACGGCCTTGGACGTATCGTGATGACCTAGAACGACCAGTACGCGCGCACGCCATACTGCCGCGGCATGCCGGCGAACCTGAGCCCAGAATTAATCGCGCCGACGTAGCGCTCATCCGTGAGGTTGTTGGCGTAGGCCGAGAAGACCCATTGCCCATGTACCCAGGCGATGTTCGCGTTGACGATGTTACGCGCCTCGATCCGGTCACCCAGCGCTTCGTTCTGGAACAGGGTCGCCCACTGCTCGGAAACGTGCGCGAAGCCCACTCGCGGGACGATGGTATCGGCGCCGACTTCCAGCTCATATTGCACGCCGATGTTGTAGGTCAGGTCCGGCGCATATGACTGGTCACGTCCGCCGAGGTTGATGCAGGACACCGATTCCGGGCCGGTTTCCACGTCGCAGGCGGCGGCCGAAGGAATTCTCGGATCGACGGCGTAAAAGGTACCCAGTTCGCTGTCGATCAGGCCCAGGCCACCATCAATGCGCCAGTTGCCAAGCGAGGCCTCGACCTGCGCCTCGAAACCGGAGATCGTGGTGGTGTTTGGTGTATTGACCTGGAACGAGAATACCGGGATATCCGGGTAGCCGATACTGACCTGGAAGCCGTCGTAATCATTGTGAAAGGCGCTGAGCTGGGTGCGCACGGCGCCATCCATCCAGATGGCCTTCCAGCCGGTTTCGTACGTCGTCACTTCCTCCTCGTCGAATGGCTCCGGGATGCCGATGCCCACCGGCACGTTCAGGCCGCCGGGCCGAAACCCGGTCGCCACGAAGGCGTAGAGGAAGTTCCGTTCGTTGACGGTCCAGTTGAGCGACACCTTGCCGGACGTGTTCGACCAGCTGGCGGCCTGGTCCTGGTAGATGGGCGTCCCGTACTGCATGACGTTGATGTCGTTGGAAGTCCGTGCCTTGCTGTAACGCGCTCCGACTTCCAGTTCCAGCCGCTCGGTCAGGTCGTAGGTGAGCTGGCCGAACAACGCGCTGGTGGTTTTCGGGTTCTTGCCTTCCAGGACGTACTCGGTGAATACATTGCCGGGAGGCGCGCCGATCACGAACTCACCCGGGAGAAAATGATACTCATCGAACTGCCAGTAGGCGCCGACGATCCACCGAAGGCGGTTGTCATCCGGTGAGATCAGGTTGAGTTCCTGCGAATAGATCACTTCGTCGACCGAATCCCGGAAAGTCTGGTTACCGGCCGACGTGCCGTCCAGGTCGGCCCGGTAGGCGGTATTACCGTCCTGCCAGCCGGAGATGGAGCGCAGGATGGTGCCACCGCCGAAATCGTAGTTGACCTCGAGAACGGACCGGATGAACTCGTCCCGGGCGTAGAGGTCGGCGTTGGCGGTCAGGTCGAACAGGTCGTTGGTCGAATTCACCGGATCGGCGGGGTAAGCGCTCAGGCCCAGGTCGTTGTAGTCAGTTTTGAATGACACGGACAGGTCCTGCGTGGGCTCCCAGAGCAGGCTGATCCGGGCATTGCGGAAACTGACGCCGTCATCTCCGGTGTAGGGGCCGCTGATGTCATAGAAGCTGTCGCGGTCCTCGGTATTGAACGCCAGGCGGGCCGCGAACGTATCGCTGACCGGAAGGTTGACGGCGCCCTGCAGGCCCCATTGGCTGTAGTTGCCGAGCTGGCCCTGCACGTACCCACCGACCTCGCCGCCGATTTCCGGGTCGCGGGAGTGCACGAACACGGCACCGCCGGTGGCGTTCTGGCCGCCGAATGTGCCCTGCGGGCCGCGCAGCACTTCAACGGACTGGATGTCGTAATAAGGCTCGGCCGTGAAATATCCCGGAAACTTCGCCACGCCGTCGCGATAGGTGATCACGCCGGTGGTGGTTTGCGTGTTGTGCTCGGCCTTGCCGATACCTCGGATGTTGAAGTCGATGCCCTGGCCGAAGTTGTTGACCACCGCGGACGGTGTCGCGAACTGGATCTGGTCAACCATGTTGACGCCCATTCTCTGGAGATCAGCGCCATCCAGCACGGTGGCGGCGATGGGCATGGTCTGCAAGCGCCGGTCACGTCGCTCGGCGGTCACGATGACCTCTTCGAGAACGCGTGAAAGGTCTTCGTTGGTGGTTGAATCCCCCTGGGCGCTTTCAGACTGCGCCAGGGCGAAACCGGGTCCAATCAAAGCCAGGGCCGGTGCGTACACGCACCACGCAATGAGTTTCATGCTTTTGATTTTCATGTTCTCCAACCTTCGTGACGATTATCTTGCAATGGAAATGAGCCGTTCACCTCTGGGTGAATCTGGTTTGGGTGGTTTGCTCCACCGGCCTGTCGTGATTTCATCAAATATCACATTGTTCACTCACATCATAGATAATATTAACTAGAATGTGAATGAAAGTAATTCGGGAGTGAAAAATGCACGACGGTAAAATTGATCTGACCGGCAAAGTCGCCATCGTCACCGGCGCAGGTGTGGGTCTCGGAAAAGCGCACGCGCTGGCGCTCGCGGCACGCGGTGCCACGCTCTGCGTGAACGATCTCGGTGAAGAAGCCGAGAACGTGGCGGAGGCGATTCGGGCCGCGGGTGGGCAGGCAATGTCCGCAATCGGTTCGGTGACCGACATCGGCTTTGTCGAGCAGATGGCTGATGATGTACGGCGGCACCATGGCGGCGTCGACATCCTGGTCAACAACGCGGGAATCCTTCGCGACAAGTCGTTCGCGAATATGAGCCTGGAAGATTTCCGCCTGGTAATGGAGGTGCACGTGATGGGTTCGGTGCATTGCACCAGGGCGGTGTGGAATTCGATGCGCGAGCGGGGTTACGGGCGTATCGTTCTGACAACGTCGTCCTCAGGGCTATGGGGAAATTTCGGTCAGTCCAACTACGGCGCCGCGAAAATGGCGCTGGTCGGATTCATGCAGTCGCTCGGCATCGAGGGTGCCAAGTACGACATCCGGGTCAATTGCCTGGCGCCAACGGCCGCCACGCGCATGATGGAAGATATCCTGCCGGAGGATCAATTGGCGGAGTTGCGGTGTGAACAGGTCAGCTCCGCCGTCCTCGCGCTGGTGGCCGAGAACGCCCCGAACCGAGCGATCCTCTGCGCCGGGGCCGGAAGTTTCGAACTGGCACTTATTGGGATGACCCAGGGAATACACATAGCCGACGTGAGCGACGCCGCCGAAGACATCCTGGAGCGTTGGCCGGAACTTGCCGACCAGGTGTCGGCGATATTGCCGTCACAGGGGTTTGAACAAAGCCGCCACGAATTGGCGAAGGGCGGCTTTGCGTTCGAACCGAGCACCTGAAGCCCAATCGCGGTACGACGTGCAAGCACTGTGATGTAAGACTGCCTTGGTCCCCTGAACAGGAGATTCGGAATGGTAAAATTCACGCTTCGAATGATCGGTGTTTTAACCGTAAGCGCGGTATTAATGGTCGCCTGTTCTTCCGGTGAGGAAGTAACCGTTGCGCAAACCGCCACCACGGCTGAAACGCCTGCCACACCGGCACCGGTGGATTCTGCACCCGCGCCGCCTGGCGGCGCTCAGTACCGCTGCGGCACCTGTTTCGAAGACCAGTCGATGTCGACGTAATCGTCGGCACCCTGCCGTTCAGGCAATTCCACCTCATCGTGCGGCAGCGCTTCGTATGGCACGCTGTCCAGCAGGTGGCTGATCAGGTTCAGGCGCGCCCGCCGCTTGTCATCGCTGGGCACCACGTGCCACGGCGCATACGGTGTATCGGTAAACCGGAGCATGTCGTCCCTGGCCCTGGAGTAGTCATACCAGCGGCTGTAGGACTTCAGGTCCATCGGTGAAAGCTTCCAGGTCTTGCGACCATCGTCGACCCGCGCCATCAGTCGCCGGGTCTGTTCTTCCTGGCTGACCTCCAGCCAGTACTTGAGCAGGATGATGCCGGAGTCGACCATCGCCTGCTCGACCTTGGGCGCCACGTTAAGGAAGTGACGGACCTCGTCCATATCGCAAAAGCCCATAACCCGCTCAACGCCCGCCCGGTTGTACCAACTGCGGTCGAAAATGGTGATTTCACCGGCCGCCGGCAGGTGATTGAAATAACGCTGCATGTACATCTGCGACTTTTCGCGCTCCGTGGGCGCGGGCAGGGCGTGGACGCGGAACACCCGGGGACTGACCCGCTGCATGATCGCCTTGATCGTGCCCCCCTTACCGGCCGTGTCCCGCCCCTCGAAAACGACGCATACTTTAAGACCGGCGTGGACAACCCACTCCTGCAGCCTGACAAGCTCGATATGCAGCTTGTGCAGGGCTTTTTCGTAATCCTTGCGGGAAAGTTTGTCGCCCTTATTTTTTACGTGCTTGCTCATTCTCCAGCGCCTTCTTCGTAATATCGCCATAAAGGCTGCTCAGCTTGTCGATCAACGGCTGCAGTTCCGTGTGCTTGGCGGCAATGGTCCGGGCATGGTTGGCATCTTCAAAGACCCGCTTCAGGAAGGCCACGTCCGCCTCGACCAGGGTTTCACCCCGGTCGACACGTTCCTTGAGTTCGAGCGCCCGCGGCAGGCGCCAGTTGTTCAGGCGGTCCAGGAGTACCTGTACGGTGCCGTCATCTTTTCCAGGGGTTTTCATTTCATACTCTCTCTACAGTGTCGCTCTTGACTGTAAACAATTTTCAATTGCCGGATAGCAGTCACAACCGTGTTTGACCATTGAACACTATCGCGACCGCCTGGTCATTAAAACTCACTAAAAGCAGAATCGATACACGCCGGCTCTCGTGTATCCTTTCCATTCCAATCTGGGTGTCCGGGAGAATGAAATGTATCTGCAAATTTTCGGGAGAACACTGGCCGTTTCAATGATGGCGCTGGCGTTGATGGCCTGCTCGGGCGACGAGAGCGAAAGCACAACCACCGCCGCGACACCTGACACTGCCCCCGACACATCGCAAGCGCCAGCGCCAGCGTCGCCACCCGGCGCACCGCCGGAAGCGGCGGGGGAGACGGACACTGAGACCGGAACGGGCTCTGAACTCGACGGGACGTCCTGGACGCTGGTGAAGATCCAGTCCATGGACGACAGCGTGGCCGAACCGGCAGCCGATACCGCCTATTCGATCACCTTCAATGCCGACGGCAGTGCCAACATGCAGGTGGACTGTAATCGCGGCGCCGGCAGCTGGGAATCACCTTCCGCCGGCCGGGTGACGTTCGGGCCGCTGGCGCTGACCCGCGCCATGTGCCCGCCGGGCTCCATCCACGACCAGTTCGTCCGCGAACTGGAGTATGTCCGGACCTACACGATGCGTGATGGCAACCTGTACCTGGCCACCATGGCCGACGGTTCGATACTCGAATTCGAGCCGCTTGCCGACTAGCCCGGGGGCGCACCGTGAGCCAGTCAGCCTGGTGGATCCTGCTGATCGCGGGATTATTCGAAATGGTCTGGGCCATCGGCCTGAAGTACACCGATGGATTCACGCGGCCGTTGCCGACCATCGGTACGCTGGCGGCCATGCTGGTCAGCGTCTGGCTATTGGCGGTGGCGATGAAATCGCTGCCGGTAGGCACCGCCTACGCCGTGTGGGTCGGCGTAGGCGCGGTGGGCACCGTGATCCTGGGCATCATCCTGTTCAATGACCCCGTCAACCTGGTGCGCATGGCCAGCATCGGCCTGATCCTTGCCGGTATTATCGGGTTGAAACTGGCCTGAGCCGCCGCGGCGATTACGGGGTCGCTTCGGCGGACTCGCGCGCCAGTCGCTCGTCCAGCGCGGCGGCGAAGCCGTCCGCGCGCGCCCGGCACGCGGCCGGGTCGATGAACGGGTTGTCTTCCGCCCCGGCTTCAATCGCCGCCAGCCTGGCGTCCATGTCGAAATAGAACGGGTGCGAGGCGATCAGGACGCCACAGTCGAATCCCGAGAGGAATTCAATGCTTTCGCGCAGCATGTCCGCCGTGCTGGCGCCATTGAACGCGTCGACCGGGTCGGAAAAGCGGAAACCTTCGGAAGACACCGGCCCCATGCTGTCAACGTAGATCACGTTTATGCACGCGCCGTCCTCGCAGGAGCGCCAGCTCCAGCTGGTACTGCCCGGCGCGTGTCCCGGCGTCCAGTTCAGGGTCAGGGCCAGGTCGCCGACGTCCAGTACACCCCCGTCCGCCAGGGTCTCAACGTTTTCAACGGGCGGGAAGCCGTTCGCCGGGGCGTAGCCCGCCTGCGGGTCATGCGCGTCAACCTGGCCCGTGCGCAGTGCCCCGGCCGCCTGGGCGCTGGCGACTACCCGCGCGCCGCTTGCACGCTGCAGGGCGGCGATACCGCCCGCGTGGTCGAAATGGGTGTGCGAATTCAGGATCACCTCGATATCGTCGAGGGAATGGCCCAGGGACTCGATGTTCCGGGCGATCAGCGGCGCCGACTGTGTCAGCGCGCCGTCCAGCAGCACCAGGGCGTCACGGCCGTCGCGGTGTTTGCCCACGACCAGCAGCGCGGACAGGCCGGCAGTGCCGACATACCAGGTATTGCCGTGAATCCTGAACGGCGCGACCGGCTCATTCCAGCCATCGCATGATGAACACTCATGCGGCGTGTCCATGACCAGCGTATCGGCGAGCGCGGCACCGCTGGTGAGCAGCGCGCACGCAAGCGCCAGGCGGGTGGAATGGTTCAGGATGATTCTCCCTCTCCGGGCGGCGGCGGGCGACGGGACGACACCAGCGGAATCTCCCACTGGTCTTTCGGCACCACCTTCGGTGTTTCCGGGTCGTGCTCGTAGGCCGGCGACATGATCTGGACGTCGTTCTCGTTGAACACGTCCTGGATATTGCGGAACAGGTTTGATGTCACCCTGGGCATGACGGCCGGGTCATCGACCAGGACATTCAGCTCGTAGGTGATGGCGAAATCGCCCAGGGCTTTCTGGTTGACGAATGGGGCCGGGTCCAGCCTGATGCCGTCGGTGCGGTGCGCGGCTTCCACCAGCATCGCTTCGACCAGCCGCCACGGTGTGTCGTAGCCGATGCCGACTTCCGGGTGCAGCAGGATGCCCTCGGAATCGCCGAAGTTGCTGTAGTTGGTGACATTGGCGTTGAGGATGACGGAGTTCGGAATGGTGACACACTCGTTCTTGCGGGTGCGCAGGCGCATCACCATCATGCGCATTTCCTCCACCTTGCCTTCCTGGTCGCCGATCTTCACCCACTCGCCCTCGCGGTAGGCGCCGCGATAGGTCATCGACAGGCCGGCGATCATGTTCGAGATGAAAGAGGTCGAACCCAGCGACACCACGACGCCCAGGAACAGCGACACGCCCTTGAAGGCGGCGGATTCGGAGCCCGGGATATAGGGGTAGGCGATCACCAGCGAGAAGGCGATGACCATGAGCCGGACCAGGCGGTACGTGGGCATGGCCCAGTCGTTGTCGAAATTCGGCAATACGATCTGCCGCCGCCCAACCGCCTGGAAGAACATCTTCAGGAAGCGCAGGATGGCCCGGACAACCAGGAACAGGATGGCCAGGAAAAACAGGTCCGGCAGCGACGCGACCAGGCTTCGACCCATGCTCAGCAGCGGGGTAGTCACCATGTCCAGGAGCCACTTCGCCGCTCCCCGGGTCCATGGGAAAACACCCAGGACCGAGTCGATGTAGGTGAAGATGATGATGGCGAGCAGCAGGACGTAGGAGCCTTTCAGCAGGCCGTCAAACAGGCCCCACAGGTGCTGGCGGCTCAGCAGGCGCCGCGATTTTCGCTCGATTTCCCGGATGCCCGCGGAAATACGCCGCTCCATCACCTTCGTGAGCCAGCGTTTCAGGTGCCCAAGCAGCCAGATCAGCGCGGCCAGGGCGATCGTCAGCAGCACCAGGTAAAGGGCGGATTTGCGCAACGCGCTGGGCGTACGGTCTTCCCGGTAGTGGGTGATCGCACTGGCGATGCGGTCGCGGGTCACCCTTGCCAGCACATCGAGCGGGGCCTGTTCGCTTTCGGCGTCCGCCTGTACCAGCGTCAGTATTTCCAGCTCACCGGCCCGCAGGATCAGGTGACCGTCGCGTTTGATCATCCCCAGGTCAGCGACGTCAAAACTGTCATCCCTGGCGATGCTTAGAATGTTGCGCCGGATTTTCGCCGCGCGCGTCTCGGCCGGGAATGCAGTCACCCCGCGGACGTGAAAAAGCACCTCACCGTCAACCCGGACCGGCGCCGTGTCGATTGCCGGGGAATCCGGGTCGGCCATGACGGACGAGTGATCGCTGTCCTGCGCAAGGGCGGTGACCGGCAGGCCCATGGCGCCGGACAGCAACACGAAGACCGTGATCAACAGCGCGGTGAAATATTTACGGTGTGTCATGCGGGCCAGGCTCCGGAATGTTCCATGAATCCTAATTTAAGCCAACCGCCGATGCCATATGCGTCTATCATTCGCCGATGGCTGAACCGGCAAGCAGGGGCTCGCGGCGACATGCCGGCACGTGGCCGCGATTCTTGATCGCTGGCTTGCTGGCCAGCTTGCTCGTCGCCTGCGATGACAGCGTTGAGAAGGAAGATTGCCCTGCCGAAGTTTCCGCGCAGCTGGCGGAGGCCATGCGGCATTCCCAGGCGATCATTTCGATCGTGCCCACCGAGGGCCGCAACCTGCGCGCCATCGGCGAATCGATGGGCGTGCCGGGGCCGGCGCCGTTTCGGGCACTTTCGGCATCGCTTGGCGAGATTGGCGCTGCTTCGCCGACCGGAACAGGGCCTGATACGGTAGCGAGCACACGAACCGGGCTGGACCGTCTTGCGGACTACCTGGAGGCGGCGTTGGACTCACCGGCGCCGAACACCGAGGCCTGGCAATCCCTTGAAGCGTACGCGAATGCCAACCTGCTGCGACTGCTGACGCACGCGAACTCGATTGTCGATCGTGCAGGGTGCCTTTAGTCGGCACGCCACTCGCGCGGGTCCACGCGGTAGTAGCGGGCCATGACCTCGAATAGCTCGGCATGGTGTTTGGCCATCTGCCGCGGTTTCTCAAAAAACGTCTCGGTGGCCACGGCGAAGAACTCGGCCGGGTTGGTGGCGCCGTACTCGTCGATCAGCGAGCGCTTGCCGTGCCGGATGCGGTCGTGGAGGGCCTCGAACTCGCGGCTGAACACCTGCGCCCAGCTGCGGTAACTGGAGGCGCCGGCGAGCAATGGTGCGCCGTCAGTGGCGCCGGTCTCATCGTCCAGCTGGTGCGCGAACTCGTGTAAAACCACGTTCTGTCCGTCGACGAAGTTCTGCGCGCCGCGCAGCACCGAGTCCCAGGCCAGGATGACCTTGCCGTTGCCCCATGATTCGCCCAGCAGGTCGCGCGGCTCCGGGTCGATCACGCCGGCGTCATCCATCTGGTCATGCTGGACGATAAACGCGCTGGGGTAGACGATGATCCACTTCAGCTCCGGGTAGACCCCGGAATCGCGGTTCAGGATCAGCATGCATGCCTCGGCCGCGATGGTCAGCCGAATCTCGTCGGTGATCTCCAGCCCACCCGCGCCTTCGAAATGTTTCTCGTGCAGGAACTGCTTGATCAGCTTGCGCAGTTGCAGGCGCAGTGGCATGGGCAGGTTGCGGTAGACCTGGATGTTGCGCTCCAGCGTGTCGATCCACGCCTGCGGGAACGGCGCGGCGAGCGCGCGCTTCAGGCGCCAGTTCGGGATCCACAGCGCCAGCACGATGGCGGCGAGGCCAAGGAAAAGCAGTAACCACGGGTTCATCGGCGAAGTATGCCGGTGCCGTGAATCGAATGCAGCCCAAACTTGGCATCCCGGGTATATTGAGGGCCTCCGGGTTTGATGAATGGACGGGAACCCATGACGGTAGGCAACCAGGACGATATTGACGGCATTCTCAACGCCGGACGGGTGGTCGCGCGGGTGCGCGACGCGATGCTGGCCGCGATTGAGCCCGGGATGACGACGCTGGAACTGGACCAGCTTGGCGCCGACATGCTCGAAGACCTGGGCGCCCGTTCAGCGCCCCGGGTGATGTACAACTTTCCAGGCGCGACCTGCATCAGCGTCAACGAGGAAGCCGCGCACGGCATACCCGGCCAGCGCGTGATCCGGGCGGGCGACATCGTGAACGTGGATGTGTCCGCGGCGCTGGACGGCTATTTTGCAGACACCGGCGGCACCATGGTGGTGCCACCCATCACGGACCTGAAATCGCGGTTGTGCGCCGCGACCCGGCAGGCGCTGGAGAACGCCATGCAGCAGGTTCGCGCCGGGGCGCCGATCAACGGCATCGGCAATGCCATTGCGAAGACTGCGAAATCAAACGGTTTCCGGACCATCCGCAACCTGGCCGGTCATGGCATCGGCCGCAGCCTGCATGAAGAGCCGGATGGCATTGTCAGCTACTACGAGCGCCGCGATACGCGACGATTGCAGTACGGCCAGGTCATCGCGGTCGAGCCGTTCCTGTCGACCCGCAGCACGCACGTCACCGAGGCCGAAGACGGCTGGACGCTGGTCGGGCACCCGGGCAACCTGTCGGCGCAGTTCGAGCACACGATGATCGTGACCCACGGCGCGCCCATCATCGCGACGCTGTCCGAAGCCGGCTGAGACGTGTCGAACGCCCGGCTTGCCCTGGTCACCCTCGCGGCGATGGTGGCGTTTGCCGGCAACTCGCTGCTGTGCCGGATGGCGTTGGCGGACACGGACATCGACGCTGCCAGTTTCACGCTTGTTCGACTGGTCTCGGGGGCCGTGGTTTTGGTGGTACTGGTCAGCGCCAGACAGGGCGCCGCGAAATTGGGTGGCAACTGGTGGTCGGCGCTGGCGCTGTTCGTCTACGCGGCCGGCTTCTCGTTCGCCTATCTCGACCTGGCGGCCGCAACCGGCGCCTTGCTGCTGTTCGGGGCGGTGCAGGTGACAATGATCGGCCATGGCCTCTGGACCGGCGAGCGGCTTAGCGGCAAACAGGTCATCGGGGTTGTCGCTGCCATCGCCGGCTTGCTGGGCCTGCTGCTGCCGGGACTGGAAGCCCCACCACTACAGGGTGCGGCCCTGATGCTGGCAGCGGGCGTGGCCTGGGGCGTTTATTCCCTGCGCGGACGCGGTGCCGGCGACCCGACCCGCGATACGGCCGGCAATTTCTTACGCGCTGCGCCGATGGCGATACTGCTGGGGGTGTTCTTCATCGGGCAGCTTGAACTCGATGCTGCCGGGGTCGGCCTGGCGGTGGCGTCAGGCGCGCTGGCGTCCGGGCTGGGCTACGCGGCCTGGTACCGGGCCCTGCCGCAGCTGCGCGCCGCGACGGCGGCGACGGTGCAGTTATCAGTGCCCGTGCTGACGGCTGTCGGTGGTGTGGTGTTCCTGGCCGAGCCGGTCACGTTGCGACTGGTCGTGGCATCGGCCGCCATTCTTGGCGGCGTCGCGCTGGTCGTCAGTGTTTCCACTCGTCCTCGAGCCAGGTCGCGGTCTCGCCGTCCCAGCTGACTTCGTGCTTCACTGTCGCATCGTCGGCGCCGAAGAACTCGTAAATCACCAGGCCGTCGGCCTGGATGCTCTCGATAATCCTTCCGGGTGTGAAGGCGCCGGCTGACTCCGCAAGGGCGGCGGCGACGTCTGCCGGAACCAGCGCGGAATCGATATCACGCTGGGTTTCGACCACGGCCCACCGGCCGTCGACCTGGGTGATGTCGAATTCGATTTCACCGTTGGGCCCTTCGCCCTCGATGTCCCAGTAGCCTTTGCCATTCCGGGTTTCGTATTCCGCTTCCCTGAACTCGACGCCCGGGCCGGCCGCACTGGCCACCGCCATGACGTCCGCGGGGACATCGGCAAGGTCGACGCCCTCTTTGCCCGACGCGTCGACATCGGCGACCACGTTCAGGGTGAAAGCCAGGCCGGCAATGATGCCGGCGGTCAGCAGGTGCTTGTTCATGACAGCAACTCCGGTATCCACAGGGTGAAGCCGGGCACGAAGGTGACCAGCAAAATGGCGCCCAGATGCGCCAGGTAGAACGGCCAGATGGTGCGCATGATGGCTTCCATCTTCGTTTCGCCGACGGCGCAACCGACGAACAGCGCGGTGCCCACGGGCGGCGTGATCAGGCCCACGCCCAGGTTCATGATCAGCATGACGCCGAACTGGTGCGGGTCCATGCCGAAGTGCTGGGCAATCGGCAGGAAGATCGGCGTGGCGATAATGATCAGCGGCGCCATGTCCATCACCGCGCCCAGGATCAGCAGCGCAGCATTGATCATCAGCAGGGCCACGATCTTGTTGTCGGTGACGCTGGACATGAACTCGGCCACGGCCGCGGGTGCGTCGCTGACAGCCAGCACCCAGCCGAACGCGCTGGCGGCGGCGATCAGGAACAGCACCGAGGCCACCGTGCGGGTGGCGTTCGAGGTGATCTTCCAGAAGCTCCTGATGCCCAGTTCCCGGTACACCCAGAAACCGATGGCCAGGCCGTAGACCACCGCGATGGCGGAGGCTTCCGTGGGCGTGAAGATGCCCAGGCGGATACCGCCGACGATGATCAGGATCATCAGCAGGCCCGGGGTCGCGGCCAGGAAGCTGTGGCCGATCATGGCCCAGCCTTCAAAGGCCGTGGTCGCGTAGCCGCGTTTACGGGCCACCGCGTAGGCGGCCACCATCAGCAGCGCAGCGGTGACAAACCCGGGCAGGATGCCGCCGAGGAACAGGGTGCCGACGGACACGCCGCCACCCGCCGCGATGGCGTAGATGATCATGTTGTGGCTGGGCGGAATCATCAGGCCCAGCGTCGAGGCCGAGACTGTGACGTTCACCGCGTAGTCGGCGTCGTAGCCCTGTTCCTTCATTTTCGGGATCAGCACGCCGCCTACTGCGGAAACACCGGCGATGGCGGATCCGGAGATGCCGCCAAACAGCAGGCTGGTCAGCACGTTCACCTGGCCCAGGCCGCCGCGCCAATGTCCTACAAGTGCGCGGGCAAATCGCACCATGCGTTCCGACGCGCCGCCATGCAGCATGATTTCGCCGGAATAGATGAAGAACGGGATGGCGATCAGTGCGAACACATTCACACCGGCGAAGATGCGTTGCAGCACCACCAGCGGCGACAGGTCGAGAAAGAAAATGGCGGCCAGTGACGACAGCGCCAGGCAGAACGAGATCGGCATGCCGATCAGCAGCAGCACGGCGAAAGTGACGAGAAGAACCGTGAGGGTCATGGGGTGTTACTCCAGGCCCGCACCAGCGCCTGGGCGCTGAAGGCGGCAATCAGGGCGCCGGACACGGGGAACGGCCAGTAATTCACGCTGGTGGAAACCCCCAGCGTCGGGATGGTCCAGGCCTGCACCAGCTGGGCCATTTTCACGCCGTAGACCAGCATGACCAGGCCGAAACCGAGCACCAGCAGGTGACAGATCACCCAGGTGGCTTCGCGCACCTTCACGGGGAAGCGGTCGCGGAAGTAGGTCAGCGCGATATGGCGCCCCTCTTTCACGGCGATGGCGCCGCCCAGCAGCGTCAGGTAGACCATCAGCACGCCTGCCAGCTGTTCGGACCATTTCGGCGTGTCATTGAGGATGAAGCGGCCGAAAATCTGCCAGCTGATGATGACGGTCATGACCACCATCAGCGCGGTGCAGAAAAACTGGGTGACCGCGGCGGCGCCGTTCAGCAGCCGGCCCACGGGCCCCGGCGCGCGCGCCGGGGGTTTGGGTTCGGTCGGGTCGTTCGGAACGTCAGTCATCCGGGGTCTCCTGGATGCGGCGCACCAGGTCGGCCAGCACCGGGTCAGAGGCGTGGCGTTCGTAAACCGGTTGCACCGCTTCGATGAACGGGGTCTTGTCGATGTCGTCGACGATGGTGTTGCCGGCGGCGATGATGCGCTCGCGCGCGTCCGCCACGCGCAGGTCCCACAGCCGTCGCATTTCGTCGACGGATTCCTCGGCGGCCTGGCGTACCCAGCCCTGCTCTTCCGGCGTGAGCTTGTCCCAGGTGAGCTTCGACATCACCAGCGCTTCCGGCACCATCGAGTGCTGGGTCAGGCTGTAGACGCGGGCCACTTCGAAATGGCGCGTGCTGGAGTACGACGGCCAGTTGTTCTCGGCGCCGTCGATGGTGCCGTTACGCAGGGCCTCGTAGACCTGGCCGAACTCCATCGGCGTGGCGTTGCCGCCCAGCGATTCGACCATGGCCACGGCCACGTCCGAGTTCTGCACGCGGATGCGCAGGCCGGTCATGTCTTCGGGTGTGCGAATGGCCGTGTCGGGCGTATAGAACGAGCGGACGCCGGAATCGTAGAACGCCAGGCCGACCAGGCCGTACGGCTCCATCGCGTCGAGGATTTCACGGCCGATGGGCCCGCGCAGCACCTTGTCGCGATGGGGTACCGAGCGGAAGATGAACGGCAGTGTCAGCACATTGGTCTCGGCCACCACGTTGTTCAGCACCGGGATATTGATGCGGTTGATGTCGACGGCGCCGAAGACGGTCTGTTCCAGCGTGTCGCGCTCCTCGCCCAGCTGGCGACCGTAGTACACGCGAATGTCGAACTCGCCGCCGGACAGTGCTTCCAGCCGTTCGCTCATGAAGCGGACGGCTTCCACGGTGGGGTAGTCGGTCGGGTGAATATCCGCCGAACGGAACGTACGCGCTTCGGCCGCGGGAGCGGTGAGCGCCAGTGCCGACGCCGCGAGGGCGCCGTGAGCCAGTTGTCGCAGGTTCATCGTGGTGGTCTAGCGCGCCAGCCAGCCGCCGTCGACGGCAATCACGGTGCCGTTGACGTAGTCGGATGCGCTGGACGCCAGGTAGACGGCTGCGCCGCCCAGGTCTTCCGGCTTGCCCCAGCGGCCCGTCGGGATGCGCGCCAGGATGTCACGGTTGCGGTCCGGGTCGTCCTGCAGGGCCTGGGTGTTATCCGTGGCCATGTAGCCCGGCGCAATACCGTTGACGTTGATGCCCTTCGCCGCCCACTCGTTGCAGAGCGCGCGGATCAGGCCCAGCAGGCCGCTCTTGCTGGCGGTATACGACGGCACCGTGATGCCGCCCTGGTAGGACAGCATCGACACCGTGTTGATGATCTTGCCGCCACCGTTGTCGACCATGAACCGCGCCGCGGCCTGCGAGAGCAGGAACGGCGTGCGCAGGTTCAGGTTCATGACATCGTCCCAGTCGGTCTCACTGAAATCGATGGCCGGGGTGCGGCGGATGGTGCCGGCGTTGTTGACGAGGATGTTCACGGCGCCGAGGGCGTCGATGGCCTCGGCAATGACGTCACTGGCACAGCTGCCGTCGGTCAGGTCGGCGGACACGGCGTGGAACCGGCGGCCGGTGGCCTTGACCTTTTCACCGGTCTCTTCGGCGGCGCCGCGGGACACGGCGACAATGTCGGCGCCGGCTTCGGCCAGCGCCAGGGCCATACCCTGGCCCAGTCCCTTGTTGGCGCCGGTGACCACGGCCACCTTGCCATCGAGGTTAAACATGGAAAGCATTATTTTCTCCTTGCCGGGTGGTCGCGCACCGGGGAGCCGGCGCGACCAGAAGTGCGCTTCGGGGTGTCCGGATTGCCCGGAGGCCCAAAGGGGAAACCGGTGTCATTCTAAACACGCTCGAAGCGAGTCGCAAATGGTCAATTGGCCGGGCTCCAGGTTACGAATCCTGGGGCGGTGGCGCGGTGGATTCCCGGACCACCAGCTCCGGCGTGAAGCTCACGTACCGGCGCAGGTTGCCGTTGGGGTCACCGAGCAGGAGCTGCCCGGCCGCCTTGCCCATTTCACGGATCGGCATGCGCACCGTGGTCAGGCGCGGCCAGACCCGCGAGGCGATCGGGGTGTCGTCGTATCCGACAATCGAGATGTCTTCCGGCACGCGGATGCCGGCCTGGCGGGCGGCCTGGTAGGCGCCCACGGCCATTTCGTCGTTACCGCAGAACACGGCGGTGGGCCGGTTCTCCATGGCCAGTAGCTGCGTGGCGCAGTCGAAACCGGTCTCGTAGGTGTAACCGCCCTCGAGCACCAGCCCGGAATCCAGGCGGATGCCGTATTCATTCAGGCCCAGTTCGAAACCCCGGAATCGTTCATGGGACGAGCGGAACGCCAGTGGGCCACGAATGTGCGCGATGCGCGTATGGCCCAGGTCGGCGATATGGTGCGCGGCTTTCTCGGCGCCCTCGCTGTCGTGGGTTTTCACCGTGTTGAGCGGGGAGTCCATGATGACCGAGGCGATGCGCACGTATCGACAGTTGTTCTCTTCCAGCATGTCGACCAGTTCCTGGTCCTCCGACACGGAGGGCGGCAGGATGGCGCCGTAGAAGCGCTGTTGCTTGATGAAGCGCCGGATCGACTCGAAATAATCGTCCTCGTTGCGGTCACAGGGGCGGATGACGAGCTGCAGGTCGCTGGCCTCGAGCGCGTCGAGAATGCCGCGCTGCATGCTGACGATGTACTGGGGGCTGGGGTTGTCGTAGATCATCGCCACCAGGTACGACTTGCGCAGCGCCAGCGCGCGGGCCTCGGGATGCGGCGTATAGCCGTGCGCCTCGATAACGGCCTGGACCTTCTCACGTGTCGCCGGCCTGACCTTGGGTGAGTCGTTGATGACCCTCGAGACGGTCTTCTTGGACACGCCCGCCAGCCGGGCGATGTCATTGATGGTGACCTTACCGCCGGGCTTGATCATTTGGCCGGTGTATTGACGGTCGCCGACAGGGTAAATGCTACGAATTCAGGTTTCGTCATGGGTTCGGAGCCTTGGTTTTTATAATCTTTAATCGTTTGTGCCGCCAGAATAGCTGGAAACAATGGCTTGGGGCCATCATAGATGACAATCGCCGGTTCGCCCAGCACTGGTGGCTTCTGGCCTTTCCGGGGGGTGTTCTTTGCGGTGGCACCGTCGTCAGGGCCGTTCTCGACCGCCGAAATGCTGGATTTTCCGGTATTCCGGGCGTTCCCTGCAGCATAAAATATTGTTTTTACAGCATATATATGTCTGCGGCCCTAAAAACCGACATTTGCCGTGAACATGGGGCTTGCAAATGACACCGGTTTCCCATAGCCTGAAAAACATACGGGCGCCGGAGAGCGCGCGAGACAACAACCACGACATCAGTGGAAATGGAATTTTACGGCTCATGACTATCGCTTCAGACACCGGCGGAATCGCCTCTGCATTCGTCAATGCCCGGCAGCGCGCGCGGGCACTGGAAGACTACCCGGGCGATATTCCGGGTGACCTCGACACCAGCTACCGGATCCAGGACCAGGCCATTGAGCTCTGGCCCGATCGCGTCGTTGGTTGGAAAGTGGGCGGATTGACCCCTGAAAACACGGCGCGTTACGGCGTATCCCGGCTCGTCGGCCCGATCTTCGCCGGCGATGTCTGGATGGCCGGTGACGAACCGGTGCCGTTCCCGGTTTTCGATGGCGGCTTCGCCGCGGTCGAAGCGGAACTGGTGCTGGTGCTGGGCGAAGACGCCCCTGAAGGCAAGGTTTCGTGGACTTCCGAAGAGGCCGCCGCGCTGGTCGAGCGCGTGCACATGGGCATCGAGACCGCCGGCAGCCCGCTGCCGACCATCAATGATCTCGGCCCGGCCGTGACCGCTTCCGATTTCGGCAACAACCACGGCCTGATCCTGGGCGCAGAGATTCCGGGTGGGGTCGCGGTGTTGGACGAGGGCATGACCTGCTCCACCGAGGTTGACGGCGAAGTCGTCGGCACCAACTCGATCGTCAAGCGCCCTGAGGGGCCGCTTGAATCCCTGCGCGTTCTGCTGGAAGTGAACGCTCGCCGGGGCCGTCCGCTGAAAGCGGGCGACCTGGTGTCGAGTGGCGCCCAGACGGGCATCCACGAAGTCCAGGCCGGGCAGGCCGCGGTGTCCCGCTTCGGTGACCACGGCGAACTCCGTTGCGTGGCGCAGCCCGCGAAGCCGAACGGCGGCTGAAAAAGCACTGGAGCGGCGGCAGTTCGTCGCGCTCCGAAGGTTTACAAGGAACGGCCCGGGGCAATGTTCGCCCGGGATGGGAGGCTTGGCATGTGGTCTCCGCTCCAACGCATCCAGGCGAAGATCCTGGGCCGTTTTTTTTACACCCTGGCGCGCAGCGTCAATTGCCTGGCCCATGGCGCGCCACTCCTGAATGAATATGGTTGCAAACAGGCACAAACGTATGCATTCGGTACGCGGCTGATTCTGCAGCCGGTAGAATGTCCGTTTTGACCCGAGGAATGCCGCTTTGAGCATCGAAGACAGACTCCAGAATACGCCCGTCATCCCCCTGGTGCAGGCCAGTGACCCGGAGGTGGCGGTCAAGACATCGAAGGCCCTTCTGGACGGCGGCCTGGATGTGATCGAGGTGGTCATGCGCACGCCCGAGGCGCTCGAATGCCTGGCCGCGATTGCTTCAGAACTGCCCGAGGCCGTGGTCGGCGCGGGCACGGTGCTGAGTGCCGGCCAGGCCGGCAGTGCGCTGGAAGCCGGGGCCAAGTTCATCGTTTCGCCCGGCCTGAACGAAGGCGTGGTCGAAGCGTCCCGCACCGGCGGCGTGCCCGTCTACCCGGGTGTCAACACGCCCACTGAAGTGCAGACGGCCTGGAACCTGGGCCTGCGCACGCTGAAATTCTTCCCGGCCGGACTGGCCGGTGGCACCCCCATGCTGAAGGCACTGGGTTCCGTGTTCCGTGACGTGAAATTCATTCCCACCGGGGGCGTTTCGGCGTCCAACCTGGGCGAGTACCTGGCCGTCGATGCCGTGCTTGCCTGTGGTGGCAGCTGGCTGACGCCGGCCGCCGACATCGCCGCCGGCAACTACGACGCCGTGACGGCCCTGGCCAGGGAAGCCGCCGGCATCGCCCAATCTGCTCGAGGTTAATCCAACATGGCGAAGTACCTGACATTCGGCGAGATCATGCTGCGGCTGAAGACGCCGGGGCATGAACGTTTCTTCCAGTCCCCCGCGTTCGAAGCCACATTCGGTGGTGGCGAGGCCAACGTGGCGGTCGCGCTGTCCAACTACGGCCTGGACGCCGGCTTTGTTTCCGCGCTGCCGGACAACGACATCGGCGAGGCGGCCATCCGCGAGCTGCGCTACTTCGGCGTGGATACGTCCAACGTTATCCGCCAGGGCGACCGCGTCGGCATCTACTACCTGGAAACCGGCGCCAACCAGCGTGCTTCCAAGGTGGTTTACGACCGCGCGCGCTCTTCCATTTGCGACGCCCAGCCGGGCGATTTTGACTTCGCGAAAATCTTCGACGGCGTGCGCTGGCTGCACATCACCGGCATCACGCCGGCGCTGAGCCAGTCGGCGGCGGACCTGTCATTGGAATGCGTCAAGGCCGCCAAGGCGGCGGGCGTAATCGTCTCCTGCGACTTCAACTTCCGCGGCAAGCTGTGGAAGTACGGCAAGACCGCGCCGGAAGTGATGCGCGAGCTGGTGAAGTACGTGGATGTCGGCATCGCCAACGAAGAGGACTGCCAGAAGTCGCTGGGCATCGAGGTGGACGTGGATGTGAGCACCGGCGAACTGGATACCGCCAAGTACGAAGCCCTTTCCGCGAAAGTGCTCGAAGAGTACCCCGACATGTCGACCATCGCGATCACGCTGCGTGAATCGAAGAGTGCCGACCGCAACGGCTGGTCCGCGTGCATCCGTGACAAGGACGGTTTCAAGCTGTCGCGCCGTTACGAGATCACCGACATCATCGACCGCGTCGGCGGCGGCGACAGCTTCGCCAGCGCGCTGATCTACGGCCTGGAAGCCTACGAGGACCGCCAGCAGTCGCTGGAATACGCCGTGGCAGCAAGCTGCCTGAAGCATTCCATCAACGGCGATTTCAACCGCGTCAGCGTGGCCGAGGTCGAGGGCCTGATGAAGGGCTCGGGCTCAGGGCGCGTGCAGCGCTGATCCAGGTCACAACTTGAGGCCCGCCAGTATTGGGGTCAGAGTAGGGGGTCAGAGTAACAACTCTGACCCCCTACTCTGACCCCTTTACTATGGGCCCATGACAAAAGTGCAGACAAAAACCTGGCTCGCCTTCGGCGCAGTGTTCCTGGTGGGTGGCTTAGTGACCCTGCTGGTGGTAGAGGTCGCCGGGCTCAGCCGGGTCGAGTTATCGCCCTGGCACACCATGCGGCTCGGCAAACTTCAGAGGGCCTGCGTGGGTGAACGGGTGGACTCATTCAGGGCATGGCAGGACTGTGAGTCCGCGCTGATCGATAAGTCCGATGCCCTGCTGGCGGAGCAGGTCGACGGTTGGCCTGCATTGTCGCGCTTCAGCCCGGAAAGCCCCACCTGGGCTCGCCAGTTCAATCCCGACTGGAACCGGGCCGTCGTCCTGGCGCCCCAGCAACCCGTGGGCGGTGCGGTGTTACTGCACGGTCTTTCTGATTCCCCCTACAGCCTGCACACCGTGGCCAGGCGGCTCCACGACATGGGCTTCCTGGTCGTGGCGCCGCGCCTGCCCGGTCATGGCCTGTACCCCGGCGCCCTGAACGATGCCCGCTGGCAGCACTGGCGAAAGGTGACGCGGCTGGCGATGCAGCATGTGCAGGCGGAACTCGGTGATGGCGCGCCCATCATCATGGTCGGTTATTCAAACGGTGCCGCGCTGGCGATGGACCATGCGCTTTCGGCGATTGAAGACGATGGCGCAAGATTCATCCTGCCCGAGCGAATGGTGTTCCTGTCGCCCGCACTGGCGGTCACCCGGATTGCGCGGCTTGGCGCGGCCATGGAAACACTGGCCCGTGTGCCGGGGCTGGCGGGCCTTGCCTGGAACGGCGTGATTCCCGAATTCGACCCGGTGAAGTACAACTCGTTTCCCGTGCGTGCCGGCTACGAGATCGAATCGCTGCTGGAACAGCTTGAACAGCGGCTGGCGCGGCTGCACGAAGACGGCCGCCTGGAGGCCCTGCCCCCGGTGCTGACCATCCAGTCGGTGATCGACGATACCGTGCCGCCGGGGCCGTCACTGCACCGGCTCTACGATCGCGTGCATGATGAGCGGAGCCAGCTGGTGTTGTTTGATACCAATCGCGAGGCCAGGGTGGAAGACCTCCTCGCGGCGCCGGAAGATCATTTGCTTGGCCTCGTCGCTCCCGATCTTGTCATCGATTTCGATGTGACCCTGGTGACCAACCGACAAGGGCCCGAGGGCGCAGTCAGCGAGGTCGAGGCCGTCACCCGGCGGGCGGGACAAAGCGGCGTTGAACGGGTTCCCCTGGGAATGGCCTGGCCGGACAATGTCTACTCGCTCTCGCACGTGGCAATCCCTTTCCCACCCGACGACCCCGTTTATGGCGACGACGAGTCGCCGGGTCTTCGCATCGGCGGCCTGGCGGTGAAAGGGGAACGCGGCGCCCTGCGCATTCCGCCGGACCTGCTGGCGCGGCTGCGCTACAACCCGTTCCATGCTTACGTGGAAGCACGCCTGGTGGCGTTTGTCGAGCCGGTGGTCCAGCGCTGATCGGGTTTCTGCAGGCCCATCAGTGAAGCGACCGGCCCCGTGGTTTGACGTTGTCCACGAAACTGCCGCGCGCCCGCCAGCCGTTCAGTTGCATCGCGCACTGGCGGTGCAGTTCCGGAAACAGGGCAATCAGCGGGTGGTTGAGCAGTTTCTGTAACTGGCCCGCCACCGCCAGCGCCAGTCCGCAGCAGGGCGCCTGGGCGTAGCGGTACATCATCGCGAACAGTTCGGCCTGCATCCGGTCCAGCGGTTCGGGTTCATCGCCCTGCCGTACTTCGGAATACGCGCTCATCCAGAAACCCATTCTGAACCGCCCTGGCGGTGGTAACGCTGCAACAGCGAACGTGCCAGGCGGCCGACGCTGTCGCGGTCCCGGCTTTCCAGGCTTTCCTGCGCCGAGAGCACAAACAGGTCCCGCAGCAGCCGCCGCGTTTCCAGCCGTTCGAGTTCGAAGTCGCTGGCACGCAGCGGATGCTGGTCGATGACGGCCTGCAGCGCGGCGAGGTTCCAGGGCAGGAACAGGTGGCCCTTGCGGGTTCGCAGGCAGCGCAGCGGCCAGGGTGGGGTGATCGGGTCGCGAGCGGTGATCATCGCGGTGTCGTTCGTCCTGTGTCGTCCGGTTATTAGAAATGATAATCATTATTATTAAGAACCCGGATCGCGTCAAGGGTGGTCACCCGGTGGCGTTCGGATGCCCCCGGATGGTGCACGGGGACGCTCGCGGACGGGGCATGGGCCAGTGCTGGTGCGGTTCCAGGCTTGGCCCGCATTTTGCTTTAACTACCCAGGCACAACGACATCAGTCCGGCCCGGGCCGGCGCGAAAAGAACAGGACAATGCTGCGGGTCATACTCGTCGATCACATGGATTTGCGCGCGGAATTGCTGAAACGCGCGCTGAGCGAACAGGGCCACGAGGTGATCGCGGTGCTGACGTCGTCACGCGACATCCTGGAGCGACTCGACCTGCTGGCCCCCGACGTGGTGCTGGCGGACATGCAGTCACCCGACCGGGACACCATCGAAGACGTCCGTTTCCTGATGCACAAGCGGCCCTGCCCGGTGGTGATGTATGCCGGCGCCAGCGACCGCGATTCAATTGCCCGCGCCATCGACGCGGGCGTCAGCGCCTATGTCACCGATGATATCGATCCCGGCGACCTGCAGCGGGTGCTCGACGAGGCTTCGCTCCGGTTTGAGCAGTTCCGTCACATGCGCGACGAATTGCAGGAAGCCCGAACGGCGCTGAAGAATCGCAAACTGGTGGACAAGGCGAAGTCGCTGCTGGTGTCGCGCCAGGGCCTGAGCGAACAGGATGCGCATCGTGCGTTGCAACAGCTGGCCATGAACCAGCGAATTTCCATCAGCCAGGCGGCGGGCAATGTCATCGCCATGCTCAATGCCCTGCCGGAACCGGCGCGCCAGCACCAGAACGGATGACCGCGACCATGAAACTGCGACTTGCCTTCCTGCCCCTGACCGACGCCGCGCCGCTGGTCGTCGCCCGTGAACTCGGCTTCTTCGAGCGACACGGGCTGGACGTGACATTGTCGCGGGAGAGCTCCTGGGCCAGCGTTCGGGACAAGGTGCAGACCGAGCGCATCGACGGCGCCCAGATGCTGGCGACGATGCCGCTGTCACTGTCGCTGGGGGCGACCCATGCGCCAATGCCGTTGTCAACGGCACTGGTGATGAGCCTGAATGGCAATGCCATCACCCTGTCCGAAAGCCTGGTCCACGACCTGCGCCAGTCGACGGGGCTGGAGCCGAATGCCGCGCCGATGGACATCGGCCGGGCGCTGGCGAAACTGGTCGCGCGCCGCCGGTCTCTGGGTAAACGCCGGCTCTGTTTCGCCAGCGTGTACCTGACCGCGACGCACGCCTATGCCCTGCGCTACTGGCTCGCGGCCTGTGGAATTCACCCTGACCACGATGTGCGCATGGTCATCATTCCGCCGCCCCGCATGGTGGAAGCGCTCTCGAGCGGTCTCGTGGACGGTTGTTGCGTCGGCGAGCCCTGGAACCACCGCGCGCAGCAGGAAGGCGCCGGCCGGATCATGCTGACCAGCTTCGATGTTCATCACAACATGCCGGAAAAAGTCCTGGCCGTTCGCCGTGACTGGCTGGCCGGGAACGAGGCCGCGCACCACCACCTGCTGATGGCCATGATCGAGGCCGGGCGCTGGGTCGAAAACCCCGACAACCTGGACGACCTGGCGTCGTTGCTGGCGCGCCCTGAGTATGTTGATGTCCCGTCCGAGGTGTTGCGGCACTCACTGGCGGGTGAAATCGCCCCGACGCTCGACGCGCCGCGCCGCGCGGTGCCGGATTTTCACGTTTTCAGTCGTTACGCCGCGAACTACCCATGGCGGTCACACGCCCAGTGGTTCCTGTCGCAGATGGTTCGCTGGGGTCATATTCCCGCCGATACCGATATTCGCGCCACGGCCAACGAGGTCTATCGCCCGGATGCGTACCGGCGCGCGGCCGAGGACCTCGGGGTGGGCTGCCCCCGGCTCGACTGCAAGGACGAGGGCGGACACGGGACGCCTTATGACTCCGGTGGACTGACACTGGGCCCGGACCGGTTTATCGACGGCGAGACCTTCGAGCCCCGGCGACTGGAAGCCACGATTGAGCGTGAACGGCGCTCCGACCAGGCGCTCCTGGAAGCGGCTGACACGCCGCCCGGCCCCCGCCTGGCTGCACGATCGTGGTGACCCGGGTGCACCAGCGTGCATCTTCATGGTGCCGATTTCGGGTTGAAGGGCGACTGCCTGGCGCGAGCCAAATTCGAGAAACGTATTAAATACAGTTATTTAAGGAAGTATCCCTGTTTTTGGCACGAATTATGCATCACTCATTACGGGTATTCTGCCTGGTCGCGTGACCTGCGCACACCAGCCGAATGACCCATGGAGTCAATGGGGACTCCACCCGCAAAGACGCTTCTTCCGGCCCGCCCCAGGCAGGGCAAGGCCGGTCAATCTCGTTTGACCACCGCCGGTCGGATCGAATCCGCGGCGTGAATGGAGAGAATGATGGAAGCAATTCGCAATGGTTTCATGGCTGTCGTGCTGGCAATCACCACCACGATGACAGTCGGTTCCGGTTCCGCGCGCGCGGAGTCGCTCGGCTGGCCGGAAAAAGAAGAACTGACCTTCGGTTTCATCAAGCTGACCGACATGGCGCCCATCGCCATCGCCTACGAAAAAGGTTATTTCGAGGACGAGGGGCTGTACGTCACCATCGAGGCACAGGCCAACTGGAAGGTGCTGCTGGACGGCGTCATCGACGGCCGCCTGGACGGGGCCCACATGCTGGCCGGCCAGCCGCTGGCTGCGACCATCGGCTTCGGCACCGAGGCGCACATCATCACGCCGTTCTCGATGGACCTGAACGGCAACGGCATTACCGTATCCAATGCCGTCTGGGACGCCATGAAGCCGCACGTGCCAAAACGTGCCGACGGCAAGCCCGAACACCCCATCAGCGCCGCCGCGCTGAAACCGGTGGTGGAGCAGTACCGCGCCGAGGGCAAGCCCTTCAACATGGGCATGGTCTTCCCGGTATCCACGCATAACTACGAGCTGCGCTACTGGCTGGCCGCCGGGGGCATTCACCCGGGCTATTACGCGCCGCACAAGGGCGATATCTCCGGGCAACTGCAGGCCGAGGCCCTGCTTTCCGTGACGCCGCCGCCGCAGATGCCCGCCACGCTGGAAGCCGGCACCATCTACGGCTACTGCGTGGGCGAGCCCTGGAACCAGCAGGCCGTGTTCAAGGGCATCGGCGTGCCGGTCATCACCGACTACGAGATCTGGAAGAACAACCCGGAAAAGGTGTTCGGAATCACCGCCGAGTTCGCCGAGAAGTACCCGAACACCACGCTGCGCCTGACCCGCGCGCTGATCCGCGCCGCCATGTGGCTGGACGAGAACGATAACGCCAACCGGCCGGAAGCGGTGCAGATCCTGTCGCAGTCGCAGTACGTGGGCGCGGATGCCGAGGTCATCGCCAACTCGATGACGGGCACCTTCGAATACGAGAAGGGTGACCGTCGCGAAGTCCCCGACTTCAACGTGTTCTTCCGCTACTTCGCCACCTATCCCTATTACTCGGACGCGGTCTGGTACCTGACGCAGATGCGTCGTTGGGGCCAGATCGACGAGGACCGGCCCGACAGCTGGTACCGCGAAGTGGCCGAGAAAGTCTACCGGCCGGACCTCTATGCCGCCGCGGCGAAGTCACTGGTCGACGAAGGCCTGGCCGACGCCGCTGATTTCCCCGAGTTCGGCACCGAGGACGGCTACCGCGAACCACAGTCGGAGTTTATCGACGGCGTGACCTACGACGGCACGCAGCCGAATGCGTATATCGACAGCTTCCCCATCGGCCTGAAAACGGGCGACCGCCTGTAATCGGCGCCGGCCAGAGGAGAAACGGAACATGGGCAAGACCATCACCCTATCCCGCGCCACCGGCGTCTCGTCACTGCCGGCGCCGGTCCGCCGCGTGATGTCCATCGGGCTGAAGAACGTCGTGGTGCCGCTGCTGGGCATCGTGCTGTTCCTCGGCGCCTGGTCGCTGGCGGCCCGCAACATTGACACTTCGCTGGGGCAATTCCCCGGGCCGGCGACCGTGGCGCAGCAGTTCGTGTCGCTGTACGACGAACACCGTGCCGAGCGCGAGAAGGCGGAGGCGTTCTACGAGCGACAGGAACAGCGCAACGCCGAACGCGTGGCGCAGGACCCGTCGTATGAGCCGAAGATCCGCGATTACACCGGCAAGGAAACCTTTTTCGACCAGGTCCGGACCAGCCTCATCACCGTCATGTGCGGCTTTTTGCTGGCGGCCCTTGTGGCCATTCCATTCGGTATCGCCATCGGCCTGAGCGAGACCCTGTACACGGCGGTCAACCCGGTGATCCAGGTGCTCAAGCCGATCTCGCCGCTGGCCTGGTTGCCGCTGGTGACCATGGTGGTGAGTGCGCTTTACGTCAGCGAGGACCCGCTGGTGCCGAAGTCGTTCCTGAACTCGATGATTACCGTCACGCTGTGCTGCCTGTGGCCGATGCTGATCAACACGGCCGTCGGCGTGGCCTCGATCAGCCAGGACCTGGTGAACGTCAGCCGGGTGCTGAGCCTGCCGCCGCTGACGCACGTGCGGCGGATCGTGCTGCCCGCGGCCGTGCCGGCCATTTTCACCGGCATGCGCCTGTCCATCGGCATTGCCTGGATGGTGCTGATCGCGGCCGAGATGCTGGCGCAGAACCCGGGCCTGGGCAAATTCGTCTGGGACGAGTTCCAGAACGGCAGTTCCGAGTCGCTGGGCCGCATCCTGACCGCCGCCATTGTCATCGGCTTCATCGGTTTCCTGCTGGATCGCGGCATGCTGACGCTCCAGCGGTTCGTTTCATGGGATCGCAACAGTGCAACCCGCTGAGGCCAATACGGCGCCGGAAGGAGGGCGCGACATCATGAACAATCCGACACCCGACCGGGACGTTGCCCGGGACGTGATTCTCGACATCAGCCATATCGACGTGGTTTTCCCGACGCCAAAGGGTTCATTCCAGGCCCTTGCAGATGTCGACCTGCAGATTCGCCAGGGCGAGTTCATTTCCATCATCGGCCACTCGGGCTGCGGCAAATCCACGGTGCTCAATGCCGTGGCGGGCCTGACTGAAACCGCCCGCGGCGGTGTGATCCTGAACGGCAGGGAAGTCGACCGCCCGGGGCCGGAACGGGCGATGGTGTTCCAGAACCACTCGCTGTTGCCATGGCTGACCGCTTTTGAAAACGTGGCGCTGGCGGTCCGCCAGGTGTTCGGCAAGACGAAATCGAAAGCCAAGCAGAAGGAATGGATCGAGCACAACCTGCGCCTGGTGCACATGGACCACGCGATGCATAAGCGCCCGGACGAGATCTCCGGCGGCATGAAACAGCGCGTGGGCATCGCGCGGGCCCTGGCGATGCAGCCCGACATCCTGTTGCTGGACGAGCCGTTCGGCGCGCTGGACGCGCTCACGCGCTCCAGCCTCCAGGACTCGCTGATGGAGATCAAGGCGGAACTGGACAACACTGTCATCATGGTCACGCACGATGTGGACGAGGCGGTTTTACTGTCCGACCGCATCGTGATGATGACCAACGGCCCGGCCGCCACCGTGGGCGAAATCCTCGATGTGCCGCTGCCACACCCGCGCGAGCGCATGGCGCTGGTGGAAGACCCCACCTATGTCCATTGCCGTTCGGAAGTGTTGCGGTTCCTGTACGAGAAGCAGCGCAAGGTGGAGGCGATCGGGCGTCACAACGGCAAGTCGGCCGCCAGGGCCGGCGACGACGCAAAGGTGGCATGATGATGAATTTACGCAATATTTCCCATTCGTCCTTCGGGCTGGCGATGCTTTCATTGCTGGCAACCGGGCCGGTCTTCGCGGAAGAGGGCGGCAGCCTGGAAGACGCGATCACCGGCGGCAAGCTGATCGCCGACTTCAACCTGCGCCTGGAAACCGTGGACCAGGACAACGCGCTGAAAGACGCCGAGGCCCTGACCCTGCGCAGCATCCTGGGCTGGCAGACAGGCGCCTGGCACGGCTTTTCAGTGACCGCCGCGTTTCATGACAGTCGCCCGGTGTTCGGTGTCAGCGATTACTCGGTGCCGCCAAGTGGTTACAAGACGGGCGAGTACTCGGTGATCGCCGACCCGAAAACGACGGAGCTGGACCAGGCCTGGCTGCAGTATGCCGCCGGCGGTTTCAGCGCCCGCGTGGGCCGGCAGGTCATCAACCTGGACGACCAGCGCTTCGTCGGCGCGGTGGGCTGGCGGCAGGATCGCCAGACCTTCGACGCGGCGCAGGTGAAATGGGCGCCGGTCGAGACCGTCGAACTGCTCTACGCCTACCTGGACCAGCGCAACCGCATCTTCGCCGAGGACGCGGATATCGATTCGGCGGATCACCTCCTGAACGCCAGCTGGAAGACGCCGGTGGGCACGCTGACGGGCTTCGGCTACCTGCTGGAAAACGAAAACGCCGTCGGTGACGGGCCTGACAGCTGGGGCCTGCGGTTCGCCGGCAAGCGCGACCTGGACGGTTTCGACCTTCTGTACGCCGCGTCCTGGGCGACCCAGTCGGCCGATGCCGGCCCGGTCAGCGTCGACGCCGATTACCTGTTTTTCGAGGCCGGCGCCGCGTTTGAGCCCATCACGGTGAAAGCCGGTTACGAAGTGCTGGGCTCGGACGACGGCCTTTATGGCTTCGCCACGCCACTGGCCACGCTGCACAAGTTCAACGGCTGGACCGACCAGTTCCTGTCCACGCCCCCCGAGGGCCTGCGCGATCTCTATGCCAGCCTGGGCGGCAAGCTGCTGGGCGGCGGCTGGACGGTGGTCTGGCATGACTTCGAGGCGGATGACCCCAGCCCCGCCACCGACGATATCGGCAGCGAACTCGGCATGGTCTACACGCGCAAGTTCGCCGACCACTTCACCGCGGGGCTCAAGTACGCGCGCTTTGACGCCGGTGCGACAGCCGGTGGAAAAGTCGACACCGACAAACTCTGGGCGTGGGTCAGCGCCTCCTTCTGAACGGAAGCGGAGAGCACACATGACAAGCAAACAAACCCTCCTGGTGGCCGGCAACGGCATGGTCGGCCAGCATTTCCTGGAAGCCGCCGCGGAGGCCGGCCTTACCGATCGCTATGACATCACCGTCATCGGCGAGGAACCGCGTCACGCCTACGACCGGGTGCGCCTGAGCGAGTATTTCTCGGGCACCAGTGCGGAAGGTCTTTCGATGGCCAGTGCGGACTGGTTCACGGAGCAGGGCATCGCCACCCGGCTGGGCGTTCGTGTCGACAGTATCGACCGGGACGGCCGCAAGGTGACGCTGTCCGATGGCGAGCGGCTGGATTACGACCGCCTGGTGCTGGCCACGGGCTCGTACCCGTTCGTACCGCCCATCGAGGGCATCGACCGGCCGGAGTGTTTTGTCTACCGCACCATCGAGGACCTGGACGCGATTATCGCGGCCGGTGGCGCGGCCCGGTGCGGCGCCGTGCTCGGCGGCGGCCTGCTGGGCCTGGAGGCGGCCAACGCCCTGAAGAACCTGGGCCTGGAAGCGCACGTGGTGCAGTTCGCGCCCACGCTGATGGAAGTACAGCTGGACCGCGACGGCGGCCGGATGCTGGAGTCGAAAATCGGCGAGCTGGGCGTGAAGGTCCGTACCGAGAGCAACACCCGCGCCATTGTCGACGGCGAGGAACACCGCCTGCGGCTGCAGTTCGCCGACGGCGGCCACCTGGAGACCGACCTGCTGGTGGTGTCCACCGGCATCCGGCCAAGGGACGAACTGTGCGAGACCAGTGGCCTGGAACGTGGTGAGCGCGGCGGTTTCAGTGTCGATGACCAGTGTCGCACCAGCGACCCGGCCATCTTCGCCATCGGCGAATGCGCGGCCTGGAACGGCAGGGTCTTCGGCCTGGTCGCGCCCGGCTACCAGATGGCGCGCGTGGCGGTCAGCGCCCTGGCCGACGAGGCAGCCCGGTTCGAGGGCGCCGACATGAGCACCAAGCTGAAACTGCTGGGCGTGGACGTGGCGAGCATCGGCGACTCGCTCGGCCGGACCGCCGGTGCCCAGAGCTACTCTTTCACCGACGGCCCGGCCGGCATCTACCGCCGCATCGTGGTTAACGACAGGGGTGACCGGCTGCTGGGCGCCGTGCTGGTCGGCGACACCACGCCCTACGGTGACTGGCTGCAGTACTGCATCAACGACATGCCGTTACCGGACCAGCCCGAGGCGCTCTTGCTGCCCGGCGTGGAAGGTGACGCGGGCGGCCTGTCGCCGGGCGCGCTGCCGGACACGGCCCAGGTCTGCTCCTGCCACAACGTCACCAAGGGCGGCATCTGCGAAGCCGTCGCCGGCGGTGCGACGACGCTGGGTGACCTGAAAAGCTGCACGAAAGCGTCCACGGGCTGCGGCGGTTGCACGCAGCTGGTGACCCAGGTGCTGAATGCCGAGCTGGAATCGCTCGGTGTCGCCGTCGACAGGAGCATCTGCGAACACTTCCCGTACACCCGCCAGGAACTGTTTCACCTGGTGCGCGTGGAAGAACATATGTCCTTCGACAGCCTGCTGCAGGCGCACGGGAAGGGCCTGGGCTGCGATATCTGCAAGCCGGCCGTCGGCTCGATCCTGGCGTCGTGCTGGAATGGCTACGTGCTGGGCGATGACACCACGCCGCTGCAGGACACCAACGACGCCTTCCTGGCCAACATGCAGAAGAACGGCACATATTCAGTAGTGCCGCGTATCCCGGGTGGCGAGATCACGCCCGAGAAGCTCATCGTGCTGGGCCAGGTCGCGAAGAAGTACGACCTCTACACCAAGATCACCGGCGGCCAGCGCATCGACCTGTTCGGCGCGACCGTTGAGCAGCTGCCGGAAATCTGGCGCGAGCTGATCGACGCCGGTTTCGAGACCGGGCACGCCTACGGCAAATCCGTGCGTACGGTGAAGTCCTGCGTCGGCAGCACCTGGTGTCGTTACGGCCTGCTCGACAGCGTCGGCATGGCGCTGCGGCTGGAGAACCGCTACAAGGGCCTGCGTTCGCCGCACAAGCTGAAATTCGCCGTGTCCGGCTGCACCCGCGAGTGCGCCGAGGCGCAGAGCAAGGATGTCGGTGTTATCGCCACCGAGAACGGCTGGAACCTGTATGTCTGTGGCAACGGCGGCATGCGCCCGCGGCACGCGGACCTCATTGCCACCGATCTCGATGACGATGCCCTGATCCAGGCGGTCGACCGGTTCCTGATGTTCTATGTCAGGACCGCCGATCGCCTGCAACGTACCTCCGTCTGGTTGGAGAACCTGGAGGGCGGACTGGACTACCTGCGCGAGGTGATTTTCGAGGACAGCCTCGGCATCGCCGCGCAGCTGGAAGACGACATGAAACGCGTCGTGGACACCTACGAGTGCGAGTGGAAACGCACCGTGGAGGACCCGGAAAGGCTCAAGCGTTTCAGGAGTTTCGTCAATTCCGGCGACGGCGACCCGTCGCTGCGGTTCGTGCGCGAGCGCGGCCAGCGGCGACCGGCGAACCCGGATGAGCAGGCAGTCCAGTCCATTCCCCTCGTGGAGGTCAGCTGATGGCGTGGCAGGCGATCTGCGCGGTGGATGACATCCTGGTCGGCACCGGCATGGCCGCGCTCGTCGGCGGCCACCAGCTGGCGGTGTTCCGCCTGCACGACGATCGCGTGTTCGCCATCGGCAACCTGGATCCGTTCAGCGATGCGCCGGTGCTCTCGCGTGGCATCGTTGGCGACCTGGGCGGTGACCTGGTGGTCGCGTCACCGATCTACAAGCAGCATTTCAGGCTGATGGACGGGAGCTGCGTCGAGGATGAAACCGTCAACGTGGGCGCCTGGCCCGCGGATATCCAGGACGGCCGCATACGGGTCCGGTACGGGGCCGGCTGAAGACTGCGTCGATGAGTGGTCACGAGCAAACGGTTTGCAGCACCTGCCCCTACTGCGGCGTGGGCTGTGGCGTACGGGTCAGCCGTTTCGGTGACGCCGTGCAGGTCGAGGGCGATGAATCGCACCCGGCCAACGTCGGGCGCCTGTGTTCGAAGGGCAGCCAGTTAGGCGCCACCGTGGGCCTGGAAAACCGCCTGCTGAAACCAATGGTGGATGGCCGTGACAGCGACTGGGAGACCGCGCTGGACCGGGTGGCGGCGCGGTTTGCCACCGTGCGCGATGAACATGGCGCGGACGCGGTGGCCATGTATGTCTCCGGCCAACTGCTCACCGAGGACTACTACGCCGCCAACAAGTGGGTGAAAGGCGCGCTGGCCAGCGGCAACATCGACACGAATTCCCGGCTGTGCATGGCCTCCGCCGTGGCCGGCCACAAGCGCGCCTTCGGCGAAGACACCGTGCCCTGCGGATACGACGACGTCGAGCAGGCCGACCTGGTGGTGCTGGTCGGGTCCAACCTGGCCTGGTGCCACCCGGTGCTGTACCAGCGCCTGCAGGCGGCGCGCGCGGACGGCACCGGCCCCATGATCGTGGTGCTGGACCCGCGCCGGACCGCGACCGCCGAGGACGCCGACCTGCACCTGGCGCTGGCGCCCGGCAGTGATACCACGGTGTTCAATGGCCTGCTCGCCTGGCTGGAATCGAACGGCGAACTGGACCATTCGTTTATTGCGTCCAACACCGAGGGCCTGGCGGATGCGCTGGCCGCGGCTGGTGAGCATTCGCTGGCGGAACGCGCAGCCCAATGTGGCCTGTCCGCCGATGACCTGGCGCGGTTCTTCCGGCTGTTCGCCGGCAGCGACCGCGTGGTCACCGTGTTTTCCCAGGGCGTGAACCAGTCCAGCGTGGGGACCGACAAGGTCAACGCCATCATCAATGTCCACCTGGCGACCGGTCGCATCGGCCGGCCGGGCTGTGGCCCGTTTTCGATCACCGGGCAGCCCAACGCGATGGGTGGGCGCGAGGTGGGCGGGCTGGCCAACCAGCTTGCCGCGCACATGGATTTCGACGCCGGCAGCGTCGACCGCTTACAGCGGTTCTGGGGGTTTGAGCGGGTGGCTTCGCGCCCCGGGCTGAAGGCCGTGGAACTGTTCGAGGCGGTGCGCGAGGGCCGAATCCGCGCGCTGTGGATCATGGGCACCAACCCCGCCGTCAGCCTGCCCCGCGGCCATGCCGTGCGCGAGGCGCTGGAACGCTGCGAGTTCGTCGTCGTCTCTGACGTCGTACCAGACACCGATACGGCCGCCTTTGCCGATGTCCTGCTGCCGGCCCTGGCCTGGGGCGAGAAAGACGGGACGGTGACCAACTCGGAACGCCGAATCAGCCGCCAGCGTGCCTTCCTGCCGCCGCCCGGCGATGCCCGGCCGGACTGGTGGGCGGTGAGCGAAGTGGCACGCCGCATGGGTCACGGCGAAGCGTTCGCATGGGACGGCGCCGCCGCCATTTTCCGTGAACACGCCGCGCTGTCCGGTTTCGAGAACAACGGCACGCGCGATTTTGATATCGGCGCGCTGGCGACAGTCAGTGACAGCGGGTACGAAGCGATGGCCCCGTTCTGCTGGCCCTGGTCGGTTGGCGGTGAACCCGCCGGGCGTCCCGGCGACATCTTCAGCGGGGGTCGCTTCAATACCCCCAGTGGCCGCGCCCGGTTCGTTCCCGCACCCGGTGAAGGGACGCACGCCTCCGTCGACGACCGCTACCCGCTGCGCCTGAACAGTGGCCGCCTGCGCGACCAGTGGCACACCATGACGCGCACCGCCCGCGCCCCGCGCCTGAACCGCCATGCCCCGGAGCCCTGCCTTTACCTGCACCGCGCCGATGCGCGGCAACTGGGCCTGGCGCCCGATGCCCTGGTGCGGGTCCAGAGCCGGCATGGTCATGCCGACCTGCGCCTGAAGCATTCGCGCACAGTCACGCCCGGGCAGGCTTTCATGCCGATGCACTGGTCCGGTCCGTTCGCCTCGTCGGCGCTGGCGGGCGCGCTGTTCGGCGGCGCCTGCGACCCGGTGTCCGGACAGCCGGAGCTGAAAGCCGAGCCGGTGAAAGTGCGCGCACTCGAGATCGCCTGGCATGGCCTGGAATTGCATGCGCCGGGGCGGACCGACGCGTTGCCGGATCATGACGCGGACTACTGGGTGCACACCCGGCTGGACCATTGCGAAGCCCGCTTCCTGGGGTTCGCGCTCGAACGGGACGACTGGGCCGACTGGGCCCGGCGGCGCCTGCACGGCTGTGACTCGGTCATGACATTCGGCCGCGAAGATGACGCCATCGTCGTGGCCGGCCTGGCGCAGGACCGCCTGGCGGGACTGGTGGTGCTGAGTCGCCGTCCCCGCGTCAGCGATGTTCACTGGCTGGCCGGGTTATTCGCGGAGGTGCCGTTGAGCGCGGCATCACGACAGGCCATCCTGCGCGGCTTGCCGGCGGCGCTCGAGCCGCCCACCGGTGCGGGCGAGGCCGTATGTGCGTGTTTCGGCGCGGGCAGCGAGGACATTGAGCGCGCCGTTGACGCCGGCGCTTCCAGTACCGAGGCCATCGGCGCCATGGTGAAGGCCGGCGGCAATTGCGGATCCTGCCTGCCCGAATTGCGGCGGGTAATCGACGACGAGGACGACCGGCGCCTGGCGATGGTCGCGGGTGACTGAATGGAATTTCTGCCCATATTCATGAACATGCGCGGCCGAAAGGCCCTGGTCGTGGGCGGTGGCGTGATCGCGTCACGCAAGGCCGAACTGGTGGCGAAGGCCGGCGCGGAGATCATCTTGGTCAGCCCGGCGCTGGCGCCGGCCGCCGCGGACGCGGTACGGGACCGGGGCTGGCGCTGGATCGAGCGCGGCTTCCGGCCCACCGACCTGGACGGCTGCGACCTGGTCATCGCGGCCACCGACGACGAGGCGGTCAATCGCGCCGTCCATGACGCGGCCCGCACGCGGCACCTCCCGGTCAACGTGGCCGACCAGCCGGCGCTGTGCAGTTTCATATTACCGGCCATCATCGACCGTTCCCCGGCGGTTGTCGCGGTGTCGACCGGCGGGCGTTCGCCGGTGCTGGCGCGTTACGTGAAAGGCCTGGTCGAGCGCGCGCTGCCGTCGCGCCTGGGGCGGGTCGCTGACTTTCTCGGCCGCCTGCGCCCCGGCATACACCGGCGCCTGCCGGAGACCGGCGCCCGTCGGCGGTACTGGGAGCGGCTCCTGGAAGGCGCGGTACCGGAACAGGTCCGCGCCGGCCAGGACGGGGCCGCACGAGACACCGCGGAGATCCTGCTGAATGACATGCTGCAGGAGACGGCAGGGGATCAAACTGCCCGGCGCGGTCGCGCCTGGCTGGTCGGGGCAGGCCCGGGCGACCCCGAACTGCTGACGCTGAAGGCCCAGCGCCTGCTGCAGCAGGCCGACGTGGTGCTGTTCGACCGCCTGGTGCCGCTGGGCGTGCTGGAAATGTGCCGGCGCGAGGCCGAGATGGTCTACGTCGGCAAGCGCTCCGGCGATCACGTGCTGCCCCAGGCGCATATCTCCGAGCTGCTGGTCCGCCACGTGGAGGCAGGCCGGCGAGTGGTCAGGCTGAAAGGCGGCGACCCATTCATCTTCGGTCGCGGTGGAGAGGAACTCGAAGCGCTTGTCGAAGCGGGCCTCGATTTTGAAGTCGTGCCTGGCGTTTCGGCAGCCAATGGTTGCGCCGCCTACGCCGGCATCCCGCTGACCCACCGGGACCATGCCCAGGGGGTCAGTTTCTGGACCGGCCATGCGCGCGACGGCGAACTCGACCTCGACTGGGCCGCGATGAACAACCCGCGACAGACGCAGGTCTTTTACATGGGCGCCGGCAATGCGCCGCTGATCCGCGAAAACCTGCTCGCGCACGGTGTGCCGCCGACCATGCCGGTCGCGCTGGTCCAGGCCGGTACCACGGACGCCCAGCGGGTACTGCGAACATCCCTGCACGGCCTCGCGGAGACCGCCGCTGACATTGACCGGTCATTACCGACGCTCATTATCGTCGGAAGCGTGGTCAACCTGCGTCGCGGCCTGGGCTGGTTCGAGGGCAATGCAGGAAATGCGGCCGCGGTCTTCCCACCACACCTGTCGGCCCCACCGGGAGTGACGAATGACGTCCGCCCAGCCTGAGATCGAAGCGACCACCACGACGATGCTGCCGGAAATCGAACAATCCCTTTCGGGGCGCGTGATCGCCGTTCCGGAGTCGCGCGAACTGGATGTGCTGGTGAACCTGCTCGCGCGGCGCGGCGCCAGCGTACATCGCTGCCCGCTGGTCTCCATCGTCGACGCCCCGGACCCGCAGCCCGTACGCGCCTGGGTTGAACGGTTCATTGCCGAGCCGCCTGACCTGTTCGTCCTGCTGACCGGTGAAGGGTTGCGGCGCCTGCTGGGCCTGGTCGACCAGGAGGTGCTCGACCGCGACGCCTTTATCCGAACCCTGGCGGCCACCACGATTATCTCGCGTGGGCCGAAGCCCGCGCGGGTGCTGCGAAAGCTGGGGCTGGCCCTGCCGGTCATGGCCGCCCAGCCCACCACCGCCGGTGTCATCGAAACACTGGGTGAACACGACCTGGCGGGCAAACGCGTGGCCGTCCAGCTCTACGGCGACGACCCCAACCGACCCCTGGGCGACTACCTGGAATCCCGCGCCGCCAACGTCGACTACGTGGCCCCCTACCGCTACGCGGGCGAGGCCTCCGAAGACGCCATCCTGAAAATGATCGATACGATGGCGAAAGGCCGGATCGACGCCATCGTATTCACCAGCCAGGCCCAGGTCGAACGCCTCTTCAAGGTGGCCGCCGCAAGCGAAGTGTCCGAAAAACTGACGCGCGGCCTGGAGCGCACCTGCGTCGCCTCCATCGGCCCCGTCGTCCGCGCCACCCTGGCGAATCATAGATGTCGAACCGACATCGAACCGGAAGACCGCTGGTTCATGAAACCGCTGGTCGCGGCCCTCGGCAATCAACTCGGCGCAGCCCCGCGCTGACCGTTCCCCGGCCACCGGGTTGGCGGACGAGACGTGTCGCGGTGGGCGTTACCGGGTGAGCCTTTCCCAGGACATGCTCGAGTCCGTCCATGGAACGCTCGGACGCGGCCATCCTTGGCCGCGTACGGTCCTGGGAAAGACTCACCCGGCAACGCTTGTGACGGCCGGTCATGCCGCCAACCCGGTGGCCGGGGAGCGGTCAGCTGTCGCGCAGCAGCGGGCAGGTCATGCAGTGGCCACCGCCGCGGCCTCTGCCCAGCTCGGATCCGTCGATCTCGATGACCTCGATGCCGGCTTCGCGGATGCGGGCGTTGGTGAACTCGTTTTTGGCGTAGGCGACCACCTTGCCGGGCTCGATGGCGACGACGTTGTTGCCGTCGTCCCATTGTTCGCGCACTGACTGGAAGTCGTCACCGCCGGTGGGTACGACGCGCAGTTCGCGTACGTCCAGGGCATCGGCGACCGCGTCCAGGAATGACGATTCCTCGTGAATCTCGATGGTGCCCGCGGCATCGCCGGGGCGCAGGCTGAAGGCACGGATGGCGTCAACCACCTTCGGGTAGACGGTCACGGCGTCGCGGTCGAGCAGGGTGAACACGGTGTCGAGGTGCATGTGGGCGCGGTCGCGGGTCATCTGGCAGGCGATCACGCGTTCGGCGCTGCCGGCGTCGAACAGGGCACGCGCCACCTGTTCGGCCATCGGCGCGGTGGTCCGTTCGCTGACGCCGATCAGCACGGTGCCGTTGCCAATCGGCATGGCGTCGCCGCCCTCGATGGAGGCACGGCCGAAATCCTCGTCCAGCCGCTTCACTTCGCCGCGCGGGTACCAGAATTTGAAATCCGCCGCCGTGAACATCGGGTGGTGACGGTAGATCAGTTCCATGTTCAGGGTCTCGCGCCGGCGCGCGTGGTAAAACATCGGGTTCAGCGTCACGCCGCCGTACAGCCAGCACGAGGCGTCGCGCGTGAACAGCGAGTTCGGCAGCGGCGGGATGACGAAATCCATCGGCGCCAGCATGCGGTGGGCGAGCGAGCGCCGGCCCATGCCCAGCCCGTCCAGTTCGGCGCGGGTCAGGCCGCCGGTCAGGATCAGCGCCAGCTGCTTTGGCGATGCTTCCGCACACAGCGCGCGCAGGTCGTCGACCAGGCCCGCGCCGACGGTCATTTCGTCCACCACGCCGTCAATCGCGCGCCGGCGGGCCGCATCGGAGCCCTCCAGCGTCTCGCGCAGCAGGTCGACCAGGTAGAACACCTCGACGCCTTCGCCGCGCAGCACGTCGACAAAGGCGTCGTGTTCGCGCTGGGCGCGTTTCACCCAGATGATGTCGTCGTAGAGCAGGCTGTTGTGGTTTTCGGGCGTCAGCCGCTTGAGTTCCAGGCCCGGGCGGTGGACGAGCACCTTGCGCAGTCGCCCGACCTCGGAGCCAACGTGGAAATCACCCATGGGGTTCTCCCGTGATGACGGTGCGGGGAGTATAACGCCCGCTGTCCCCGGACGATGGGCTGCGCTACGATAGCGGCCTCACCGCGTTTCCTTCCGCATGACCGATTTCGACGAGGCCCCGTATCCGTGACCGAGCCAAACCGCCGCCTGTTCCCGGTATTGATTTTCCGCGTGCTGACCGCCGTGGCGCTGGTCCCGGCGACCGTCCCGGCCAACGCCCAGGAGGACCCGCAGGCCGAAGACGCCGCTGATGCGGGCGTGGACAACTTCGCGGGCGGTGGTTTCCTGACGTTCTATCTCGACAACGACCTGTTCGCCGACGAGGACAAGGACTACACCAACGGCGCGCGACTGTCGTGGATCAGCGACGACCAGCCGCTGTTCGGTTTCCTGCCCGGTCGCCGGCAGCTGGAGCAGCTGGCCGGCGCGTTGCCTTCGGAGGAATGGGTCAGCCGGCTGTCGGGTTTCGATCCGGAAAACGTTGAAAATGGCGAAATCGCCGTCAATTACGGCTTCTCCATCACCCAGCTGATGTTCACGCCGGATGACCCGGAGCCGACCGCGCAGCCGCCGGGACAGCGGCGCTACGCGGGCTGGCTGGGCGTGGGTTTCTCGGTGCATGCCAAGGATGAAAAGGCCATCAACTCCGCCGAACTGATTTTCGGCACGACGGGCCCCCGGTCGCTGGCCCAGGATACCCAGGATTTCATTCACGACCTTCGCGACATCCCGAAATTCCAGGGCTGGGATGACCAGGTGCCCAACGAATTCACGCTTGACCTGGCGTATTCGCAGAAGCGGCGCGTGCCGTTGATGGAGCCGGGCCGAAAGGGCTTCAGCGTGGACGGTTTTGGTGAATGGGTGGCGCGCCTCGGCACCTTCCAGACCCTGGTCGGGGCAGGCGGGTTCTTCCGCGCCGGCTTCAACCTGCCGCCGGACTATTCCGACCCGCGCCTTTCCGCCACCGCGTATTCCAACCAGTTTTTCGATACCGGGGAAATGCCGGTATCCGACTGGTCGGCGTACGCCATTTTCGGCGCCTATGCCGGCGGCGTGTTCTTCGACGCGACGCTGGACGGCCCGCTGTTCAAGAACTTCGACACCGGCAATACGCGGGAGACGTGGGTGGGCGACAGCTTCCTCGGGTTTGGCGTGCGCTGGAAGATGCTCGAGTTCAGTTACGTGCAGACCTGGCGGACCAAGACCTACGAGGAGCAGGTGGGCAACACGCGTTTCGGCTCCGTGGCCCTGCGGCTTCGCATCGACACCTGAACCCCGGGCGCGGGCGAACCGGCCCGTTGGTGATAACATTTCGCCAGGATTCCACCCGGGACGTGTGTATGAACCGTATTGTGCTGGCCAGCCTGTTACTGGCCCTGTTGGGCTGCGACACCGGCCTGGGTGATACGCCTGCCCAGGCTGCCGCGACAACCGACAAGAATGTTTCCGAACCCATGGCCGAAAAACGACCCCACGAACTGACCATCCACGACGACACCCGCGTCGACGAGTACTACTGGCTGCGCGACGATGAGCGCGAAAACCCGGAAATGCTGGCTTACCTGGAAAAGGAAAACGCCTGGTTCGAGCAGGAGATGGCGCACACCCGGGATTTGCAGGAAAAGCTGTACCAGGAAATGACGGCGCGACTGGACCCCGACGAGTCGACCGTGCCCTACGAGAAAGGCGGCTACTGGTACTACGAGCGTTACGCCCCGGACCAGGACTACCCGATCTTTGCCCGCCGTAAAGGCAACATGGACGCCGAGGAGGAGATCCTGGTCGATGGCAATGCCCGGGCGGAGGGGCATGATTTCTACGACCTGGCCAATGGCGAGATGAGTGATGACCAGCGCTACCTGGCCATCGCCGAGGATTTCATGGGCCGGCGCATCCACGAGATTCGCATCCTGGACACGCAGACCGGTGAATTCCTGCCCGCCGTCATCGGCAATGCATCGTCGTCACTGGCCTGGTCGGCGGACGGTCGTTACCTGTTCTACCTGGACAAGCATCCGGAAACACTGCTGGCCTATCGCCTGGTGCGTCATGAACTGGGCACGGACCCGGCCGACGACACGCTGGTCTACGAAGAAGCGGACAACACGTTCTACAACTGGGCTCACCGCAGCCGCTCCGGCGACTACATCATGCTCGTCCATTCCGCGACCGACACCACCGAAGTGAAGATCCTGGACGCGCATGAGCCGCTGGGTGAATTGAAGGTCTTCCTGCCGCGGGAGAAGGGACACGAGTACGACGTGGACCATGCCAACGGGCGATTCTGGGTCCGCAGTAACTGGGACGCGATCAATTTCCGCGTGCTGACCACCACGCTGGAGAACGCCGCCGACCGTTCGAAGTGGACCGAGGTGATCGCCCATCGCGACGACGCCCTGGTGAGCGGCATCCAGGCCTTCGATGACTGGCTGGTGGTGGGCGAGCGCAAGGACGGCCTGCGCCAGGTGCGCGTCCTGGCCCACGACGGCAGCGTCGACCGCTACCTGCAGGCCGATGCGGAGGCCTACGTAATGTGGCCGGAGTACAACGTGTCGACCGATACACAGGTGATCCGCTACGGCTATTCCAGCCTGGTGACACCGGAACAGGTCTGGGAAGTGGACCTGGGCAGCGGCGAAACCCGCCTGCTGAAAGCGCAACGCGTGCCCGGTGACTTCAGTAGCGACCACTACCGGACGGGGCGACGATGGGTCACTGCCCGCGACGGCGTGAAAGTGCCGGTGACCCTGGCGTGGCATCGGGACACGCCGCTGGATGGCAGTGCCCCGGCACTCGTCTACGGCTATGGGTCCTACGGTGCGTCCATGGACCCCTGGTTCCGCAACCCGGTGATCAGCCTGCTGGACCGCGGCTTCGCCTATGTCATCGCGCATATCCGCGGTGGCCAGGAGATGGGGCGCACCTGGTACGAGCAGGGCAAGCTGATGAACAAGAAGAACACCTTCAACGATTTCATCGACGTCACCCGGGGCCTGCAGCGCGACGGCGTCATCGACCCGAAGCGCACCTACGCGATGGGTGGCAGCGCCGGCGGCCTGCTGATGGGCGCGGTGATCAACCAGGCGCCGGAGCTCTACCACGGCGTGGTCGCCGCGGTGCCGTTCGTGGACATCGTCACCACGATGCTCGATGACTCGATTCCGCTGACCACCGGTGAGTACGACGAATGGGGCAACCCCAACGAGCCCGAGGCCTACGAGTACATGCTTTCGTACTCGCCCTACGACCAGGTGAGTGAACAGGACTATCCGAACCTGATGGTGGTGACCGGTCTGCACGATTCGCAGGTGCAGTATTTCGAGCCGGCCAAGTGGGTGGCCCGCCTGCGTGACCGTCGCACCGACGACAACCGGCTGCTGTTCCGCACCAACATGGATGCGGGTCACGGCGGCGCTTCGGGGCGTTACCGGCGCTACGAGGAGATTGCCGAGGAGTACGCCTTTATCGTTGACCTGGCCGGAATCGGCCAATAGGGGCGGGCGATGGGTCTTCGCATGCTGGAAGCGACGGTGCCGAACGAGGCGCTGGACGAGTTTCCCGGCCTGCTGGAAGACCTCGCTGTCATGCAGTGCACGAAGTTCGGCCCGGCTGACCCGGGCTCGCTGGTGCGCGTGCTGGTCGACGCTACCGACGCCGAGGCGGTGTCCGACCGCCTGGCGCAGAAATTCAGTGCTTTCGAGGCGTTCAGGGTCAACCTGTTGAGCGTGGAGGCGACGTCTCCACCGATGCCCGCAGAGGAAGAAGAGCAAAACGGTGACGGGGCGGAAAACGGCAATGGCGGTGCGGTCAATGATGCCGAAAAGGCAGCGCGCCCCTCACGCCTGAGAGTCTCTCGCGACGAACTCTACAATGACCTTTGCCGTGCGGCCCGGCTCGACATCGTCTACGTGGTCATGGTCGCCCTGTCCACGGTGGTCGCAGCGGTCGGCCTGGTCCGCGATGACGTCGCCATCGTGATCGGCGCCATGGTGATCGCACCGTTGCTGGGCCCCAATATCGCGCTTTCGCTCGCCACGGCACTGGGCGACAAGGGACTGGTCCGCACATCCCTGAAAGCGATTGCCGCGGGCGTCACGGTGGCCGCGCTGGTCTCGCTGGTCATCGGCCTGGTGGTCAATGTCGATCCGGCCACGCCCGCGTTGGTGGCGCGCAGCAATCCCGGGCTGGGTGACGTGCTGCTGGGGCTGTGCGCCGGCGCGGCCGGCGCGCTGGCGTTCACGACCGGAGTGCCCGCAGTCGTTGTGGGTGTCATGGTCGCCGTCGCGCTGCTTCCACCGCTCGTGACCGCCGGCCTGCTGGTCGGGGCGGGTCATGTGGGTCCGGCGACCGGGGCGTTGACACTGTGCCTGGCCAATGTCACCTGCATTAATATTTCCGCGATGGCCACCTTCTACATCCAGGATGTTCGCCCACGTACCTGGTGGGAAAAGGATCGCGCCCGCCGGGGAACGCGCCGCGCCGGGCTGGCCTGGGTCGTGATGTTCGCGATCCTGTTCGGCCTGATCGCGCTTTCACCCAATGGCTGGGTGCCATCATGAACCGGGAGCAAGATCATGGATGACGCACTGATAGTCGCATTCCTGTTCGACGGCGAGGGTCACGCACGGCCCCTGGACCTTGACGAGGTCAAGGCCTGGACGCCGGCGCAGGGCAAGCTCTGGGCGCACTTCCAGCTGGACGCGCCGGAGGCCATCGCCTGGTTGCGAAAAGGGGCGAAGCTGCCGCACCTGGTGCCCGAGGCCTTGCTGGCGGACGAAACCCGGCCACGCACCAGTGTCAGCGGTGATGGCGCCATCGTGGTCCTGCGCGGCGTCAACCTGAACCCCGGCGAGCATGCCGAGGACATGGTGTCCGTGCGCATGTGGGTAGACGAGTATCGGCTGATCAGCACCCGCCGGCGCAAGCTGTTGTCGATCCAGGACGCGGTGGAGTCGCTCCGGGAAATGCCGGTCACGGGGACGGCGGACCTGTTGTTGCGAATCGCGGGGCGGCTGACAGACCGGATGGGCGACGTCATCGACGACCTTGAAGACCGGGTGGCCGGGCTCGAGGAATCGGTCATGGACGAGCCCGATCTCAGCGTCCGCTCGGCGCTTTCCGGCCTGCGCCGCGAAGCCATCGCGCTGCGCCGTTACCTGGCGCCACAGCGCGAGGCGCTTTCCCGGCTGCAACTCGAGCCGCCCCAATGCTTCAACGACATGGACCGCGTTCGGGCGCGGGAAATCAACGACCGGCTGGTGCGGCTCATCGAGGACCTGGACGCGGTTCGCGAACGGGCCTCGGTCGTGCACGAGGAACTGGTCAGCCGCCTGTCCGACGAGATGAACAAGCGCATGTACGTGCTGTCGATCGTGGCGGCGCTGTTCCTGCCGCTCGGCTTCCTGACCGGCTTGCTGGGCATCAACGTGGGCGGCATTCCCGGTGCCGAGAATCCCTACAGCTTCTGGATTTTCTGTGGAATCCTGGTCGTGCTACTGACCACGCAGGTCTGGGTTTTCCTCGTCAAGAAGTGGTTCTGAGCGCGAACTCTCGATTCGCAGCGCGCCGTCGATGTGGACATCGCGCTGCGGGAAGGAGATGACGACATCGTTTTCCCGGAACAGGTCATCGATGCGGAAACGCACTTCGCTGCGAAGCCTGCGCAGGTCGCCGCCCGGTCGCAGCAGGGTGAAAAAGTAGGCGTCGAATACCAGCGCGCTGTCGGCGAAATCCTCGAATATGATGACCGGCGGCGGTTCCGTCAGCACTTCGTCCTGCTCCCGAACGGCCTGCTCGATGAGCTCGGCGACTTTCCTGACGGGTGAGCCGTAGGCCACACCCACCCGCACCACGGTACGGATCTCGCGGTCGACCAGGGTCCAGTTCACGACCTGGTTTTCCAGAAGCTGGCTGTTCGGAATCACGATGCGGACCCCGTCCACGCGTTTCACACGCGTCGAACGGATATTGATGGTCTCGATGGTCCCCAGCGTATCGTTGATCTCCACCAGGTCACCGATGCTGATGGGCCGTTCGCCCATCAGGATCCAGCCGCTGATGAAATTGTTGATCACCGTCTGCGCGCCGAAACCGACGCCGATGGCGACCGCACCGGAGACGAAGGCGAACGCGGTCAGCGGGATGTGCAGCATGCTCAACGCCGTGGCCACCAGCACGGTGATGACGATAATGTAAATGACCCGCTTGATCAGCAGGATCAGGTTGGGGTCATGTTCCTTCTTCTGCATCCGGCGAGTGATGAAACTGACCAGCCAACGGGTCAGGAGCAGCCCCAGGATCACGATCAGTGGCGCGGCCAGCGCCTGTGACACGGTCACCGGCGTTTCGCCGAAATGGAAGATGACGGTGCTGAGGAATTCGGTGATGCGTTCCACGGTTTGGGTTCGTTGTGAGCGTGCCGGTAGTGTACATTCAACCATGGAGCAAATTGCGACCGAAGGGTGGGCGGGATGACCGATATCAACACGGCGCGGGACGCGCTGGACAAGCTGCGCGAGGGCAATCGGCGTTTTGTTGAAGGGCAGACGAGAGGATCCGATCTCGCCGGCGATGCGCGGCGACGCGAAACCGCGGGTGGACAGGCGCCATTCGCGGTCATCCTCGGCTGTTCGGATTCGCGCGTGCCGGCCGAGATCGTCTTTGACCAGGGCCTGGGCGACCTGTTCGTGATCCGGGTGGCCGGTAATGTCGTGGCGCCCTCCCAGGTGGGCAGCGTCGAGTTCGCGGTAGAAATGTTCGGATCATCCCTGGTGGTTGTCCTGGGCCACACTTCGTGTGGCGCCATCGACGCCACGCTGGACCAGCTTGGGCGTGAATCGGCCATGCGTTCCGCCAACCTTGCGGCCATTGTCGACAGGGTCCGGCCGGGCATTGAGCCCATCCTGAAGCAGACACCTGCGCTGGAAGGCGAGGCGCTGCGCCGGGCAGCCATGCGAGCGAATGTCGCGGCCTCGGTCGATGGCTTGCTGGCGGGTTCGGAAATCCTCCGCGACGCGGTGAAAGACAGTCGGTTGCTGATTGTCGGCGCCGAGTACGACCTTGAATCCGGCCGGGTCGCGTTTCTGGAAACGCCGATATCGTGATAACTTTAACGGTCGGGTCACGGCGAAGGCCCGGTCAACGCAGACAAGGGGGAAAATTATGATCCGGAAAACGATCCAGGTGCCCGGTTGGTTCCGGTGGGTGGCCATCGTGGCGTTGGTGTGGAACCTGCTGGGGGTTGCGGCCTGGTTCTACCAGGCGTTCCTGATTACCCCGGCAATGCTGGTCGACATGCCGGAGGCCCAGCGGGCGCTGATCGAGAACCAGCCAACCTGGGTGGAATGGGCGCATGCCATTGCCGTGTTCGGCGGGTTCCTGGGGTCATTCTTCCTGGTGATCAGGAGTTCACTCGCGGTGCCGGCGTTCACACTGTCCCTGGCCGGAATCGCGGTGCAGATGTTCCACGTCTTTGTCATGTCCAAGGCGCTCGAAGTCTATGGCACGGCCGGCGTGGTCATGCCGGTCCTGATCATCGTGATCGCCATTTACCTGCTGATGGTCGCGGGACAGGCGCGTCACCAGGGCTGGATCAACTGACCGGCCAGTCGGTTCATGGTCTTCATCATCCTGATCTCCCTGCTGGTGCCGACGGCGCTGCTGGCTGCGCTCGCCTTTTCAAGGCCACCGAATTTCCTGCTCTACCTGCTCAGCGTGGTCGGCTACGGGCTGGTGCTCTTCCTGGCATGGCTGGTGCTGCCGTGGCACATCACCAGTATGTATCTCAGGATGTTGCTGCCGTTCGCATTCGCGATCGCCGCGCTGGCCGCCTGGGCGCGTATCGGCACGCGCCTGGCCGGGCCGCCCGACCGGGTTTACCAGGCCCTGTTCGCCGTATTTTTCCTCGCGGTGATCGGCGTCTTCGGATGGGCGGACTGGAAAGTGCTTTCGGCCTCCCGGGCGCCGTCTGAACCGGTACGTATGGCGATGCCGTTACAGGATGGCTTCTATGTCGTCGGCCAGGGCGGCGCCAGCCGGGTCATCAATGGCCACCACGGCATATCCCCGCAGGACTACGCAATCGATATCATCGGCATGAACGCCCTCGGCTCCCGCCTGGACTGGTTTTCCGGCCGGGCCGGGCCGGCCGCGTACGCGATTTTCGGGCACCGGATCTATGCGCCCTGCGACGGTGAAGTGCGCGTCGCCGAGGATGGTCACCCTGACCTTTTTCCCGGGCAGGCTGACCGGCATAACCTGGCCGGAAACCACGTGCTGCTGGGCTGCCAGGACACGAAGGTGCTACTCGCGCACATGATGAATGGCAGCCTGGAGGTGTCCGAAGGCGATATCGTCGCCACGGGTGACCTGCTCGGCCGGGTCGGCAACAGCGGGAACACGTCCGAGCCGCACCTGCATTTGCAGGTTGCGCGCGGTGGCGGCCCTTACGATGCGCTCGACGGCCGGTCGGTACCCATGTTGCTGGATGGCCGGTTCCTGGTCCGGGGCGACCTGGTCAAACCAGACGTTGATACGGCTGGCCGCTGAGCGGAAACTCGCGTCATGCATCTTGGACTGGAATCGTTGGCGAGGTTCTACTCAGACCGGCATGACACGGAGCGGCTGGTGCTCGCCACCGTCGTCGAAACGGCGGGGTCCACTTACCGGAAGCCCGGCGCCCTCATGCTGCTCTCCGAGAGCGGCGCGCATGGTGGCCTGGTGTCCGGCGGTTGCCTTGAAGGCGACCTGGCCGGCCATGCCGTGGCGGTTTTCCGGGAAGCCCGGCCCCGCCTGGTCCGCTACGACCTGCACGATGATCCTGAACTCGTCATGGGGCTGGGCCTCGGTTGTGGCGGCGACCTGCTGATCCAGTTATGGCCGGTGTTCGTGGGCGATGGCTCACGTGTACTCGAGGCCGCGTTCCAGGCGGCGGAAAAGGGTGAAGCCTGCCGGCTGCTCCAGCGGGTGACATCGGAGACGTCCGGCCACGATCAGTCCGCGTCTGCCGGGCTGGCGCTGGTACGGGACAACGGTTCGGTGATCGGGGACGCCGATATCGCTCGGGCCTGGGATTGCGTGGAGAAGCCGGACATCGATTCACAGGCCCGCCTGGGCGCCCCACGCACAAGGCGTTGTGGCGTGAATATCGATGGGGCTGAAGCAGACCTTCTGGCCATCGACATCACGCCCCCGCCCCTGGTCCTGGTCTGTGGCGCCGGTCCCGACGCCGTGCCGGTGGCCGAGCAGGTCCGTGCGCTGGGTTGGCGATGTCGCGTTGTTGATCATCGTGGGGCGTTTGCCCAGGTGAGCCGGTTCCCGGCAGGAACCGACGTAATCCGGCAACGCCCGGAGGCGTTGAATGTCATGCAGCTTGATGGTGTTACGGCCGCGGTGGTGATGTCGCACCATGTCGGCCACGACCTGGCCTACCTCCGGGCGCTCGCCGCCGCCCCGCCCACCTGGGTCGGGTTGCTCGGACCATCGCGGCGCCGAAAGACCCTGCTGGAGCAGTTGGGCGATATGGAATTGAATGTATTCGGCCCTGCGGGACTGGACATCGGCGCGGAACTGCCGGCGTCGGTGGCGCTGTCCATTGTCGCGGCGATCCACGCGCACCTGAACGGCCGTGACGGTGGGGTTCTCGGTGAACACTGAACTCCATGGCCTGCTCCTGGCAGCCGGGGGTTCTTCGCGCCTGGGCCGCCCAAAGCAACTGGTTGAACTGCATGGCGAACCACTGGTGCGCCGTGCCGCGCGATTCCTGGGCGAGGTGACCGACGTCACCTGGGTGGTCACGGGCGCCCGGCGAGCGGAAACGGAACTCGCACTTGAAGACCTGTCGGCCCGGGTCGAGCACAACGCGCGCTGGGCGGAGGGGATGGGAACATCCCTGGCGTTTGGTGTCGACAAGCTCCCCGCAAGGGCGGGCGCCGTGTTGATCATGACGTGCGACCAGTACCGGCTTGATGCGTGCCAGCTGGCTGATTTCGTTGGTGCCTGGCGGCGCCAACCGGCCCGGATCCTGGCGGCGCGCTGGGCCCAGACCTTCGGGCCGCCCGTGATTTTTCCCAGGGGATTCTTCACGCAACTGCTACGGATGAGCGGCGACGAGGGTGCCCGCCGTCTCCTGGTCCAGCACCGCCCCAATGTTCGGTTCCACGCATTGCCGGACGCAGCCTGGGACCTGGACGATCCAGCCGACCTGGCCGCGTTCAGGCTCTACGCGGCAGACACTACGCAGACATAAACCGCGCCGCATGGAGGCGTATGCGGTGAGCCGCTATACTTTCGCTCCCGACGAAAGGCCTTTCGATGACCCGACCACTGCACATCGTCATTCTTGCCGCCGGCGACGGCACCCGCATGCGCTCGCGCCTGCCCAAGGTGCTGCATCCGTTGGGCGGAAAACCCATGCTGGGCCACGTGATCGACGCGGCGCGAGCGCTTTCGCCGGCGCGTATTCACGTGGTCTACAACCCGGCTGTGCCCGCGGTGCGAGAGGCATTTGAAGGCGCTGAAGACCTGCAGTGGGCCGGGCAGCGTGAACGGCTGGGCACCGGCCACGCCGTCCAGCAGGCCATGCCCGGAATTCCGGCTGACGCCGATGTCCTGGTGCTATACGGCGACACACCACTGGTGCCCGCATCACTGCTGGCTGAGCTTTTATCGACGTGCCCCGACGGCCTGGCGCTGCTGACGCTGGCGCCCCCCGATCCGGCAGGCTACGGCCGCATCGTGCGCGATGCCGACGGTGTCATCGAGGGCATTGTCGAGCATCGCGATGCCACCGACGCGCAGCGCGCAATTGGTGAAGTGAACAGCGGCATCCTGCGGGCACCTGCTGGTCAACTGGCCCAGTGGCTGGGCCGCCTGGAGTCCGGCAACGCGCAGGGCGAGTTCTACCTGACCGATATCGTCGCCATGGCGCGCGCCGACGGGACCGAGATTGACGCCGTGATCGCGCCGGACGCCGGCCTGCTGGAAGGCGCCAATGACCGTGTCCAGCTGGCCGAACTCGCGTCGCGGCACCGCGTGCTGGCGGCCGAGGCGTTGATGCGCGGTGGTGTCACGATCGTCGACCCGGCCCGCTTCGATCTGCGCGGCCGGCTGCAAGCCGGCCAGGACATTCACCTGGACATCAACGTGGTCATCGAGGGCGATTGTGAGCTGGGTGACAACGTCCAGGTCGGCCCCGGCTGCGTGCTGAAGGATTGCCGCCTGGCGGCCGGCACCCGCGTCCACGCGCACAGTGTGCTGGAAGGCGTGACCACCACCGGCGCCTGCGATATCGGCCCGTTCGCCAGGGTGCGCCCCGGCACCCAGCTGGCCGAGGGCACGCGCGTCGGCAACTTCGTCGAGGTCAAGAACACGACACTGGCGGCCGGCAGCAAGGCCAGCCACCTGACTTACCTGGGTGACGCCGTAATCGGCCAGGGCGTGAACATCGGCGCCGGCACCATCACCTGCAACTACGATGGCGTGAACAAGTTCAAGACGGTCATCGGCGATGGCGCGTTTATCGGCTCCGACACCCAGCTGGTTGCGCCGGTCACGGTCGGCAAGGGCGCCACCATCGGTGCCGGTTCGACCATCGTGCGGGACGCGCCCGATCACCAGCTCACGGTCAGCCGGTCGAAGCAAGTGACCGTGAAGGGCTGGAAGCGCCCGACGAAGAAGCTGGACTGACCAACCATGTGTGGAATCGTCGCCATGACCGCCAGCCGGGACGTCACCGGCGTCCTGGTCGCGGGCCTGAAAGCGCTGGAATACCGCGGCTATGACTCCGCCGGCGTTGCCCTGCAGGCCGACGGCCGGGTGGAGCGCCGTCGCATCATGGGCAAGGTGGCGGCGCTGGAATCGCTGCTCGAAGCGCAGCCGGTGGACGGCCACTGCGGGATCGCCCACACGCGCTGGGCCACCCACGGCGTTCCCAGCGACCGCAATGCCCACCCGATGCTCTCCGGCGAGCGCGTCGGCCTGGTGCACAACGGCATCATCGAGAACCACGAAGCGCTGCGCGCCGAACTGGCGGCCGAGGGCCGCGAGTTCACATCGGAAACCGACACCGAGGTCATGGTGCACCTGGTGGCGCACTACCTGGACGCGGGACACGACCTGTTCGAAGCCGTCCGCAACGCGGTCGAGCGACTGCACGGCGCGTTTGCCATTGCCGTGGTCGCGGCCGATGAGCCGGGCGTGGTGGTCGGCGCACGCCGCGGCAGCCCCATGGTGCTGGGCCTGGGCGACGGTGAACACTACCTGGCCTCGGACATCTACCCCTTGCTGACCGAGACCAAGCGGTTCGTCTACCTGGAAGAAGGCGATATCGTCGCCATCGATAAAGATGGCTACCGCATTGTCGACGAGAATGGCGACGCGGCCGAGCGACCCGTGAAGGTGGCGGAAATGAACGCCGACGCCGTCCAGCGCGGTGAGTACGACCACTACATGCTCAAGGAAATCCACGAACAGCCCCGCGCCGTGGCCGAGACCCTGGAAGGGCGGCTGGGCGTGAACCGCATCCTGCCCAACATTTTCGGCGTGGGCGCGGAGGCCATGCTGGAGGAGGTGCGCAACGTGCACATTGTCGCCTGCGGCACCGCCTATCACGCCGGCCTGGTGGCCCGGTACCAGATTGAAGAGACCGCCGGCATTCCCTGCCAGGTGGAAGTGGCCAGCGAGTACCGCTACCGCTCACCCGTGGTGCCGGATGACTGCCTGTACGTGACCATCTCTCAGTCGGGCGAAACCGCCGATACCCTGGCGGCGCTGCGACACGCCAAACAGGCGGGCTACCTGGCCACCATGGCCATCTGCAACGTGCCGGAAAGCTCCATCGTGCGCGAGTCCGAGCTGGTGCTGATGACCCGCGCCGGCCCGGAAATCGGCGTCGCGTCGACCAAGGCGTTCACGACCCAGCTGGTCGCGTTGCAGTTATTGCTGCTGGAACTGGGCCGTATCCGCGGCATGGACCCGGCCGTGTATGAATCCGCCGTCGACGACCTGCACCGCCTGCCCGACCTGCTGAACCGCGCGCTGGACCTGGATGAAGAAATCCGTGAGCTGTCCGCGCACTTCGTCAACAAGCAGAACGCGCTTTTCCTGGGCCGTGGTGGTCATTACCCCATCGCCATGGAGGGCGCGCTGAAGTTGAAAGAGATCAGCTACATCCATGCCGAGGCCTACGCCGCGGGCGAACTGAAACACGGGCCGCTGGCGCTGGTCGACCGCGACATGCCGGTGGTGGCCGTCGCCCCCAACGACGCGCTGCTGCAGAAGCTGATCAGCAACATCGAGGAAGTCCAGGCGCGCGGCGGGCAACTCTACGTCATCGCCGACAGGAAAGTGGCGGCGAACTTTCACGAACGCCACGGTCATATCATGAGCGTGGACACGGGCGGCCCGTTCCTCGCGCCGGTGGTCATGACGGTGCCGCTGCAGCTGTTGGCGTATCATGTCGCCGTCATCCGCGGCACGGATGTCGACCAGCCACGCAACCTGGCCAAGAGCGTCACGGTAGAATAGCCGGACGCGTTAAGAGGTAAACGATCATGCGCAGAAGACATCGCAGCGACGAAGAGGCGGAAATCAACATCACGCCGATGCTGGACATCGTCTTCATCATGTTGATTTTCTTTATTGTCACCACGTCCTTCGTCAAGGAAAAGGGCCTCGAGGTGTCGCGACCGTCCACGGCGCCGCCGCAGGAAGTCGAGCAGAAGAAGGGGCCGATCGTGGTGAAGATCGACGGCAGCAGCAATATTTCGTTGCAGGGTCGCATGCTGGAGCCGAAGGCCGTGCAAGCCAACCTGGAGCGCCAGAAAGCCGAAAAGCCCGATTCACCGCTGATCGTGGCCGCCCACCCGGACGCCGAAACCGACGCGCTGGTGACCGTGATGAACGCGGCCAAGGCCGTGGACATCACCAACGTCAACGTGGCCACCACAACCCAGCAATGATTTCACGCCGCGTGGTGCGCCGCGCATGAATCTCCGCACCGGTGTCTTCCTGGACCTCGCCACCGTCGATAACGGTGAGTTGCGGCTGGACGCGCTCGACCGCATCCTGCCCGAGTGGCGCCGCCACGATCTCACCGCGCCCGGTGAAACGGCTGAACGTCTGAGCGGCGCCGACATCGCCATCACCAACAAGGTGCGCATCGGCGCGGCCGAGCTCGACGCCGCCCCGGAACTGAAACTGGTCGCCATTGCCGCCACCGGCGCCGACAACGTCGACTTGGCCGCGGCGCGCGAGCGTGGCGTGGTGGTCTGCAACGTTCGGGATTACTGCAGCGGCTCCGTGGCCCAGCATGTCATGGCGATGGTGCTGAACCTGGTCACGCGCCAGACCTTCTACGTCGGCCGGGCCCGGTCCGGCGAATGGTCGTCATCCGGGATGTTTTCACTGCACGACCAGCCCATCCGCGAACTGTCGCAACTCTCACTGGGCGTGATCGGCTACGGCACCCTGGGCCGCGCCGTGGCCACCCTGGCCAGGGCCATGGGCATGAACATCCTGGTGGGCGAACGCCGCGGCCGCTCACCACGCCCCAGCCGCCTCGCGTTCAAGGACCTGGTCCGAAGCGCCGACGTGCTGACATTGCACTGTCCCCTGACGCCGGAAACCCGCCACATGATCGACGCCGACGTACTGCGCGACATGAAAAAACGCGCCATCCTGGTCAACACCGCCCGCGGCGGCATCGTCGACGAGGCCGCGCTCGCTGACGCACTCCGTAGCGGTGAAATCGCCGGCGCCGGCGTCGACACCCTCAGCCAGGAACCGCCGCCGCCGGACCACCCCCTGCTGGCCGACGACATCCCCAACCTGGTGCTCACACCCCACAACGCCTGGGCCAGCGTCACCGCCCGCCAGGCGCTCGTCGATCAACTGGTCACCGTCATCCGTGCCTTCGAGCGCGGCACCCCGATGAACCGCCTGGCCTGAATCGATAGTGACGGAAGTGGCAACTGAAAACTCGCTTCAGCGCCGGCAGGCCGCCGGCCGCGTATAGGTCAGGTAAAACCCTTCCAGGTCGGCGTTTTCGTACAACACTTCCTGGTCGGCGAAAGACCAACCTTCGGCCGCCATTTCCTGGTGGGTCTCCGTCATGTTCTTCGCCGCGCTGTTCTTGCGCCCGAACCGGGACACGTCCTCGAACAGCGTGATCGACTCCGTGCATCCATCGGCCGGGGTCTGCGCGACCAGTCCGGGCGACAACACCAGCACGGTAACGAGCGGAATGACGACCGCCAGGGTCGCCGCCAGGCTTTTACGCATCATGACTTCTCCTTGCTGTTCGGCAGGTCCAGCCAGCTGCTGGGATCGTCTTTGGGTGGGAGTTGCAGGTGGTAACCGTCACTTTCCAGGTTGGCGATGACTTTCTCAACGTTTTCCTGTGCCAAAGGGCGGTCGCGCGATAGTTCCAGCGTCATCACGGCCTCGGTTTCGCCGAACATTTTTAGAAGTTCGTTGGGCAGTTCCTCCAACTCAATGTCTTCGCGGACGTATAGGTATGTGAAGTCACGTCGTCTCGATTTGAGGATGTTGCATTTCATGATTCGAGATTGTCCTGAAAGGGTAATGCAATTGAAGAGGTTATCTTATAGCGGCAATCCGAATGGTCATGGAACACTAACGCGAACAGTTTCGCGTAGATTTCACTGAAATCTCATTCGTGATGGCGTTGAGTTCTGCTATTTTAAATAGGAACTAATAATTACTGGCAGAAGAGTTTTCTACATTCCAGATGAGGAGGAGTCGAGATGCGAATCGTTAAGTGTTTAACAGTTACAGTGAGCATGCTGATGTTGAGTGCCTGTGTGGCTCAACCTGAAAATGATGCCGTCCTTTCTGGGGTCGATTTACAACTCGTCAAGTTGCAGGTTAAGGGTGGCCCCAACGATCCAAAATCCTTCGAAGTCATTTCTGGTGAAAACAACCGGTGCAAAAACCCAAACAACATTGGTTGTGTGCGAGTTGCGGCGGGGAAGATTGGCGTTGTGACATTCAAGTTGTTGCAGTCGAATCATTGGACATTGACAACAATGTTAATTTGCAACGGCACCAATAAGCCGGACGAATGCACTCTGACCCCCGAAGGTATCAAAGACTTCACCGCGGTTAACGATGAGCTTGAGCTTGAGGCTGAGCCCAACAGCCAGGGTGTTATCGATCTGACATTATTAGGGTCACCGCTTTCCGAGTATCAGGTCATTGACAGGAATGAAACTAAGGCGAACTATTTTTACCGGATTCAAGCCTGCCCCAAGGACGGAGGGGACTGTCTTTGGCTGGATCCGCCCTGGGAAAATGATGGCTCGGGTGTTGGTACGTTTCATTAACAACAACGCAGCATCGTTAGTGGTCGCCGAAAGGCCATCACCAGTTTGACGGATATGCAGTACAAGGCGTTCATAAGTTACGCCCATGTCGATGAGAAGTGGGCGCGGTGGTTGCACCGCGCCCTCGAATCTTATCGTTTGCCTCGTAAACGGCTGGGTGCTAAACGTTCGGAAACGCAGAACATCAGGCGTATTGGCACAGTATTCCGGGACCGTGATGAGTTGGTCGCCGGCCCCGCATTGAGCGATGCGATAACCGCAGCGCTCAAGTCTTCCGAAAACCTCATTGTGCTTTGCTCTCCCGCAGCTGCCCGTTCTCGATGGGTAAATGCCGAAATTTCCGAATATCGCCGGCTCGGTCGTAGCGATCGAGTTTTCTGTGTTGTTGTCGATGGAGAACCGGGTGCGACAGACGGTCGGAACTGTTTCCCGGACGCACTTTTTGATGGTGTTAGTGACGTTGACGCAGAACCGATGGCCGTTGATGTGCGTGATTCCGGGGACGGAAAGCAGTTGGCGAAACTGAAGTTGGTCGCGGCGCTGCTGGGCGTTAGGCTTGGCGATCTGCGCGACAGGGAGGCAGAACGTCGAAAGAAGAAGATGCTGTTAGGCTTCTCCGCTGCAGCAGCCTCCGTGTTGTTGTTAGTTGTCACGGCGATGGCTGTCATCTCGGAACGCCGGGAGCAAGAAAGATCAGAAAGCCTTGCGCAGACTATGGCGGAGTTGGGGACTGAAGTTGCCGACGTGGTTGATCTGGAAACACAAAAAAAACTGATATCAGCGGCCTTGAGAACTTACGAGGATATCAACCCCAAAAAGTTGACGCCGGAATCCGCTACTCAAGTTGCGCTTGTTATACGTCAAATGGGCCAGGTGAACTTTCAACAGGGTTTTACGGAAGAGTCTCTGGTTCACTTTCAACAATCCAGACAGCTGCTTGAAGACCTGAATGATTGGTATCCAGAAACCCCGGAAATACTAAACCAGCTGTCACTTGCTCACTATTTCGAAGGGCTGGTTCGTTTTCGGACCGAAGAATATGAGTTGGCGCGAGAACCTGCGCGTGCTTATGAAAGAGTCGCACGAGAACTGACAATTCTACGTCCAGAGGATATCGACTATCGAATCGAACATGTCTGGGCATTACAAAATCTTGCGATTCTGGAAATGAAAATCGATCCGGGCGGCCGTGCTGTCAGCGCTATTAAGCTACTTGAAGAAGCTGCGACTACCGCTGAACCGATCGCAAAATCAGGCGGCCAGGAAATAGTGGGTCACTATGCAACTTTGTTGTCCTGGCTGGCCGAAGCCAGAACTTTCAATTGCGAGTATGAGCCAGCCCTGGCTGCGCACAAAGCTGCCATTGAGAATGCTGAGCTTGCCGCGGCAAGAAACCCAGGAAATAACTCTCTGAAGCGACAAGTGGCATTTCGGCATTTTGGCTTGTCAGGCCTTGAATTGCAGGTTGGTCAACTAGAGCGATCCCGTGCAAGTTTGCAGGAAGCAGATACGATATTGCGTGAACTTTGGTTAGCAGACACCAGCAACAGCATATTGATGGTCAATCTTGGGCGTCACCGGTTTCGGCTTGCGACCATCGACCTTTGGGAAGGACGTCCTGAGGCCGCCGTACAGGAATACACCACATTTGTTGATCAGATAGATGCTGCGGACACTTCGGGGAAAGATGCCGAGCAGGACATAGGCTTACTACCCGCCGAGATTTTTCTTCGCCTGGCACAGGCGTATGGCGATCTTGACCAGGTAAGTATGGCGGAACGGTGGTTACAAAGGGGGTTCACGGAACTAGAGAAAAGCAAGGTTGCTGGAAGTCTGACTGCTGAGGAGGTCAGGCTTTTCATTCTCTTGCGTTGGGAATGGCATAACTATTTTGATAATGCTTCTTTCTCCGACTTTGCACCACTGCTTTCAATGCAGGCGGTATATCCTGATCCGGATTCCGGGGACTGTCGGGACATGGAAGCCACTAGCAGATTGGCTGCTATTCAGGGACGTATGGAAGTGGCTAATGAAACTGCCAATCTACTGATAGCAAGAGGACATCACCATCCGGATTTTGTGAGGTTCTGCGAGCTCGAAGGGCTATGCGGTTCTTGAACGCATGCGCCTGACAATTGGCGTGACGGGGCATCGGGATCTGGTTCCTGATGAGTTTCCCGTGATACGCGATGCGGTCCGTTTCTGGCTGATAGAACTGGGTCAGGCTTTTCCAGACATCGAAATCGAGGTGCTTTGCGGGCTGGCCACCGGCGCTGACCAGCTGGTGGCGGAGGTCGCACTGGAGCTTGGCCTGGGGCTCATCGCGGTTTTGCCGTTTGAGCGTGCCGAGTATCTCAGGGATTTTGAGCCACACGGTGAGCGGACAGCCTTCGAGTCACTCCTGGCGCGGGCGGAAGTCATTGAATTGCCGTATGTCGGTGACGCCACGAACGAATCTGTGCGCGACGACCCGGCCGTGCGCGACCAGCACTACGCCCAGATGGGTGTCTTCATTTCCAGCCACAGCGAGTTGTTGTTGGCGCTCTGGGACGGCAAGGATACTCAGGCACTTGGGGGAACCTCGTCGGTTGTCGGTTATCACCTGACAGGGGAGATGCCGGGGTTCGTGGACGGTGACAGTTCACCCAACCTGCTGGCCGACAACGAAAACGACCTGGTCTACCACCTGGTGTGTTCGCGCCAACGCGAGGGGGGCGCGCCGCGGCCGCTGTACGAGCCCTTGAGCAGCTACTGGGTGACTTCCCGTTACGGGCGTCAGCCGGGTTCGAAAATGCCCGAAGCCTATCGGCAAAGCCTGGATCGCATGCAGGTGTTCCAGGCCGATCAGCGAAAATACAAGGCCCAGCTGGAGGATTCCGCCCGCCACTTGTTACACGGTGCGCCGGACTGGCCGGTGGGCGAGGGGGTGCGATTTACGGATCGCCTGTATGCACGTGCGGACTGGCTGGCGGTACATTTCCAGCGCCGGTATGCCCACCTGCTTTACCTCAGCCATGTCCTGGCGGTGCTGATGGGCGTGGTGTTCATCGTCTACTCGGAGTTTATCGAGCAATCATGGATGGTGGCGTTGTTCCTGGGGATGTTCTCCGTCGGCGTGGTAATGCATGTCATCAGCAACCGCCGTGACTGGCATCGCAAGTACCTGGATTACCGCGCGTTGGCCGAGGCCCTGCGTGTACAGGTCTGGTGGAACCTGGCGGGTGTTGTCAATCGCCACGATGTGGCGTTCGTCTACGACAATTTCCTGCAGAAGCAGGATGTCGACCTGGTGTGGATTCGCCACGTCATGCGTTCGGCCAGCATGCGGCGGCAACGCAACCTGGACCCGGACGACCGTTGGGTCGACTGGGTGGCTGCCCAGTGGATTGGTGAGCCCGGTATCAGCGGAGGGCAGCTGGCGTATTACGAGACCAAGTCCCGGGATCGCGCCGAGAACTATCGCCGCACCGTTGCACTCGGCAACATCGCGCTGTGGGTGGGTATTGGATTTGCCGTATTTCTCGGTGTGTTCGCAACTCGGCTCAATGAAAACCAGGCCTTGCTGATGTTGATCCTGATGGGTGTGTTGCCGCTGATCGCGGGTGTGCGGGACGCCTATTCACACAAGAAAGCGGACAAGGAACTGATCAAGCAGTACCGTTTCATGTCACGCGTGTTCAGCAACGCCCATCGTTTGCTCGACCAGGCCGAAGACATTGCCGCCAAGCGCCGAATCCTGAAAGCTGTCGGCAGCGCCGCGCTCGAAGAACACGCCGAGTGGCTGCTGATGCACCGCGAGCGGCCACCGGAACAGCAGGCTGGCATTGGGTGAGTGGTGAGTAGTGAGTGGTGAGTAGGAAAAAACCTTCCAACGTGCGGGGTTTTTCACCATTTACCACTCACTACTCACTACTCACCACTCACCAGCTATTCACCGATTCAGCCGGTTCTCAATCAGGTCGTCCACCACTTCCGGATCCGCCAGCGTGGAGGTATCGCCCAGGTTCCCGTATTCGTTCTCGGCGATCTTGCGCAGGATGCGGCGCATGATCTTGCCGGAGCGGGTCTTGGGCAGGCCGGGGGCCCACTGGACCAGGTCCGGGGTGGCGATGGGGCCAATCTCCTTGCGCACCCACTGGCGAAGTTCGCCGCGGAGATCTTCGCTCGGCTCGATGCCGGCGTTCAGGGTGACATACACGTAGATGCCCTGGCCCTTGATGTCGTGCGGGTAGCCGACCACGGCGGCCTCGGCGACCGAGTGGTGGGCGACCAGGGCGCTTTCCACCTCGGCGGTGCCCATGCGGTGGCCGGAGATGTTCAGTACGTCGTCGACGCGGCCGGTGATCCAGTAATAACCGTCTTCGTCGCGGCGGCAGCCGTCGCCGGTGAAGTACAGGCCGTCGAAGTGTGAGAAATAGGTCTTCACGAAGCGCTCGTGGTCGCCGTAGACGGTGCGCATCTGGCCGGGCCAGCTGTCGGTGATGACCAGCAGGCCCTCGGCTTCGCCTTCCAGGGTGTTGCCGTCGGCGTCCAGCAGTGCGGGGTGGATGCCGGGAAGCGGCCGGGTGGCGGAACCGGGCTTCAGGTCGGTCGCGCCGGGCAGGGGGCTGATCATGATGCCGCCGGTTTCGGTCTGCCACCAGGTGTCGACGATGGGGCAGCGGCCGTCGCCGACCACGTTGTAGTACCACTCCCAGGCTTCCGGGTTGATCGGCTCGCCAACGCTGCCCAGCAGGCGCAGGGATTCGCGTGACGTGGATTTCACCGGGTCTTCGCCTTCGCGCATCAGGGCGCGGATGGCGGTGGGTGCGGTGTAGCAGATGTTCACCTGGTGCTTGTCGACCACCTGCCAGAAACGGCTGGCGTCCGGGTAGTTGGGTACGCCCTCGAACATCATCGTGATGGCGCCATTGGCGAGCGGGCCGTAGACGATGTAGCTGTGGCCGGTGATCCAGCCCACGTCTGCCGTGCACCAGTAGATGTCACCGTCGTGGTAGTCGAACACCATCTCGTGCGTGTAGGCGGCATAGAGCAGGTAACCGCCGGTGGTGTGCAGCACGCCTTTCGGCTTGCCGGTGGAACCGGAGGTGTAGAGGATGAACAGCGGGTCCTCGGCGCCCATCGGCTCGCAGGGGCAGTCGTCGTCGACGCTCGATTCGCGCTCGTGCAGCCAGTGGTCGACGCCGTCCTGCATGTCGACGCCGACATCGGTGTTGCGCACGACCAGCACCGATTCCAGCACGTCCATCACACCGTCGCGGGACTTTGCGGCGTCGACATTGGCCTTCAGCGGCACCTTTCGGCCGCCGCGCACACCTTCGTCGGCGGTGATGACCAGCTTCGACTGGCAGTCAATGATCCGGCCCGCCAGCGCGTCCGGGGAAAACCCGCCGAACACGACCGAATGAACGGCGCCGATGCGGGCGCAGGCCAGCATGGCGATGGCGGCTTCCGGGATCATCGGCATGTACAGCGTGACGCGGTCGCCTTTTTCCACGCCCAGGTCTTTCAGCACGTTGGCCATGCGGCAGACTCGGACGTGAAGCTGGCGATAGGTGATGGTCTCGTCGCGGGTTGGGTCGTCGCCTTCCCACAGGATAGCGGCCTGGTCACCGCGTGTTTCCAGGTGGCGGTCGACGCAGTTGTAGCAGGCGTTCAGTACCCCGTCTTCAAACCAGCGGATATGCAGGTCGTCGGCCGCCCAGCTGACGTCTTTGACCTTCGTGAAAGGCTTGATCCAGTCCAGGCGAGCGGCCTGGTCGGACCAGAATCCTTCGGGGTCGTCGGCGGCCCGTTGGGCCATCGCCAGGTAGGCGTCGTTATCGATCAGCGCGCGTTCGCGCGCGGCGGGCAGGACAGGGTGCAGTGTTTTCATTGTGTATGGGCTTCTCCAACCGGGTGCCCATTCTAGCGACTGTCGGGCCGGCGGCAACCGGCGCGTTCAGGTGGGTTCGACGCCACGTGATGTGACAAGCCGGCGGGCCACCGTCCGATCGCGGTGGCCGCCGGTCATCAAGCGACCCGGGACCCGGGTGGCGACAATCGGTCAGCGCAGGGGGACGCCGGGGTCAGAGAAAGCGGTGGCCGTTGACCTCGATCCAGCCGCCTTTGCGCTCGCTGTCGACTGCGGCATGTGTCCAGTGAATCAGCCCGCCTTCAGGATTCCAGTCGTACTCGCCCCGCAGCCGGATCTCGGCGTTGGCGCTCACCGGTACCCGGGGCGCCACGTCGATATTGTGATGGACGCGAACACGCTGGCCGTTCGACAGCTCGATGCTGAACGCCTGGAAAGTTTCGAAGTCGGCGATATCGGGGTGGATGCGGATCACCCTGGCGTCGAGTTCCACCAGGACATTGGACTGCTGCTCGTTCCAGGCGCGCTGCACCAGGTCGGTATCGTCAACATCGGGGAAAACGGCGGACTTCAGCGCGGGGCTGAAGACGAGGCTGATTGCAAACAGCGCCAGCAAAAAAAACATTCCCTTGATCAGTGCTTTCATGTGGCTTCCCTGCCCATGTCTAAATTTTAGGTTGTATTTATATTAACGCATTGATCACCGTTTCCATGTCATGCCCGGTCGCCAGCCCCAGGCCATCATCAGCGCGCCGCCGCCGACCAGCCCGCCCAGGTGGGCGAAGTGGGCGATGCCCGGCATGATGTCGGTCAGGCCGAAGAACAGCTCGATACCCGCGTAGATCAGCACGAACCACTTGGCCTTGATCGGCACCGGCAAAAAGATCAGGAAAATCCGGTTCTCCGGCCACATCACGCCGTAGGCCAGCAGCAGGCCGAATACGGCGCCGGACGCCCCCACCGTGGGCCAAGCGGACCCGGTGAGCCATTGCACCACCAGCTGCGTGACGGCCGCGCCCAGCACGCAGGCCAGGTAGAACGCGGCGAACCGGCGGCTGCCCCAGGCCCGCTCCACTGGCAGGCCGAACATCCACACCGCGAACATGTTGAACAGGATGTGGCTGAAGCCCCCGTGCAGGAACGCATACGTGACCAGCTGCCAGGGGCCGAAGTAGGGGTGCTGGACTGGCCACAGTGCGAGCTCGCCGAACATGGCCGAGATTTGCCGGCCGCTGGGGTCGTTGACCTGCAGCAGGTAGCCCAGGCCGAACAGCGCCGCGCAGGCGCCGATGACGACCAGGGAAACGGGTGGGCGGGTGACGCCCGGGTTGATCATGGGTCGATTCATATCGGGGGGTAATCCGGGAAGGGCCTTAGTCTACAATACGCCGATGACACCTCAGAGCCCCGGCGGCCCGGAAAATTCCCCGCCCACCCCCGAAAATACGCCTCGTTCCCCGCTGCCGGCGGCGCGGGCGCTGGCCTGGTTCGTGGGCGGCACGGCCCTGCTTCGCGCCCAGCCGATCCGCCTGCTGCTGCTGGGGCTGCTGATGCAGTTCCTGGGCGGCATGACCCAGGTGGGTGTCATGGGCGTCGTGTTTTTCATCATCATGCCGGCGCTCACCGCGGGCATGTTGCAGGCCATGCACCTGGCGCGGCTGGGAAAGAAGCCACCGGTGCTGACGCTGTTCCAGGCCTTTCGCGGCAGTGGTGTGCTCGGTTCGCTGTTGCTGCTGGGTGTCATCGGTCTTGCAGTCGCGCTCGTCACCATGGGCCTGGCGCTGGCCGGCAGCATGGCGGGCCTGGACCCCGCCGTGCTGAGCCGGATCGAGGCGGGTGACCCCAGTGCCGTTGCCGAAATGGACCCTGCCGTGCTCCAGCGTGCGTTGTTCGCACTCGTGATTGGCCTCTTCCTGGGCGGAACCATCGGCTTCTACGCGGTACCGCTGGTCTGGTTCAACCGGCTGTCACTGGGCCGCGCCATCGGCGCCGGCCTGGTGGCGATGTTCCGGCAGTGGCGGGCGTTGCTCACGATCGGCGCGCTGATGGCGCTGGTGGGTTTGCCGGTGGGCCTGGCGGTGGGCGCGATGATGGCCGTGCAGATGGTGTCGGCGGACCCCTCGCCGTTCATGACCCTGTTGCTGGCCCTGGTGATGGTGGCTTACCAGCTGTTTGTTTTCGCCGTGCAGTATCTCAGCTTCAGCGATATCTTCGGCGTGGCGTCCGGTGGCAGGGATGATTCAGAATCCGCGCCACCCGATGATGAGGACGACGACGGCGAGCGGGATCAGCTGGTGGCCTGATCGGCCGGTTCTTCGCCGTTGCGGTCGGGCAACAAAATGCGCGACATGATGATGCCAGCCTCGTAGAGGATCCACATCGGGATGGCCAGCAGGGTTTGCGAGATGATGTCGGGTGGTGTCAGCAGCATGCCGATGGCAAAGGCCGCAACCACCACGTAGGGCCGCGCCTTGCCCAGTTGCTTCGTATTCACCAGCCCCGTGGCCACCAGGATGATGGTGGCGATGGGCACCTCGAAGGCAATGCCGAAGGCCAGGAACAGCGTGATCACGAAATCCAGGTAGCGGCTGATATCGGTCATCACCGAGACGCCTTCGGGCGCCACGCGCGCCATGAAGCCGAACACCAGCGGGAAGACCACGAAGTAGGCGAACGCGCAGCCGGCGTAAAACAACAGCACAGAGGAAAGCAACAAGGGCTTCGCCAGGCGCTTCTCGTGCTTGAACAGCGCCGGGGCGACGAAGGCCCAGAGCTGGTAGATCACCACCGGTATGGCGATGACCAGCGCCAGCAGCAGGGTCAGCTTGAACGGCGCCAGGAACGGCGACGCCACGTCGATGGCGATCATGTTGCTGCCTTCCGGCAGCGTGGCCATCAACGGGGTGGCCAGCGCGTGGTAGAGCTGGCGCGAGAACGGCAACAGGCAGACCAGCACCAGCGCCACCGCCAGGCAGGCCTTCAGCAGCCGGCCGCGCAGTTCAACGAGGTGCTCGAGGAACGTCTGTTCCCTGTCGGTATCCGGATGGTCGCTCATGGCGTGCGCTCAGGCGTTGTCGTCTTTCGTCGGCGTGCTGTCGCTGCCGTTGTCTTTGGAAGCGGGTTTCGTCACGTTCTCGACACCAGCCGACGCTTCGCGCCCGAGCTCGGTGACCTGTCGGGTCACCTCGTCGAGTTCCTTGCGGGCCGTATTCAGGGGTTCCTTGACGTCGGCGGCCGCCAGTTCGGCCTCCACCGAGGTTTTCAGCGTATACCAGCTGGCGCGCGCCTTGCGCACAAAGCCGCCCACGGTGCGCGCGACCGCGGGCAGGCGTTCCGGCCCCAGCACCAGCAGGCCGATGATGGAGAGCAGGAACAGTTCTGCGAAACCGACATCAAACATCGGTGCCGGGCGGCCGGCTCGCGGGTTCGTTGTCGCGCTCGGCGGTTTTCACGTCGACTTCATCTTCCGGGTCGGCCGCGAGACGCTCCTGTGACGTCTTGTCGTCGTCACTGTCGTCATCCATGCCTTTCCGGAAGCCCTTGACTGCACCGCCCAGGTCGCTGCCGATGTTGCGCAGGCGCTTGGTGCCGAACACCAGCACCACGATCAACAGCAGGATCAGGAGCTGCCAGCCACTAATTCCACCAACCATATTCAGACTCCGGGTTTCAGAACGGCAAGTGTAGCCCAATCAGGCTCGAAAGGCTCCGTGCCGTTGGTCGGGGGTGGTTGCTCAGTAACGGCGGCGAATAGCGGCCAGGCCCAGCAGCAGCAGGCCGATGGTGCCGATCGCGCGGCCCCATACATCCAGTGTGGGAATGCCTTCGTAGGCGGCCGGCGGTGTCCCCGGCGGCGGATCCGGCGGCGGGGTGCCAATTTGAGGGCACTGTGCGGGCGGTGACACGGCCAGGCTTTCGAAACCGATCTCGGTGGTGGTGCTCACCACGGTCGCCGCGCCGGTGTTGGTGTCCAGCTGCAGCACCTGGCTGCCTTCGGCGTCGGGTGAACGGTCGGTGATCGCCCAGAGGTTGCCGTTCTCGTCGAAAGACAGGCCTGCCTCGTAGTAGGCATCGACGGCCGCGCCGACCGCGCCGACCAGGGTGGCAGCGCCGGTTGTCGGGTCGATTTCATACAGGCTGCGATTGTCCGGCGTGCCCTGGTCGTCGGCAAGGCCGTTGCCCAGGCCGTAAAGCCGGAAATCCGGGTAGCCGTCACCAACGATGGCCAGGGCGCTGATGCGCACCCCCATATTGCCGATCAGCGTGGCCGTGCCGTCCAGTTCAACGCTGTAGAGCGACTGGTCGGCGACAGAGGCCATGAACAGGTCGCTGTCACAGTTGAAGGCCATGCCGAAGTCGTTACCGGCGCTCGCGCCCAGGCCGCTGATGGTCACTTCGCGCTGGAAGTCGACCTGCGCATTGGCCAGGGTGATCGGGAACAGTTGGCGGCTCTCATCATCTGCGGCCCAAAGGGTACCGTCCGGCGCAAAGGCCATACCTTCAATGTCGGAGCGCGTGGTGCCCAGGGACTGGACCAGCCCGATATCCGTCGTGGCGCCGTTGGCCAGGTCAATCCGAAACAGGTGATCGCCACCATCGGCGTTCACGCTGTACCCGAACGGCGCTGCCCACGCGCTTGCCAGGGGCAGCGTCGCGAGACCGAGCACGGTGATTCGGGTGAGTGTTTTCATCGGGGGCAGCGTCCTGCCAGTTTGACGACCAAACGGGCGTTCATGCTATCAGAACCGCCGGTCAATACAAGGGGTGTGGCGAATATTTTTGTTGTAAATCAGTATGTTGCAATATCACAACAACTGTTGTGTTTATGCAACTTCCGGCCCGCCGTAGCGACATCCGGCGTTGCAGGTTTCCTGCACCACGACCTGGTCCAGGCCGGGCAGGTCGTCGGCCAGTTGTGCCCAGATCCAACGGGCAAGATTCTCAGAGGTTGGGTTTTCCAAGCCCTTGATATCATTTAATAAATGATGGTCGAGCTGGTCAAATACGGGTTGGAAGGCGCGCTTGAGGTCGGCGAAGTCCATGACCCAGCCGGTCTCCTCCCCCACCGTGCCCGCGACATGGATTTCGATGCGGAAGGAGTGGCCATGCATGCGGGCGCATTTGTGCCCGTCGGGCACATTCGGCAGGAAATGGGCCGCTTCGACCTGGAAGACGCGAAAAACGTTCATGGACGGCATTGTGAAGACCCCGCAGGGGTCACGCAAGCAAGCCGGGGGTCAGGTGGCTACGCGCAGTCGCAGAAGGGTTTGCGTGCAGACTGGCCGCAGCGGCACAGGGCGCCGTTGAAGGTGACGCATTCCTGGCCGCGCTGGTTATACACCCGCAGGTAACCCTGGAACTTCAACGGGCCATCCTTGACGACGGTCACTTTCAGCGGCTGCGGACGCCGGGTCGCGGCAATCTCCGAGGCCTGCATGATCGCGCCACGGTCAACAAACTCGATCTCGATGTGCTGGTCGTCGCACAGGGGCTTGTTCTGGGAAGCGCCACAACGGCAGAGTTTCAGTTCGTTGTGGTGGGACTGCTGGCCTTTTTCATCCACCAGTGTGATATTGCCAGTCAGTTTTATCGGCCCGCGAGAAGAAACCAGCGCCTCGTTGGGCACGTCCAGGCGCTTCGGCTGCTTCTGTCCGCCACGCTGTTCAGTGAACCAGCGGTCACGGGTTTCGTCATGGGTGGACCGTTCAGGCGCGTCGAAAGTCGGCTCAATGCCCGTTCTTCCGATGCCCGGACGCACGTATGATTTGCTCAATTCAGCCATTCCCCTATATCCCAGGGTCTCCGTTCCCTAGCTATACTTCACTTTCAGCATAGTGCACGACGGCCCTAATACAAGGATTTTCATGAAAAAATTAATATTCTCGCTGGCGGTCATCCTGGCGGCTTCCGGCATGGTTTCCGCGCAGGCCGCTCCACCGTCAGCGCCGGACAGGACCCGTGGCGAGGGGCCATTTGAACGCCTCGTACTACGCGGCGTGATGATCGTGAACGGCGAGGGCGCGCCGCCCATCGGGCCGGCGGACGTCCTGATCGAGGGCAACCGGATCCGGCAGATCAAGACCCTGGGCATTGTCACCCCGGTGCCGGAGGACAAGCGCATCGAAACCCGCCCGGGTGACCAGGTGCTGGAACTCGATGGCCACTGGCTGTTGCCCGGTTTTGTCGATATGCACGGGCACTTCGGCGGCGACGACCAGGGCGTGCCGGCCGAATACGTGGCCAAGCTGTGGCTGGCGCACGGCATTACCACGGTGCGGGAGCCCGGTAGTTTCAACGGCCTCGACTGGGTGGTGGACCACCAGCGCCGTAGTGCCGACAACACCATCGCCGCGCCGCGAATCGTGCCTTACGTGGGTTTCGGCCAGGGGCATGATGGTCTGTTTGCCGACCCGGATCAGGCGCGAAAATGGGTGCGGGACATCGCGAAACAGGGTGCGGCAGGGGTGAAGTTTTTCGGCGCGCCGCGCGAGTTGATGATCGCCACGCTGGACGAAATGAATGAACAGGGCATGGGCGGCGCCATGCACCATGCGCAACTGGACGTGGTGAACTGGAACGTGCTCGATTCGGCGCGTAACGGCATGACCACCATGGAACACTGGTACGGCCTGCCCGAGGCCATGTTCAAAGACCGGGTCATCCAGGATTACCCGCTGGACTATAACTATGCCAACGAGCAGCACCGTTTCGGCGAGGCCGGCCGGCTCTGGCAGCAGGCCGCGGCACCGGGCTCGGAGAAATGGAATGCCGTCCGCGACGAACTGATCGAGCTGGACTTCACGCTGAACCCGACGCTGACCATTTACGAGGCCAGTCGTGACCTGATGCGCGAGATGAACGCCGACTGGCACGACGAATACACGCACCCGTCGCTGTGGGCGTTCTTCCAGCCGTCGCTCGAGGCGCACGGTTCGTACTGGTTCGACTGGACGACGGCCGACGAGATCGCCTGGAAAGAAAACTTCCGGCTGTGGATGGCCTTCCTGGCGGACTACAAGAACCACGGCGGGCGCGTGACCCTGGGGTCGGACTCCGGTTATATCTGGAAGGTGTACGGCTTCGGCTACATTCGCGAGATGGAGTTGCTGCAGGAGGCTGGCTTCCACCCGTTGGAAGTGCTGCGCTCAGCCACCTGGAACGGCGCCGAGGTACTGGGTATGGAAGACGACATCGGGTCGATCCGGGTCGGCAAGCTGGCCGACCTGGTGGTGGTGCCGGAAAACCCGCTGCGCAACTTCAAGGTGCTGTACGGCACCGGCCACTTCAAGCTGGACGATGACGGCGTGCCGATGCGCACGTCCGGCATTCGTTACACGATCAAGGACGGCATTGTTTACGACGTCCCGGAATTGCTCGAGGACGTCCGGTCTATCGTCGCCGACGCGAAATCGGAATCAGTTGCCGGTGTCGCCCCGTAACGACTGGATGTCCGCCAGCACGTCCTGGGTGTGGGTCTCGGGATCGACGTCGTCATAATGTTTGGCGACGTTGCCCTGGGGATCGACCAGGAAAGACTGCCGGCTGGCCAGTTTCGTCAGCTTGAAGTCGCGCAGCACGCCGTAACGGTCGCTGACCTCGCCGCCGGTGTCGGCCAGCAAGGTGAACGGCAGCTTGTACTTGGTGGCGAAGGCCTTGTGTGAATCCACGTCGTCGACGCTGATGCCGACCACGGCCGCGTCGATGGCCTGGAACTGGTAGATGTTGTCACGGAAGTTGCAGGCCTCGGTCGTGCAGCCCGGCGTATCGTTCTTCGGATAGAAATACACCGCCAGCCACTGGCCCCGGTAGTCGGCCAGTTCATGCCACTCGCCGTCCTGGTCCTGTAGTTTGAAATCGGGTGCCGCCTCGCCGACGGCAGGGGTTTCACCCGCAAAAACCGAACCGGCCAGGCCGATGGCGGCGATGGCGGACAACGTCAAAAGGGTCTTCCTGATCATCTCGGTGCGCTCCGAATCGAGGTTTGCCATATCTTAGCGAATCCGCGTGATGGTGAAGTCAAGTTCCGCCGAACACCACCTTCGGCCGGTTGAACAACGTGGCCGCGAAGGCCGCCAGCACCAGGCCCATCAGCAGCGTGCCGCCCGATGAAATGTAAAGCCATGACATCGGAACGGCCTCGCCACGCAGGAATTCGGCAATCAGCAGGTTCTGGCTGAACATCGGGATGGTCATCATCCAGGTTTCGGGCGTGGTCGGGTTCACCATGAACAGCATCGACGGGATCATCGGAATGAAGATGACCAGGCCCATGTAGGACTGCGCCTCGCGAAAGCCCTTTGCGAAGGTGGCCAGCATGGTCAGCAAAGCGGCGGCCAGGATGGCCACCGGGCCGACCACCAGCAAAATCTTGGCGATCATCGCGCTGCCCAGTTCCAGGTCTATACCCAGCGCGCCGGTGGGCATGAACGGAATGGCCAGTTTGAAACTCACCATGGTCAGCAACAGCGAGGCCAGCGCAAACGCGGTGCAGGCCAGCATCTTGCCGGTCATGATCTGCCAGCGCGGCACCGGCGTGATCAGCAGGGGTTCCAGCGACTTGCGCTCCTTCTCGCCGGCCGTGGCGTCGATGGCGATATGCATACCGCCGGTGAATGCGGTGATCATCAGGAAATAGGGCAGGAAGATCAGCGCCAGCGCACCACGGCTCTGCGGTGTCGACAGGTCGACGTCCTTGACCATCAGCGGCGCGGATACGCTGGGCGCCACACCCCGCAGTTGCAGGCGCAGGGTGCCGATCTGCTGCCCGTAGGCCGACAGCAGGCCCTTTACGCGCCGCATGGGTACATTTGATTCGCGTCGTGATGGGTCGGCGATGACCTCCACCAGCGCGGGTTCGCCCGCATTCCACTGTTCGCCGAAACCGTCGGGAATGCGAATGATGGCGGGATGGGCCTGGTCGCGCACCGCGGCCTCCGGGTTCTCAGGCGCGTCCAGGATCACCAGCCCCTGCTGTTCCAGGAAGCGCACCAGGTTCGGCGCGTTCTGCGCGCCGACGACCGGGATCTCCAGCGTTTCCTCGGCTTTCTGTTCCTGCTTGACTACGGCGAAATAGCTCAGGCCGATAATCAGGAAGGGAAACAGGATCGGGCCCAGCAGCAGCGAGTTGAACGCCGCGCGACGGTCGCGCAGGTTTTCGCGGATTTCCTTGCGGAATACTGTCCACAGACCGTTCATGCCAGCAGCCCCTCGTCCGAACCAATCAGTTTGACGAAGGCATCCTCGACGTTGTCGCAGCCGCTCAGTGTGAGCAGGTCGGCCGGTGTGCCGTCGGCGGCAATCTCGCCCTTGGCGATGATGACGATACGGTCACAGAGCGCCGCGACCTCCTGCATGATGTGCGTGGACAGCACCACCGAGTGGCCGGCGGCCTTCAGGTCCTGGATGTAGCGGCGCAGGGCGCGCGTGGTCATCACGTCCAGGCCGTTGCTGGGCTCGTCCAGCAGCACGGTCTGCGGCTCGTGGATCATCGCGCGGGCGATGGCGACTTTTACGCGCTGGCCCTGCGAAAACCCGTCGGTCTGTCGGTCAATAAAGTCTTCCATGTTCAGGCGTTGCGCCAGCCGTTCGATGCGCTCGTTAATGACGGGCTTCGACAGGCCGTGAAGCTCGCCGTAATAGGCAATGTTCTCGCGCGCGGACAGGCGCTTGTACAGCCCGCGGCTGTCCGGCACCACGCCCAGCGTGCGCTTGATGGCCATGGCGTCTTTGGTCGGGTCCATGCCGTCGATTCGAATCTCGCCGGCGTCGGGCGGCAGTAGCGAATACAGCATGCGCAGCGTGGTGGTCTTGCCGGCGCCGTTCGGGCCCAGCAGGCCGGTGATTTCACCGTCGCGGGCCTCGAAGCTGACGCCGCGCACCGCGTGCACGTCACCGAAACTTTTCTGCAGGTCGCGGACTTCGATCATGGTTCTGGCCCCAGCAGGGTCGTGAAGAAGGGACTGCCGTCGATGTCGTCGACGCAGGATGTGTCCAGTGCGTCCACCGAGCCGGCCTCGATGAATGCGGTCGTGACGTCCTGCAGGCAGACGTTGCGCAACACCGAGTGCGCCTGCCCGCCGGCCACCAGGTTCACGCTGTTCGGAAACCCCTCTGCAACCCGTGCTGCGTACTCGGGCGGTGTAACAGGGTCGCGCTCACCGGACAGCAACAGCACCGGCAGGTCGGTCGTCACCGGTTCGTGAAAGTCGTCCGGCACATCGCCAGTGGTCCATTCGCGGCACTGCGCATCGATGCCCTCGAGCATCAGGTTGCCGATCAGGGTGTCGGAGTAGTCGGCGCCGAAATTCATGAACGGGTAGTCCTCGGCGCACATCACCGACAGCTCCATGCCGCGGGCGATGACCTCGTTCAGGTCGCCGATGACCATCATCGCCTGCGTGGCGAGGCGGTCCAGCCGGCCCTGGGTGGCGGCCTCGTGCAGCAGCAGCGGCAGGACGGCCTGCGATTCGCTGGAATAACTCAGGAAGCGCACCGCGACGGCCAGGATCTCCGCGCTCACCGTCAGCGACTCGGCGATGCCGGTGACGGGGTTGATGATGGTAATGTCGCGCGGTGACTGCCGGAGGTCGGCCATCAGCGCATCCAGCGCGCGCCGAGGGTCGGCAAACTGGTGGCGGCAGGCGCTGTCTGCGGCGCAGGCATCCAGGACCCGGCCCACGGCGACATCCAGCATCGGCGCGTGCTCCTGGCCCAGCGCCAGTTGCATCGGCACCACGCTGTCCAGCACCACCGAGCGGACGGTGTCGGGAAATTCACGCAGGTAAACCTGGGCCGCGCGCGTCCCGTAGGACACACCCATGATGTTGATGGTGTCGTAACCCATCGCTTGCCGAACCGCGTTCACATCGCCGGCGGCGATGGTGGTGGTGTAGAAGCGGGTATCGGCGTCCAGGTCCTGCAGGCATTCGCGCGCCATGCGAGACATTTCGTCAAAGTCGATCGCGGCGTCCAGGTCGGTCATTTCCTCGGACGGGCACTGGAGCTTGTTGGACCCGCCGGTACCGCGCTGGTCGATCATGACGATGTCGCGGGTCTTGTTGATGCCACGCAGCGGGCCGCGGATCATAGGCCAGGTTTCGCTGGCGGCCTGGCCCGGTCCGCCGGCGAAGAAAAACAGCGGGTCGGCTTCGGGCTGCGGGTCGCTGGCACTGGCCACGGCAACATGCAGGCTGATGGCGCGGCCATCCGGGTCGTCCGGATTCTCAGGGACCTCCAGCCGGCCACAACGCGCCGCCGCCGTTACGGGCGAACCCGGAACCGACAGGTCGCAGTTGGTGAATTCGATGGTGTTGCCTTCGGGCAGTGCAAAAGCCGTCGGCGCCGCGCCCAGCAGGGCAGCTGCCGCAATGGCGGCAGGCATACATTTTTGCATTGTGTTCAATCGCATCGTCTGACGGCACCAAGCCTAAGCGCCACGCCGGGGCCGCGCATGGGCCTGACGTCACGGGTGTCGATGAATGATGGGCGCGGATGAGAGGCTCCCCCGCTGACCTGCGCCCGGGTCGTCCGTATAATACCGCCCCTTCACCTTACCGAACACCGCCTAACAAATGCTCGCACTGGAAGTCGACAACCTGCGCAAGACCTACGCCAACGGCGTCGAGGCCCTCAAGGGCGTGTCGCTGGGCGTGGAAGAAGGCGATTTCTTCGCCCTGCTGGGCCCGAACGGCGCCGGCAAGTCGACGATGATCGGCATCATTTCCTCGCTGGTGAACCCGACCGGCGGCGACGTCAAAGTGTTCGGCGCCAGCGTCCGTGAGCAACGCTCGCTGGCGATGAGCTACCTGGGCCTGGTCCCGCAGGAGCTCAACTTCAACCAGTTCGAGAAGCCGCTGGAGATTGTCGTCAACCAGGCGGGTTATTACGGTATCGAGAAACACGAGGCGGCCGAGCGCGGTGAGCATTACCTGAAGAAGCTGCAGCTGTGGGACAAGCACGACAAGCCGTCGCGCATGCTCTCGGGCGGCATGAAGCGGCGCCTGATGATCGCCCGCGCCATGGTCAACCAGCCGCGGCTGCTGATCCTGGACGAACCCACGGCCGGTGTGGATATCGAGATTCGCCGGTCCATGTGGGAGCTGATCGAGGAAATCAACGCGGCCGGTACCACGGTCATCCTGACCACGCACTACCTGGAAGAAGCCGAGCAGCTGTGCCGCAACATCGCCATCATCGATCACGGCCAGATCGTCGAGAACACCGGCATGCGCGAGCTGCTGGGCAAACTCGACTTCGAGACCTTCGTGCTGGACCTGCGCGAACCGGTACACGATGTGCCGGAACTGCCCGAGATGGCCATTTCCCTGCGCGACGAAAACACCCTAGAAGTGACGGTGCCGAAGAGCAAGTCGGTGAACGCGCTGTTTGCCGAACTCGATGAACGCGGTATCCATGTGCTGAGCATGCGCAACAAGTCCAACCGCCTCGAGGAACTGTTCATGCGGCTGGTGGACAAGGGCGCCCAGGGCGCGCGCGAAGCCGGGGGGGCGGCATGAACCAGGCGCAGGTCAACTGGGTCGGCTACCGCACCATCGTGCGCAAGGAAATCACCCGCATCCTGCGCATCTGGGCGCAGACGCTGGTGCCGCCGGCCATCACGATGACGCTGTATTTCCTGATTTTCGGCAAGATCATCGGCAGTCGCATCGGCGAGATGGGCGATTTCGACTACATGCTGTTTATCGTCCCGGGCCTGGTGATGATGTCGGTGATCACCAATTCGTACGGCAACATGGTGTCGTCGTTCTTCGGCGCCAAGTTCGGCCGGCATATCGAGGAACTGCTGATTTCGCCGCTGCCGAACTGGGTGATCCTGGCGGGTTACGTGACCGGTGCGCTGGCGCGCGGCGTGGGCGTCGGCGCCGTGGTGCTGCTGGTGTCGATGTTCTTCACCGAGATCCGCATCGAGCACCCGCTGATCACGCTCAGCGTGCTGATCCTGACGGCCATCGTGTTCGCCATGGCGGGCATGGTGAATGCCATCTTCGCGCAGAAGTTCGACGATATCGCCATCATCCCGACCTTCGTGCTGGCGCCGCTGACCTACCTGGGCGGCGTGTTCTACTCGATCGACCTGTTGCCGCCGTTCTGGGAGAAAGTCTCGGCCTTCAACCCGATCCTCTACATGGTCAACGGGTTCCGTTACGGCATGCTGGGTGCGTCCGACGTGGCCATTGGCCATTCGTTCGCACTGATCGGCGTGTTCACGGTGGGCCTGGCGGCGACCTGCCTGTGGTTGCTGCACAGCGGCAAGGGGCTCCGCAGTTGAGCCATTTTCCGCGTCAAAAGCGCGACTTAGAAATATTTAACGTTCCTGACCGCCGCGTCGACTACAATACGCGACCAGAACAATACCCCTTTGGCACATGAATACATATCCCAAGTCTTCGAACATGGACGAAGGCCAGCGTAACTGGCCCGTCACCCTGACCCTCGGCCTGACCTTCGCGGCGGCCGTCATCGCCGTGCCGTGGTACGGCATCGCCGTGGGCTTCAGCGCCTGGGCGTGGGTGTTCTTCTTCGTCTTCCTGCTGGCCGGCGGCGTCGGCATCGGCAGCGGTTACCATCGCCTGTGGTCGCACCGCACCTACACCGCCAGCAAGCCACTGCAGTGGTTCCTGGCCGTCATCGGCGGCATGTCACTGCAGAACAGCATCCTGATCTGGAGCGCCCGTCATCGCGTGCATCACCGCGACGTCGACGACAACGACAAGGATCCGTACTCCATCGGTCGCGGCTTCTGGTTCGCGCACATCGGCTGGATGTTGCGTGATTACAAGAGCGGCGTCGTCGACGAGACCATCGTGCCGGACCTGAAGAAGAACCCGGTCGTGATGTGGCAGCACAATCACTACCTGGCGCTGGTACTCGCCACCAACGTTGGCCTGCCGCTACTGCTGGGCTGGATGGTCGGCGACCTGTGGGGCGTATTCCTGCTGGCCGGCCTGGCGCGCCTGGTGATCAACCACCACGTGACGTTTTTCATCAACTCGCTGGCGCACATGTGGGGCAACCAGCCTTACACCGACGAGAACAGCGCGCGTGATAACTGGTTCCTGGCCATCATCACCTATGGCGAGGGTTACCATAACTATCATCATTTGTTCCAGGCGGACTACCGCAATGGCATCAAGTGGCACCACTTCGACCTGAACAAGTGGTTTATCGCCAGCTGTGCCCACCTGGGTCTGGCCAGCGACCTGAAGCGCACGCCCAAGTTCAAAATCGAGCGCGCCCGCCTGGACATGGAGTTCAAGCGCGCCCGCCAGCGGCTGGAAGCGCATGAGTCCAACCCGAAGTGGAAGGACCTGGTCGAGACGCTGGAACACGAGTACGAGCAGTTCCTGGCCACCGTCAAGGAATGGCAGGCACTGCAGGTGGAGCGCATGCAGCACGGCAAGCAGGTGCTCGCCGAGAAACTCGACGCCAGCTTTCATGAACTCGAAGACGCCTTGCGGATGCAGCGCAAGCGCCTGACACTGCTGACGGCGCAGCTGGCCGTCTGACGGAGGACGCGTCGCGGGTCCGGGGAAGGCGGTTGGCCTTTTCCGGACTCGCTCAAGTCCATCCATGGAACGCTCATCGGCGGCATCCCTGCCGCCGAAGGTCCGGAAAAGACCAACCGCCTCCCCCGAACGTGTGACGCTTTTCCGTCTCACCGTCTCACCGTCTCACCGTCTCACCGTCTCACCGATTCCCCGATTCCCCGATTCCCCGATTCCCCGACTCACGGCAGCGCGGCCTGTCCCAGGTTGTTGGTGTCGGTGCCGAACCAGATCACGTTGCGCTCCGGGTCGAACACCATGTGGCGGACGGCGCCGGCGCCCGAGGGAATGGGTGTCTGGCTGAAGAAGGTTTCGGTTTCCGGGTCGAAGCCGACGAAGTTGTCGGTATCCGGGTGCGTTTCCACTTGCCAGACGCGGTCCTGGTTGTCGACCTCGATGGCGTAGGGGCCGGATTGCTCGCTGGGGTTGCGGTACTCGGCGAACGCGCCGGTGGCGGGGTCGTAGCTGCCCAGCCAGCCTTCTGAATAGTCGGTATACCAGACGCGGTCGTCGCTGGTGATGGCCAGGCGGCGCAGTCGTGATGCCTCGCGCGGTGTGCGGATCACTTCCAGCGTCATGGTTTCCGGGTCGATGGTGGCCAGGCCGTTGGTGCCAAGAAGGGCAATCCACGGGTGTCCATTTGAGTCCAGCTTGATGCCGTAGGGCCGCGCCTTGTCGATGGGCACCGCGACGTACTCCACGCTGCCGTCGCGCTTGTCCAGGCGGCCGACGACGTTGCTCCACTGGGCAGTGAACCAGAGGTAAGTGCGGTCGTCGAACACCATGGTGTGCGGGTCTTTCACCGTATCATCCGGCATGGTGTAGCGCACCATCTCGCCGCTGTTGGGGTTCATCTTCCCGATGTAGGCCTGGCGGTTGCCGGCGATCCACAGCGACGCGTCGCGGTCGACAACCACGGTGTGTGGGCCGGTGCCCGGCGGCAGGTCGAACTTCGAGAATTCCTCGGTGGCCGGGTCAAAGTGCGCCACGTAATCACGGGCCTGGCCGACCAGCCAGATGGTGCCGTTGGGGGCGACATCCGGATCGCGGGGCCGGCTGGCCTCCCAGGGTACCGGCCACTCGATGATTTCGACCGGGGTGTTGGTGGCCGCAACCGGTGAAGTCTCAACCAGGCGCGGTTCCGGTATCGTGGTATCCGCCGCGTCGGCAGCGGGCTGGGCGGCTACTGTGAGCGGCACGGCCAGCAGCAACTGGGGAAACAGGGTGGCAATGGTGCTTCGCATGGGTTTCCTCCGAACTTGGATGAGCATCTGCCCGGCATTCTAACAGCAGGTATAATGCGCGGTCCCGCCGCCCCGGCGGCCGATTCACCCAGGGCTTGAAGCATGAAAATCGAAAACGACAAGGTCGTCGCATTCCATTACACACTGACCAACGACGACGGCGAAACGCTGGATTCCTCGCGTGAGCGCGAAGAACCGATGTCTTACCTGCATGGCGCCGGCAACATCATTCCCGGCCTGGAAAAGGAACTCGAAGGCAAAACGGCTGGCGATGCGTTCCAGGTGACCGTGCCACCCGCCGAGGCCTATGGCGAGCGCACCGAGGCGAACGTGCAGCGCCTGACGCTGAAGAAACTGGGCGTTCGCGCCAACCAGTTGCAGCCGGGCATGATCCTGAACCTGCAGACCAACAAGGGTCCTGCCCAGGTCACCGTACTGAAAGTCGGTCGTTTCAACGTGGATGTCGACGCCAACCACCCGCTGGCCGGCCAGCCGCTGAACTTCGACGTCGAGGTCATGGATGTGCGTGACGCCACCGACGAGGAAAAAGAGCACGGTCACGCCCACGGTCCGGGCGGCCATTCCCACGACTGATCTCCAGGGCCGGCCGATGCACTCGGCCGGTTCACTTCAGCCGTTCGCAGACCCGGTCTGCACGTCCCACAGCCCCTGGTAAATGCCACCGCGACGGATCAGTTCGTCGTGACGTCCGGTTTCGACCACGCGCCCGCCATCGAGCACGCAGATGCGGTCGGCATCGACGATGGTCGACAGGCGGTGGGCGATCACCACGGTGGTGCGGCCCTCGGCCACCCGTTTCATTGAACGCTGGATCGCGGCCTCGGTCTCGTTGTCGACGGCCGACGTGGCCTCGTCCAGGATCAATACCGGCGGGTCTTTCAGCACTGCGCGGGCAATCGACAGCCGCTGGCGCTGGCCGCCGGAAAGTTTCTGCCCTCGCTCGCCGACCAGGGTGTCATAGCCACGCGGCAGCGCCATGATGAAGTCGTGCGCCTCGGCGGCGCGGGCGGCGGCCTCGATGGCCTCGTCATCGGCATCCGGCCGGCCATAGGCAATGTTTTCCCGCACCGTGCCGTGGAACAGGAAGACGTCCTGGCTGACGAAACCAATCGCCGCCCGCAGGTCATGCAGGATGACGTTGTTCAGGTCATGCCCGTCCAGGGTGATGCGGCCGTGGGTCGGTTCGTAGAAGCGCAACAACAGTTTCACCAGGGTGCTCTTGCCGGAACCGGTCGCGCCGACCAGCGCCAGCGTTTCGCCGGCCGGCAGGTCGATATCGACGTCGCTGAGCACTGCGGGGCCATCGCCGTAGGCGAACCCGGCCTGCTCGAAACGAATATCGCCGGCCACTTGCCCGGCAGGCAATGACTGCTCGCCCGGGCGCACCCGCACCGGCGTTTCCACCAGGTCCAGGATACGGCGCGTGGAGGCCATCGCCCGTTCGTACAGGTCGATGGTCTCGGCCATGCGTGTGAGCGGCCACAGCAGCCGCTGGGTCAGGAACACCAGCACGCTGTAGGCGCCGGCGTTCAGCTCGCCGTCCAGGACCAGCTTGCCGCCGTAGACCAGCGTCGCCACGAAGCCGGCCATGATGGCCATGCGGATGATCGGGATGAATGCCGACGAAATGCGAATGGCGCGACGGTTGGCCTCGACATAGGCCTCGCTGTCCTCGGCCAGTCGCTCGGTTTCAAAGCCTTCCCTGGTGAAACTCTTGATGGTGGCGATGCCGGCGATGTTGTTGGCCAGCCGCGTGCTGAGAAAGCCCACGCGCTCACGCACCTCGGCATACAGCGGCTGCGCGCGTCGCTGGAACCAGAACGCGCCGATGATGATCACCGGGATCGGCGTAAACGCCATCAGCGCAATGGGCGGTGACAGGTAGAAGAACACGGCGCCCACCGACACCACGGTCACGCCCACCTGGATCAGGTCGCTGGCGCCGCCGTTCAGGAACCGCTCGAGCTGGTTGACGTCATCATTCAGGATCGCCACCAGCTTGCCGGTGGAGGCATCTTCGAACCACGCCATGTCCAGGTCCTGCAGGTGGCCGTAGGCGTCCATGCGCAGGTCGTGCTGCAGGCGCTGCGCCAGGTTGCGCCACTGCACCAGCAACAGGAACTCGAACAGCGATTCGAACGCCCATACGCCAATCGTCAGCGCGCCCAGGGCCAGCATCTGGTGGAACGGCTCGGCGATACCCATGTCGGCCATGAACGACTGTTCCTGGCGGACCACCACGTCGATGGCCATGCCGATGAGGATCTCCGGCATGATGTCGAACAGCTTGTTCAGGATGGAGTAAATGCTCGCCACGATGATGCTGCGGCGGTGGCCGCGGGCGTAGCGCAGGAGGCGCAACAGGGCGCTGAAAGATGACTGGGAATCGCTCATCGGGGGAGGTTAACACAGCGTCGCGGCATTTCATTCCGCGTTCATGAGAAGATTCTTGAGCGCTGGCATACTTGGACGCTGGACACAAAAAAGGGGAAATTTTGACCCATGCTCAAGTTCGCGCCCGTCTTCGGACCCTCAGAATCCATCCAAGCCACCATGCGTGCCGTTACATTAGTCCTTGCCATCACAATGGCGTTCCTGGTCAGCATGCCGGCATGGTCGCAATGCTCGGCCGGGACGGGTACGAATTCACTCAGATGCGGAAATGGGTCAACGGCGCCTGGACAAGATGGCAGCGCCTACGGCCATGATTCAGTGAGTGCGGGTTCTTACTCTACCGCGCTGGGTTCACTCGCCGAGACCTCCGGCTACGGAGGCGTCGCTGTCGGTGGCAATGCCCGTGCCGCCGGGTATGGCACCGCGCTGGGTGCCGGGGCGGAGGCGCCGATGGAATATTCTGTTGCGGTTGGCTACATCCCCGATGCGACGGGGTTACGGTCGACGGCGGTGGGCGCCTATTCACGGGCCACCGCCGGTGACACCGTCGCGCTCGGTTATGGCGCCGATGTGTCGGCGGAGAAAAGCATTGCAATTGGTGCTGCGGCTTTCGTTGACGGTCCATTCAGTGTCGCCATGGGCTACCAAGCTGCCGTCAGCACTGGCAGCTCGGCAATCGGTTATAGCGCCGAGGCACTGGGCGATTATTCTACGGCCGTCGGCAACGGCGGTGACGCCGATGGTGACTATTCGACGGCGTTGGGGAACAGCACCTTGTCGAGTGGTTACATTTCGACCGCCTTGGGATACAACGCGACCGCGTCAGGGGACAGTGCACTGGCGATCGGAAGATCGGCCGAGGCTTCAGGTGCCAGCGCCGTCGCCATTGGCCGGTATGCGGTGGCCACCAACCCGTATACGATCGTGCTCGGTTCGATCCCCGGCATCGGCCTCGGTACGAATTACGCCGACGTGGCCATTGGCACCACGGCCCCCCTTGCACCGCTACACGTGGCCCGCGACGACGGCGCGGCCGGCATCCTGGTGCAGGAGAATGCCCCGAACCCGGCGGGCCGCACGCTGTTCACCCTGGCCAACCGCGGCAACACCAAGTTCGAGATCAAGGAAGTCAACTCGGGTACGCGCTGGCAGTTCACCAACAACGGCGACGCGTTCCGGATATCAAAGTTTGGCACCGGCCAGGTTGAGTTCCAGGTGTTCAACAACGGTGATGCGGTGCTGCTGGGTGACCTGGCGATTGGCGGATCCTTCACCGAGATGTCCGACCGCAACCAGAAGCATGCGATCGTACCGCTGGATGGTACGGCGGTGCTTGAAAAACTGGCTGACGTTCCGGTCTCTGAGTGGTCGTACAAGACCGATTCTGCAGATCAGCGCCACATCGGCCCGATGGCGCAGGACTTCTACGCCGCATTCGGCCTTGCCAGCGGCGAGACGCGGATCTCGGCACGCGACATGGCGGGTGTGAATATGGCCGCGGTGAAGGCCCTACAGACCCAATTAAGCGTCCTGACCGCTGAGCTTGATGAAGAGCGAGCCCGAAATCGTGAGCTTGCGACCGAGAACCAGGACCTGGCTCAACGGCTATCATTGGTTGAACGCTGGGTAGCCAGCCAGGGTGTGACCGACAACGAGACATTGGCCACACGGTAATTTAAAGCTTTGGCAGGAATATTTGTTTGGCCCCTTTACCTCCTCGATTGCGAAAGAGTGAACAGGCAATCAACAAAGGGTCCGTGCCATGTTCCTTCCAGTCCCAAGCATTAAATCGCGCTGTCATACCTCACGTTACCGTAACCGGTTAATAGGGTTCATTTTCTTGTTGACGCTGGCGGTGGTTCCGGCGATGTCCCATGCTTTTGAGTGCGACAACAGCGGTGCCGCGGGGGTCGCTAATGATGGCGGGGATGTGTCACGAACAGCCTGTGGGTCAGGCGCCAGCGCCGGCGCGTTCGCGAGCACCGCGGTTGGGCTGAGCGCCCTGTCGTCGGGTAATTATTCCGTGGCTGTGGGTTACAACGCGGAAACGACCGCACTGGAGAGCGTCGCTGTCGGTTCTGACTCGATAACGTTAAGTTCCTTCGCCACCGCCGTGGGCCAGGATGCCAGTAGTGGAGGGATTTACTCGACCAGCCTGGGTTATGGCGCGTCGACGGAGAAGGCTGAAAGCCTTGCTGTTGGATCCGCAGCCTTGGCGAAGGGCGAGGACTCTACTGCCGTGGGTTACGGCGCTGCTGCAATGTCGAATCAGGCCACAGCGCTCGGACACGACGCTGCCGCGAATGGAGTTGGAGGTATCGCGGTCGGGAGTCGGTCATTGGCTGTCCAGGCAGATGACATTGCCATCGGTAACGGGGCCGCCGCGAACGCACAGGGCGCCATTGCACTGGGCGCCAACTCGGACGCCGGTGACAACTATGGTGCGGCGTTCGGTACCCTGGCCCAGGCCATGGGTTGGGGTAGCGTCGCAATAGGGCATGCCGCCAGTGCTGCCGGTCCCCAGGGCACAGCCGTGGGACGCGCGTCCGACGCATCGAGCCAGAGCAGCACCGCCCTGGGCTACCGGGCGACCGCGACAGCCAGTTACAGCACCGCCATTGGGTTTTCGGCGCATTCCGACCAATCCTACACATTGATCCTGGGTTCCATCCCGGGAATAAACTCGGCGCTTGACTACTCCGATGTCGGCATGGGTACGACCTCCCCGCTCGCACCGCTGCACGTGTCCCGCGACGACGGCACGGCCAGCATCCTGGTGCAGGAGAACGCCGCCGCCCCGGCCGGCCGCACGCTGTTCACCCTGGCCAACCGCGGCAACACCAAGTTCGAGCTCAAGGAAACTGGCTCGGGTACGCGCTGGCAGTTCACCAACAGCGGCGACGCGTTCCGGATATCAAAGTTTGGCACCGGCCAGGTTGAGTTCCAGGTGTTCAACAACGGTGATGCGGTGCTGCTGGGTGACCTGGCGATTGGCGGCGCCTTTACCGAGATGTCGGACCGCAACCAGAAGCATGCGATCGTGCCGCTCGATGGTGAAGCCATCCTTGCGAAAGTTGCCCAGGTGCCGATCTCGGAGTGGTCCTACAAGACCGAGTCCGCCGACCAGCGCCACATCGGCCCGATGGCGCAGGACTTTTATGCGGCCTTCGGCCTGGCCAGCGGTGACACGCGGATCTCGGCCCGTGACATGGCCGGGGTGAACATGGCGGCCATCCAGGCGCTCTCACATGAAAACCGTCAACTTCGTGCGCGGATTGACAAGCTGGAGGCCGAGACCAGTCGGCTTAAAACACTCAACGAAAGGGTGACCGCGATGGAGAACTGGGTCTCGGAACGCGGTGTGCTCACGGCCTACGCTGAATCTCCTTGACCGGTACATTGACCAGGGCACTTCCATACTTCCGCCAGCAGTCGCAGAAACCTTGGAGTCGACGATGAAATCAGATTTTTTACCAGTTCAAAAGTTGAACGCGGCGCTACTGGTGCTTTTCTCCCTCTGCCTTCCGGCCATCGCTGACGCATTTGAATGCGCGAATGCCGGTGCTGTGGGAACCGCGCCTGAAGATCACAGTTTCGTCACGCGGACAGCGTGTGGAAGCGGTGCCGAGTCCAACGGCTCGTACGGTGTTGCCCTGGGCCAGGACGCATATGTCAGTGCTTCGTATGGCACGGCGTTGGGAAGTGATGCCAGTTCAACCGCTAACTATGGCACGGCAATCGGAGAGCGGGCGGACGTGAATGGAAACTACGGCACATCAGTCGGAAGCCGTTCTTTCACATCAGGCGCTTCTGCAACTGCAGTGGGAGCCTATTCCACTGCGCTGGAAGGCTATTCTTCTGCGCTTGGGTACGGAGCATCGGCTTATCATTCGTTTTCGGTCGCGCTTGGTTATGTTACGACGGCCAACGCGAACAACGCTGTCGTGGTGGGTGGAAATGCCACCGTCATCGGGAACCACGGTGTCGCGCTGGGTTATGGGGCCCAAGCCGATGCGATAAACAGTATCGCGCTCGGTTACAGGTCCTATGCGCAACAGCCCCATTCGATGGTCCTGGGGTCCATCGCGGGAGTGAATGACGCATTTAATTCGGTTGATGTTGCAATCGGCACGACGACGCCACTGGCGCCCCTGCACGTGGCCCGCGATGACGGCACTGCGGGTATCCTGGTGCAGGAGAATGCCCCGGACCCGGCCGGCCGCACGCTGTTCACCCTGGCCAACCGCGGCAACACCAAGTTCGAGCTCAAGGAAACTGGCTCGGGTACGCGCTGGCAGTTCACCAACAGCGGGGATGCGTTCCGGGTCTCGAAATTCGGTACCGGCCAGGTTGAGTTCCAGGTGTTCAACAACGGTGATGCGGTGCTGTTGGGTGACCTGGCGATTGGCGGATCCTTCACCGAGATGTCCGACCGCAACCAGAAGCATGCGATCGTGCCGCTGGATGGTGAAGCCATCCTTGCGAAAGTCGCTCAGGTCCCAATTTCGGAGTGGTCATACAAGACCGAGTCCGCCGACCAGCGCCACATCGGTCCGATGGCGCAGGACTTCTACGCCGCCTTCGGCCTGGCCAGCGGTGAAACACGGATCTCGGCCCGTGACATGGCCGGGGTGGCGCTTGCATCTATCCAGGTGCTCACAAAAGAGAACCGGGAACTCAAAGCGGAACTGAGCGAATTGAAGGCGCTGATGATGCAACTCATGCCCCAGGCCGCACGGAATTGAGGTTGAGTTCCGCCCCCCCCCCAGCGTGCCTGCTTGGACTGAAATCACGCTCTCAGATCCCCGGATCATGGAACTTCGCCTTGATCTTCGCTGTGGGCTTTCTTTATTCAAGGCCTGACTACACTGAAAGCACCAGCATGGCACGTAACTGTTATCGACGGCGGGTGTCTTCAAGTGCGTTTTCCAGCTAATGCGTGAACGCATCCGCCGGGGACGCCTGGCTACCCTGGCCGAATTAGCGCCCGTCTAAGCGATGGGCTAATCTGGAGCGGCATGTGTGAATTGACAACAAAAAGGAGTGACTCATGCCCTATCGAATTCACCGCTCTGCCGCCACGGCTTTGTTCATTGGGCTTCTGTTTGCCTTCAGTTCCGCCCACGCCTTCGAGTGCACCAACGCGGGAGAGCCCGAAAAGATCGCTGCACCCGATGACGCTGACCTCGCTAGTGCCACGGCCTGTGGTGATGGCGCTGTGGCGTCAGGGACCAATAGCACCGCGCTGGGTGCCCGCGCGTCCTCGGTCGGCAGTTTCAGCACCTCGCTGGGCGTCGGGGCGTCCTCGGGCGGCGAGGAAAGCGTCGCGCTGGGCTTTGGCGCGTCTTCGGCCGGCGATATTAGCTTCGCACTGGGCAGAAACGCGTCCTCCGATGGCGATTACAGCACCGCGCTGGGCTACCAGGCTTCCTCGGTCGGCCCCTTGAGTACTGCGCTGGGCTACCTCGCGTATTCGGGTGGTGTCCAAAGCACCGCGCTGGGCTATAGCGCGTCCTCGGTCGGCAGTCGCAGCATCGCACTGGGCAATAACGCGTTTTCAATCGGTAGTTTCAGCACCTCGCTTGGCTTCGGTGCGTCCTCGGATGGCGATTCCAGCACCGCGCTGGGCCGTGACGCAATCTCAGCTGGCAATTCCAGCACCGCAGTGGGCTATAACGCGAACTCGGAGGGCCCTGGCAGCACGGCGCTGGGCAGAGACGCATTCGCAGTTGGCAGTGCCAGCGTCGCGTTAGGTAAGTCCGCGCTCTCGGATGGTGATTACAGCACCTCATTGGGTAATTTCGCTGACGCGGGCGGTGATGGTAGTGCCGCGCTAGGCTACCAGGCGTCCTCGGCAGGTATCCGTAGCGTCGCGCTTGGCTATAACGCGACCTCGCCAGGCACCACAAGCATCGCGCTGGGCAACTCCGCGAGCTCGGATGGCGATTCCAGCACCGCGATGGGTCATTCCGCGAACTCGGTCGGCTCTTTTAGTCACGCGCTGGGGAATTACGCGACCTCGGGCGGCAGACACAGCACCGCACTGGGTAATTCCGCGAACTCGAGTGGCGATTTCAGTACCGCACTCGGCTACCGGGCTACCGCCCCCACCGCCAACACTATCGTGCTGGGGAAGATTGACGGAATAAATAGTGCGAATGGTTCCACCAACGTTGCAATCGGCACGACGACGCCACTGGCGCCCCTGCACGTGGCCCGCGATGACGGCACTGCGGGTATCCTGGTGCAGGAGAATGCCCCGGACCCGGCCGGCCGCACGCTGTTCACCCTGGCCAACCGCGGCAACACCAAGTTCGAGCTCAAGGAAACTGGCTCGGGTACGCGCTGGCAGTTCACCAACAGCGGCGACGCGTTCCGGATATCAAAGTTTGGCACCGGCCAGGTTGAGTTCCAGGTGTTCAACAACGGTGATGCGGTGCTGTTGGGCGACCTGGCGATTGGCGGCACCTTCACCGAGATGTCCGACCGCAACCAGAAACACGCCATCGTGCCGCTGGATGGTACGGAGGTTCTTGAAAAGTTGGCTGACGTTCCGGTCTCTGAGTGGTCTTACAAGACCGATTCTGCAGATCAGCGCCACATCGGCCCGATGGCGCAGGACTTCTATGCGGCCTTTGGCCTGGCCAGCGGCGAGACCCGCATCTCCGCGCGTGACATGGCCGGGGTGAACATGGCGGCCATCCAGGCGTTGGACGCACGCAACGATCAACTCGACATGCGCAACCGCGAGCTCGCTGCAGTAAACGCCCGGTTGGCGGCGGAAAACGATGTGCTGAAACAACGGGTGGAGGCGCTCGAGGCCGGTTCAGCGCGGCTCGAAGCGCTGGAAGCCCGGTTGACGGCGATGGAGCGACGGATCCCGGATACTGGCGTGGTGCTGACGCAAGCCGTTACACCCTGACGCTCACCCTGCCCGCCGCGCGGCGGGCAGGGTGAGTCGCTATAATGCGGGCCCGATTAGCACGAGTCCGCCCCATGTTCAGGAACCTGATTCTGCTGGCCTCGGTCGCCGTCGCGATCGTGGGCTGCGAAAAAGCGCCGGAGTACGACCCGGCCCACGATTATTTCACTTACGCCAACTACGACGCCTTTGTCACCGACCACCTGGCCCTGGACCTCGATGTCGACTTCCAGGCGCGATCGTTGCGCGGCACCGCCCGGTTGCACATGCGCAACCTGCTGCCGGCCGAACGCACGGTGATCCTGGATACGCGCGATCTCGACATCGGCGCGGCGCAGGTCTGGCTGGAAGGCGAGGCGCCGCAGGCGGCCGTCTTCCGTGTTGGCGAGCGTGACGATGTGCTCGGCCAGCCGCTGGAAATCGACCTGCCGGACGGCTTCGATCCGCAGGGCGGGTTCTGGCTGGAAGTGGCCTATGAAACCAGCCCCGATGCGAGCGCCCTGCAGTGGTTGCCGGCGGAGCTGACGGCCGGCGGCGAACATCCGCTGGTGTTCTCACAGTCGCAGGCCATCCACGCGCGGAGTTGGGTGCCGCTGCAGGATACCCCCGCGGTTCGCATTACCTACGAGGCCACGGTACGCACGCCGCCCAGCATGCTGGCGCTGATGAGCGCGGACAACGACCCGTTGACGCCGCGTTCCGGCACCTATCAATTCGAAATGCCGCAGCCGATCCCGTCCTACCTGCTGGCGATATCGGCCGGCAACCTTTTCTTCGCGCCCATCGGCCCGGAAACCGGTGTATATGCCGAGCCGGAGCTGCTGGAAGACTCGGCCTGGGAGTTTGCCGAAACCCAGGACATGCTGGACCTGGCGGAAACGCAGCTGGGGCCCTACGACTGGGGCCGCTATGACCTGCTGATCCTGCCGCCGGCCTTTCCCTATGGCGGCATGGAGAACCCGCGCCTGTCGTTCATCACCCCCAGTGTGCTGGCCGGCGACCGTTCGCTGGTCTCGCTGATCGCCCATGAGCTGGCGCATTCCTGGTCCGGCAACCTGGTCACCAACGCCACCTGGCGCGACATCTGGCTGAACGAGGGCACCACCAGTTACCTGACCGCACGGCTGATGGAAGAACTGTTCAGCAAGCAGCGCGCTGACGAAGAGCGTGTTCTCGACTGGGAGGCCCTGCAGGCCGACCTGGAAACGGTGCCGGAGCGGTTCCAGCCGCTGGCGCCGAAGGTGCTGCCGTCTGACGGCGAAGGCGCGCAGCAGGGCATGTACTACGCCAAGGGCCAGTTTTTCCTGGAACACCTTGAGCGGCTGTTCGGGCGCGCGGTGTTCGACGAGTTCATCACCGGCTACTTCCGGAAATTTCAGTGGCAGTCCATCACCACCGAGGACTTCCTGGACTACCTGGATGAGCACCTGTTGAGCGCACACCCGGGCGTTTACACGCGTGAACAGGCCGGTGAGTGGCTTTACCAGCCCGGTGTGCCGGCGGACTTCCAGCCGCCCGTATCCGCGAGCCTGGCGGCGGCCGAAGAAGCGGCGAAGGCCTTCGCCAGCGGCGCCCTGGCGGCGGGTGATATTGATTACGCCGACTGGAGCCCGCACGCGGTGGTGCACTTCATCAACAGCCTGCCCGCTGACCTGGCAGGCGACCGGTTGGCGGCGGTTGATAACGCATTCGGCTTCAGTGCCTCGCGTAACGCCGAGATTGGCCGCGCCTGGTTCATCCAGGTGGCACAGCGCCGGTACCAGCCGGCATACGGCGCGATGGAGGAACACCTGGCCCGTCATGGCCGCATGAAGCTGATCGTGCCGGTGTATGCCGCACTGGTCGCCAATGGCGCCGACGCCGACCTGGCCCGCAAGCTGTTTGCCGAGAACCGGAACAGCTACCACCCCATCGCGGTACAGGCGATCGAATCGGCCATGGACCGCGCTGCCGATAAAACGACGTCCTGACACGTTCGAACGACCCCGCCCCTGTGACTTTCGGGGGGCGGGGTGCGTCTAACCCGGTGATAGTGTTAAAGAACGCGGGTCATGCCGGCCCGCGAGCAAGCTGTCACGGGAGAGGTGATGAACGGCAGAATTATCATGTCGCTGCTCAGCGAGCGACAGGACGGGCCAATCGGCGACGATTGGCGTTACGATCTCCAGGCCAAGGTTTTTCACGGCGCACTGGCCGACGAGGGCATGATCCACGTGCCCAAGCACAAGCTTTCCTCGGGGTGTACGCAAACCCCGCCGGGCCCGCCGGAGCCGGTGATTCTGAACACCGGGGTGATTGGCGATGACGTACTGGTGCGCCTGCACCTGGACGCCACCGAGGTCGACCTGTTCGTGAACGACCACGGCAGCACCGAGCTGGATGTACCGCTTCACTGCCCGCGCGAGGGCGAGCTGCCCATCACCCGCGATGTCGAGGTGTCCGTGGGCGTCATGGAATCGCCCGGGTTCATGGGCGAAAGCTCCGTGTTTCGCCTGATGCTAAGGCTGGTTGCGCAAGCTGATTGACGCGACCGGCACGCGCGTCAATTCCACGTCTTCCTTGTTGGTGGCGTAGGCGATATACAGCCAGTCATACCAGACCACGCTCTTGGGGTAGCTGTAACTGGGCCGCTTGTACTTGCCCTCGTAGCGCAGTGGCTGCAGGTCGTCGCCACCGGCGCGCAGCAGCCAGGCGTGATCAAATTCGACGCCGTCGGCACTCAATAACAGCGCCAGCGGAAAACGCGCCTTGTTGTTGACAGGGTTGCCGGCCAGGAACACGGTTCCGTCCGGCAGGTTTCCGGCACTTTGCTTGGTCCGTGAGTCGGGCACCCCGGTCAGTTCGGGCGTGGTCCAGGTTTCGCCTTCGTCACGGCTGATGGCGGCCAGCTTGCGAAACGTACCGGCCTGGTCGCGGAAAATCATCACCACGGTGCCGTCCGGGCGCTGGAACCAGCTGGGCTCGATCTCGCGGCTGATGGTGTCGTCATCGTGCGGCAGGCGGTCCATCCGGCCGCGCGTCCAGCCGCTCACTCCCAGCGGGTCATCCGTGTACCACGGGGCCACCAGCAGACCGGGCTGCTCGTGGAACGCGCTGATGATCCGGCCGGAGGGGAGGGCGCGCGGATCCTGCTCGAAAACGCCCATGACCGGGTCGCCATCGTGGTCCGTGACCGGCGCAAGGTCGCTCCAGGTCTCGCCATCTTCACTGGTGGTGTAGACAGTCACGCCCTGGACCGGGCCGTCGCCGGGGTCGGCCCACTCATTGATATAGGCGACCAGCGTTTCACCGTCGGTCCACCAGCCGCCGCTGGTGCGGATACCGGCATCCAGCGTGGCGGCCAACTGGCGGGGTGCGCTCCAGTGTTGGCCATCGTCACTGATGGCATAGACGACCCGGGTATCGGGGCCGTCTTCGTCACGAACCGAGGACTGCCACTGGGCGTAGAGCCGCCCCTTGTACGGAATCAGCACCACGCCATGTGCGAACCGGTCGTCGTCGGGGCCGGGGCGGAATATCGTGATGGTCTCGGTGCCGGGGGCGGTCACCAGCCCAAGGTCAAACGATTTGTCCTGGTCCAGTATTCCCTCCGCGACGGTCAGCAACGGTTCATTTGAGCTGTCCGCGTTCACGAATCCGGCCGGGGCGAGCAGGGCGCTGAGTGCCAGGCCGATGAGGGCCAGGCGTGAACGTGCGGTAGGTGAGGCGTAGCGTTTAGAATCCATTGGTATCCATCGACTAATTTCGGGAGGCTCAAAACCCATGTCGGATTCTAACAAGAATGACACCGGTATCCCCGGTCGCACACGGCGCGCATTCATTCGCGATGGCGCACTGGTGGGCAGCGCCCTGCTGGTGCCGGCGTGGACGGCCGCGGCCAGCCGTGATGAATCGGCGCCGCTGGCGACCACCCGCAGCGGCCAGGTCCGCGGTTTTACCGACCGCGGCATGAACGTCTTCCGCGGCATCCCGTACGGTGCTGACACGGCGCCGTACCGCTTCCGTCCGGCGCCTCGCGAGGCTGGCTGGGAGGGGGTTCGCGACGCGCTCGAGTTCGGCGCGGCCACGCCGCAGCGTGACGACGCCGAACCGACCAGCGAAGAGTGCCTGTTCCTGAATGTCACCACCCCGGCGTTGCGCGATGGCGGCAAGCGGCCGGTGCTGTTCTACATCCACGGCGGCGGCTACAACAACGGTTCGGGCAGCCACCCGTTGTATGACGGTGTGAACCTGTGCACGAAGGGTGACGTGGTCGTCGTCACGGTCAACCACCGCCTGAACCTGTTTGGTTATCTGTACCTGGAAAACCTGGCCGGGCCCGCCTACGCGGATTCAGGCAACGTCGGCCAGCTCGACCTGGTCGAGGCGCTGAAATGGGTGCGCGATCACGCCGAGGAGTTTGGCGGCGACCCGGAGAACGTCACGGTCTTCGGCCAGTCCGGCGGCGGTGCCAAGATTGCCACGTTGATGGCGATGCCCGCGGCCAAGGGCCTGTTCCACCGGGCCTGGACCATGAGTGGCCAGCAGGTCACGGCCGCGGGTCCCCGCGCTGCCACCCAGCGGGCCGAGCTGTTCTGCGAGGCCGCCGGCGTGGCCCCGGGCGACGTTGACGGCCTGCTGGCGATGACGCCGGGGGCGCTGCTCGAGGCCGCGAAGGTCAAGGACTTTTCCCGCGTGGAGGATCGCAGCATTCACTTCTGTCCGGTGCTTGATGGCGACGCGCTGCCCCGCCACCCGTTCTGGCCCGACGCGCCGCCGCAGTCGAAAGACATTCCCATGGTCATCGGCAACACGAAGGACGAAACTCGCGCCTTCCTGGCCAGCGAGGAAAACTTCAATCTGCGCTGGGACGACCTGCCGGACAAGATCGAGAAGGCCCAGTATGTCGACATCCCGGTGGACAAGGTCATTGCCGCCTACCGTGAGATGTATCCGGGCTATACCCCCTCGGAAGTCTTTTTTGCCGCCACCACCGCCGGTCGCTCCTGGCGCGGCGCCGTGGAAGAAGCGCAGGTTCGCGCGGCACAGGGCGCGCCGACCTGGGTGTACCAGCTGGACTGGGGCTCACCCATCGACAATGGCCGCCGGCGCGCCTTCCACACGCTCGACATCCCGCTGGTGTTCGACAACACCGCCGTCGAAGACTCACCCAGTGGCGATGCCGAAGACGCCCGCCGCATGGCCGAGCGCATGAGCGGCGCGCTGCTCGCCTTCGCCCGCACCGGCAACCCGAACTTCGACGGCATCCCCACCTGGGACCAGTACACCCTCCCAAAACGCGAAACCATGCTGTTCGACGATCCCAGCCAGATGGCCAATGACCCTCGTGGTGGTGAGCGGAAGCTTTACTCGAAGGTGCCCTTCATTCAGCGTGGCACCATGTGACGGGTGAGCAGTAAGCAGTAAGCAGTGAGTAGTGAGTGGTGAGTGGTGAGTGGGAAAACACGCCACCAGCCGGTGGCGCGGTTGGGTGAGCGGTGGTGGGGGTGCTGCGGGTCAGGACCTTCCGCGGCCAAGGATGGCCGCGGATGAGCGTTCCAGGGACGGACTTGAGCGTGTCCTGACCCGCAGTACCCCCACTACCGCGATTGCGACAAGCGCTACGGCAAAGCGCGGTAGCGCAGGTTCCGGAACTTCACCTCGCCGTCACCCGCCGCCAGCAGTCCGGGTCGCAGGCTCAGGAAGTCATAGGCGGTGTTGTGGTGGTAGCCGGAAACCTCCATCTGTACGCCGAACTTGGTCCATTCCTTGCCGTCGGGGCTGTGGTGGATGGTGACGATGTTGCGGTCGTTGGTGATTCGCAGGTGCAGCTTGCGGCCCAGGTCGTCCGGCGCGCCGGCGCGGCGCTGCAGCCCCATGCGCTGCATGACGAAGCCGTCCTTGTGGTAGCTCAGGCCGACGTACAGGCGGCGGTTGTAGAACAGCAGGATGCCGGCCTCGGCGTCACCGACGATTTCGCATTCCACTTCCACCTGGTACGCCAGGTCACCGCAGATGAACGTCAGCGGTGATGCGTCGGAAGGCGTCGTACCCTTGCCCTTGACCACCAGCGCGTCATCCTCGTAGCGCACACGGTCCATCTCGTCGTCGTCCGGATCGTAGAAGCCCCACTGGGTACCGAACTTGTTGGTCGAGAAATCGTCGGAGAGCGCCGCGCCGTGAGGGACGGCTTCGCCGCCTTTCGGCATCGGGATCGGCTTCGACAGGTCGCCGCCACCGGCCTCGATCCAGCCGTCCTCGGTCCAGGTGATCGGGGCCAGCAGGCACTGGCGGCCCAGCGTCCAGTAACTGTTTTCGTAGCCGTGATAGACCATCCACCAGTCGCCGTCAGGGCCTTCCACGGCGGTCGCGTGGCCGCGTGACCACCATTTTTCGTTGCGGTCCTCGGTGCGGACGATAGGGTTGTTGGGCGCGTCTTCCCAGGGGCCATCCAGCGATTTCGAGCGCGCCACGATCACCATGTGGCCGGTTGGCGGGCCGGCGGTGCCGCCGACGGCGGTGATCATGTAGAAATAGTCGCCGCGGCGGAGCATCTTCGGGCCTTCCGGCGAGAAGCTCTCGACCACCCAGTCTTCGGGGTAACGCCAGGGGTCGTAGACATGCCGGACCGGGCCGGCGGTCTTCAGGCCGTCCGGGGTCAGCGGCACGATGTCGCCGCCGGACAGGCACAGGTAGCGGTCGCCGTTGGTGTCGACGATATGGCCCGGATCAATATGGTCCGGCAGTTCCAGGTCGATTGGGTCGCTCCACGGGCCCTCGATGTTGTCAGCCCAGATCACGTAGTTGGAGCGGTAGTCCGGAAAGCGCGCGGGAATGTACATGTAATAGCGCCCGTCGTGCTTGCACAGTTCCGGCGCCCAGACTGCGCCGATGGGCTTGGTCAGGGCCGCGGTCACCGGCTGCCAGTTCACCAGGTCCTTCGAGTGCCAGATGACCAGGCCGGGGTAGGCGTCGAACGACGAGAATGTCATGTAGTAATCGTCGCCGTCCTTGATGATGGACGGGTCGGGGTGGTCGCCCGGCACGATGGGGTTCAGGAAGGTGCCGTTGCCGAGGTCGGCCTTGCGCTGGCCCTCGATGCCGCGTCCCCATTCCAGGTGGGTCCAGTCGCCCGGGGCGACGCAGTCGCCGGTGTTCGGAACCGCCACGTCGGCGAGCGCACGGCCGGATGACGCGCCCAGCAGCGGGATGGCGGGCAGTGTGGAAAGCAGCGAACGGCGGCGGAATTTCATGATCGGGGGTCTCCAGTCAAACGTTTAGCAGAAAAAAGAATCCCCGCCGAAGCGGGGATTCCTGGTCTTGCAGATTGCGCAGCCAATATCAGAACTGGTAGCGCAGGCCCATCTTGTAGATGCGGCCGGTGTGGTCGTACTCGTAACGACGGCGTGCGTCGATGTCGGTCCAGCGATCCTGGTACTCGTCCGTCAGGTTCTGGGCTTCCAGCAGGATCGTCAGGTTTTCGGTCATGTCCCAACCCGCCGAGAAATCGACGTAGGTGGTGGCCGCGTAACCTTCGAAGCGGTTGCTGTTGCCAGAGGTGCCGGTCAGGTACTCGTCACGGTAGGACGCTGACACACGGGCGTTGAATGCGTCACGCTCGTAGTACAGCGTGGCGTTCCACGAGTCGTTCGACAGGCCGAACAGGCGCTCCGTGATGATCTCGTCGCCGAATGTGTAGTCCACGCTCGAATCGACGTAGGTGTAGTTGGCGATCACACCCAGGTCGCTGAAGAACGGCACGTCCTCGGTCATGACGCTGAAGGGCATCTGGAACGCGACTTCGAAGCCGTCCAGTTCGCCGCCAGGGCCGTTGTCGATGGAGCGGATGGTCCACGGCTGGCACTCGGGGCACTGGCCGGCCGGTGAGGTCGGGTTCAGCAGCGACAGCGGCAGGCCGGTAGAAGCGTAGGTGCCTTCAGTCTCACTGCCGATCGGACGTGACTCGATGTCCTTGTAGAAGTACGCGAAGGACAGCACGGCCTCTTCCGCGAAGTACCACTCGAGCGAGGTGTCATATGACGTCGCTCGGGTCGGGTCCAGGAACGGATTGTCGTAGCTCACCCGGTAGTTGAACGGGTCCACGCTACCGCCAGGTGACAGGTTGCCCAGTCCCGGACGGGTCATGACCTCGGCGGCCGAGAAGCGCCACACCAGGTCAGGCGTGATGTCCAGGGCCACGTTCAGTGACGGCAGGGTGTCGTCATACTTGGGCCGGTCGACCGTGACGAACACGCCCGAGTTGTAGCCGTTCGATGACTGGTCGGTTTCGACGTAGCGCACACCGACGTCGAAACGCAGGCGCATGTTGCCAATGTCGTAGTCACCGTTCAGTTGCACGAATGCACCCAGGTTTTCTTCGGTCACGCCACGGATGTTGCCCTGGTCTTCAGACAGCGGCAGGTTGAACAAGTCGAAGTAGTCGATCCACGCGTCCAGGTTCGGCACCACCCAGCTCTGCGTAGAGCCCGGGCCCATGGTGTCGTTGAACGTGTAGAGGTCGCTCATGTCCTGGGTGGCGGGAACGCCGACCAGGTCATCGACGCCGTCGCCGTCGGTGTCACATTCGTACAGTCCGGCAGCACAGACCGCGTTGTCGCGGCGGTATCCGGTGGTGTCGAACGAGAACTCTTTCCAGCTGACGCCGGCTTCCACTGACAGGTTGTCGCCCAGGTCCCAGACGATATCGCCGGCGATCGTATCGAAGCCGTGCTTCACGTAGCTCGGTCGGTCGCGGAACTCGGTGAGCTGGAAGTTGGTGGCGTCGGTGACGTCCGGACCGTTGAATGCGATGGTCGGGAACTGGTCGTCACGGTAGTCCACGACGAAACCGTTGTAGTCACGGTCGTCGTACATGAACGTGATTTCGTGATCGAAATCGAGCTCGGACTCCGACGTGCCGACCAGCAGGTTGGCGCTGAAGGTATCGGTGAACGCGTGCTCGATGTCCAGGCCGATCTGGTGGAAGTCGGTGGTCCAGGATTTCTCGAAGTTCTCCATACGGACCCAGGCGTTATCCATGGTCATGTACGGAATGTTGTTCGTGGACGGGTCGTACTCGTAGTCGGTCACGGTCATGAAGCGCTCGTTACCGCGCATCAGCACCTCGCCCCAGATTTCACTGCGGGCCGCGTCGTACTGCGAGTACAGCGCGTCCAGGGTGATGGTGGTGGCATCGCCAGGCGCCCACTGCAGCGAGCCGGTCAGGCCCAGGCGTTCGCGGTCGTACTGGATCAGGCCGTAGCGCGGGATACGCGTGTGGAACGCGTTGGCGACTTCGGCACAGCCGGCGTCCGTCGGGTTGGCCGGGCAATCGACGCCCTGGACATTGGCAAACTGCGCCTGCGCCCAGCGGACCGTGTTCTGGCCGAGTTCGTCGGTGGTGTTGTCGGAGTATGCGGCCGAGAACGACAGGCCCCAGTCACCGGCGTTGTGTGACCACAGCGCGGCGGCGCGCGGGCCCCAGTCTTCGCTCAGCTCGTTGAACTGCGCTTCGCCGCTGACAACGAAGGTCGTGCCTTCCTCGTACTGCAGCGGGCGACCGGTGTTCAGGTCAACCACGGCGCCCAGGGAGCCTTCGTCCAGGTTGGCGGACGCGGTCTTGTGCACCACCAGCTGGTTAAACAGCTCGGAGGCGAACACGTTGAAGTCAAATGAACGGCCGCGGTTCGGGCCGCCTTCACCGCCGGTGGCGGCGACGGACTCGATGCCGTTCACGCGCACGCGGGTGAACTCACCCGACAGGCCGCGTACGGAAATCTCACGACCTTCGCCGGAGTCACGGGTAATGGTGACACCGGGGATACGCTGCAGTGATTCGGCCAGGTTGGAATCCGGGAAGTCGGCGATGTCCTCGGCGAAAATCGCGTCGACGGCGCCGACGGAATCACGCTTCAGGTCCAGTGCCGCTTCAAGGGACTGGCGGAAACCGGTGACGACGACTTCTTCCAGGATATCTTCGGAAGCGTCTGAATCCGGTGCGGTTTGTGGCTGAGCCAGGGCGGCGCTGCTGATCACGGCAACGTAGGATGCCGTTGCAAGTTGCAGTGCCCGTTTATTGAATGTCTTTGTAAACATCTTTGGTCTGTCCTCCTCGACGTAAGTGACATGAAGTCAACGTTGTCTCGACGCGTATAACATCCTCTTAATTAGATACCGGTGTCATTTTTCGGCGTGGTTCCTCGTTCACGCCTTGACCTTCCGGGTATCCCGGGTGAGCTCGTCCCCGGATGTCGTCGCGACCGTTTCCGGCCAGAAATCATGTCGATCCGGTCGCCGGTACTTGCCGCCTAAACGCCTAGTTTTATTAATAAAACCAACAAGGTATGAGATGCTTTCGAGCCTTCAGGTGCGCGTAATCCAAGTGCAGCCTGATGGGGTCGTACGCATGGGTGAACTGGTCATTGCCGTTCACTTCTCATGGAGCCTCACTATCCATACTGAAACACCTGAACCAATATTTCAAGAAAAAATGACACCGGTTTCACTATTTCTGTATTCAGGTGATGTCCCGGGCGCGCCGGATTCTCCGCCCGACCGAAAAGTCTTAAGCTGTCAGAACTCAATCGGGGAGCAAAGCGTTGGCCGAATACCTGCTGTTGATCTTCGTGTTCCTGTTCGCAGGTGTCGTCGCGGTACCCATCGCGACCCGGCTGGGGCTGGGATCGGTGCTGGGCTACCTGCTGGCGGGCATCGCGCTGTCGCCATTGCTGGGCCTGTTGCGAGTGGATGTCATCACGCTACAACACTTCGCTGAATTCGGTGTCGTGATGATGCTGTTTATTGTTGGCCTCGAACTGGAACCACGGCGCCTGTGGCGACTTCGCGCGCAATTGTTGGGGCTCGGTGGCCTGCAGGTCGCAGGCACTGCCGGCGTCGTGATGGGTGTCGCGTTGCTGTTTGAACTGTCCTGGCAGGTTGCGTTGGCCACGGGTCTTGTGCTGGCGCTTTCGTCGACGGCCATCGTGCTGCAAACGTTGAACGAAAAGGGGCTGATGAGGAGTGACGGCGGTCGGTCAGCGTTTTCGGTGTTGCTGTTCCAGGACATCGCGGTGATCCCTATGCTGGCCTTCATTCCATTGCTGGCGGTGCCGGAGTTGACCGGTGGTGCAGCGGCCGGGCACGAGGAAGGCGGTCATGGATCGATGAGCCTGGTGGCCGGACTGGCGCCCTGGCAGGCCATGGCGGTGACGGTGGGCGTGATCGCTGCCGTCCTGGTCGGTGGCAGTCGCCTGACCGGCCTGATGTTCAACTTCATTGCCGTCACCCGCATGCGTGAACTGTTCACCGCCGCGGCGCTGATGCTGGTGGTGGGCATCGCCCTGCTGATGTCGCTGGTCGGGCTGTCTCCCGCGCTGGGTACCTTTATCGCTGGCGTGACCCTGGCCAACAGCCCTTACCGCCACGAGCTGGAATCGGATATCGACCCGTTCAAGGGGCTGTTGCTGGGGCTGTTCTTCATGACGGTCGGCGCCGGTATCGACTTTGGGCTGCTGTTCGACCAGTGGGCCCTGGTGGTGTCGTTGACGCTTGGGCTGATTGCCTTGAAGGTGGCGATCCTGCTGGTTCTGGGTAAGGTCTTCGGGCTGGTCGGCGCGGACCGCTGGCTGCTGGCGCTGTCGTTGGCGCAAGCCGGTGAGTTCGGTTTCGTGCTGCTGGCGTTCTCGGTGGATAGCGCGGTATTGCCGCCGATGCTGGCCGACCAGTTGCTGCTGGTGGTGGCGCTGTCGATGCTGCTGACGCCGCTGCTGTTCATTGCCTACGATCGCGTCATCGCGCCGCGTTTTGCGGCCCGCCAGAACCGTGAAGCCGATGATATCGATGAAACCAGCGACATCATCATCGCCGGTAACGGTCGCTTCGGTGGCATCATCAACCGCATGCTCCGTGGCATGGGTTTCCAGGCCACGGTGATCGATTACAGCGCCGCGCACCTGGAGATACTCAGGCGCTTTGGCGTCAAGGCCTATTATGGTGATGCAACTCGCCCCGACATGCTGCATGCCGCGGGTGTCGAACATGCCAAACTGTTCATTGTCGCCATCGACGGTCGTGAACAGATCACGTCGCTGACCCGATACCTGGTCGACAATTACCCGCACCTGCACGTGATTGCCCGTGCCTGGGACCGCAACCATACCTATGAGCTGTGGTCTGTGGGCTGTCGCGACGTGATCCGCGAGACTTACGACAGCGCCATCCGTGCCGGTCGCTCGGCGCTGGAGGCGCTTGGTTTTCCGCATGACGAAGCGTCGCACCTGGCCGCGACCTTCGAGGAGCTGGACCGTTCCTCGATGAGGGAGATCGCCGGCCTCTACAGGATCGACGTACCCGCCCACGAAAACCCCGAGTACGTGGCCCGGGTGAAAGAAATCAACGAGGAGTGGGGTCGCCAGTTGCAGGGCAAGATTGCCGAGGCGCGCGACCGGATGTCGACAGGGCAGCCGGACTGATCGCGTCGGCGCAAAAGAAAACGGGCCGCAATCAACGATTGCAGCCCGTTTGGGTACCTGGTGGTGATGGGTGGACTTGAACCACCGACCTCAGCATTATGAGTGCCGCGCTCTAACCAGCTGAGCTACATCACCTTGGGGATTGTCCGCGCCCTTGGCACGGGGCCGGGAATTCTGCGCAAACACGGCCGGAAAGTCAACCGAATTTTGGGGTCAGAGTAAGGGGTCGGAGTCATGACTCCGACCCCTTACTCTGACCCCACCTTTAGAAGCGATACCCGTAAGCCGCTTCAAACCGCTCGTTGATCACTTCTATCGTGGGCTCGTGGTGCTGCGGCGCCAGGTGCTCGATCTTGATCGCGCCCATCACCGAGCCCAGGCGACAGGCGGTGACCAGGTCCTTGCCTTCCAGGATGCCGTGGATGAAGCCGGCGCGGTAAGCGTCGCCGCAGCCCGTCGGATCCTTGATTTCGGCAGCAGGGGCAGGCTTGATAATGTGCGTTTCGTCGCCTTCGTGCAGCACCGAGCCTTCGCCGCCACGGGTCACGACCAGCGCCTTCACCTGGCCGGCGATCTCACTCTCGGACCAGCCGGTGCGGTCGGACAGCAGCTTGAACTCGTAGTCATTGGTGATGATCCAGTCGGCGTTGGCAACGAACTCGCGCAGTTCTTCGCCGTTGAACTGCGGCATGGCCTGGCCCGGGTCAAAAATATGCGGAATGCCGGCTGCCGGAAAGTCGCAGCTGTGCTGCAGCATGGCCTGCTTGCTGTCCGGGCCGACGATGCCGATGCGGATGCCCTCGCTGTCGGCGACCTTGTTCAGGTGGCTGTGCGCCATGGCGCCCGGGTGGAAGGCGGTGATCTGGTTGTCTTCCAGGTCGGTGGTGATAAACGCCTGCGGCGTGAACTCACCTTCCATGTGGCGGATGTAGCGGGTCGAGATGCCCAGCTTGTCCAGGCGGCCCATGTACGGCCCGAAATCGTCGCCCACGGTGCCCATCGGGTAGGGCTTGCCGCCCAGCAGTTTCAGGTTGTAGGCGATGTTGCCGGCGACGCCGCCGAACTCCCGTCGCAGCTGCGGTACCAGGAAACTGACGTTCAGGATATGCATCTGCTCGGGCAGGATGTGGTCGCGGAATTTTTCCGGGAAGACCATGATGGTGTCGTAGGCGAGCGAGCCGCAGATCAGTGCTGACATGAAAACTCTCTAAAAAGGGGCGCGAGGCGCATTGTAGCGGATTGGGACGAACGCGTTCGGCTGGTCTAAAAACCGCATGAACAAAGGGTTTCCGGCGCGCCGTGTCCTTGCCGGAACAGGGGCATGCTGATACCCTAGCCAGCCCCCTGCGAAAGTTTCTCCCCCGGGACACATATAAATGGTATTCAAAAGTCTCCGTGGTCTGTTTTCCAACGACCTCTCTATCGACCTTGGCACTGCCAATACGCTGGTGTACGTGCGCGGCCAGGGCATTGTTCTGAATGAACCGTCCGTGGTGGCGGTGCGCATGGACCGTGGTCCCGGTGGGCCGCAATCGGTGGCGGCCGTGGGCACCGCGGCCAAGAAAATGCTGGGCCGCACGCCCGGCAACATCCGCACCGTGCGGCCGCTGAAGGACGGCGTGATCGCCGACTTCAACATGACCGAGGCGATGCTGCAGCACTTTATCAAGAAGGTGCATGAATCCCGCTTCCTGCGTCCCAGCCCGCGTGTGCTGGTGTGCGTGCCGTGTTCCTCCACGCAGGTGGAGCGCAAGGCGATCAAGGAATCGGCCGAGGGCGCCGGCGCGCGCGAGGTGTACCTGGTCGAAGAGCCCATGGCGGCGGCCATCGGTGCCGGCATCCCGGTGCACGAGGCGCGCGGCGCCATGGTGCTGGATATCGGCGGTGGCACCTCCGAGGTGGCGGTCATTTCGCTGAACGGCCTGGTGTACTCGAACTCCGTACGTGTCGGTGGCGACCAGTGTGACGAGGCCATCATCAACTTCGTGCGCCGTAACTACGGCACACTGATCGGTGAAACCACGGCCGAGCAGATCAAGATCGAGATCGGCTGCGCGTGGCCGGACGACGAGCCCGCCGAGCTGACGGTGTCCGGTCGTAACCTGGCCGAGGGTGTGCCGCGCCGCATCACCATCAATTCCAACGAGGTGCTGGAAGCGCTGAGCGAAAACCTGTCCAGCATGGTCGAAGCCGTCAAGGTGGCGCTGGAACTGACCCCGCCGGAACTCTGCGCCGATGTGGTCGATACCGGCATCGTGCTCACAGGCGGCGGCGCGCTGCTGCGTGGCATGGATAAACTGCTGAGTGAAGAAACCGGTCTGCCCGTGTTCCTGGCCGATGATCCGCTGACCTGCGTCGCCCGTGGCGGCGGCAAGGCGCTGGAGATGATCGACCAGAACCGCGGAGATTTCTTTGCCATCAGCTGACCCGGCCTGAACCGCCCCGGTGCGAATCGATACCCCCGACGTCAATCGTACAGCCGGCCAGGGTCGGCTCAGCACGCCCCGTTTGATGCTTTACCTGCTCTTGTCCGTGTTGCTGATGGCCATGGACCAGAGCGGCAAGTTCATCCCGCGTTTTCGGGCAATGCTGGAGTACGCGGTCGAGCCGGTATACCTGCTCGCCGAATTGCCGGCCCGCGCCCTGCGGGGCGTGTCCGGCTACACGCGGTCGTATTCCCGGCTGCAGCAGGAAAACGAGCGTTTCGAGAACCAGTTGCTGGAGCAGGCCGGCCAGGTGCAGCAGCTGGCCGCGCTGGCAGAGGAAAACCGGCGCCTGCGCGCCCTTCTGCGCGCCACCGAGGGCCGCCGTCTCGAGTTCCGTTTCGCCGAACTGGTCTCCGTAAACCTCGACCCTTACGCGCACCAGGTGGTCATCGACCGGGGCGCGGCCGATGATGTCTTCGTCGGCCAGGCCGTCATCGATGGCCAGGGCGTGATGGGGCAGGTCGAATCCGTGCAGTGGGGTCAGTCCCACGTGCGCCTGATCTCCGACCCGGAGCACGCACTGCCGGTGCAGGTCTTGCGCACCGGCCAGCGTACAGTCGCCTACGGCACTGGCGACTCCGGCCGGTTGTCCCTGCCGAACCTGCCGACGCAGTCCGATATTCGACCACAGGACATGCTGGTCACCTCCGGCCTGGGCGACCGGTTCCCGGCCGGCTTTCCGGTCGCCGTGATCACCGATATCGAACGCGATACCGGGGGCGCCTTCGCGGCGATCAATGCCCGGCCACTGGCGGCGCTGGACCGCGGGCGCGAAGTACTGCTCTTGCTGCCTGAACAGGAGCAGCCTGAATGACCCAGGACCGGACAGGACTGTTGCTGGCGGCCCTCGCCGTCGCCATCCTTCTGTCGCTGGTGCCGCTCACCCCGGTGCTGGCGCCGTTGCGGCCTTACTGGGTGGCGCTGGTGCTGATCTACTGGAGCCTGGAAGTGCCGAAGCCATTGAGCCTGGGCGCGGTGTTCCTGGTCGGCCTGGTGCTGGATATTGTCAGCGCCAGCCTGATGGGCATGCACGCGATGAGCCTGGTGGTGATCGTCTACCTGGTTCGCCATTTCCGCGCCCGGATGCGGTTCTTCCCGCCCTGGCAGCAAGCGCTGGCCGTGCTGGCGCTGCTGGTCAATGATCGCATCATTCTGCTGTGGATCACCGCGTTGCTGGGCGAGCCGGTTCCGACCTGGCACTACTGGCTGGCGCCGCTGGTGGGCATGGCCATCTGGCCCTGGCTGTTCCTGGCGATGGATCTCCTGAGGCTGCGCAGCCGGCAGTCGAACCGGTCTTGAACGCCACGCCGCTCAATCGGCCGCTGAAAGATGACGCCGCCGAGGCGTCGCTGTTCCGTGGGCGCGCGATCATCGGGTTCATCGGTATCCTGGCGCTGACGCTGGCCCTGTTGTCGCGTTACCTTTGGCTGCAGGTGTTTCACCACCAGGACTTCACCACGCGCTCGGAATCCAACCGGGTGCAGGTGCGACCGGTCGCGCCGAACCGCGGCCTGATCTATGACCGGCGCGGCCGCCTGATCGCGGACAACCAGCCGGCGTTCCGCCTGCAGTTGGTGCCCGAGAAAGTGGGTGACCTGGAAGCGACGATCGATGCGCTGGCCGAACTGGTCGAGATTGACGACGAAGACCGGGAGCGGTTCCACCGTGCGCGCCAGCGCTACCGGAATTTCGAGAGCGTGCCGCTGCGGTTCGCGCTGAGCGAGGCGGAAATGGCCCGCTTCGCCGTTAACCGGCACCGGTTCGAGGGCGTGGAAGCCGTGCCCTACCTGTCGCGGGAATACCCGTACGGTGAGCTGCTGACCCATGTGCTGGGTTACGTCGGCCGGGTGGATGAGCGTGACCTGGGGCAGGTGGACGCCGAGGACTACCGGGGCACCACGCACATCGGCAAGCTCGGCGTCGAGCGCGCCTGGGAAGACGCGCTGCACGGCGCCAGCGGACTGGAAAAGGTCGAAACCAACGCCGTCGGCCGGGTGCTGGATGTTGTCGAACGCCAACCGCCGGTTCCGGGCAGCGACCTGGTTCTTTCGATTGACCTGGAGGTACAAAGGGCGGCCTGGGACGCACTGGGCGAGCAGCCCGGTGCCGTCGTCGCCATTGACCCGCGCGACGGCGCCGTGATCGCGCTGGTCAGCAAACCGGCCTTCGACCCGAACCTGTTCGTCGACGGCATCCGCCAGGCGGACTACCAGGCGATCCTGGCCGCGCCGGGCAAGCCGCTGTTCAACCGCGCCATTGCCGGTGGTTATGAACCCGGTTCTACGCTGAAGCCATTCGTCGGCCTGGCCGGCCTGGAACTGGGCGTGTTCGGCCGCGAACGACGCGTGTACTCCACCGGCGCCTATCGCCTGCCGAACTACGACCGGCCCTACCGCGACTGGAAACGCGGCGGCCACGGCTGGGTGGATATCCGCGGCGCGCTGGAGGAATCGGTCAACACCTATTTCTACGACCTGGCGGTCAGCATGGGTATCGATGCCATGCACGACTACCTGGTGCAGTTTGGTTTCGGGCAGGAAACCGGGATTGACCTGCCGGGGGAAGCGGTCGGAGTGCTGCCGTCCCGGGACTGGAAGCGCGGGCGGTACAACGAACCCTGGTACCCCGGCGAGACCGTGATCGCGGGTATCGGCCAGGGCTTCAACGTGACGACGCCGCTGCAGCTTTCAAACGCGCTGGCCGCGCTGGTCAATGGTGGTACGCGCTTTTCGCCACGCGTGGTCATGGCGGTCAAACAGGCCGGTAACACCGAGGTTGAAGACGCCCATGCACCGGTGGCCCTGCAGGTGCCGGTGGTGAATGAAGAGAACTGGCAATGGGTCGAAGAAGGCATGCGCCGCGTGGTCAACGGCACCCGGGGCACGGCGCGCGTGATCGGCGTGGACGCACCGTGGGAGATCGCCGGCAAGACGGGCACCGCGCAGGTGTTCACGCTGGCGCGCGGGCAGGAATACGACGAGGACACCGTGGCCGAGTCGTTGCGGCACCACGCGCTGTTCGTGGCTTACGCGCCGTTTGAAAACCCACGGATCGCGGTGGCGGTGGTCGCCGAACATGGTGGCGCCGGTTCATCGGTGGCCGCCCCGGTGGCGCGCCAGGTGATTGATGCCTGGTTGTCGCAGGAGGCATTGCCATGATGCGGTCGTTGCCCGGCCTGTTCGGCCTGCCACGACTGGACCTGCCACTGCTTGGTGCGCTGCTGGCTGTCATGATCGGCGGGCTGTTTGTACTCTACAGCGCGTCGGGTGAAAACCTGGACATGGTTTACCGCCAGGCATTGCGACTGGGTGTGGGTATCGCCATCATGCTGGCCATCAGCCAGGTGCCTCCTCACGTGTTAAGGCGCTGGACGCCGTGGCTGTACGGCCTGGGCCTGGTCATGGTGGCTGCGACCGCCTGGCTGGGTGTCGGCCAGGGCGCGCAGCGCTGGCTCGACTTCGGCGTCGTCCGGTTCCAGCCGTCCGAGATCATGAAGCTGGCGGTGCCGATGATGGTGGCCTGGTACCTGCACCCGCGGGTCCTGCCGCCGGGCATCCGCGATGGCGCCGTCGCCGGCCTGATCCTGGTTGTGCCGGCATTGCTGGTGGCACGCCAGCCCGACCTGGGCACGGCGCTACTGGTAGGCATCAGTGGGTGCTTCACCCTGTTCCTGGCGGGCCTGCGGTGGCGCGTCATTGTCGGGCTCGGGGCGGTCGCGCTGGCCGCCCTGCCGGCACTTTGGGTGGTCATGCATGAGTACCAGCGCAACCGCGTCAGGACGTTCCTCGACCCGGAATCCGACCCGCTGGGCCAGGGCTGGAATATCATCCAGTCGAAGATTGCCGTGGGCTCGGGCGGCTGGTCTGGAAAGGGCTGGCTGAACGGCACCCAGTCGCGGCTGGAGTTTATCCCCGAACGGCATACCGATTTCATCCTCGCGGTGCTGTCCGAGGAGTTCGGGCTGGTCGGCGTGCTGGTACTGATGGCGCTTTACCTCTACATTGCCGGGCGTGGCCTGTACATCGCCAGTGTCGGCCGTGAGACCTGGTCGCGTCTGGTGGCCGGCAGCCTGGCAATGACACTTTTTGTCTATGTGCTGGTCAATGGAGGCATGGTTTCCGGCGTGCTGCCGGTGGTGGGCGTGCCGTTGCCCCTGATCAGCTACGGTGGCACGTCGGCGGTGACGCTGCTGGCGGGCTTTGGCATCATGATGTCCGTATACGGGCACAGGAAATTTACCCGATGACACGATTGATCCTGCTGGTTCTGTTCTCGACGTTTGCGTTGCAAGGGCAGGCTGAAACCCACCCCGGCGAAGACGCGTTTATCGACAAGGCCGTCAGCGAGCACGGACTGGACGCGGAAGCCGTTCGCGCATTGCTGGGCGGGGCCGAGTTCAAGCAGTCCATCGCTGACGCCATCGCACGGCCGGCCGAGGGCAAGCCCTGGTACGACTACCGCCCCATTTTCATCACCGACCAGCGTATCAACGAGGGCGTCGCGTTCTGGCGCGAGAACGAGGCGCTGATCAACCAGGTGGCCGACAAATTCGGCGTCGACCCGCAGTTTATCGTCGCCATCATCGGCGTCGAGACGTTCTACGGCCGCATCACCGGCAACTACCGGGTACTGGACTCCCTGGCGACGCTGTCATTCCACTACCCCAGCGACCGCACCCGCGACCGCTCGGCGTTTTTCTCGTCCGAGCTGATGAACTACCTCTTGCTGGGCCCCGAGGAAGAACTGCCGCTGGACGAGGTGACCGGTTCCTACGCCGGCGCGATGGGCATGGGCCAGTTCATGCCGTCCAGTTACCGGGCATACGCCGTGGATTTTGACGGCGACGGCCGCCGCGACCTGTGGCGATCGAACCCCGACGCCATCGCCAGCGTGGCCAATTACCTGGCCGAGCACGGCTGGGAACCGGAAGGGCCGATCGCGCGCCGCACGCGCGCGGGCGAGGGCGCCGATTTCAGCCTGCTGACCGCCGGCTACAAGCCTGAGCTGACGGTCATGGATTTACATGAGAAGGGCTACCGCAGCGCGGCCGATATCGACCCCGGCCGCAAGGCCGCCCTGGTCAGCCTTGAGCAGGAAGATCGCGACGAATACTGGATGGTGTTCCATAATTTTTACGTCATCACCCGCTACAACCGCAGCAAGATGTACGCGATGGCGGTGTACCAGCTCAGCGAAGCACTGCGTGAAGGGATGGGCGCGTGATGCACGCCTGGCGGGTCCTGACCATCACCCTGCTGATCGCGCTGGTGGCCGCGTGCGCAAGCCGCGAGAAGACACCGTCGCGCCCGGATCGCGATGGTGCGCCCGGCAAGCGCATTCATGCCTCCGATGTGAAAGACGCGGTGCCGCAACCGGAGCCGAAAGCGCGCTACGGCAACGGCCCGACCTACGAGGTCTGGGGCAAGACCTACACCGTCATGCCGTCGGCGGCGGGCTATCGTGAGCGCGGTGTTGCCTCCTGGTACGGCACCAAGTTTCACGGGCGCCCCACCTCCAGCGGCGAGCCGTATGACCTCTACAAGGCGACTGCCGCGCATCGCTCGTTGCCGTTGCCGACCTACGCCGAGGTCACGAACCTGGACAATGGCCGCAAGGTGATCGTCAAGGTCAACGACCGCGGCCCGTTCCACTCCGACCGCATCATCGACCTGTCCTACGGGGCCGCATTGCGACTGGGCTACGTGGACCAGGGCACCGCCCGCGTTGAAGTGCGGGCCATCACTTTCGACGGCCGGCGGGCCGACCGCAAGCTGCCGGACGACACCTACCTGCAGGCCGGCGCTTTCCAGAGCAAGGATTCGGCCAAGGCGCTGGAAAAAGCGCTGAAGAACGGCCGGGTCAGGTCCGTGGATGTCGACCGCACGAAAGGACTGTACAAGGTGTTTATCGGGCCCTTCGACCGGCTGGTGGAACTGGAGGATACCGCCGCCCGTGTCGTTGAACTTGGCTACGAACGCCCTCATACAGTGAGGCGATGAGTGGCACAATGTCCCTCCAACGAATTTCCGGGTTTTCCATGCGAATGACGATAACCAGAACGATCGCCCTGGCCGCCGCCCTGTTGTCGGCCGCCGCCCTGGCACAGACGCCGACACTGAACCCCACGCCCAACCCGCCGGCGGCGATGCCGACGCCGTCCGCGCCGCAGTTGGGCGCGAGCAGTTACATCCTCGTCGATTACCACTCCGGGTACACGCTGGTCGATCACGAGGCCGACCGCCGTGCCGATATCGCCAGCATGACGAAGCTGATGACCACCTACGTGGTTTTCCAGGAACTGTCCCGTGGCAATATCGCGTTGACTGACACCGTGCCCGTCAGTGAAACGGCGTGGCGTACCGGTGGTTCGCGGATGTTCATCGAGCCGGGCATGGAAGTGACCGTCGAGGACCTGATCCTGGGCATCGTGATCCAGTCGGGCAACGATGCCTGCGTGGCCCTGGCCGAGTTCCTGGCCGGCACCGAAGAGGCGTTCGCGGGCGTGATGAATCATTACGCCGAACAGCTGGGCATGCGCAACAGCCACTTCGTGAATGCCACCGGGCTGCCACACGAGAACCACTACAGCACGGCGCGGGACATGGCGACGCTCAGCGCAGCCCTGATCCGGGAGTTTCCGGAGGAATACGCCTGGTTCTCGCAGAAGGAATTCACCTTCAACGAAATCCGCCAGCACAACCGCAACAACCTGCTCTGGCGCGACCCGGCCGTCGACGGCCTGAAGACCGGCCACACCGAGGCGGCCGGTTACTGCCTGGCGGCCAGCGCCAAGCGCGACGGCATGCGCCTGATCAGCGTGGTGATGGGTTCGGCGTCCGAGCAGTCGCGCGCCAGCGAGAGCCAGAGCCTGCTGAACTACGGTTTCCGATTCTTCGAGACCGTGCAGCTTTACAAGGCGGGTGACGAACTGGCCCGCGCCCGCGTCTGGAAGGGCGAAGGCGACGAAGTGGGTGTCGGCATCGGCAGCGACCTGTTTGTCACCATACCGCGCGGTCGCTACGACGACCTGGAAGCGCGCGTGGACCTGCCGCCGACGCTGGAAGCGCCCCTCGAGGCAGGCCAGTCGCTCGGCCGACTGTCCGTCGTGCTCGATGGCGAGGTCGTCATCGACCATGGCCTGCAGGCCCTGGAGACCGTGCCCGAGGCCGGGTTCTTCGGCCGCAGCTGGGACTCGGTCACGCTGTGGGCCGGTGGGCTGTTCGGCGGTGATGATGATGCCGAAGTCGAAGACGACGATGAGTGAAGAAACCACGCTGCTGGAATTCCCGTGCATGTTCCCCATCAAGGCGATGGGGCGGGCCAGTGACGATTTCGAATCCGTGGTCACCACCATCGTGTTCAGCCATGCCGAGCCTTACGCCGGCGAGGCCGTGTCGGTGAACGAAAGCGCCGAGGGCAACTTCCTGTCCGTGACGGTGAAGATCATCGCCACCTCGCGTGAGCAGCTCGACCGCATCTACATGGACCTGACCGATTGCGAACAGGTCCTGATGGCCCTCTGAGCGACGATGAATTCCGCGGCCGTCCATGAGCACGCGCCCGCACCGGCACTAACGGTCCGGCAGCTGGGCCTGGCGCCTTACGAACCCGTCTGGCGCGCGATGCAGCAGTTCACCGATGAGCGTGGCCCCGCAACGGCGGATGAATTCTGGTGCGTTGAGCACCCGCCCGTGTTCACCCAGGGCCAGGCGGGGCGGGCGGAACACCTGCTGGCGCCGGGTGACACGCCGGTGGTCCAGGTGGACCGCGGTGGCCAGGTGACCTGGCACGGCCCGGGCCAGATCGTGATTTACCCGTTGCTGGACCTGCATCGCCTGGGACTGGGCGTGCGCGAATTGGTGACCCGAATCGAGGACGCCATCATCCAGGTGCTGGCGGGCTACGGTGTCGAAGGGGGGCGTCGTGATGGCGCGCCGGGGGTCTACGTGGGTGACGCCAAGATCGCCGCGCTGGGGCTGCGGGTGCGCAAGGGCCGCTCTTTCCACGGGCTCGCGTTCAACATCGAAAACGACCTCGAGCCGTTCAGCCGCATCAATCCCTGCGGCTACCAGGGCCTGGCCGTGACCCGGCTGGCCGACCTGGCCGACGTCACGCTCGAGCAGGCGCAGGCCGCGCTGGTTGACAGGCTTGCACTCACACTGGGCTACAATGACGGGTTCCGCTGCGCAGAAGGCCTGCCGGCGGCCGAAAACTGAAGACCATGACTGACATCAACAAGATTCCAATTCGCCTCGAGACGCCCGCCGCCGGGCCCTCGCCGCAAGCCGGCCAGAAGCAGGTGGGCGGCGACAAGATGGCCCGCAACACGGCGAAATTCGACGCCGATGCACCGAAGCTGCGCAAGCCGCCGTGGATTCGCGTGCGGTTGCCGGTGGGCAATGCCGTGGAGCGGCTGAAAAGCCAGCTGCGTGAACAGCGCCTGGTGACGGTCTGCGAGGAGGCGTCCTGCCCGAACATCCATGAATGTTTCGGCAAGGGCACGGCTACCTTCATGGTGCTGGGTGACATCTGCACGCGCCGCTGCTCATTCTGCGACGTGGCCCACGGCCGGCCGAAGCCGCCGGACGCGGATGAGCCGCGCAAGCTGGCGGACACCATCGCGGCCATGAAACTGCGTTACGTGGTTATCACCTCGGTGGACCGTGATGACCTGAAAGACGGCGGCGCCGCGCATTTTGCCGAGTGCATCGAGCGAGTGCGCACGGCCAGCCCGGGCATCCAGGTGGAAATCCTGGTGCCGGACTTCCGTGGCAAGGGTCGCGCCGAGCGTGCGCTGGACATCCTGTCCGCGCAGCCGCCCGATGTCTTCAACCACAACCTGGAAACGGTCGAGCCGCTGTACCGCGACGTGCGGCCGGGAGCGGATTACGCCTGGTCGCTGAACCTCTTGCGTGATTTCAAAGCCAGGAACCCGGGCGTGCCCACCAAGTCCGGCATCATGCTGGGCCTGGGCGAGACCTGGGACCAGGTGGAAGTGGCGCTGGCCGACCTGCGCGCGCACGATGTCGACATGATCACGCTGGGCCAGTACCTGCAACCCACCGCTCATCATCATCCGGTGGTACGCTACTGGACCCCGGACGAATTTGACCGCCTGGGCGAGCTGGGTGAGTCCATGGGCTTTACCCACGTGGCCTCCGGCCCGATGGTGCGTTCGTCCTACCACGCGGACGAAATGGCGGAACAATCCGGGCTGGTCGGCGCGGCTGAAAAAGCCCACGCCTGATCGCCCGACCCTTGCCCTCGTGGTTGATTTGCTGGATAAAGGGAACAATGTCATGCATGAATAGTCGGAGTTGAACGGCCCGGCCTTCCAGCCCGGTCCGCCAACCCGGATTGACGGAGATATTGCGTTGAGAATCGCCAAGACCCTATTACCACTGCTGTTGGCCACCACCACCGCCTGGGCAAGCCTGCCTGCGGGCGATCCCGTCGTGCTGCAACCCAGCATGGAGCAACGCTTCACCAGCAACCTCGCCACCAAGTTGCTGACCAACTGGCACTACAAGAGCACCAAACTCGACGACCAGTTGTCGGAGAAAATTCTCGACGGTTATGTCGAGATGCTGGACCCCAACCGCAGCTACTTCCTGGCGTCCGACATCAATGAATTCCAGCGCTACCGCCATGGCATGGACGAGGCCCTGCGTCACTCCAACCTGGCGCCGGCATTCGATATCTACAATGTCTACGCCGACCGTGTGCGCGAGCGCGCCGAGCATGCCGAGGCGCGGCTGCAGCAGCCGTTCGACTTCACCATCGACGAAGATTACGAATACGACCGCACCGAGGCGCCGTGGGCGCTGAACAGCCAGGAGCTGGACGAAATCTGGCGCAAGCGGGTGAAAAACGACTACCTGCGCCTGAAGCTGGCCGGCAAGGAGCACGATGACATCATCGAGCTGCTGGATGAGCGCTACGAGAACATGGACCGGCGCGTCGCCGAGCTGAACTCGGACGACATCTTCAACTACTTCATGAATGCCTTCGCGCAGGCGATCGAGCCTCACACGGCTTACCTGTCGCCGCGCGGTTCCGAGAATTTCGAGATTTCCATGAAGTTGTCGCTCGAAGGTATCGGCGCACTGCTGGGTCGCGAGTCCGAGTACACGCGCATCGAGCGCGTGGTGCCGGGCGGCCCCGCCGACCAGGACGGCCGCCTGAAAGCCGGTGACCGCGTCGTCGCCGTCGGCCAGGACGCCGAGGGCAAGATGGTCGACGTGGTCGGCTGGCGCGTGGACGACGTGGTCGACCTGATCCGCGGCCCGAAAGACTCCGTGGTTCGCCTCGAGGTGCTGTCGGAGGACGTTGGCGTTGAAGGTCCCAGCCACGTTATCGACATTGTTCGCAACGAGGTGAAGCTCGAGGAGCAGGCGGCCAGCAGCCGGATTATCGAGGTACCGGGCGAGGGTGAAGGCGCCGAGCCGATGAAAGTCGGCGTGATCGACCTGCCGGTGTTCTACCTCGACTTCAACGGCCGCGCCCAGAACCTGCCCGATTACCGTTCCAGCACGCGTGACGTGCAGCGCCTGATCAGCGAGCTTGAAGCCGAGGGCGTGGAAGGCCTGGTCATTGACCTGCGCAACAACGGTGGCGGTTCGCTGCTGGAAGCCACGACACTGACCGGCCTGTTCATCGACCGCGGCCCCGTGGTGCAGGTGCGCAGTTCCAACGGCCGCGTCAGCACCGAGGAAGACACCGACGCGGGCATGGCCTGGGACGGCCCGCTGGCCGTACTGGTCAACCGCTACAGCGCATCGGCCTCTGAGATTTTCGCCGCCGCCATCCAGGACTACGGTCGCGGTATCGTGATCGGCGAGCCGACCTTCGGCAAGGGCACGGTGCAGTCGCTGATGGACCTGGACCAGTACAGCATGACCTCGGATTCGCCGCAGATGGGCCAGTTGAAGATCACCCAGGCGCAGTTTTTCCGCGTTAACGGCGGTTCCACCCAGAACCGCGGCGTGATTCCGGACATCCGTTTCCCCACCGCGGGCGACCCCCAGGAATATGGCGAGCGTTCACTGGCCAATGCCTTGCCGTGGACGGAAATCGATGCGGCCGAGTACCAGCCCGCCGGCGACCTGGACCGCATGGTCGCGGTTACCGATTTCCACTTCCAGGACCGTGTCAGCAACGAGCGCGAGTTTCACTGGCTGATGGATGACATTGCCGAGTACAACGCCGAATTCGCCGAGCACAAGGTGTCGCTGCTGGAAGCCGAACGCCGCGAAGACATGGATCGCCGCGAAGCCAAGCGTGAAGAACGCAAGGCGCTGGAGGGCGGTGAAGGCCCGCTCATCGATGACTCGGATCCGCTGGTGGCCGTGGAAGACGGTGATATCGCCGGCCCCGAGCTCGACGAAGACGAGGAAGCCGCCGAGGACGATGAAAGCGAGGACCGCCCGGACCTGATGCTGCGCGAATCCGCGCGGATCGTCAGCGACATGGTGCGCCTTTCAGACGGCCAGTTGCTGACCCAGCAGTTTTCGCAGCTGACCGATGATGCGGCCACCGGCGAAGGCATCAACTGACGCCAGGTCAGCCGTATTTCTGAAAGGGATTTACAGGGCAGGGGCGGCCGGCAAATGGCCGCCCCTGCTGCGTTCAGGCGTGCCTACTTTTTCAGCAGGTCGCGAATCTCGGTGAGCAGGACTTCTTCTTTCGACGGTTCCGGCGGCGCTTCGGGCGCTGCTTCTTCCTTGCGCTTCAGTGAGTTCATCGCCTTGATGACCAGGAAAATGGCGAAGGCCACGATCAGGAAATCCACGACCGTCTGGATGAACGCCCCGTATTTGAGCAGCACCGCTTCGGCGTCGCCGGTCGCCTCTTTCAACGTGACGGCCAGCTCATTGAACTTGACGCCCCCGACGGCCAGCCCGATGGGCGGCATCAACACGTCGTTGACGAAGGACGAGACAATCTTGCCGAAGGCCGCGCCGATGACGATGCCCACCGCCATGTCGACGACATTACCGCGCATTGCGAACTCGCGAAATTCTTTCATCATGCTCATGAATGGATTCTCCCAGTGTCGTTATTGATGCAGCGCCGATGCGCCTTGGCACCATGTTAAGCGAATTTTCATCCGTCGCGCACCCTTGCGGCCGAAGGGGCCTGGCGTGACCGGACAACGTCGCGGTTATACGGGCGCCGTACTCAAGGTCGCGGTGCCGGTGCCGTTACCGGGCGTATTCGATTACCTGCCGCCGACTGGAGAACCGGCGCCCGGGCGTGGCCAGCGGGTTCGTGTCCGTTTCGGGCGGCGGCAGCTGGTGGCGCTGGTGACGGGCCGGGCCGATGGCAGCACGTTCCCGGAAGCGAAACTCCAGCCCGTGCTGGAGGTGCTGGATCCGCCTGAAGAGCGCATTCCCGAGTCATTGCTGGCCCTGCTCGAATGGTGTGCGCGCTACTACAAGCACGCGCTGGGCGAAGTGGTCTTCGGCGCCTTGCCACCGGATTTTCGCAAGCCCGGGTCGAATTGGCCGCCACCGCCCATGTCGATGGCGCTCACGGCTGCGGGGCAGGGCCGCCTGTCCGAACCGCCAGGCCGGGCGAAGGCGCAGCACCGGCTGCTGTCGGCGCTGGCCGACGGGCCGATGGTCGCCAGTGAACTATTGACGGCCGGCGAGGCTTCGCGCCCCAGCCTGGATGCCCTGCTCGAGGCGGGCTGGGTCGAAGCGCGCCCGACCAGAACCACCCACCGTTCACCGGGTGACGCGCCGACGCTGACCGGCGAACAGGACCAGGTCTTGAAGGCGATTCGCGCGGAACCACCGGGATTCTGTTGTCACCTGCTCGACGGCATCACCGGCAGCGGCAAGACCGAGGTCTACCTGCGGCTCATCCACGATGTGCTGGATGCCGGCCGCCAGGTGCTGGTGCTGGTGCCGGAGATCGGCCTGACGCCCCAGTTGCTGCGGCGCCTGGGCGACCGCCTTGGCGTCACGCCCATGGCCTTTCATTCAGGGCTCGCCGCCGGAGAGCGCATGGGCACCTGGGCGGCGGCGGCGCGCGGTGACGCGCCATTGCTGGTGGGCACGCGATCGGCGCTGTTCCTGCCACTGGCCACGCCGGGCCTGATCGTCATGGACGAGGCGCACGACCCTTCGTTCAAGCAGCAGGACGGTTTCCGCTATGCAGCCCGCGACGTGGCGGTGAAGCGCGCGCTGGACCTGGGTATCCCCATTGTCCTCGGCACGGCGACCCCTTCACTGGAAACACTGCACAACGCGCTTCACGGCCGTTATCGCCACCACCACCTGCGCGAGCGCGCCACCGGGGCGAAACCGCCGTCGATCCGCGTGGTGGACCTGCGTGCAAGGCAGGCCGATGCCGGCCTGTGCGCCGAGGCGCTGACCGCGATCGGCGATACCTTGGAGCGGGGCGAGCAGGCCCTGGTATTCCTGAACCGGCGGGGCTACGCCCCCGTCCTGCTGTGCCACGAGTGTGGCTGGCACGCCAGTTGCCGCAACTGCGACGCCAACATGACCTGGCATCGCTCGGCGCGGATACTGGTCTGTCATCACTGCGAGGCCCGCGCCCGGCCGCCGGTGACCTGTCCGGACTGCCGCGCGGATGCGCTGCAGGGCGCAGGCGAGGGCACCGAGCAGCTGGAACAGGTGCTGGCGCGGCGCTTTCCGGATACGCCCGTGCACCGCGTCGACCGCGATGCCGTCCGCCGCAAAGGCGAACTCGAGGCCCTGATCAACAAGGTCCGCGGCGGCGAGCCCTGTCTGCTGGTCGGCACACAGATGCTGGCCAAGGGCCACCATTTCCCCAAGGTCACCCTGGTGGTGGTGGTCAACCTGGACCAGGCGCTCTACAGCGCCGATTTCCGCGCCCTGGAACGCATGGGGCAGGTGCTGGTGCAGGTGGCGGGACGGGCGGGTCGCGCCGCGGCGCCCGGGACAGTCATCCTGCAGACGCACCATCCGGATCACCTGGCGCTGCGTTGCCTGGTGGAGCAGGGCTACGCCGCTTTCGCCCGCGCACAGCTCGATGAGCGTCGCCTGGCCATGCTGCCGCCGTTTTCCCACCAGGCCGTGCTGCGCGCGGACGCCGTGGACCGCGAGTCGCTTCGGGCCTTCCTGGAACAGGCTCGGAATGCCTGGACGGGGCTGGGCATGGTGGTTCATGGTCCTTTCCCGGCGATGATGGAAAAGCGTGCCGGGCGGGTGCGCTGGTACCTGCTGGCACAGGCCGATGCGCGTGGCGCGCTGCAGGCCAGCCTCGACCAGTGGCTGGAAGCCGTTCGTCGCCTGCCCGCGGCCCGCAAGGTACGCTGGGCTATCGATGTCGACCCGCAGGAATTCTGATCGCGCCGGCCGTGACCAATGACACGCCCGAAGCGTCCTGAATTATTGGAAGATGGCGTGGTCATACCCGCCGCGCCCGGAATGGTTAGAATTCCGGGTGTACGAACCCGATCTGCAAGGAAATTCCATGGACGTCGTTGAACAATCCTCGCCTGGTAACGCGAGCCCTGCGGGCGTCGCATCGCCCGAACGCGAAGCTTTTGCCCGGCTCAGCGAGGCCGCCAACCAACTGATTATTGGCCAGGAGCGGCTGATGGAGCGCCTGGTCATGGCGCTGCTCTGCCACGGCCACCTGCTGGTGGAAGGCGCACCGGGACTGGCCAAGACCACGGCCATCAAGGTGCTGGCCGATCGTATCGAGGGCGATTTTCACCGTATCCAGTTTACGCCGGACCTGTTGCCGGCGGACCTGACCGGCACCGAGATCTACCGGCCCCAGGAAGGCAGTTTCGAGTTCCAGCGAGGCCCCATCTTCCACAACCTGATCCTGGCCGACGAGGTGAACCGCGCGCCGGCCAAGGTGCAGTCCGCGCTGCTGGAGGCCATGGGCGAGCACCAGGTGACGGTCGGGCGGATCACGTATCCGCTGCCGCAGCTGTTCCTGGTCATGGCCACGCAGAACCCCATCGAACAGGAAGGCACGTACCCGCTGCCCGAAGCGCAGCTGGACCGTTTCCTGATGCATGTCGCCATCGATTACCCGGATGCCGAGGCCGAGCAGGCCATTCTCGAACTTGCCCGTGGGCAGGCCCGGGACGAGCTGGGCGAGACGTCGGCGCCCGAAGTGCTGGTCAGCCAGGCCCAGGTCTTCGCCGCCCAGACGCAGGTGCTCGACCTGCACATGGCGCCGGCGCTGCAGGCTTACATCGTGCAGCTGGTGCTGGCCACCCGCGACCCCGGTCGCTGGGATGACGAGCTGGCGAAACTGGTGAGCTTCGGCGGCAGCCCGCGCGCCACCATCGCGCTGGATCGCTGCGCCCGTGCCCGCGCCTGGCTGGACAACCGCGACTTCGTGTCGCCTGACGATATCCACGCCGTCGCCCACGACGTGCTGCGTCACCGTGTGCTGCTGTCCTACGAAGCGGAGGCGGATGGCGTGACCGTGGACCAGCTCACGGACCGGCTGCTGGATCTCGTCCCGGTCCCCTGAGCGCTGTCGCATGATCGAGACCCGCGCCGGAATCGACGTCAGCGCCGAGGCCCTGATCGCGTTGCGCCCGCGCTGCCATGCCCTGATGCTGCCCATGCACCGGCCGGCCGCCTCGGCGCTGGCGGGCGCCTATCGTTCGCGTTTTCGTGGTCGCGGTGTCGATTTCGAGGAATCACGCAACTACCAGCCGGGCGACGATATCCGCAACATGGACTGGCGCGTCACCGCGCGCACCGGCCGCCCGCATACCAAGGTCTTCCAGGAAGAGCGTGAGCGGCCCGTACTGATCGTGCTGGACGCCTCGCCGAGCCTGTTCTTCGGCACCCGGGTCCGCCTGAAATCCGTCGCGGCGGCGCAGCTGGCCGCGGCCATCGCCTGGACGGCCGTGAAACGGGGCGACCGCGTTGGCGCATTCCTGTCGGCGCCCGGTGAACACCGGGAACTGCGCCCTGCAGGTGGGCGGCGCGGCGCCATGCGGGTGGTCCAGGGGCTGGTCGACTGGCTGGACCCGGCGCACATGGGCGACGGGCGGGAACCGCTCTCGGTGTCGCTGGAGCGCGTACGCCACACGCTCCGCCCTGGCAGCCTGGTACTCGTCATCAGCGATTTTTTTGGACTGGACGACGACTGCAACCGGCATCTCAGCCGGATCCGCCAGCATAACGATGTCATCGGCTGCCAGGTGCTCGACCCGGCGGAGGAAGCGCTGCCTCCGGGCCGTTACCCCATCACCGATGGCGAGCAGGTCGACCTGCTGGACACCGGCATCGATCGTGGCCGTCGCCGGTTCGAGACCATGCAGCACACGCATACCGAGGCGCCGCGACGGCTGTTCCAGCGCCACCAGTGCGGTTGGGTGACGTTGCGGACCACCGACGACCCGGTGGATGTCCTGGGCCGGGAATTGCGCGTCCTGGTCGGGCGGGGCAGCAGGTGAACACAGCCCCGACGAATGCCCAGGCCGAACCGGCCGCCGAGTGGCTGTCCCAGCTCCGGGATATCCACGCGGCGCCCGAAGCGCCGTTCTGGCCCCCGGCGCCGGGCTGGTGGTTGCTGGCGGCGCTTTTGGCCGCTCTGTTGGGCTGGCTGCTGTTCCGGGCCTGGAAAGCCTGGCGCGTTCGCCGACGGCGCCGCCAACTGGCCGGGCGACTGGATGCCGTGGTCGCCGCGCGCGACCCGGCCAGGGAGCCGGCGGCGTGGCTGGCGGACGTCAACCAGGTGCTGAAATGGGCGGCGATCCGGGCCTTTCCCGGCCAGTGCGAGGAACTACGAGGCAAGGCCTGGGCCGCCTTCCTGGCGGAGCGGGCCGGTCGCAAAGACACGTCCCCCTTCGAGGCCCTCGCGGACGGGCCGTATCGCCCGAGCCCCGATTTCGACCCCGATGCCGTTCACCACGCCGCGCGCCAATGGGTGCTGACCCATGGGTGACGTGATCACCGACGGTGGCTTTACGCTGGCCTGGCCCTGGTTGCTGGCGCTCGCGCCGTTGCCCTGGCTGTTGCGGTGGTGGCTGCCCGAAGCCGCATCCCGCGGATACCTGGCGCTTCGCGTGCCCTGGTACGGCGATGTCGCGGGCGACCGGCGCGGCACCCTGCGGCGGCCCGCCTGGCACGTGCTGGCGGCCCTCGCCTGGTTGCTGCTGGTCTTCGCCGCGGCGCGTCCGCAGTGGGTGGGCGAGGTGCAGAGCCTGCCGGTCACCGGTCGCGATTTGCTGCTGGCCGTGGACGTTTCGGGCAGCATGGATACCCAGGACATGGTCTGGCAGGGCCGTTCCGTCAACCGCCTCTCGGTGGTGAAGCGGGTCGCCGGCGATTTCGTCGAGCGCCGTCGCGGTGACCGCGTGGGCCTGGTGCTGTTCGGCAGTCGTGCCTACCTGCAGACGCCGCTGACCTTTGATACCGAGACCACCGCCATCCTGCTGGCCGAATCCGAAATCGGCCTGGCCGGCCGCGAGACCGCGATTGGCGACGCCATCGGCCTGGCGGTCAAACGCCTGCGCGAGGACGCGGCCTCGGACCGCGTGCTGGTGCTGCTGACCGATGGCGCCAACACTTCCGGCGAAGTCCAGCCCCTGCAGGCGGCCGAGTTCGCCGCCCGCGAGGGCATGACGATCTATACCGTGGGCGTGGGCGCGGATGAAATGATGGTCCAGGATTTCTTCGGTACGCGGGTCGTCAATCCATCGGCTGACCTGGACGAAGAGACGCTGGAAGCCATCGCGGAGCGGACCGGCGGCCGGTATTTCCGCGCCCGCGACGCCGAGGGCCTGGCGCGCATCTACGAGATCCTGGATGAGCTGGAGCCGGTGGAAAGTGATGTCGAGGTGGTCCGTCCCGTCGATGAACTGTTCCAGTGGCCATTGGGCTGTGCCCTGGTCCTGGTCATGCTGGCGGGCCTGGTCGGCGTCCGCCCGGGCGCCGGCATGCGCATGGAGGCCGCCTGATGGACATCGGCGGCCTGCACATCATAAGGCCACTCTGGCTGCTGGCCCTTCCGGTTTGTGTGCTGCTGCCCTGGGCGTGGCGCCGCTGGCGCCAGCCGACCGGGGACTGGGCCAGCGTCTGCGACCCGCACCTGCTGCGCTGGCTGGCGGTGGGCGAGGCCGGGTCCGAGCGGCGGGGCATCGGTGCCTGGCTGGCCGGGCTGGCGTTATTGCTGGCGACCCTGGCGATGTCCGGGCCCAGCTGGCAGCGCCTGCCGGATACCGGCTTCAGCGCCACCGACGCGCGCGTCATCGTGGTCGACCTGTCGCAGTCGATGCTGGCACAGGACCTGCGTCCGGACCGCCTGACCCGCGTCCGTTTCCGGCTGTCCGACCTGCTGGCGGCGACCGAAGAAGGCCAGGTCGGCCTGGTGGCCTATGCGGGCGACGCCTACGTCGTCACCCCGCTGACCAGCGACACCAACACGGTGATTAACATGCTGCCGGCGTTACGCCCGGACGTGGTGCCGGTGTCCGGCAGCCGCGCGGATCTTGCCCTGACGCTGGGTGCCGAACTGCTGGCGCGTACCGGGCTGGGCCATGGCGAAATCCTGCTGGTGACCGACAGCGCCGATGCGCGCGCCATCGATGTGGCGGATGACCTGCGGGACGAAGGTATCACGACGTCCGTCCTGGCCGTGGGCAGCGAAGATGGCGCGCCGATTCCCAGTGGCAACGGTTTTGTCGGTGACGCGTCAGGCAACATCGTCATCGCCCGCATGGATGAAAGCGCCCTGAGGGCACTGGCGGAAGCCGGCGGTGGCCGATACACCGCGTTGGCCACCCAGGCCGATGTGTCGCCCTGGTCCATCGGCGCGGGCGATGCTTTTACCCGTCGGGACGATGGCGCAGGCGAACGCTGGCGTGATTTCGGGCCGTGGCTGCTGCTGGGCCTGCTGCCTCTGGGCGCCGTCGGTTTCCGGCGTGGCTGGCTGTTCAGCCACGGCGCCGTGGCGCCGGTGGCCCTCGCCACGGCGGCGCTCTCCATGGGTGCCCCGGTCCAGGGCCGGGCCAGCGCCTGGGACGACCTCTGGCAGCGCCGTGACCAGCAGGCCCAGGAAGCGCTTGCCGAGGGCCGGGCGAATGATGCCGCGGCCCTGGCGCGGGATCCGGCCATTGCCGCCGAGGCCCGGTTTCGCGACGGCGACTTCGCCGGCGCCGCCAACCGTTGGTCCGGCCTGGAAAACGCGGACGCGCAATACAATCTCGGCAATGCGCTGGCCCACGCGGGCCGGCTGGACGAGGCCATTGCCGCTTACGACCGTGCGCTGGCCATGAACCCGGACATGGACGACGCGCTGGCCAACCGGGCGATTGTCGAACAGGCGAAACAGGAGCAGGCGTCGGAAGAGTCGTCCGGTGACGGTGAACAGGACCAGGGCGACCCCCAGTCCTCGGACCAGCAGGGCGAGGACAGCCAGCAGCAACAGGATGGCGAGGGCGAGCAGGAAGGCGAGCCCAGTGAATCGCAGGAGTCCGAGGGTGAAGAACAGGGCGACGATCGGGCCGGCGAGGAAGACGCCATGGCCCAGGCCTGGTCGGAAGAAGATGAGCAGGCGATGGAGCAATGGCTGCGCCGCATACCGGATGACCCGGGTGGGCTGTTGCGTCGCAAGTTCCAGCTTGAACACCAGCGTCGCGGCGCGCCGCCCGAAGAAGGAGAACCATGGTGAAACCCAATTTCAGAGCCGGACTCCGGTGGTGCATGTGCGGCCTGGTCATGGCGGCGTGCATTTTTGCCCAGGCCGTGCTGGCGCAGTCCGACGGCATCCAGGCGCAACTGGACCGCGAGCGCGCACTGGTGGGTGAGACGGTGACGCTGGTGTTTGAAACGGATGACCGGAACCAGGACCTGGACGTTGACCTGTCAGCCCTGGATGCCGATTTCATCCTGCTGGACAAGCGGACCGAAACCCGCATGTCCATCGTCAACGGCCGCCAGTCCACCGTCAAGCGCCTGGAGGTGATGCTGGAGCCTCGCCGCGCCGGCGAACTGGTCGTTCCGGCGCTGACGTTCCGCGGTGGCCAGCAGTCGAGGGCCCTTTCGTTAACCGTCGATCCCGCGCCGGAAGTGGCGCCGGGTGAAGCGGCGCCGGTCTTCATGGAGCTGGAACTGGAGCCCCGCGAGGGCCCGTATTACGTTCACGCCCAGGTGGCGCTGAAGGTGCGAATCTTCTACCAGCAGAACCTGACCGAGGCCTCGGTCAGCCCGCCGGCGCCGCAGCAGGCATCCGTAAGGCTGCTGGACGAGGTGCCCTATACCGCGGACCGAAACGGCGAGCGTTACCGCGTCCTGGAGCGCCGTTACGCGGTTTTCCCGGAACGTTCCGGCGAGCTGGTGATTCCCGCCATGCAGCTCACCGGCCGCATGGTCGAGCGCTCCACCCAGGGGCTCTGGCAGCCCCGGGTCCAGGGGCGGCGTGTCCGCATCGAGAGCGACCCCGTCATCCTGGAGATCCAGCCTCGCCCGCCCGGCTACAGTGGCGATGCGTGGTTGCCCGCGCGCCAGCTGTCCGTGTCCCAGCAGGTCAGCGATGCGAGCGAGATCCGCGTCGGCGAGCCGGTGACCCGTACCGTGATTCTCGACGCGGTGGGCCTGGAAGAGCACATGCTGGAAGAACCGGCCTGGCCGGAAATGCCGGGTGCACGCATCTACCCGGACCAGCCGCAGGGCATCAGCCGCGACGACGGGGAGTGGGTGCTGGGCCATCGCGAATTTCGCTACGCGGTGGTGCCCGAGGAACCGGGTGAGCTGGTCCTGCCCGAACTGCGCGTGACCTGGTGGGATACCGCCAACGACCGGCAACGGGTGGCGTTGCTGCCGGAACATCGCGTCGCGGTGCTGCCCGGTGCCGCACCGACGCCAGGCGCCTCGACGCCTGAACCCGGCGCTGGTGCGCCGGTGGGCACCGCTGCCGGTGCCGGTGGCCACTGGCGCTGGATCGCACTCGGTTTCGCGGTATTGTGGCTGGCCACGCTGGCCCTATGGTTCAAGCGGTCACGGCGCGATGGCGCCGGGCCGGCACGCGAAGTGCGCCAGGTGGCGGGTGATGCGCCTGCGACGCTGAAGGCATTCGAGTCGGCCTGCCGCGAAGGTGACGCCACGACCGCCCGCCGACAGCTGGCGCGCTGGTTGCGGCACGACGGGCCCGCGGTTGCCGAGGGGCGGATTCGCAGCTTCGCGCGGTGCCTGGAGCAGGCGGATGAAACGGCACTGGCGGCGCAGGTTCGCGCGCTGGACGCGACCGGTTTCGAAGCCGGTGAAACGTCGGCGTGGGATGGAAAATCGTTGGCGAAGGCCATGGCCGATTGGCGGCGCAGGGGTGGTGAAGCCGCGCTTGGAGCCGCTTCGAACCGAAATGGCGAAGGCCCTGCCGGGGCCGTGCCGGACCTGTGGGCGCGCGGCGGGTAACGCCGGGCCCCGCGGTCAGTTCCGGTTCCTGACCACCATCACGTCAAGGCCATTGGACTGCAATTGCTGGCGGAGCGCGTCCGCCTGTCGGGCGCCATTCACCGGGCCAATACGGACACGATGCCAGGTCACGGTATCGACGGTGACGGTCTGGATGGACGCCTGGTTGCCCATCAGCGCCAGGCGAGCCTTCATCTGCTCGGCATCCTGGGCGCTGCGGAATGAGCCGACCTGCAGGAACATGGCCTCGCCGCCGGCCGGTGTCGCGGTGGGCGGCGGGTCTTCTGTCTCGGGTTCCGCCAATTCCCGTTCCGTGACCACCGTTTCCATTTCCGGCAGCACGGTAAAGAATTCGTACTCCGGCTTCTCGCGTGTCGTGGCGGGCTCATCCAGCAGTGCGCCGCCGGTGTCACGCCCGGCTGGTTCAGCCACGGCAGGTGGGCGGTCAGGCATCGACGGAATGATGCCGGTGTAGAACAGCAAGACCGCGCCGCCCAGGCCCAGGGCCAGGCCGGTGATGAACCAGCCCAGGACCGGCGATGACCCGCGGCCCCTCGAGGTCTGTTTCCGGCGCGCCACTTACATCTCCTCCGGCGCGGAACAGCCCAGGACCGCGAGACCGTTGACCAGGACGATACGCGTCGCGTCCACCAGGTTCAGCCTGGCGTTGCGCACGTTCTCGTCATCCACCAGGAACTGGTGGGCGTTGTAGTAGCCGTGGAACTCGGTGGCGAGGTCACCCAGGTAATGCGCCACCAGGTGCGGTGACCTCAGTCGGGCGGCGGACTCGATAATTTCCGGGTAGCGGTTGATGGCGCGCATCAGTGCCAGTTCCCGGGGCTCGGTCAGCTGGTCCAGCGCCGCCTCGCCGATGGCGGAATTGTGGCGCATGTCGTTCTGCTCGAGCTGCCGGAACACGCTGCAGATGCGCGCGTGCGCGTACTGCACGTAGTACACGGGGTTCTCGTTGGTGCGCGACTTGGCCAGGTCCAGGTCGAAATCCAGGTGCTGGTCGTGCGAGCGCATCACGTAGAAGAACCGGGCCGCGTCGGTGCCGACTTCCTCGCGCAGTTCCCGCAGCGTGATGAACTTGCCGGAACGCGTCGACATCTGCACTTTCTTGCCATCACGGAACAGCACCGCGAACTGGACCAGCAGGACCTCCAGCTTCTCCGGGTCTTCGCCCAGGCCCATGGCGGCGGCTTTCAGCCGGGCGATGTACCCATGGTGGTCCGCGCCGAACACGTACATGGCCTTGCCGAAACCGCGTTCCAGCTTGTTCATGAAGTAGGCGATATCGGACGCGAAATACGTGGTGCGGCCGTTCTCGCGCACCACCACGCGGTCCTTCTCGTCGCCCAGCTCCGATGCGCGGAACCAGGTGGCGCCGTCTTTCTCATACAGGTGACCGTTCTCGCGCAGGCGTTCGATGGCGTGCTCGATCGCGCCGCTTTCTTCCAGCTGCGCCTCGGAAAACCAGGTGTCGAACTCGACGCCGAACTCGCGCAGGTCATCCTTGATGTCGCCCAGGATCGCGTCGATGGACGCACCGAAGAACACCACGTAGCCCTCGTGGCCCATCAGCTCCGAGGCCTTGTTGATCAGCGCGTCGATGTAAGCCTCGGCGTCGCCGCCGGCTTCGCCATCGGGCGGCAGGCCGTCGAAAACATCGTGGCCGGAGAAGCGCCACTTGTCGCCGTCCTCGCTGCGGACGGTGCGGGCGATATCGTAGATGTATTCACCCTGGTAGCCATTCTCCGGGAAGCTGACCCGCTCCCCGCACAGTTCCAGGTATCGAATCCAGACGCTCAGCGCCAGGATGTCCATCTGGCGGCCATTGTCGTTGACGTAGTACTCGCGCTGGACGTCGAAGCCGGAGGCCTGGAGCACATTCGACAGGCTGGCGCCATACGCCGCACCGCGGCCATGGCCCACGTGCAACGGACCGGTGGGGTTGGCCGATACGTACTCCACCGTGACCCGGTTGTCAGCCAGTTGGCGCTGGGTGCCGAAATCCTCGCCCTGGCGGAGCACATCCCGGACCACGCCGGTCAGGGCGCAGTGGTTGAGAAAGAAATTGACGAACCCCGGGCCGGCGATCTCGGTGCGCTCCACCTGGCGGGAATTGGGCAGGCGGTCGATGATCGCCTGCGCCAGCTCGCGCGGCGGTTTACCGGCCGGTTTGGCCAGCGCCATCGCGAGGTTGGTCGCGTATTCGCCGTGGTCGACCGAGCGTGTCCGCTCCAGCTGGGGCTGGATATCGACGTCGCCGGGAATGATGCCGTCACGCTTCAGGTGGAGCAGCGACTGGATCAGTAATTCTTCGATATGGTTCTTGAGCATGTCCGTTCATTCAGCCCGTCGCCGGGCAGGGGCGCGAAAGCCCGGTATTGTACTCTTTCACGCCGTTGAAAACCCTGTGGATAAGTCTGTGACTAAGTCGCCCGGGGCCTTGCGTCATAAGGGTCCTGGCGTGGCCCGGTCGATTGCCTTCAAACTGGATAATTCCATTAATGGTAGAAATATCAGAATGATGGATGGTGTTTTATATTTAGTTTAATAGAAATATTTCCGAAACACCCGATTTTGTCTTTCTCACGCCGCTTGTGAATAAAAGTGGTACCCGGAAGGCGATTTTGTGACGGGCGCCAATGCTAGAATCGGCCGGTCCATGGGCGAGTCGCGCCTTTCGGACGGTTCCACGAACACAACGATAACACCCGGGACCCGCTGAATGTACGAACTGATGCCGTTCATCCTCTTTGCCGTGGTGGCCCTGGCCCTGGTGGCGGGTTTTCCCGTCGCATTTACCCTGGCGGGCGTCGCGTTGCTGTTCGCGGGCGTCGGCACCGCCACGGGGATCTTCGACCCGGTCTTTCTCGAGGCGTTTCCGAACCGGGTCTTCGGCATCATGACCAACGAGACGCTGATCGCCGTGCCGGTGTTCGTGTTCATGGGCGTGATGCTGGAGCGTTCGAAACTGGCGGACCAGTTGTTGCAGTCCCTGGCCGCGATGCTGCACCGGGTGCCCGGCGGCCTGGGCATTGCGGTGATGGCGGTGGGCGCCCTGATGGCGGCCAGTACCGGCATTGTCGGCGCCACCGTCGTGACCATGGGCCTGCTGTCGTTGCCGGCGATGCTGCGCGCGGGTTACGCGCCTTCGCTGGCGACCGGGTCGATCTGCGCGGCCGGAACCCTCGGACAGATCGTGCCGCCGTCCATCGTGTTGATCCTGCTCGCGGATGTCCTGTCCAACGCCTACCAGCAGGCGCAGCTTCGCATGGGCCAGTTCAGCCCCGAGACAGTATCCGTGGGCGAACTGTTCGCCGGTGCGCTGTTGCCCGGCCTGGTGCTGGTCGGGCTGTACATGGCCTACATCATTGTCATGGCCCTCTGGAAGCCGGAAAAACTGCCGGCTGCGCGGCGCGACGGCGATGGAGCGGCCGAAAGCGGCCCCTGGCAACTGCTGGGTCTCGCTGCCGGCCCCCTGTTTCTCATCATCGCCGTGCTGGGCTCCATCCTGGGCGGCATTGCCACGCCCACCGAGGCGGCGTCCGTCGGCGCGATCGGCGCCATGGTGCTGGCGGCCCTCCGGCGGCGTCTTAACCTGGAAACGTTGAAAGCGACCGTCTACCGGTCGGCGCAGATCAGCGCGATGGTGTTCATGATCCTGATCGGTGCGTCGCTGTTCAGCCTGGTGTTCCGCGGCTTCGGCGGTGACGAGCAGGTGGCGGCGCTGCTTGGCGCCATCCCCGGCGGCGTCACCGCTGCCGTCATCGTCGTGATGATCGCCCTGTTCCTGCTCGGCTTCGTCCTCGACTTCATCGAGATCACCTACATCGTCATCCCCATCGTCGGCCCCGTGTTGCTGGCCATGGGCGTCGACCCGGTCTGGCTCGGCATCATGATCGCCGTGAACCTGCAAACGTCATTCCTGACCCCGCCCTTCGGCTTCTCCCTGTTCTACCTGCGCGGCGTCACCCCCGAGTCCGTCCCCACCGCCGCGATGTACCGCGGCGTCGCCCCCTTCATCGCCATCCAGCTTTTCATGCTGATCCTGCTGGCTGTTTTTCCATCAATCGCCACGTGGCTCCCGGGAACGCTGTACTAGGCCTTTCGGCCGCCAACGCGATGCCGGTGAGTGATTTCCAGGACTGTACGCGGCCATGGATGGCCGCGTCCAAGCGATCCAGGGACGGACTCGAGCGTGTCCTGGAAATTACTCACCGGTAGCGCGCATTCGCCCAAAAGAACGACCTGGCAGCGCGTCCCGGAAAGCGTCAGGTGCGGTCGCGGAGATTCAGGATGTACTGCTCGGAGATCTGGCTGAAGGGTCGGATCAGCGAGTAGTAGTCGCTGTAGGCGGCGTAGACGCGGGCGAAGTCGGGGTCGGCGGCGGACTGTTCTTCCAGGTAGTCGACGGTGATGCGGTGGAACTCGGCCATGACCTCGTCGGGGAAGGCGCGCAGTTCGACGTCGTGCTCGTCCTGGAGCTGGCGCAGCGCGACCGCGTTGTGCCAGGTGAACTCGGCGCACATGTCCGTGGTGACGGCCTGGCAGGCGACCTCCACGGCGGCCTGGAGATGGTCGGGGAGGGCATCCCAGGCGGCCTTGTTGACCATGGCCTCCAGGATCGAGCCCGGCTCCTGCCAGCCCGGGTGGTAGTAGTACTTCGCGGCGTTGAACAGGCCCAGGGCCAGGTCGTTCCACGGCCCGACCCACTCGGTGGCGTCGATGGTGCCGGTCTGCAGCGCCGTGTAGATTTCAGACGCCGCCATGGTGACCGGCGTGCCACCGGCCCGGCGCAGGATCTCGCCGCCCATGCCGGGGATTCGCATCTTCAGTCCCTGGATGTCGGCCATCGAGCGGATTTCCTTGTTGAACCAGCCGCCCATCTGCGTGCCGGAGTTGCCGGCGGCAAAGGGCACCAGTCCATGGGGTGCGTAGACTTCCTGCCACAGCGCCAGGCCACCGCCGTGGTAGATCCAGCCGTTGATCTCCTGGGCGGTCAGGCCGAAAGGGGTTGAACTGAAGAACTGCGCGGCGGGGACCTTGCCTTTCCAGTAGTAACTGGCCGAATGGCCAATCTCGGCCGTGCCCCGGGAGACTGCGTCGAACACTTCCAGTGGGGGTACCAGCTCGTTGCCGGCGAACAGTTTCACCGTCAACTGGCCGCCGCTCAGGCGGCCGATATAGTCGGCCAGGCGCGCCGCGCCCGTGCCCAGGCCGGGGAAATCGCGTGGCCAGGCCGTGACCATCTTCCACTCGATGCGCTCACCGCCGCCTTCTCCATCGCATTCGCCGCCGCCCCCTTTGCTGCAGGCCGCGAGCGCGGTGGCCGCGCCGGCCAGGCCAACGGTGGAAACAAAGGATCTGCGGTTCAGTGGCTTGCGGCTCATGCGGTCTCCGGCAGGACGCGGCTCATGGCGCCCGGGTCATGGGTTCTGCGCGCATGATGCTATAGTCCATCCATCGAGTCGAGAACGGTCCCGCCCGTCCACCAGCGCCCCATGAACGCCAACGACCCCGAAGACATTGCCGTCAGGCTGGCGGCGCTGCGCGAAGAGCACCGGGACCTGGACGAAGCCATCGCCGGCCTGGCCGCCGACCCGTCGGTGGACCAGCTGCGGTTAAGGCGGATGAAAAAGCGAAAACTGAAGCTGAAAGACTGGATCGACCGGCTCGAATCCGAGCTTATCCCGGACCTTGACGCCTGACGGCCTGTGGCGCTGCCTGGATGATGCCGTGGCGGATGCCTTTTTCCAGGAACAGGCGGGCATCGGCGCCCATTCGTCCCAGTGCGTCGCCGAACTCCAGGCGATCCTGGTCGTTCACCACCAGGATCCGGCGGTGCCGTAAATCGCCGATAAACTGGCGGAACAGCCCCTTGTCGTAGAACTCCGGCGCTTCGAATTCCTGCAGCAGGGAAATGCGCTGGGCGGTCATGATGCACAGTCGTTCCAGTTCCTGCCGGTTCAGTGTGCCGGAACCGTTCTTCACCAGCACGGCCACGGCAATGAAGTAGCGCTCAAGCGTGGTCAGCAGGCTGCGCGCCAGCAGCAGCAGCTGGCTGGCTTCCTCGCTGCCCCCCTCCGCGCGACGCAGGCGCTGGCCGTCATCATCGCGCGCCAGCATCCCGTGCGCTTCCAGCGCGGCGATGTACCGGTCCAGGACATCCGGGAATTCACCTTCGGTCCAGGGCAGGAAAAGCTCGGAGCGAAGGAAGGGGTAGACCTCCGTGGCGACGCGTTTCAGCTGGTCGGTGGCGATGCTGCGCTGGCGCAGGAAGCAGCAGGCGACGAGTGACGGAATGGCGAACAGGTGCGCCGTGTTATTGCGGTAGTAAGTCAGGTTGACGGCCTGCTCGCTGTCAATGCGGATGATGTCGCCCAGCGGGTGTTCGACACGCGCCAGGTAGCCCAGGTCGAATGCCCGCGACACGGAATCGATGCCGTCCTTTTCCGTGATGGTGACCTGCTCGCCCAGCGGCGCATCGGCCAGCAGGGCCCGGTACAGGTCGACCTGTTCGCGAAGCGCCTGCTCCCCCAGCGCGTGCCGCGGCGTGGCCAGCAGCGCGGTGGCGACCAGGTTGACCGGGTTGACGTCGGCCGTGGCATTGATGGCGCGCATGACGCGGTCGCCCAGCCGGTTGACGAAAGGCGTCATCCAGGCTGCCCTGTCGCCGGCCTCCCCGGCCGCGCGCCAGTCCGGGTTCTCTTCGTCCAGCAGGGCGTCCAGGAAGATTGGCTGGCCAAAGCTGACATGCGCCTCGCCGTGCTTTCGGCGGAGGATGCGCCAGGAGCCAAGCAGGTCCCAGAGCGTTTCCTTCTTCTTTACCGCGCCGGCCAGCTCCTTGCTGTAACCGGCGCCGTCCAGCAGTTTCTCGTAGCCGATATAGACCGGCTGGAACATCACGGGCCGCACCGGCGAGCGCAGGTAGCCGCGCAGTGTCATCGCCAGCATGCCGCCCTTCGGGGGCAGCAGGCGGCCGGTGCGGCTGCGTGTGCCCTCGATGAAGTATTCGATGGGCGTGCCCTGGGCGAGAATGTGGCTGACGTATTCCGAGAACACGGCCGAGTAAAGTTTCTGTGCGCGGAATGTCCGGCGCAGGAAGAACGCACCGCCCATCCGCAGGAACCGGCCCACCACGGGCAGGTTCAGGTTTACGCCGGCGGCAATGTGCGGGACGGCAAAGCCGCGCACGTATAGCAGGAACGAGATCAGGATGTAGTCCGCGTGGCTGCGGTGACACGGCACATAGATGATCTCGTGGCCATGCGCCTGCCGCTTGAAGCGTTCGAAGTGGTAAACCCGGGTGTCGCCGTAGACCCTCTTCAGGAACCAGTTCAGCACGAAGAACATCACCCGGACAAAGGTGTACGAATAGTTGGCGGCAATTTCCATCGCGTATTCGCGTGCAATGGCCGCGGCCTGGTCCTCGCTGATGCCGTCGCGCTCAGCTTTCTCCTGTATCGCTTCGCGCACGGCCGGCGCGTGGACCACGGTTTCGACCAGGGTTCGGCGATGCGACAGGTCCGGACCGATCACGGCGGATTTCACCCGCCGGAAATGCGTGCGCAGGATGCGCGAGACCTTGCGCAGGTCACGGGCGGCCCCGGCGCCCTCGTCGGCCAGCCGCCGCAGCGAGATGGGCCGGCTGAACTGCACCACGGTATCGCGACCATTCACCAGCGTGCCCAGGAATCGGCGGAACCGGCCGCCCAGCGCCCAGTCCTCGGAAAACAGGATCTTGGCGAAGCCCTCGGACTTGTCGGGTGCCCGGCCGACCAGGATGGTGACCGGCACCAGCTGGATGTCGGCGTCGGGGTTTTCGTAGCACCAGCTGACCAGTCGGCCGATCGTCTCGGAGCCTCGTCGCGGGATGGGGCGGCGCACGAACAGGCCCTGCAGGCGGCGCAGTGCCGCGTAGGCGCGAGGCTGGTCAGCTTCCATGCCCTGGATGGGGAACAACGGGCGGTCGATGCCCTGCTGCTCACAGACGCGGTCCAGGATCAGTACCGATGACAGCGCATAGTCGGCCATGATGTAACAGACCGGCGGTCCCGGTGGCACCCCGGTTTCACCCTCGTCGTCGGGAATCACCGTGGCCTTGACCCACCAGTGCAGGATACCGCGCAGCAGCAGCGCGCCGCGCAGTTTCAACCGGTCGGTGAAACCCAGGTGTTGCAGGCTTTGTGGCATTGGGTGGGTATCAAACTCCCTCTGGCCGTCGGCGGATTATCGCTGATAGGTGTCAATTGGGCGAATGGCGCAGCGTTTTCGATCATTCAAATGCTTGACTAAAACGTCAATATACAAATAAATTGGCATTATTGGCGCCCAAGGGGCGCGCTTCCCTGTGATCCGGAGTCCAGCATGCGGCTGACCCGTCGGTTTGAAGAGTCCGAGGTGGCGATCATCGGACGAGGTGTCGAGGCAGTGCTTCGGCGGCTCATCCGTTTCCTGGCCGGGAGGATTTCCCTGGCCAAGTTGCACGAGTTCATCGACACCATTTACGTGGAGGAGCTCGAGGAGAAACTGCGCCGGGAGCACCCCGGCCGGCAGGTGACGCTGGCCATGATGGCGCTGAACACCGGCCTGGACACGCGGGTCATCAACCGGATTCGCAACAGCCCCGGCTATCGGCGCAGCCTGGTCGGCGAGGCCGAGTTTTTTCGCAGCTTCACGCCGGCCGCCAGCTTTCTCCACCTGTGGTCTACCGACACGCGGTTTACCGACCCCGATACCGGCCAGCCCAGGCCGCTGGCCATCGAGGGCGAGGGCGCCAGCCTCGAGGCCCTGGTGAACTCGCTGAAACTGCCGCGCGGTGTCACCGTGAAGAGCGTCGTCGACCAGCTGGAGCTCAGCGAACTGGTGGAAATCGACCGCGATGCCGGAATGGTCACGATGCGCGTCGATCGCTACCTGCCGTCACCGGACCAGGACCGCGAAGGCGCGCTGGAAATCGGCTTCGTCGCCGTCAGCCGGCTGATTGACACCGTGATTGCCAATCTTGACCCCTCATTGAGCGCGGATGAGCGCTTGTTCCAGCGGGTGTACTGGATCTACCGGTTGCCGCCCCACCGGCTGGCGGCGCTTCGCGAGGACCTCGTGAAACTGCTGGAACAGGCCGAGCAGGCGGGCTACCAGACGCTGTCGGAATATGACCAGGACGAGGAGGCGGCGAACCATATCGCCGCGGGGTTCGGGCTCTATCTTTTCGAAGACCCGGTGCCGGAGGTGTCTTCGAAGTAGTAGATGCCGAAGCCGGCAGTCACCTGGCTGGGTGATTCGATGTCCATTTCGTAGTCGGTCAGCAGTTTCCAGCCGTCGTCCTCGAACGTTGTCATCATCTCGATAAGCTGTGATTTGAACGCCTCGACCCGGTGTGGGGCGATGCGGTTTGACCAGTAGGCGCGCTGGAACTCGCGCGGCTCGCCTTCCGCCAAGCGCTCGAGGTTGGTGAGCACCGTGTCCACAAGGTGGCCGATGGCATTGAATCCCACCTCGACGGCACCGGCCAGGTCGGTATTGGTCGAGGGTAGGAATTTCTCGGTCACCAGCATCAGCGTACCCGACTTGCGGTCCCAGGTGGCCGCGCCGCCCAGTTCCAGCCGCTCGGCGATGGAACGGGCCGTGACGCCACGAATGAAGCCCGAGGATTTCATCAGGTGCTCGATACTGGGGGCGTCCCCCTGGACGGTGATCGGCCGCGGCCGCCCGCTATCGGGATCCAGGTATTCGGGGTCGGTGGACCATTTGTCCAGCAGCCGCGTCGTGGACGTAAAGTTACGCATGAAGCTGGCTTCCGGGCCGCGCTCCTGGCGGTAGGCCGGGTGACTGCGAATCTTCGAAAGAGGCCTTGAGTCGAGGCCCGTCAGCAGCGCCAGTTGCGACTGCGGCGGCGCCTTGTTCGGGAACTCCTTCTGCAACTGTCGTTCCGCTTCCTCGACGAACACCAGCCGCACCAGCTCCTCCAGCTTGGTCAGCGACATGTGCCCCACCAGCACCCGGATCAGTCGCCTTAACAGCGACTCGACCCCGCTGCTGAGCGCGGCGACATCCTGGGGTTTGAGCGATTTCTGCAGTGACATGAGTGTCCCCGGGACCGGGTGGCGCGGGGATTCGCGCCACCACGGCTATGATGTCACAAAAACGCTCATAATGACAAAAATGTCAATACTTTGTGCCAGGAACACAACGCCGGGCGGGCGTAAGTGCGAATGACGGGCATAAAAAATCCGGGCTGGCACGAAGCCCGCCCGGAAGTCCGGCGGAGCCGGAGAGGATCGGTTCTGACAGCAGTCCCCTGTTCAGGAATCGCCTTTTTGTAAATCTTATTATTAAGTTATGCGTGTATCCTAATGTTAAAAATTAACTGCTGTCAACTACTTTTTTACTTAGGTTTTACGCCCAAGCAATTGGAATCGCTGGGAAAGGTTATCAGTGTCTGAGCGCCGCGGCAATTTCAGCCTGGATGGCGAGGGCCGCGGCGCGCGGATCATCGGCGTCGCGGATGGGGCGACCCACCACCAGGTAGTCGGCCCCGCCGGCGATTGCGCGGCCGGGTGTCAGTACCCTTTGCTGGTCGCCGTGGGCGCTTTCCTCGTCATTGAGAATCGGCCGGATGCCGGGGCAGACGGTCAACAGGGCATGGTCCACTTCCTCGCGCAGGCGCGGCACTTCAAGCCCGGACGACACCACGCCGTCGCAGCCGAGCTGCAGCGCCCGTCGGGCCCGTGACAGCACCAGCTGTTCGGCATCACATTTGAACCCCAGGTCGTCGAGGTCACCCTGGTCCAGGCTGGTCAGCGCAGTGACCGCCAGGATGCCCATGTCACCTTTTTCCGCGGCCGCCGCTTTGAGCATGCCGTCGTTGCCGTGGATGGTGCAGAAGTCGACACCGCGACGGGCCAGCTGGCGCACGGCTGACGCGACTGTCGCGGGAATGTCGAAAAGCTTGAGGTCGGCAAAAATCTTCTTGCCGTCGGCCTTGAGTTCATGGGCCAGCTCGAAATAGTTGCCGGACAGGAAAAACTCCAGGCCCAGCTTGTAGAAAGTGACCGCGTCACCGAGCTGGCCGATCAGCTTGCGCGCGGTATCGATGTCGGCCACGTCAAGCGCGAAAATCAGGCGATCGGAATCGGGAATGTCGGGGCGTTCAATCATGATGTCGTTCCTGTCTGTTCAGGTTTCCTTTCCCAGGAAAGCCCTGATGGCGTTGGTCACCGGCTCCGGGTCATCCATGTGCACATGGTGACCGCCGTCCAGTCGTCGGGATTCGAGGTGGCGAACCTGGGCCATTCGCGCCGCGACACGATCCGCACCCAGCCAGCTTTCCATGACCGGGGTGTAGACGGCCAGCACCGGGCATTCAATGGCGGCCAGGATGGCGTCTGACTGGGGCTCGGTCATGAACATCGGCGACGGCCACATGGCGCGCGGGTCGGTTCGCCAGCGCCAGCCGTTATCAGTGCGCTCGAGCGCGCGATCGGCAAGCTGCATCGCGGCGCCGTCGCTCATCGGCATATTCACCTGGCGGATGGCGGCGGCGTCTTCGATGTGCTGGAAACGTCGTCGGTGTTCGCGGTTCTTGCGCGTGGCCCGCATGGCATTGCGAAGCCGCTCGGCGGCCTTTCCCGGCGCTTCAGTCACCAGGCCCAGGCCGTCCAGCATGACCAGTTTTTCGACCCGTTCCGGCGCTGCGGCGGCCATCGCGGCGCCAAGGGCGGCCCCCATGGAGTGGCCGACGATGACGCAGGATTCCCATCCGAGCGCGTCGAGCGCTGCATCGATGTCGAACAGGTAATCGGCAAAGTAGTAACGGCTGGCAAGGGGGCGGTGGTCTGACTGACCGTGGCCGGCATTGTCCAGCGCCACCAGGTCGGGGGCGTCCGTGGTGCACCATTGCGTTGCCAGGGGCAGGAACGAGGCCGCGTTGTCCATCCAGCCATGCAGGCAAAGCACCTTTTGCCCGCCATCCACGCGGTGGGCGAGGGCGGCCAGTGATCCCCATGGCAGTTCGATACGGACTTGTTCGCAAGGCGAGGTCGGCGCCGGGTCGGTCGTGGCGGCGCGGTCACCGGGTTGCGTCGCGGTGCTCACGCTTACAGGCTTTCCAGGTTGGCGTAGGCCAGCACCAGCCACTTCGTGCCGGCATGCTGGAAATTCACCTGCACACGGGCGGCGTCGCCATGGCCTTCGAAGGTCACGACGGTGCCTTCGCCAAATTTTCCATGCCTGACGCGCTCGCCGTGCTTGAAGGGCATGCCATCGTCATGGCCGGCGATCGGTGCCCTGGCAGGTTTTGCCGAGACCCAGGGCCGCGAGACCTGCGCCCGCGGGCGAACCTCCTGCAGGTGTTGTTCCGGTATCTCGTTCAGGAAACGCGATGGCCGGTTGTAGGACTCCGAGCCGAACATCCGCCGGACCTCGGCGTAGGTCAGGTACAGCTGTTCCATGGCGCGCGTCATGCCCACGTAGCAAAGCCGGCGTTCTTCTTCGAGCTTGCCGCCCGATTCGGTCACCGAGCGCTGGTGCGGGAACATGCCGTCTTCCATGCCGGCGATAAAGACCAGCGGGAACTCCAGGCCCTTCGCCGAGTGCAGCGTCATCAGCTGGACGCAGTCGTCCCACTCCTCGCCCTGGGTTTCGCCGGCTTCCAGCGCCGCGCGGCTCAGGAAGGACTGCAGGGGCGTCATGCCCGCGTCTTCATCGTCGGCGGGGATGACGAAGGCGTCGGCGGCATTGACCAGTTCGCGCAGGTTCTCCATGCGCGACTCCATTTTCTCGCGCGATTCCTTCTCGTAGTGGCTGGCCAGGTCGCTCATGTCGATCACGCCCTGCACCTGGTTGCCCATGGTCCAGTCGCCCAGCCGTTCACGCATGTCGTTCACCAGTGCCATGAACCCGGCGACGGTGGTGCGGGCGCGCCCGGCCAGCACGCCCTGTTCCAGCGCCAGTGAGGCCGCCTGCCACATCGGCAGCCCGGTCTCGCGTGACTGCGCGCGCAGGGTCTCGACCGTTTTCTGGCCGATACCGCGGTTGGGTGTATTGATGACACGCTCCAGCGCGGCATCGTCGTTCGGGTTCTGCACCAGGCGCAGGTAAGCCAGGGCATCCTTGATCTCGGCGCGTTCGAAGAACCGCAGGCCGCCGTAGACCCGGTAGGGCACCGACTGGCGCATCAGGAACTCTTCGAACAGCCGTGATTGCGCCGAGGTGCGATAGACAATCGCGGCCTCGCTGGCGCGTCGGCCTTCGGCCATCCACTGCTCGACCTGGCTGACCACGAAACGGGCTTCTTCCTGCTCGTTGAACGCGGCGTAGACCCGGATCGGGGCCCCTTCCTCGTCGTCGGTCCAGAGGTTCTTGCCCAGGCGCGACTCGTTGTGCGCGATCAGGCCGTTGGCGGCGGACAGGATATTGCCGGTGGAGCGGTAGTTCTGCTCCAGGCGCACGGTTTTCACGTCGGGAAAGTCGCGCGTGTAGGCGCCGACGTTTTCGACCCGCGCACCGCGCCAGCCGTAGATGGACTGGTCGTCGTCGCCGACCACGAAGGTCTGCCCGGTGTCGCCGGCCAGCATGCGGATCCAGGCGTACTGGATGGTGTTGGTGTCCTGGAACTCGTCCACCAGGATATGGCGCAGGCGGCCGCGGTAGTGCTTCAGCAGGTCGGCGTCGTTGAGCCAGAGTTCGTGCGCGCGCAGCAGCAGTTCGGCGAAATCCACGAGGCCGGCGCGGTCGCAGTAGTCCTGGTAGACCTGGTAGATCTGTGTCCAGCCGGCCGTCAGCGGGTGGCCCTCGGTTTCGATGTCGCCGGGGCGCTGGCCTTCATCCTTGCGCTGGTTGATGAACCACTGCGCCTGGCGGGCCGGCCACTGGTTCTCGTCCATGCCCTCGTCGCGCATCAGGCGCTTGACCAGGCGCTGCTGGTCTTCGGCGTCCAGGATCTGGAAGTGCTCGGGCAGGCCGGCCTCGCGCCAGTGCATGCGCAACAGCCGATGGGCGATGCCGTGGAAGGTGCCGATCCACAACGGTCGCGTGGAGACTTCCAGCAGGTCCTGCGCGCGTTCGCGCATCTCGCCGGCGGCCTTGTTGGTGAACGTGACGGCCAGGATGCCCAGCGGCGAGACATGCTCGACCTGGATCAGCCAGGCCAGCCGGTGGATCAGGACGCGGGTCTTGCCACTGCCGGCGCCGGCCAGCACCAGGTTGTGGGGCGCCGTGCTGGTGACGGCCTCGCGCTGGGCCTCGTTCAGGCCGTCCAGGATGTGCGAGACATCCACGGTTCAGCCATTCTCCGTTGTCGTGGTGGCGTTTTCGCGGGCGATGGCGCGGTGGCCGATATCGCCGCGGCTCCAGGCGCCGTCCCAGCTGATTTTCGCCCGGGCGGCGTAGGCGGCCTGCTGGGCTGAGCCGACGCTGTCACCCAGCGCGGTCACGCACAGCACGCGGCCACCGGCGGTGACCACGCTGTCGTCTTTGAGCGCGGTACCGGCATGGAACACTTTCACATCGGCGCCGAAGTCGCTGTCCAGTCCCGCGATGGCGTCGCCTTTCGGGTAGCCGCCCGGGTAGCCTTTCGCGGCGACGACCACGCCCAGCGCCGGGCGGGGGTCCCACTCGGCGGTCACTTCGTCCAGCCGGCCTTCGCAGGCCGCCTGGCACAGCCCGACCAGGTCCGAGCGCAGGCGCATGAGCACCGGTTGCGTTTCCGGGTCGCCGAAGCGAACGTTGAACTCCAGCACTTTGGGCTCGCCCGCGGGCGAAATCATCAACCCGGCGTACAGGAACCCGGTGAACGGGGCGCCATCGGCGGCCATGCCATGGATGGTGGGCATGATGACCTCGTCCATGGCGCGCTGGTACATGGCCGGCGCCACGGCGGCATCAATGACCGGTGCAGGCGAATAGGCACCCATGCCGCCGGTGTTGGGGCCGGTGTCGCCCTCGTGTGCGGCCTTGTGGTCCTGGCTGGTGGCCAGCGGCAGCACGTGCTCGCCGTCCGCCATGACGATAAAACTGGCCTCTTCGCCCTCCAGGAATTGCTCGATGACGACACGGTGCCCGGCGTCGCCAAAGGCGTTACCGGCCAGCATGTCGCGCACGGCCGCCTCGGCTTCGGCCTCGGTATCGGCCAGGATGACGCCCTTGCCGGCGGCCAGGCCGTCGGCCTTGACCACGATCGGCGCGCCGCGTTCGCGGATGAAGGCGATGGCCTCGTCGATATCGGTGAACTCACCGTAGGCCGCCGTCGGGATGCCATGACGGGTCATGAAGTCCTTGGCGAAGGCCTTGGAGCCTTCCAGTTGCGCGGCTGCGGCCGAAGGACCGAAACAGGCCAGGCCGGCGGCCCTGAAGGTATCCACCACGCCGTTCGCCAGCGGGTCTTCCGGACCGACGATGGTCAGGCCAACGTCATTGTCGCGGGCAAACGTGACCAGCGCGTTGTGATCACTGACGCCAATCGCAACGTTCTCCAGTCCGGGTTCCAGCGCCGTGCCGGCGTTGCCGGGCGCGACGTAGACGGTCTCCACCAGCGGCGATTTCGCCGCTGCCCAGGCCAGTGCGTGTTCGCGCCCGCCACTGCCGATCACCAGGATATTCATGCGCGCCCCCTCAGTGCCGGAAGTGGCGCATGCCGGTGAAGACCATGGCGATGCCGTGCTCGTTGGCCGCCGCGATGACTTCGTCGTCGCGCATCGAGCCGCCCGGCTCAATGATCGCCTTGACGCCGGCCTCGGCGGCCGCGTCGATGGAGTCGCGGAACGGGAAGAACGCGTCCGAACCCATCGCCGAACCCTCCAGCGACAGCCCGGCTTCTTTCGCCTTCCACGCGGCAATGCGCGAAGAATCCACGCGGCTCATCTGCCCGGCGCCGACGCCCAGGGTGCGGCCGCCGGCGGCGTAGACAATGGCGTTGGATTTCACCATGCGCACCATTTTCCAGGCGAACATCAGGTCAGCCCACTCCTGCTCCGTCGGCTCACGCTCGGTGACCACGCGGCAGTCGTCGCGACCCACGCAGGTGGTATCGGCCTGCTGCACCAGCAGGCCACCGGACACGCGGTGGTAGTTGAGGCGACCGGTCGTGTCCGCCAGGCTGGCCGCCAACAGGCGAACGTTGGGCTTGGACTCAAACGCCCGCAGCGCGGTGCCGGTGAACGATGGCGCGATCACGACTTCAACGAACTGGCGTTCGAGAATCTCGCTGGCGACGTCGCCGTCCAGTTCTTCATTGAAGGCGATGATGCCGCCAAAGGCCGAGACCGGGTCGGTCTGGTGGGCGAGGTCGTAGGCTTCGCCCAGGGTGGCGCCGACGGCCGCGCCGCAGGGATTGGCGTGCTTGACGATCACGCAGGCCGGGCCTTCAACGAACTGGCTGACGCACTCCAGGGCGGCGTCAGCATCGGCGATATTGTTGTACGACAGCGCCTTGCCCTGGATGACCTCGGCGGCGGCCAGCCCGGCGTCCTCGACGCCCGCGGGCACGTAGAACGCCGCTTGCTGGTGCGGGTTTTCGCCGTAGCGCATGCCCTGGCGGCGACGGAACTGCGGGGTATGGATGACCGGCAGCGGGTCGTCCGCGCCGTCTCCCTCGGCCCGGCGCGACAGGTAGTCGGCGATCATGCCGTCATAACGCGCCGTGTGGGCATAGGCGGTGGCCGCCAGCCGGAAGCGGGTGGCGTCGGACACCGCGCCGCGCTCCTCGAGTTCGGCCAGCACCACCGCGTAGTCGGCCGGCTCGGTGACGATGGCCACGCGGGCATGGTTCTTGGCCGCTGCGCGCACCATGGCCGGGCCGCCGATATCAATGTTCTCGATCGCATCGGCCAGCGAGCAATCCGGGTTCGCGGTGACCGCTTCGAAGGGGTAGAGGTTAACCACCACCACGTCGATGGGCGCGATGCCGTGCTCGGCCATCACGTCGCCATCCTGGTCACGACCCAGCAGGCCGCCGTGGATGCGCGGGTGAAGGGTCTTCACGCGGCCATCCATGATCTCCGGGAAGCCCGTGTGTTCGCTGACGCCTTTCACGTCAACGCCGTGTTCGCGCAACAGGCGGGCGGTGCCGCCGGTGCTGAGAATGGTGAAGCCCTGCTGGGCCAGCGCGGCGGCAAATTCGGCCACGCCTTCCTTGTCGGAAACGCTGATCAGCGCGTACCGCTCGCCGCGGTTAACGGAATCGTTCATCGTCTTGTTTAAGGTCCGGTGTTCGAAGGGTCCGGGCGCGCCCGGGACAAACCGCAATTATACGATTGTTTGGTCCGGGGCCGGATAGTACTGGCCGGTCCTAGCTGACCGAGATCTGGTAACGCTGGATGCGTTCACGCAGGGTATTGCGGGTGATGCCCAGGATCTTGGCCGCGCGGGACTGGTTGCCGCCCGTGAAACGCAGCGTTTCCTCGATCAGCGGCGGCTCGACCTGGGCCATCAGTGACTGGTAGAGATTCTCCGGTTCGGTGCAGCCCATGTCCTTCAGGTAACGACGGATGGTTTTCTTGACGTGAACCCTGAGCGGCTTGCTTTTCTTCGCCATCAGAGAAAATCCAGCTCGAAACCAACGGCCTTCTCGCCCGGGTCGGCGAACTCCAGCAGGATGGGCACATGCTGGTCGGGCTGCAGGCGTTCATCCGGATCCCAGCCGCTTGCAAGGTACTCCTCCGGCTCAAACTCCCGGGCCACCAGCGGCCGGTTGTCGACGTCCATCAGGGCGATGGACAGCACGGGATAGGGCTGCGATTCGCCGGCCAGGTTGACGAAGGTGGCGCTCAACACCAGCACGCCGTTACGCGTGGGGTGCGGGTGGATGTCGCGGGTGACCAGGTGAATCCGTCCCGGGTCGTGGAAGGCCGGTTCAGGCTCGAAACCCTCGACACCGTGGCGCTCCAGGAACTGCGCGATGGCGCCGTCACGCGGCAGCCGGTCGCGGAAGGTCCAGGCCGCGTTGGCGGCCGTGACAACCAGCAGCAGTGGCACCGCGACTTTCCAGGCCCAGTGAACGCGGGATTTTGTTTCCGGTTCCAGGAACGCCGGCGTGGCCGCGCTGCTTTCACTGCGGCTGCCCAGGGACGGCGGCGACCAGCCGCTGGCGGTCGGTGCCGGCTTTGAGTTGGCATCCGGGAAGTCGTCGTAGAGCGCATCCAGCGCATTGAACCGCTTGTCGCAGTCGCCACACTGCATCCAGCCACCTGCCTGGGCCAGCAGGGCCGCGGTCAGCGGGTGCACGGTCTTGCAGTGGGGGCAAAGCGTGTACATGGAGAGTGACCGCTTCAGCCAGTCGGCTGCGGCCGGTTCCGCTCACTGATCTCCCGGAAACGTTCGAGCTCCCGGGAAAACTGGTCGCGGATGGCGTCCTGGCGTTGCTCCAGTTCCGCGACGCGGCCACGGTTTTCGGCCATGCGCCCGCGCAGCGCGTCGATCTGTTCCAGCTGCGATGCATCGATTTCCAGCCCGGCGCGTTGCCGGTTGGCGGCAGCGTGCACCTGCTGCTGCAGGGTCTTGGTCATGCTGGCGTACTCGCTGTCCAGCAGGTGGAAATCATATTTCAGCTGGCCGAGTTCCAGCTCCATGGCTTCCTCGATCTGGCCCTCGTTACGGTAACGAAGCAACAACAGGCGCTCGGAAATCTGCTTGCGCTCCTGCTCGGTGTAGAGCGGGATGGGTTCCTTGTTCTTGGGATCCACCGGCGGCGGCTCGGTGCGCTCCGGTTCGGTGACGCGCTCGATCACCACGCCGTCGGCGGAAAGGACATCATAGGGTTTGTCGGCCCGGTCGGCCGGCAGCGAAGGCGTGTAGTGCACCTTGCCATCGTCGTCGGTCCAGCGGTAGACGTTCTGCGCCAGGGCCGGCGCGGCAAGCAAACACGGCGTAATCACCAGCCCGGCGACCAGGCCGGCCTGAATTCGGCGGAACATCCTATTCCCCTTGAACACCATAGCGTTCACGATACCGCCCGATGGCGGCGATGTCGATATGTTCACCCGCACCATCGCCCAGGTACTCGACCAGGTCGTCGAGCCCGGCAATGGCCACCACCGGGATACCGAAATCGCGCTCGACCTCCATGGCGGCGGACAATCTGCCTTTGCCGCGCTCTTGCCGGTCCAGCGCGATGGCGACACCAGCCGGCTCGGCACCCGCCTGGCGAATCCATTCCACGGATTCGCGCACGGAAGTCCCGGCCGAGATCACGTCATCGACAATCAGCACCTTGCCGGCCATCGGCGCGCCGACCAGTGTGCCGCCTTCGCCATGGTCCTTGGCCTCTTTGCGGTTATAGGCCCAGGGCAGGTCGCGCCCGTGGCGCTGGTGGAAGGCGATGGCCAGGGCGGCCGCCAGTGGGATGCCCTTGTAGGCAGGGCCAAACAGCATGTCGAATTTCACACCGGAAGCCACCAGCGCATCGGCGTAGCACTCGGCCAATGCGGCCAGCGAAGCGCCGTCATCGAACCCGCCGGCATTGAAAAAGTAAGGGCTGACGCGCCCGGATTTCAGCGTAAACTCGCCAAAGCGCAGGTTGCCCTTGGCCAGCGCCAGCTCGAAAAATCTGCGTTTGTGTGCCTGCATTCTCCGCCCCCGGATCAACGCGCGCAGGATACCACGGCGACCACGCCGCGGTGCTGGTATGCTCCCCGCCCATGAAAATCATCTCGCTCAACGCCAACGGCATCCGCGCCGCCGCCCGCAAGGGCTTTTTCCCCTGGATGGCCAAACAGGACGCCGACATTGTCTGCATCCAGGAAACCAAGGCCCAGCACCACCAGCTGAAGGACCGCGAGTTCTTCCCGCCGGGTTACCACTGCTACTACCACGACGCCCTGAAACCCGGCTACAGCGGCACCGCCATTTACGCCAAACACCAGCCCGACCGCGTGCACTACGGCGTCGGCTGGGACACGATGGACTCCGAAGGCCGCTGGCTGCAGGCCGACTTCGGCGACCTGTCCGTGGTGTCGCTGTATTTCCCGTCCGGTTCCAGCAGCGACGTTCGCCAGGACGTGAAATATGCGTGCATGGACTGGATCAAGCCGAAACTGGCCGAATGGGCCGCCAGCGGCCGCGACTGGATCATCTGTGGCGATTGGAACATCGCCCACAAGAAAATCGACATCAAGAACTGGCGCGGCAACCTCAAAAATTCCGGCTTCCTGCCCGAAGAGCGCGCCTGGATGGACGAAATCTTCGGCGACGTCGGCCTGGCCGACGCCTTCCGCCAGTTCGACCCGCGCGAAGAGCAATACACCTGGTGGTCCAACCGCGGCCAGGCCTGGGCCAACAACACCGGGTGGCGCATCGACTACCACGTCACCACGCCGGCGCTGGCGGAGAAAGTCACCGCAGTCGATATCTACAAGGATGAGCGGTTCTCGGACCACGCGCCGCTGACGCTGGAATACGACTATGCGTTACCGGAGCGGGTGTTCGGCAGCTAAAACGCACGCCGCGCGGTTCTCCTACACCAGTAGGCGAGTATTTCGTACATATAAAAATGTGTATTAAAATACATATTCGAGATAATGCCTTGTCTTTAGAACAAGCAATTGACGAAAGGGCAAGCGTATTTATGAGCAGGAAAATCGTTTACACCGATGAGCCGATTGGCGAAGTCGAGATCGTGGCGGACACACTGCCGCCGCCAGAGGCGCTTGCGTTCAAGGAGGAGTCCGTGAAAGTGACGATTGCCCTTAGCCGGTCCAGCGTAGATTTTTTCAAGCGCGAGGCTAAAAAGCGTGGCGCCTCATACCAAAAGATGATTCGGCGTTTGCTGGATGAATACACGAGGGCGAACCAGGCGAAAGTTCGCTAGTCTGCTAACTGCTCCCTAAAACTATACGCAACGGCTTAAAGACTTAAAGAATCGAGTCGAGCCCTTTTTGGTCGATGATATTCAGCAGTCTGAGTGCAGCGCCTCCGGGTTGCTTTTGGCCTTGTTCCCACTTCTGCACCGTAGACACGCTGGTATTCAGATAGGCAGCGAATATGGCCTGGCTGGTTTTGCAGCGCAAACGGAGTTTTTTGATTTCTTTGGCGTTCATCGGCTCGGCGCTGGGGATGCAAAGCTGTTCTAGCTCCCGAAGCGTTTTCCGGTCCATGGCACCTGCGCGGTAGAGACCGTTTGCAGAGTCCAGAATGTTCGATTTAATGTCGTTTTTCACTGAAGTAAAGCCTTTCCAGTTCACCGGCATCTTCTGCAATTCGCAGTTCCCGGTTTGATTTTGCCAGCAAGTAACGCGCGTAAACTTTAAGTAGTTTCAGTTCATCTGGCCGGATATTTCCATGGGCGTTCTTCGAAAAACCGTGCAAGAAAAATACTCGATGCTGACCACGGGCAACAATCGTCCGGTACCCTCCTCGTTTTCCCTGACCCGGCCTTGCGATGCGTTTTTCAGTAGGCCTTGCCCAAGATCAGCATCAATCTGTCCAGATTCAATTTCCATGACGGCCACCAGGATGGCTTCGTTGGAAAGTCGCGACTGTTTCGCCCAACGAACAAATGGTCGTGTCAGGTAGGTACGCATCGTACAGCGCGCCCCAAACCATAGCAACAAGTACCATGGTTAAAGGGCGTTGGCCTCCGGGTATCAGTTTGAATCAGAGCGGATCATTCTGAAGCACCTGGAAGTGGTGTCGTATAGGGAGAGTCGGGGGTTTGTTGTAAGCGTTGTGCCCGGTTTCAGGTGGGGAGAAGCACGAAAATACCGATGGTTCTGGTTTCAGGGGTTCCCGAAGATGACATTGCAACTCATGCCGGCTTGTTCTGCGACTGTCAGCGCAAGTTCGAACTGGCTTTGAGCATATGCAGCGTAAATTCCGCCTTCTTCATCGTTGGCATTGATCAGTTGTTGCAGAAATTGTTCTGTAGGTTCGTGCACCAGTCCACAGCTTGATGCCGCCATTAATAAGCCGATACCCATTGGCATGCTGCGCGGAGTGAATATGCCGTACTGATAAGACGTTCCCAGTGCGAGGAGTCCGAGTGGTTCGCCTGAATCGATGTTTTGTAATGTGAAATCTTTTGCCTGGAGTTCCCACTCTGTCTGGGCCAAAAGTGGTGACGGTTCCATCGCAAGGTTGGGTGGCCACATTGCGTAAAAGTAGCGCGCGACTACATCACCGGCTCGCGCTAGTCGTTCAAAGTCTTCCCTGGCTGTGTTTAACGAATTCAGTATTGCAGGGCAGGCCTGAAACCTGATTTTCTGCTCATGCAGTTGTAGTTCGTAGTTCGTCCGGGCGCGCTCGGAACTACTGCCAGCGATCATTCTCTCGTAGTTGTCCAACACACGGCTAATAGATTTCGTGTCGCGTGGCGCGTGTTGGCAGCTGCGGACTTGTGGGATCAACCGGTCCACCGCTTCGATATCCCCCTGCCTCGCAAGATCAAGATCAGTCACGACCTCATCCTCTTGCTTCTTTGCTTCAGTTTTGACTGGGTCATCCACCTCATCTCCTGGCGGGGCATCAGGTTTGGATATGACTGGGTTGGCCGGCACTTCGTTGTCGGGCAATATCGTTGGGTTGGCCTCGGGGTTCCGTTCCGTTTTCGCAATTTCGTCTAAGTGCCGTGCCGTTTCACTGGTTTTTCCCGACACTGCCGTATCGTCGCGCATGGCATTGGGTTCGTTTTTGTCGCTTTCCGTTAGTTGAACGGCAATCAGAAACGAAATCGACGCGATAATTGCGACTGCTAGAACGCCTAAGCCTAATACCTGTTTCTGTGACATCCTAAAGCCGTCCCACCACCCGAAACCCAAACGGCAACAGCGCCAGGCGCGTCATCTTCAGGTGCTGCGCCGCGATGGGCAGCCCGATGATGGTGATGCCGAAAATCACGGCCAGGCAGAGGTGGATGATGGCCAGCTCGACGCCGGGCAGCAGGATCCAGATGATGTTCATGATGATCGACAGCGCGCCGCCGGGCGGGTCGTTGTCACGGATTTCCTTGCCGAAGGGTGCGGCGGCCAGCATGGAGAGTTTGAAGCACTGAATTCCGAAGGGGATGCCGATGATGGTAATGCACAGCAGGACGGCGCCGAGCAGGTAGCCGAAGAAAATGATGAAGCCGCCGAGGATGAACCAGATGATGTTGAGGAGCAGGTTCATGGGTAGGGCCTCCGTTTTCCGTGATCAGGGTGTTGCGAGTTCTCCGAGCAGGACCGTCTCGGCGGCCCCGGTGATGCCGGTGGTGTCCACCTTGCGGTTCGCCAGGCGCTCGCGTGCCAGCCAGGCGAACAGGTTGGCCTCGACCCAGTCGGGGTGGGCGCCGCGTTCCGCCGTCGAGCGGACCGGGGTGCCTTCCAGCAGGCCGGCCATACGTCGCATCAGGTCACCATTATGCACACCGCCGCCGCAGACCAGTAATTCGTCGGCGCCGCCGGCCATCAACAGGCTGTCGGTGACGGTGTGCGCGGTCAGCTCGGCCAGGGTGGCCTGGATGTCCACGGCGCTCGACGAGACCGCGTCGGCCTTGACCAGCTGGGCCTGCAGCCAGTCGCCGTTGAACAACTCCAGGCCGGTACTCTTGGGCGCGGGCTGGTGGAAGTAGGGTTCGTCGAGCATGCTCGCCAGCAGGCCCGGCAGGACGGTGCCGCTGGCGGCCCAGGCGCCGTTGTCGTCGTAGGCACGGCCACGGTGACGGTGTACCCACAGGTCCAGCAGGCAACTCGCAGGACCGGTGTCCCAGCCGCGCACGGGCTCGCCCGGCGTGAGCAGGGTCAGGTTGGCGATGCCGCCCAGGTTCAGCACCGCGCGGGTCTCGTCGTCGGACGCGAACAGCTCGCGGTGCAGCAGCGGCGCCAGCGGCGCACCCTGGCCGCCGGCCAGTAAGTCGGCGGTGCGGAAATTGGTCACGGTGGGCACGCGGGTCACATTGGCGATGACATTGCCGCGACCCAGCTGCAGCGACATCGGCGGTTCGTCGTCGGGCGCATGCCAGGCGGTCTGGCCGTGCGAGCCGATGGCCCGGATATCCCGCGATTCCAGCCCGGTCGCGCGGATCAGGTCGTTAGCGATGCGGGCGAAGAAGTGACCGAACTTGATGTCCAGGTCGCCGCATTCAGGGTCGGTAAGATCCGGTTTGCCCGCGGCCATGAATCGATCAAGCCGTTCACGAAGCGCATCGGGGTAGGGCGTGCACGAAGCGTTCAGCAGTTCAGGGCGACCGGTTTCAAAGTCAGCAATCACGGCATCCACACCGTCCCGACTTGTCCCCGAGATCATCCCGATAAACAGTTCACCCGTCACCCGTCACCCGTCACCCGTCACCCGTCACCCGTCACCCGTCACTACTCACCACTCACCATTTCAGCATCCCCGCCACGATGCGCATACATCGAGGCCGACTCAAGACGGCTGAGCTGGTTCAGGTAGGGCGCCGCCTGGGCCTGGAATGCGATGAGCTGCTGTTCGTCCAGGGGTTCTGCCTTGGGCAGCGGCACGGTACGCGGATTACGGTGCACGCCGTTGACCAGGAACTCGTAGTGCAGGTGCGGCGCCTGTGACATGCCGGTGCTGCCGACGTAACCGATCACCTGGCCCTGTTTCACGCGCTGGCCGTTGTTCACGGCGCGCTTGGTGAAGTGCAGGTACTTGGTGACGATGCTGCCGGAGTGCTGGATGAACACGTGGTGGCCGTTGAATCGGTTGTAGTCCGAACGGACGACCTTGCCGGCGCCGGCCGCGTACACCGGTGTGCCGGTGGGCGCGCGGTAATCGATGCCGTTGTGCGCCTTCACCCGCTTCAGGATGGGGTGGAAGCGCTTCGGGTTGAAGTTGGAGCTGATGTAGCTGAAGTTCAGCGGCGCGCGCAGGAAAGCCTTGCGCATCGGCCGGCCTTCCGGGGTGTAATACTCTGAGTCGCCGTCTTCCACGTAGCGAACGGCTTCGAAACGCTCGCCCTGGTTGACGAAGGTCGCGGCCAGGATGTCGCCGTCACGCAGGTATTCACCGTCGCGGTAAACCTTCTCGTAAACCATGAAGAAGCGGTCGCCGGCGCGGATATCGAGGATGAAGTCGATGTCCCAGCCGAAAATCTCGGCCAGTTTCATGACCATGTTGTCCGACAGTCCGGCAGCCTTGCCGGCCAGGAACAACGAGGATTCGATGGTGCCCTCGGCTTCCTGCACCTCGTGGTTCAGCTGGCGGGCCAGGCGATCGGCGCGTGGGCCGTCCTCGCCGATATCGACCAGCAGGTAAGCGTCCTCGTCGATGGGGTAGCGCATGCGCGCCAGGCCGCCATCGGCGTCACGCTGGAAGCCGAAAACGTCGCCAGGGCGAATTTTTGTCAGGCGCTTGGTGTCGCCGTTCAGCGCCAGGATCTGGTGCAACAGCGGAATCGAGTAGCCCTGTTCGCGGAAGATACCGTCCAGGGTCTGGCCGTTGCCGACAGCCACTTCTTCCCAGGTGTTGAGCGCCGTGGCGACCGCGTCTTCCTCTTCGGCCTTTGCGACCAGCGCCTCGACCTCGGCACGCGCGGCCGGCGCGGGCTCGCGGCTGGGCAGCGCGATATCCAGTGACTGGGTCAGTTCGGCCGTCGTCGTTGTATTCTCAGCAGGCGGGGCCTCCTGGCGGCCGCCCAGGGCCAGGCCCACGGCGATCAGGGTGACAGCGAACGCCGCCACGCGCGCACGCGTGATCCTGAATTTCGAGGGATGGATCCCCCGGGCCCGATCGATGATGTCGACGAAGGCCTTGTTAAGCAAGGTTCTGTTTTTCATTCCGTCTTCGGACAATCGGGTTTGCCCAGAGTTTCCGGCAACGCCCACCATAAGGCAGGACGGCGTTTACGGTCAATCGGTCTGCGACAGCCGGTATTCACCGCGCGACGGGGTCGGTACAATGCCCGGTTCCCCGCCAAGGGGCGGAAATTGAATGCCTTTGAACCATGAATGACGTGCAACAAGCCCTGGACCTCATTGCCCGGGGCACCGACGAAATCATCAAGACCGAAGAGCTGGAAGAGCGGCTCAAATCTGGCCGCCAGCTCAAGGTAAAAGTGGGTTTTGACCCCACCGCGCCGGACCTGCACCTGGGCCACACGGTGATCATCAACAAGATGCGGGTGTTCCAGGACCTGGGCCACGAGGTCACGTTCCTGATCGGCGATTTCACCGGCATGATCGGCGACCCGACCGGCAAGAACGTCACCCGCAAGCCGCTGACGCCTGAGCAGATCAAGGCCAACGCCGAGACCTACGCGCAGCAGGTGTTCAAGATTCTCGACCGCGAGAAGACGAAGGTGCGCTTCAATTCCGAGTGGTTCAACGAGCTGGGCGCCGACGGCATGATCCGCCTGGCGGCGCAGTACACCGTGGCGCGCATGCTCGAACGCGACGATTTCAACAAGCGTTACCGGGCCGAGCAGCCCATTTCCGTGCACGAGTTCCTGTACCCGCTGGCTCAGGGTTACGACTCGGTGGCGCTGGAATCCGACGTCGAGATGGGCGGCACCGACCAGAAGTTCAACCTGCTGGTCGGCCGTCACCTGCAGGCCCAGGCCGGCCAGGCGCCGCAGGTGATCATCACGCTGCCATTGCTGGAAGGCCTGGACGGCGTGCAGAAGATGTCCAAGTCGCTGGACAACTACATCGGCATCACCGAGGCGCCCGACGAGATGTTCGGCAAGATCATGTCGATCTCCGACGACCTGATGTGGCGCTACTTCGACCTGCTGAGCTTCCGTTCCAACGAGGAACTGGCGCAGTTGCGCGCCGATGTCGAGGGCGGGCGCAACCCGCGCGACGTGAAGTTCCTGCTGGGCGAGGAGATCGTCGAGCGCTTCCACGACCGCGCCGCCGCCGAGGCCGCGCGCGAGACCTTCATCGCCCGGTTCAAGGGCGGCCAGATGCCGGACGAGATCCCGGAAAAAGTATTGGACGCCGGTGACGAAGGCCTGGGCATCGCCGCCGCGCTGACCGCCTGCGGCCTGACCGCGAGCAATTCGGAAGCCTTCCGCATGATCCAGCAGGGCGGCGTACGCATCGACGGCGAAAAGGTCGAAGACCGCGGACTGGTATTGCAGGCCGGTTTCGACGGCGTGCTGCAGGTCGGCAAACGGAAATTCTGCCGGGCCCGTGTCCGCTGAGTTCACCGGCGTCCGCCGGATCAAGGACATTGACTGGGGCCGCTGGCAACCGGTCGACCGGGCCACGCTGGTGTTCGTGGTCGCCGGTGACGACATCCTGCTGATTGAAAAGAAACGCGGCCTGGGTGGCGGCAAGGTCAATGGTCCGGGTGGCAAGGTTGACCCGGGCGAGACCATTGAGCAGTGCGCGATCCGGGAGTGCAGGGAAGAACTCGGCATCGATGTCACCGCACTCGAGCAGCTGGGCGAACATCGCTTCCAGTTCATCGACGGCTATTCCATCCACTGCTGGGTGTTCCGCACCGCCGACTGGCAGGGCGAACCGATTGAAACCGACGAGGCCGTGCCGCTGTGGCGCCGCCTTGATGACATTCCCTACGACCGGATGTGGGAAGACGACCGCATCTGGCTGCCCCTGTTGCTGAAAGGCCAGGCGTTTACCGCCGACTGGATCTTCGACGACGACACCATGCTGGACCACCGGCTGACCCTGCTGGACAAAGCGCCCGGCGCCCCCACGGAGTAAACCATGAACCAAACTTTTCCGAACCGTCCCAAATCGATCGCCCTCGTCGCCACGCTGCTGGCCGCAGTCGCGACCCTGCCCGGGGCCTATGCCGCGGAGGCTTCCGACAGGGCGAAGTCGATTGCCCAGAAATACCTGCTGGCCGACACGCACATCGATGTGCCCTATCGCCTGCACAACCACTGGGAAGATGTGACCGGGGCCACGGAGAAAGGTGAGTTTGACGCCCCGCGTGCCCGCGCCGGTGGCCTGGACCTGCCGTTCATGTCCATCTACACCCCGGCCAGCCTGGAAGCCGATGGCGGCGCCTGGCAGCTGGCCAACCAGTTGATTGACACCGTGGAGGCCATCGTGGCGCGTGCGCCAGAGACATTTGTCATCGTCGCCACGCCGGAACAGGCAATCGCGGCGAAGGAGGCCGGCAAGATCGGACTGGCGCTAGGCATGGAAAACGGCTCACCGCTGGAAGGCGAACTGGCCAATGTGAAGTTTTTCCGCGACCGCGGCATCAGCTACATCACGCTGGCGCATTCGCTGGCCAACCACCTGTCCGACTCGTCCTACGATGAACAGCGCCCGAATGAAGGCCTGAGCGATTTCGGCCGCGAAGTGGTCGCCGAGATGAACCGCCTGGGCGTGATGGTCGACGTCTCCCACCTCAGTGACAAGGCCTTTTACGACGTGCTGGACGTGAGTTCCGTGCCGGTCATCGCCTCGCACTCCTCGGCGCGGCATTTCACACCCGGTTTCGAGCGCAACATGAGCGATGACATGATCCGCGCGCTGGCTGAAAACGGCGGCCTGGTCATGATCAACTTCGGTTCCTCGTTCCTGACGGCCGAGGCGCGCAATTGGTACGACACGTTCAACGAAGCGCGCACCGCCTGGTCGGAAGGTGCGGGCAAGGACACGGGTGAAGACGCCGCGCGGGCGTATTTCAACGACTACCGTGAACAGAACCCGTTCCCGTTCGCCAGTGTCGAGCAGACGGTTGCGCATTTCGTTCACGTCATCGACCTGGTGGGCGTGGACTACGTCGGCATCGGCTCCGACTATGACGGCGTAGGCGACAGCCTGCCGGAAGGCCTGAAGGACGTTTCGACGTTCCCGGTGTTGATCGATGCGCTGCTGGAGAAGGGATATTCCGAGGCCGATATCGGTAAAATCCTCGGCGGCAACCTGTTGCGCGTGTGGGGTGAGATCCTGGCCGACGTCGACGCCTGAGCATGGTCCGGGCGGGATGGCCTGCCCTATAATCGGCCGATGGACATCGACTGGGGCCAGATTTTTACCCACCTGGCGCACATGGCGGCGGCATACCTGCTGGCGTTTCCGACCGCGATCAATCGCGAGGCGAATGCCTCGCCCGCCGGGGTGCGAACCTTCCCCCTGGTGGCGGTCGCGACCTGCGGCTACATGCTGGTCGGCATGTCGATCATGCAGTCCGAAGAAGCGCATGCGCGGTTGATGGAAGGCCTGGTCACCGGCATGGGCTTCATCGGCGGCGGCGCCATTCTTAAGCACGGCGGCCGTGTCCTCGGCCTGGCCACGGCCGCGGCGCTGTGGAGCACTGGGGCCATCGGCATCGCCGTGGCCTGGTCGCGATTCGAGATTGCGATCGCACTGGCCATCATCAACTTCGTCACCTTTTCTTTCCTGGCCCGGCACGTCAAGAAGGCCATCGGAGAAAACCGTTCGCGCGACGAAAAAAGGGGGGCACGAAGTCGATGACAGTTGACGATACGCCCCCGTTTGGGGCTTGATATGTCGCTCAGCAGTGAATAACACGCTGGCGCCCAGTCGGCGGAACCACGAGAGATGAACGGAGGAGAGCCATAAAATGAAGACGATGACACGAGTAATTGTTGCCCTGATGTTCGCGGCCGCCCTGGCTGCGTGCCAGAAAGACGATAGCGCCGAGAGCGCCGGTGAGCAGCTCGACGCGGCGCTCGAAAAGGCCGAGCAGTCCGCAAAGGAAATGGGTGATTCCGCCAGCGACGCCATGGAAGATGCCGGCGACGCGATCAGTGACGCGGCTGACGACGCCGCCGACGCCACCAGCGACGCCTACGAATCCGCGAAGGATTCGGCGGGCGATATGATGGATGACGCCAGCGACGCGATGAGCGATGCGGCTGATTCCGCTGAAGACGCCATGGACGATGCCGGTGACGCAATCGGTGACGCCATGGACGACGCTAAGGACGAGGGCGAAGAAATGGTTGACGACGCGGGCAACGCTATCGAAGACGCCTGCGAAGATGTGAAGGAAGGCGTCGGCGCCGAAGACACCGACTGCTGATCAACACCCTTAAACGCTTCGAAGGAACCCGGCCCCGGCCGGGTTTCTTTTTGCCACAAGCTTTTCCCGTCACCCGTCACCTGTCACCTGTCACCCGTCACCCGTCACCCGTCACCCGTCACCCGTCACCCGTCACCCGTCGTAAGCGGTACCATGGGAACCATTGAACATCCGAAGAGTCGAGACGACATGGACCGGAAATTCCTCGTAGTGGTGATCGTATTTGGCCTGGCGCTCGTCACCGCCGGCCTGGGCGCACGTTTCGATGGCGGCGACTGGCTGGCCGAGATCACTACGCCCGACTGGACGCCGGGCGCGCTGGTGTTCGCCGAGGGCTGGGTGGCCTGGTACGCGGCCTGGTGTGCGCTGGCGATTATTGTCGCCCATGGTGCTGTTCGTCTCGAACCAGCCCCGGTGGCGGTATGGCTTGCAGGGCTGGGCACCGTGCTGGCGTGGAACTGGATGATGTTCGGCCTGCACCGGCCGGGCTGGGCGCTGGGGGTCATGACGCTCGCGGTCGCCATCGGCGCCCTGGCGTTGCTACGCGGCGGTCGGGCGCATCGTCACGCCGTGATACCCGCTTTCGTCTCCGTGGCATGGCTGGCGGTGATCTGGTGCTGGAACATCGCGATCTGGCGCGCCGGCGGTGGGGGGCTCGACTCAATCGTCGGCTGATCCGGCGTCGTTCCCCGACAGCCATTTGCCGCAGTGGGGGCACCGGTTCCGGTTCGCCCCGGCGTGCCTGACCTCGATCAGCGTATTCATCGCTTCCTCGCTGTCGATGCCCAGTTTCTCGCGCAGTTCTTCAAGCTCCTCGGCGTCGGATTCACCAATTCTTCCGCTCTTCAGCGCCTTCTCGACCGCGTGGCGATAGGTCGCATTACGGTCGTGCACCTCGCGGTAGAAGCCTGACGCGAGAATCGCGGCCGGTAACGCCATCATGCCGATGCCGATGAGTGAAATGATGCCCGCAAAAATGCGCCCACCATGGGTAATCGGCACCACGTCACCATAGCCGACCGTGGTCAGCGTGATGACCGCCCACCACATGGCGGTGGGAATGTCCCGGAACTCTTCGGGCTGGACATCCTTCTCGAGGACGTAAATGCCCCAGGACGCGAGTACCAGCATGAACAGCAGCAGCGAGGCCGCGGCGGCCAGCACGCCAGCTTCCTTGCGCAGTACCGAGAACATCAGGTTCAGCGCCGGTGAGTAGCGGGTCAGCTTGAAAAGTCGCAACAGCCGCAGCCCGCGGAACAGGCGCAGCATCAGCAGTGAACTGGCCGGGTCCGCATGGGTGAAAAACACGGCATAAAAGGGTGCGATGGCGAGCAGGTCGACAATGCCGAGCGGTGATAATGCCCAACGCAGGCGGGTCATTTTGCGGTCGGGGTCGTTGGGGTACTCACGCTCGACGCAGGACCACAATCGCAGGCCGTACTCCACCGTGAAAACCACGACGCTGAACAGTTCGAAGGTCCAGAAGAACGTTCCAAACCGGGCCGCGAGTGGTTCGACGGTCTCCAGGATCACGGCGACGACGTTCGCCAGGATCAGGACGATCAGGAAGTAGTCGACGCGACGGCCCCAACGGTCGTCGGGCCGGTGGGCCTCGAGCAACTCCGCGACGCGTTTGCGAACGGTCACGGCGACAGCCTCAGCTGATCAGCATCTGGCCGACGCGCCCGGTGATGATGGCCAGGTAGTTGCCCACCGCGTAGCCGATCAGCGCCATCAGGATGGACGCCGGCACCAGCGACTCGCGGTGATGCGCGGCGACGATGGGCGCCGAGGCCGCGCCGCCGATATTGGCGGCCGATGCGATGGCAACGGTATGCACGTCGACGCGGAAGATCCAGGCGCCGAACAGGATGAAGGCACCGTGGACGATGATCCAGGCGTAGGCCATGACGATAAAGCCGCCCAGCACGCCCCAGTCCATGTCCGTCAGGTTCATCGTGGCGCCCACGCGGGCCACGTACACGTAGATGATGGCCATCGCGATGGGCTGCGCCGCCGGCAGCTTCCGGGCGGGGGTCGCCGAGGCGACCAGCGCCATCGTGGTCACCAGCAGGACCAGCCAGGTGCCGGCCGAGACCACGGTGGCGCCACCCATCACCACGGGCGGCAGTCTGTCGGACAGGGTGATGGCAATCGCCGTAATGGCGACGGCCAGCAGCGCCAGGTAAACCAGGTGGACGAAATCCGGGGCCGATTCACCATCGTCGTGCGCCGCGGCGGCGCGCTCCATCGCGGCGATGCGCCCTTCGGGTACCCGCGCCCAGCGGTTGAAGCGGTCGGCGAAGGCCTTGGAGCCCAGCAAAATGGGCAGCCAGACCAGGTAGATCATCTGGTCGGCGGCGGCGGCCATGGACATGTGCTGGGATTCACCGTCCAGCGCCGCGTAGGCCGCGGTCATGTTGCCGGTGCCGCCGATCCAGCTGCCGGCGAGTGTACCGAACGCTTTCCAGCTGTCTTCGGGCAACGGGAACCAGCCGCCGGACAGGGTCTGGCTGAGCCAGAACGCCAGCACGCCACCCACGACCACGCCGACACTGCCCAGCAGCATGACGAACACGCCCTTGCCCATGATGCGCACTGCGCCCAGCACGTCCACCTTCACCAGCATCAGCACGATGAACACGGGCAGGCCATAGTGGCGCAGGAAGTCGTAGGCCTCGCTCTTGAATGGAATCAGCCCGCTGTTCGACAGCAGCACCGGGGTGGCGTAGATGAAGATCAGCGGCGGCAGGTAACTGAAGACTTTCCACTGCGTGGCTTTTTCCAGCCAGAACCAGAAAGCCACCACGGCAATCAGCACGGCCATGACGCCGGCGGGTGATGAAATCAGGGCTTCGTTCATTGGTGTTATCCCCAGCTGTCCTGCGGCGAGTCCGCTCGAAAATCGTCCAACAGCTTACAGGCCTCTTCCACGGCGTCCAACATTCGTGGCGTGGCGCGGTTGATCTTCTCGGCGGGCAGCGTGAACAGCGCGTCGCGCTTTACCGCGCGCAGCCGGGGCCATTCCCGCCAGTGCGCCAGCGGTTCGCCGCTGCCCTCGAAACGGCCGGCGAACATGACCTCCGGGTCGGCGGCGATAACGGCTTCCGCCGCCACCTGCGGCGCCAGTTCGCCGAGGTCGGCAAAGATATTCTGGCCGCCGCACAGCGCCAGGCCGTGACTGACAAGGTGGTCGCCGGAAACCGTGTAAAGCGGGCGCTCGGCGACCTGGTAAAAGTAGCTGACCGGGCGCCGGCCGGCATTGGACTCGCGCAGCTTGGCCAGCCTTTCGCGCACGGCGCCAGCCCTGTCCTCAGCTTTGCCGTCGCGACCCGTCGCATCTCCGATCGCCTCGATCAGGGTCGCGATCTCAGCCGGCTGGCGAATCTCGGTGCGCCACACCGGCAGCCCGAGGTCTTCCAGGCCGATGAGCGCCGGCGCCGGGTTGCCCGAGGCCCAGGCGATGACCAGGTCCGGGCGCAGCGCGAGAATCTGTTCCAGGTCGAAGCGGAAGGCATCACCGATCTCCGGCAGCGCGGTCACCGGTTCAGGGTAGTCGGACCAGGCCACGGTGCCGACCAGGGTATCGCCGGCGCCCGCGTCCCAGGCCAGCTCGGCCAGGTGCGGTGCCAGCGTGATCACGCGTTCGGCGGGGGCTTCAAGCACCAGTTCGCCGCCACCGTCCTGGGGCAGGCGGATTTCTGCGAATGCGGGAAATGCCAGGAATATCGCGATAAGCGTGCCCAGCCAGTGAACCTGGGTGGACGGCGCCCGGCATCGCGGCGCGGTCATGCGATAACGTCGACCAGCAGCAGGATGGCCAGTACCGTCAGCCACACGCCCATGACACGCCAGACCAGGTCCATGGCCTGCTTCAGGCTGGCCAGCGGGCCGTCGAGCTGGTCGGCGTAGCCGTCGCGCGCGGCGCGGCCGCTGAGCACGATGTCCTGCGCGGCGGTATAGAGAAATCCGTTGTCGCCTTCGAACAAGCCGTGGCCCTGTTCGTCGTGGTACTTGCGCCAGGCGCGGTAGACAGAGTCGAAATCGGTGGCGATGGCCAGCGCCAGCGTCATCAGCTGCGCCACGGGCCAGTCAAGAATCTGCCGCAGCCGGCTGAACAGGCGTTTCTGGCCACGCGGCAGGTCCAGGTCGCCCTCGGTGATGCGGTCGGCGATACGGTAGAGCACGGCGCCGTAGATACCGAGCACGGCGAACCAGAACACGGTGCCGAACCAGCGCTGCAAGGCTTCGCGGAAGACCGAGCGTACGGCCAGCGCCTGGCAGGCTTTTTCGTCGATGGGGCAGTCGCCGAGCAGTTCACGAACCTGTTTTTCCTGCGCTTCCTCGTCGCCGGCATGGACGATGGCGTCGATGTCCGTGTCCAGGTCATGTGGCCCGAACGTGTAGATCAGCACCGCCACGGCCACCAGGAAGGCGCCGAGGGTGCCGAGCAGCGACACCGCCACCACGTGCACGAGGCCGACCGCCAGCAGCGGCAGGACGAAAAAGAACAGGAAGCCGGCGATGCCGGACCAGCCGGGTACATCGCCCAGGCGCTCGTTGCAGTACGTGCTGAAGGCCTTCAGCCACTCGAAACGGTGCAGGCGCCCGAGCTCGCGGACGAAATAGCACAGCGCAAAGGCGGTCAGGATGGCAATAATGGTCATGTCAGGTTCCCCGGCCGCGATCCCCCCGCGGCTGGGTGAATTCTACCAGCATGGCCGGTTGAGGTGCCGAAACCGGCTCAGTCCGGCGTGTCTTCGCGGCGGTGTTTCGCTTCGCGGGCAATGGCTTCCAGGTCGCCGCCGCCGGCGCGCGCAAACCAGTCCGCCAGCAGCTGGAACGCGATCGAGACCGTGGGCGACAGGATCACTTCGCCGGCCAGCACCGCGCGGGTGAGCTCTTCGGTGGAGTACCAGCGCAGCTCTTCGAGCTCGTCCGACACGGCGCAGTCGCGGCTGATGGCCTCGGCATAGAAACCGCACATCGACGAGGCCGGGAACGGCCACGGCTGCGACGACACGTAACGGATATCGCGCAGCTGCACCTGGGCTTCTTCATAGACCTCGCGCACCACGGCGTCTTCCAGGCTCTCGCCCGGCTCCACGAAACCGGCCAGCGTTGAAAACCGCTTCTCCGGCCAGCGCGCGTTGCGCCCCAGCAGGCAGGCATCGCCATGGGTGACGAGCACGATGATGGCCGGGTCGATGCGCGGAAACGTCTCGCGCGCGCATTCCTCGTTGGTGCATTTCAGCCGGTGGCCGGCGGACAACAGGCGATTGGCGTTGCCGCAGACCCCGCAGAAACGATGCCGGTGCTGCCAGTAATGCAGCGCCTTGGCGTAGGCCAGGATGCCGGCGTGCTTGGCGTCCATGTCGATGGAGGCCATGCGCAGGTTGGCGAAACGCGCGTCCGGCCGCGCCGCCAGCACGGCGTCTTTCTGCGCATCGGTCAGGGAAACGGCAAAGTAGGTGCGTTTCTCGTCGGTGCCCAGCAGCGTTGGCGGTTGGATGCGGTCGATGGCGTCCAGTTCGCCCGGGCGCAGGTAGACCGCGATGGTGCCCTCATCACCGCGCTCCAGCAGGCTGCGGCTGCGCCACAGCGGCACGAAATGCACGTCGTCAGCGGCCAGCGCCGAGCTGACCCATTCAGGGTTGTCACGCTGCTCGACCAGGCGGTCAAGCCTTACGGAAGTGAATCGATTACGGTTGGAACGCGAGTAGCGGTCGATACTCAGCGCCACGGGACCCGCCCCGTCCGCCTAGACCGAGAACGACGAGCCGCAACCGCAGGTGGTCGAGGCGTTGGGGTTCTTGATGACAAACTGTGCACCCTGCAGGCTCTCGGTGTAGTCCACCTCGGCGCCGGCCAGGTACTGGTAGCTGAGCGGATCGACCAGCAACGTCACGCCGTCGCGCGTGACGCGAATATCGTCCTCGGCGCTGTTCTCATCGAACATGAAGCCGTACTGGAACCCCGAACAGCCGCCCCCGGAGATATACACCCGCAGGTTAAGCTCCGGGTTCTTCTCGTCCAGGATCAGCTCCATCACCTTGCGCGCCGCGGCCTCGGTGAAAACGAGGTCTTCGCCGCCGGCGGGCGTTTCGGTGCTGGGGGTTTCAATCGCGGTAGCCATGCGCCAAATATGACGCCGGATGTGCGGTTTTTCAATGGGCGGGTGGGTTGTCTCGCTCGCACTACAGCAAGTCTGATATTGTTGAATCTGGGAAAACCGGAAGCCCTGACATGCTCTGGCTCAAAGCCTTCCACATCATTTTCATGGTCACCTGGTTCGCCGGGCTGTTCTACCTGCCGCGACTGTTCGTCTACCACGCACAAACCGAAGACGAGGCCACTTCCGCCACGTTCAAGGTGATGGAGCGCAAGCTGATGGTCATGACCCATATCGGCGGGGCGCTGACGTGGCTATTCGGCCTGGCGCTGATCCACATGGCCCCGGTGCTGATGGCGACCGGCTGGCTACGTGTGAAACTGATGTTCGTGCTGGCGCTGACCGCCTACCACGTGTGGTGCGTTTACCTGGTGAAGGATTTCGCCGCCGACCGCAACACCCGTTCGCACAAGTGGTACCGCTGGTTCAACGAGGCGCCGGCGCTTGCGCTGGTGATTGTCGTCATCCTGGCCGTCACGAAACCCTTCTGACCCGTCACCCGTCACCCGTCACCCGTCACCCGTCACCCGTCACCCGTCACCCGTCACCGTCAGAACCAGGCGCGTAGGCCGATCACCCAGCGGGTTTCGGTGTCGCCGTGGCCCTCTGCTTCGGCGTAATCGGCGGTGTCGCCGAAGAGACGTTCGTGGTGGATGCCGATGTAGGGGGCGAATTCGCGGCGGATTTCGTAGCGCAGGCGCAGGCCGGTCTCGAGGTTGCTTAAACCGCTGCCGATGCCGCGTTCGGGATCGTCCTTGCCGTGAGCGTTCAGCTCCAGTTTCGGGGTCAGCACCCAGCGCTGTGTGAGCAGGAATTCGTATTCGGCTTCGACGCGGGCGGCGGTGCGGCCGCTTTCACCGACAAACAGGCTGGCGTCGACTTCGAAGTGCCACGGTACCAGGCCCTGGATGCCGATAACGGCCCAGTCGCGGTCCTCGCCCGGCTCCAGTTCGCGACGCCAGCCGGCCTGGATGTCCCAGTAGGGCGCGATCGCGCGTGAATACAGCGCCTGGAAGTCGGCGGCTTCCACGTTTTCGTCGTCATCCCACTCGCCCTCGGTCTTGAAGCGGAACTTGTTGATGTCGTAACCCAGCCAGCCCTGGATGTCCCAGCCGGCGCCGGAATCGCCGCCGTCGGCGCGCCATTCCAGCTCCTCGACCAGCACGGAGGCGAGCAATGGATCATCATTTTCCATCGCCCAGGCCGGCGCGGTGGCCAGCGCCAGGAACGTTGTGAGTGCGCGCCTCATGCCACCACCACTTTCCGGAACATGCCGGGCATGTGGTAGAGCAGGTGACAGTGGTAGGCCCAGGGGCCGGGGGCGTCGGCGGTGACCAGGTAGCTCAGCTTTGAGCCGGGCTGAACGATGACCGTGTGCTTGCGCGGGATGCGTTCGCCGTCGCCGGTTTCCAGGTCGCTCCACATGCCGTGCAGGTGGATCGGGTGGTTCATCATCGTGTCGTTGACCAGGGTCACGCGCAGGCGCTCGCCCAGCCTGAACTCCAGCGGCTCGGCGTCGGCGAAGGCGATGCCGTCCATGGACCACATGTAGCGGTGCATGTTGCCGGTCAGGTGCAGCTGGATCTCGCGTGACGGTTCGCGCGGGTCAGGACTGGGTCCCAGGTGGCGCAGGTCGGCGTAGGTCAGCACGCGGCGGCCGTTGTTTCGCAGGCCGACGCCGGGGTCATCGAGGCGCATCATCGGTTCTTCGGCGCGCATGTCGATGCCGGGGCCGTATTCGGTGTCGGCGTGGACGATTTCGGCGTCGCTGCCCATGCCGGCGTCGCCTGGGCTGGGGCTGGGGTGACGGGTGACGGGTGACGGGTGACCTGGGTGGTCGTTGCCGGACATGTTGTGGCCTGAATGGTCCGTTGACGACATCTGGTGGGCTGAATGGTCCATTTGCCCCATGTCGTGGGACGAGTGATCCATGCCGCCCATGTCGTGACCCGCGTGGGCGCCGCCCATGCCCATGTCGCCGTGGGTGAGGACCGGGCGGGGGTCCAGCGGCGGCGGTTCGACGGCCAGGGCCGGGTCGGGGGTCAGCGTGCCGCGGGCGAAGCCGCTGCGGTCGATGGCCTGGGCGAATACGCAGTAGGCAGTGTCGGCCTTTGGTTCGACCACCACGTCGTAAGTCTCCGCCACGCCGATGCGGAATTCTTCCACGCTGACGGGCTCGATGTACTGGCCGTCGCTGGCCACGACTTTCATGTCCAGGCCGGGAATGCGCAGGTCGAAGATCGTCATCGCCGCGGCGTTGATGATGCGCAGCCGGACCTTCTCGCCCGGTTTGAACAGGCCGGTCCAGCCGCCTGCCGGTGCCGCGCCGTTCATCAGGAACGTGTAGGTGTAGCCGGTGACGTCGGAAATGTCCCGGTCGGTCATGCGCATGCGGTTCCACATGGCGCGGTCGCGCCAGGTGGCGGCCACACCCTTCGCCTGGATCTCGTCCAGCAGGTCGCCGGTGGTGCGCTGGTTGAAGTTGTAGTACTCGGCGTTTTTCTTCAGCGTGTGAAAGACGTGCTGCGGGTCTTCGTCGGTCCAGTCGGACAGCACGATGACGTGCTCGCGGTCGTAACTCACCGGGTCCGGCTCGCGCGGCTCGATGACGATGGCGCCGTAGTGGCCGATCTGCTCCTGGAAGCCGGAATGACTGTGGTACCAGTAGGTGCCGTTCTGTACCACGTCGAACTGGTAGGTGAAGGTCTCGCCGGGGCGGATGCCCGGAAAACCTTCACTGATATGCGGGACGCCGTCCTGGCTCGACGGCAGGATCAGGCCGTGCCAGTGAATCGAAGTGTCTTCGGCCAGGGTGTTGGTGACATCAATCGTGACCCGTTCACCCTCGCGCCAGCGCAGCACGGGTGCCGGCAGGCTGCCGTTGGTGAGCACCGCGCGGCGCGGCTTGCCGGTGAAGTTCACCGTGGCTTCGCCAATGCGCAGCCCGAAACGGTTGCCGGAAAGCTCCGGCACCGGGCTGGGCATGTTGCCGGTGGCGGCGATGCCGGCGCGCAGGGCGCCCATCGACACCAGGCCGGTGCCGGCGGCCATGCCCATGACAAACTGTCGTCGCGAGGTCAGTGCGTGTTTCATTTCGGGATGTCTGTGCGATTAAACGTCGCCATTCAGACCGACAGGTCGAGCTTTTCGTTCCATCCGTAGTCCGGGTCGCCCAGTACCAGGAACCAGGGGTTCAGGTATTCATCCTTGGCGTTGTAGGGCAGGGGGTCGCCCTCCAGGCCGACGACCACACCGCCGGCGGCTTCGACCACGGCCTGCGCGGCGCCGGTGTCCCATTCCGAGGTCGGGCCCAGGCGTGGGTACAGGTCGGCCGAGCCCTCGGCCACCAGGCAGAACTTCAGTGAACTGCCCATGCTGGTCATTTCATGCCCGCCCAGCGGCGCCAGGGCCTGTTCCAGCTTCGGGTTGGCGTGTGAACGGCTACCCACCACCACCGGGGTTTCGGCAGGTGGGCGGCGGGTGTTGATGGCTTGTGGATCGGCATCGCCGTCACGGCGCCAGGCCCCCTCACCGACGATGCCGTAGTAGGTCTGGCCTCGTACCGGCACGTGTACCACGCCGGCCACCGGGCGGCCTTCGCGGATCAGCGCGATGTTCACCGTGAACTCGCCGTTGCGGTTGATGAACTCCTTGGTGCCGTCCAGCGGGTCGATCAGCCAGTATTCGTTCCAGGTCTGGCGGGTGTCGAAGCCGATGTCGGCGGATTCCTCGGACAGCAGCGGGGTCTGCGGCGTCAGGGCCTTCAGCGCATCGCGGATGACCACGTGGCTGGCCATGTCGGCGCGGGTCAGCGGCGAATCGTCGTCCTTGGTGACCACGCCCAGGTCGTCGCTGTCGTAAATGTCGAGGATGGCGTCGCCGGCCCGGCGGGCCACGGCGACCAGGTCGCCCAGCAGGGCGGCGGGATCAATAAAGTTCATGAGTTTTCTTTTTCGCTCAGCAGGTAGTCGCGGGCGATATACAGCGCCGCGATGGTGCGACCCTCGGTGCAGTCGGGCCGTGCGGTCAGCTCGCGCAGGTTGGCGATGGGCCAGGGTTCAACATCAAGCGGTTCGGGCTCATCGCCTTCCAGCGGGCTGTCATACAGGTCGCGGGCCAGCACCACGTGGGTGACGTGGGTCATGTAGCCCGGTGCCAGGCTCAGTTCGGTCAGTTCCACAAGGTCGCGGGCGGCCACGCCGGCTTCCTCGCGCAGTTCACGCTGGGCGGCTTCCAGGATCGACTCGCCTTCTTCCAGGCGCCCTTTCACCAGGCCGGTTTCGTAGTGGTTCAGGCCGCAGGCGTACTCGCGCACCAGCAGCACCGTGTCGTCGTCGCGCATCGGCACGACGATGACGGCGCCCAGCCCCTTGGACTCGAGCCGTTCATACGTGCGCTTCACGCCGTTGGCGAATTCCAGGTCAAGCTGTTCGATGCGGAACACGTGCCCCGGGTCGAGCTCCCGGCGGGCGTGGATTTTCGGCAGCCGGCTCATCCGTTGGTGCGGCTTGAGAAACCCGGTTGCGCCCCCGGCAGCGGGTCGGAAAACGCGCTGAGCAGGGTGGCGTGCAGGGCGGGCGGTGCGGCCAGCACGGACGTGGTTTCCAGGCGGACCGGGTCGCCTTCCAGGTCGGTGAAAACGCCGCCGGCCTCGGTGACCAGCAGGCTGAGCGCGGCGATGTCGAGGACATTCACGTCGGACTCGATCACCGCATCCAGCTGGCCCGCGGCCAGGCGGTGGTAGTGGTAGTAGTCGCCGTAGGCGCGGAAACGGTTGCAGCCGATGACAATGCCGCGCAGCACTTCCCAGCGCGGTGAGCCGGCCAGCGTGACCAGGTTGCCGCCCGAGACGTGTGCATCACCGAGTTCGGCGATGTCGCTGACGGACAGGCGCTTGTCGTTCAGCCAGGCGCCTTCGCCCTCCGCCGCCCAGGCCAGTTCATCGGCGGTGGGTGCCGATGACACGGCGGCGATGATACGGCCCTCGTGCATCAGCGCGATCTGTGTCGAGAACATGCCGGTGCCGCGGACGAAGCCCTTGGTGCCGTCGATGGGGTCGACCAGCCACAGGTATTCGGCGTCAGGCTGGTCGGCGCCGTATTCTTCGCCGTAAATGCCGTGATCGGGCCAGGCGGCGGCCAGGACTTCGCGGATGGCCTGCTCGGCCTCGCGGTCGGCCACGGTGACCGGCGTCTGGTCGTCCTTGATCTCAATTTCAAACTCGCCGTGGTAGCGGGCGAGAATGCGTTCGCGGGCCGCGCGCGCGGCACGGATGGCGGTGTCGACGTAAGGGTTCATGCCTTGGTTTTCCAATCGTCTTCAGGCTTCTGGGGCGATGGCTTGCACGGGCGGCAAGCGGACACCATCATACCAGAGGAGACACGAACACCCGCGCTGACGAACTGGACCATCATGAGAATTTCCCGCCTGTACACGCCCGAACGCCTGGCCCCCGACCGGGAAGTCACGCTGGACGAGAAAACCGGTCACTACGTTTTCCGGGTGCTGAAACTGCGCGCCGGCGATCCGGTCGTGCTGTTCAACGGTGACGGTTCTGACTACGCGGCCGAGTTGCTGAGCAATCGTCGCGATCGCGTGGAACTGGTCGTGAGCGCGCGCCTGCCGGCGTTGGCCGAGTCGCCGCTGGCCGTGACCCTGGTGCAGGCCGTGGGCAAGGGCGACCGCATGGACCTCAGCCTGCAGAAGGCGACGGAGCTGGGTGTAACCGCCGTGCGGCCGCTTTTCAGTGAACGCACCGGTGTCCGGCTGGACGGGGATCGGCTGGACAAACGCATGGAACACTGGCGCCGCGTCATGATCTCGGCCTGTGAGCAGTGCGGCCGGGCGGTCGTGCCGACCCTGCTGGAGGCAGTGGGCCTCGACGACTGGCTGGCTTCACCGGCGCGTGGACAGCGGCTCTGCCTGGCGCCGGGGGCGTCGCGTGCGCTGGCGGGGATTGAAATGTCTGCAGATGGGTATGAACTGGTCGTGGGGCCCGAAGGCGGGTTTTCAGACCTGGAGTTCCAGTGCATGGACCGTGCTGGAGTCACGCGAATGGCCATGGGACCCCGTGTATTGAGAACGGAAACGGCCGGACCCGCGGCGCTGGCGGTACTGCAGGCGTTACACGGCGACTTTCGGGGCTGAGTGTAAGGCGGCCGTCAGCGGGTATAGACCGCGGCCTCGATGCTGGCCGCCAGTTCGTCCAGGTCGGGTATGGCCGCCACGCTGTCATCCAGCGTCACGTAACTGAACACGCCGGGTTGTTTCTCCCGATCGCTGTCGTCCTCGATCAGGTTGCCGGCGGTGACATTACGCATCTTGGGCAGGCCGTTGATCAGGAAACCGAGCAGGTTGATGCTGGCGCTTTCCGTATGGGTGCGAACGACGACCACGCGGGCGCGTTCCAGGTGGTCGGTGGAATCACCGCTGCCGGTCAACAGGGCGAAGTCGACCACGGGCACCTGCCAGCCGTTCCATCGCAGCTCGCCCAGCAGCCAGTCGGGCCCGTCATCGAAAGGCTCGGGTTCGTTGAAGTCGATGACCTCTGTCACCAGGCTGCCCGGCACCAGGACGCCGCCGCCGTCCACGGGGGCGAGCAGGGCGCGTATTTCGTGAATCTCCGCCATATCAGGCTCCTTCGCCGTCCAGCAGGCGCTGCACTTCGTTGAGCAGTTCCGATTCGCTGTAAGGCTTGGTCAGGTACGCGTTCGCGCCCAGGCGCTCGGCCTTCTCGCGGTGTTTGCGCCCGGCGCGTGACGTGATCATCACGATAGGCGTTTTGCGCAGCCGCGCGTCGGCGCGGACGCGCTCGGTCAGTTCGTAGCCGTCCATGCGCGGCATCTCGATGTCACAGAGCATGATGTCCGGGGTGCGCTCTTCCAGCTGCTCCAGCGCATCAATGCCGTCACGCGCCGTCAGCACCTCGTAGTCATTGCCTTCCAGGACCCGCGAGGTGACTTTTCGCATGGTGATGGAATCGTCGACCACCATGACCAGCTTGCGTGCGGCATCGCCATTGACGGCTTCCATGGCCGGTGCCGGGCTGACACCGTGCAGTAGCGCATGGCGGATCAGCGGACCCGGGTCGAGAATGACGATGACGCGGCCGTCGCCGGCAATGGCGCCGCCCAGGATGCCGGGGATGCAGCTGATCTGCGGCCCCACCGGCTTGATGACCACTTCGCGGTGCGGCTGCAGCTGCGGCACGCGCAGGGCGGCTTTCTGCTCGCCGGCGTTCAGGATCAGCAGCGTGACGTTGTCGCGCCCGGCCGCCAGGTGGGACGGCTCGCCCAGCAGCGGCTCGATGTCCAGCACCGGGTACTCCTGGCCGGCGAAGCGGTAAGTCGGCTCGTCCTGCTCGATCAGTGCCTGGTACTCCTCCGGCAGGATGCGGGAGACGCCCGCGACACTGGACAGCGGCAAGAGGTAATCGTTGTCGCCGGCCACCAGGCCGATGGCCTGCATGATGGCGAGCGTGAACGGAATGCGAATCGTGAACTGGGTGCCCGCACCGCGCTCGGAATCGATCTCCAGTGAACCACCAATCTGCTTGATGTCGCTGGACACGACGTCCATGCCGACGCCGCGGCCGGCCAGCTTGGTGACCTCGCTGGAAGTCGAGAAGCCGCTGTCCATCATGAATTCGTACAGCTGCTCGCGTCCGGGTTCCGCGTTCGCGTCCAGCAGCCCGCGGTCGATCGCGCGGGCGCGGATGGCGTCCAGGTCGATGCCGGCGCCGTCATCGGCGATGCGGATGACGAACTCGGTCGCCTCGGACTCCACCGTGATGGTGATTTCGCCGTCGGCTTTCTTGCCGGCGGATTTGCGATCGGCGGGCGACTCGATGCCATGTACGATCGCGTTGCGCATCATGTGCTCAAGCGGCGCAGTGATGTGTTCCAGGACGTTGCGGTCAAGCTCGTCGCTGGTGCCGACCACGCGCATCTGCAGGTTGGCTTTCTTGCCGGTTTCCTTGGCGGCGGCGCGCACCAGGCGGCGCAGGCGCGTGGCGATGGAGCCGAAGGGCACCATGCGCGTCTTCATCAGGCCTTCCTGGAGCTCCGTCGACACGCGTGACTGGCGCTGCAGCAACTGCTCGGAGTTGCGCGCGCTGTCTTCCAGCATCTCCTGCAGGTTCAGCAGGTCGGAAACCGACTCCGACAGGCTGCGCGACAGCTGCTGGAGGGTCGAGAACTGGTCCAGTTCGAGCGGATCGAAATCGCTGTCGCCGGCGCTGCCCGCATCGGGGTAGTTCGAGCGGATCTGGACCTCGGTCTCGATTTCCATCTTGCGGAACTGCTCGCGCAGGCGATCGAGGGTCTTGTCGAACTCGCCCAGGTTGCCGCGCAGGTTGGAGACCTGCTGCTCGATGCGGGAACGGTAGATGCTGACTTCGCTGGCGGCGTTGACCAGCTTGTCGAGCAAATCGGCGGACACGCGGATCTGGGCCTGGCCGCGGTCGTTGTCGACATCGGCCTCGACGTTGCGCTGCTGTTCTTCCGGTACTTCCGGCAACTCGCGGACAGCGGCCGTGGGTGCAGGTGCATCCGTGCCCGCCGACGCGGCAGGCGCGACCGCGGGCCCGGGTATCTCAACGGACGCCGATTGCGTGGACGATTCTTCCAGCCGTTCGTCCAGTGCGGATTCCAGGTCTTCCAGGGCGGCGTCGAGACCGGCGAAAGGCTCGTCGGGCAGCGTTTCTGCGGCCGGGCGCGGCGCTTCCCGCGCCGGCTCGGTAACATCATCCAGCGCGTTGATCTGCTGGTTCAGCAGGGCAAGCGCATCGGTGGCATCAGGCGCGGTGCCGGCTTTGACGTCCTCGACCCAGCCATGCAGGTGGTCGCAGGCGTCTTCGAGCAACTGCACCGCGGACAGGGACGGGCGCATGGCGCGGTCGGCGATTCGCTCCAGCAGGGTCTCCATCTCGTGGGTGTAGTCCCCCAGGCTGGTGAGACCCGCCATGCGGGCGCCACCCTTGAAGGTGTGAATTTCGCGTTGCAGGTTGCGCACCCAGCGGAGTTCCTGGACGTCGTTGCGCCACTGGTCCAGCGCGGTGTCACCACGCTCCAGGACCTCGCCGGCCTCCTCCAGGAAAATGCCGACAATCTCGGGGTCGAGCTGTTCGACCGGTGCCTGCGCTTCCGGTTCGGGTTTTGACTCGGGCGCCGGACTGTCGGGTGCAATACCACCGGCGAAAACGGACCGTCCAGGGTCGAACTCGCCGGTGTCCTCCGCCGGCTCACCGTGGGCGAAGTGTTCACCCAGCTGTTTCAGCTGGTGGACCAGGTCGTCCTGGGCTTCACCGTCGATCGCTTCGCCGTAACCTTCGAGCCGCTCCAGCCGGTTTTGCAGCTGGCCGACGGCGCTGACGACGGTGAACAGGGAGTCGGGTGCAAAGGTCGCGCCGGACCCTGCCTGCGCGTCCATGAGGGTTGACAGCGCACGGGCGATGTCGGCGTCGCGGCCGTCCGGGTGGTCGGCCAGTATCCTGGCGATATCCTTCGCCGCGCTGCGCTGGTCTTCGTCGGCCCTCGCCGCGCGGTCGCGTGAGACGGCCTCCAGGTAGGACTGGATGGGTCCCATGCGGGCCGCGAGACGGTCCCGAAGCGCGTTGGCGTCTTCTCCCTGCCGGGCGGCCGGTGCAGGCTCGTCCTCCGGTTCGAATCCGCCGGGCAGCAATGTGGCCAGGTAGGCCGGCAGTCGGCGGCCAAGCGCACCCCAGTCGACTTCGCCGCCGTGGCCAAGGCCCTGGGCGCTCTCGCCAATGAGCTGGATGACGTCGCGCTTCAGGCCGGTGGCCTGCTGGAGCATGCGCTGGCGCAGTGCGGGCAGGGACGCCTGGGCCAGGCGCACCATCATCGAAATATCGGCAAAGTTGTCGACGCGGCCCTCCAGCAGGCCGTTCAGCATGTCCTCGACCTGCCAGGAAAAATCACCCACTTCCTCCGCGCCGACCATGCGGCCGCTGCCCTTCAGCGTATGGAAGGCGCGACGGATTTCCGTCAGCGGGGCGGCATTTTCGAGCTCCGCCATCCAGTCGGGAATGTTCTGCTGCAGCGTTTCGAGAACGGTTTCGTATTCTTCCAGGAAAATGTCCCGGAGTTCCGGGTCAATGGCTGGTGGAAGCTCGTCCCCGCCGGACCCCTGTTCCTGCTCGGCCGCGACAGCCGGGGCAGGCCCGGGTTCTGGCACGGGTGAGGTTTCCGGCTCCAGCTCCAGCTCTGGTTCCGGCTCGGGCTCGGGTTCGGGTTCGGGTTTAGGTTCAGGTACAAATTCAGGCTCAGGCACCTGCGCCACAACCGGCCCAGGTGCTGAGAACGATGCCGGCTCCGGTTCCGGCGCCGGCATCTCGAAATCAGCGGCTTCCGGTGCAATGGCTTCTTGCGGCTCGTCCTCGACGTCGGGTTCCGGTTCGCTTCGAGCGGCCGGTGACGACAGTGATTGCAGCCGGTCGTCCATGACGGCCAGGAACTGTCCGGCGTCCTGTTGCAGGTCACGGTTGGCGGCCAGGTAGAGCTCAAGTGCGGCCATCGCGTCGGCGAGCGCCTCGAGTCGCACATTGTTGTTTTCGTCGACCGCGTGAATATCGTGGAACATCGCGCGGATGGTGTCCTGCAGGCTGCGGGCGCGCTCTGCGGCCTCGGCGTCCTGCGCCAGTTCCAGCGCACCGGCCACCTGTTCAATCGGTTCGATGGCATTGGCGGAGCGATCGCCGGAAAGCATCTTGCGGATGGCGTCCTGCGACTGGTGCGTACTGGCCACGCATTGATCCAGCAGCTGGCAACGGATGCGACGGCGTTCGTGCGCCGACAGCGGGATAAACCCTTCCTGGGCCTCGCCATTCAGCGGTGCACCGAGTGTCTCCACCTGCTCCTGGAGAGAAGATTCGATCAGCAGCAGCTGTTCCGCGAGGCCGACGAGCGTGGCGTCACGAGTCTCGCGACCGGCGTTGGCGGATGATTCGAATGCCGGAACCAGTTCGGCCAGTGCCTCCCCGGCGTCGGACTGGCCGAGCATGGCGAGCGTGTCGCCAAGCCGTTTCAGGGCTTCAACGCTTTGCCGGCGCCGGTCCGGGTCGACCTGGCCGGTTCGCAGTTCCAGGTCGAGAGAATCCTTGACCATGACCAGTTCATCTTCAACCGCGGCGGCCAGCGAGCGATACATTTCACGGTCGCGGCCGGAGATCGTTCCCTGGGCCTGGAGCAGCGCCGCTTCGTCAGGGCTCAGGTCGTCCAGCCGGAAACGTTCACGCACCAGGTCGACACCATCGCAGCCGGGTTTCGCCCGGCCGACGTGGAAGAGCAGGGCCTGCGTGACCGAGTTCGACGTATCGACGTCAATCGCATCTTCGCCGCCGTCGGACATATTGCCGACCAGCAGGCTGAGGCGTGACAGTAATCCGCGCAGCTGCGAGTCGTTTTCGACATGGCCTTCGGCCAGGCCGCCAATGACCTCGGTCGCGACCCACCAGAGGCGCTTGAGGTCATAACGTTCCATCCGGTGGCGCAGCGTCTCGAGAATGCCATGGATGCTGGCGAGGGCCTCGGTCTGCTCCGGATCCTGCTGCCATTCGGCCAGCGTGCTCTCGATCTGGCGGTGCAGCCGGCCGGTCAGGTATTCAAAGGGCTCGTCGTAACCCGGTTTCTCGACGTACTCCAGCTCGGGAAGCTCGACATCCAGGAGAGGCGTGAACACCGTGCCTTCCGACAGCGGTTCTTCGCCGTGCGCTTCGCGCAAGCGGTTGATCAACGGCAGTACGAGCACCGGCAGGTCGGCGTGTCCGGCCTGCAGGCGGTCAAGGTAGGCGGGGAGCACGACCATCGCATCGAGCAGGTTTTCGCCGGCCCCCTCGCGCGAGCGACCCTCGTTCTCGATGGCCGACTGCAGCAGGTTGCGCATGGCGCGGGTCACCTGCCGGGCACCGTCAATCCCCAGGGTCTGGAAGATTTCCGCCAGCTGTTCGACGCTGTCCACGGCACCCTCGTAAACAACGGGACCCGAGCGCGGATTGCCGGCAATGGTCTCCGCCTGCAACCGGGTCGTGTTCAGCAACCGGTCCAGGTCTTCGCGAATCCAGCCGAGCGCGGTGGGTGTCAGGGATCGAACCTGGCTCATGCGGACTCCCTGCGTGTGCTGGTGGCGTCGCCGTTTGACGCCTCGGCATTGTCTTCTGCCGTGTCCGCATCATCGCTGTATTCCACCGTTTCCCAGTCCGGGGCCTCGATCTCGGGAACCGCGTCAGGACCCGTGGCGGCACGGGCCGGCGCTTCGGGGTCGTGGTCCTTGCGTGGCGGCACCAGTGAGGGCGGAATGTCCTCGTCCCCTTTGTCCCCTTCGTCCCCTTCGTCCAGCTCATCATTGACTGTGCCGGGCGCTTGCGTCTCTTCCGGCGTCGTTTCGGCTTGGGCCCCAGGTTCGGATAGCAATTCCGGTTCCGGTTCCGGTTCCGGTTCCGGAGCGGGCTCCGGGAGGGCGGGTACCGGTAATGCTTCGGCGCTTTCGGGCTGCTCGGGCAGCTTGAAGTCGGACACTGATGCCTGCAACTGCATGACACGCTCAGCCAGCTCGGCGACCGCATCGGCGGTGAGCGATGTGCCTTTCGACGTTTTGACCGATACCTCGCGAATGCCGTCCATGAGCTCGGAAATTCGCTGGGCCTGGCCGGAGTGGGCCTCGGCCTCGCGCGCAATGTCCTCGATCAGGGCGGACAGTTCGGTCGAAGCGAGCTCAATCTGCGACAGCGAGGCGCCGGCGTCCTGGGCCAGGCGGGCGCCGTTGACCACTTCGCTGGTCGTCTCTTCCATCGAGCGGACCGCCTCGGCCGTGTCCGCCTGGATGGTCTGGACCAGGCTGGTGATCCGGCGCGTGGCATTGGTGGCGCTTTCGGCCAGCTGCTGGACCTCGTCGGCGACCACGCCGAAACCCTGGCCCGATCCGCCAGCCGATGCGGCCTGGATGGCGGCGTTCAGCGCCAGCACGTTGGTCTGCTCAGCGATGTCCTTGATCAGCCCGACAATATCGCCGATCTCCTGGGTCGACTCACCCAGGCGCTTGATCCGCTTTGAAGTTTCCTGGATCTGGTCACGAATCGTGTCCATCCCCTGGATCGTTTTCCGCACCTTCCCGGCGCCGGCATGAGCCATGGTGACCGAGTCCAGCGCGGTTTCGCTTGAAGACAGCGAACGCTGCGCCATGGTGTTGAAAGCCGTGGACATGGCCTGGATTTTCTCGGTGGCGCGACCGACCTGGCCGGCCTGCTCATTGGCGGATTCCGCCAGCCGCGAGGTCGACGTCCGGGTGGACTCGGCCGAGCGGGCCACTTCGGCGGCGGTCTGGTTGATGCCGACCACCAGTTCCCTCAGGCGCTCAATTGCAAAATTGACGGCATCGGCGATGGCGCCGGTGATCTCGTCGGTGACGGTCGCGCGCGTTGTCAGGTCACCCTCGGCCAGGGCGCCCAACTCGTCCAGCAGGCGGATGATGGCTTCCTGGGTGCGGCGGTTCGATTTGTGCGCCGTATCGGCTTTGCGCGTGGCGCTGAGCAGCACGAAGCCCACGAGCGCGATCGCCAGCACGATCAACGCCACCAGCGCGATGGTATTGATCTGCGTCGACGGCCACGCACGCGTCCGGGGCAGGGCGGCTACGGCGCGTGACAGGTCACCGGCCTGTCGGAAGACAGCTTCGCTGTCGAGAAAGATGTTGTCAGCGGCAACACGGATGGCGCGCAGGCGTTCGGCCGCGTCCAGGATGGACTGCAGGGATGGCTGCGCCGCTGCGAAACCCCGGCGAACATTGCTCAGTGAGGCCAGGGCCTGCTGGTTACGAACCGGGGTAATGCCCATCCGCTGGTTGCCGGATACGAGGGCCTGCTGCACCTGTGCAAACACGGCCATCTCGTTCTGCAGGTCTTCGGCCGCTGCCGCGGCATTGGCGCCGTTACGCAGGATTTCATTCACCCGGCGCTGGATACGATCGGCCAGCACGAGTTGCCGGCTGCCCGCGAAAACCTGCTGGCTGGGCGCGCCGCTCTCCACCAGCTGGCGCACCATCTGGTCGGTGTTCGCCTGGATCTGCGGGATCGCGTTGTAGACGGCCGAACCCGCGGTGGACAGTTCATTGACCAGTCGTTCGGCGTTGATGATCTCGTAGGCGTTGTCGCTGACCCGGGTCCAGGTCGTGTTCAGGGCACGCATCTCGGTACCCACTTCCTCGGGGGTGGGCGGCAGGTTGCCGGCGGGCGAGCCAATCCGCAGCGCCTGCATGTTGCGATCCAGCTGCTGGTACGTGGTTTCGAGCTCGCTGATGGCCTCAATATTCCCGAGCGCGGCCTCCGCGGCTGCTTTCGAAAGCTTCTGCGACCCGACCTGTACCTCGGTGGCCAGGCGTGTCCAGGTGCGTTCGTGCCCCGCGTTTTTCATCAGCAGGGTCGTGGAAATGCCCACCGTGATGCCCGCCATCACCGTCAGCACAGCAAGGGCAATGACCAGTTTCGGGGAACTGGCGCCGGCCTGGCGGCGTTTTCCGATCAGTCGCGGGTCACCGTTCATGCCGCCGCTCCATCCAGGAAGGCCGGGCTGCGGAACAGGGTGTCGAGGTCGAGTTCCTGCCACGATTCGGAGCCGGCGCGATGCGCGCGCTTCACCAGGTCATGCAGCGGTGAGTCTTCCGGCACATCCACCGGGTCGGCATCGCTGCTCATGAAATTTCGTTGTCCAAACACCTCGTCCACCAGCAGGCCGACTGCTCGGCCGCGAAGATTTGAAGACAGCACCCTGGACGAGGATGACGTGCGGGTGCGCTGGCCGCCCAGGTAGCAACCCAGGTCGATAATGGTGACCAGGTCGCCACGGACGTTGGCCAGCCCCAGGATGAATGGCTTGGCGCCCGGAACGCGGGTGATCTGCGGCAGGGCGAGTGATTCCGACACGCGGTCCATGCCGCAGACGAGCTGGTCACCGCCGACGCGGAACGCGAGCCCGGCCCAGTCACCGCGCGTGGCGGCGCCGTCCGCGCCGTCGCTGCCGGCGTCGCGGGCCCTGCGCTCGTAATCGAGCAGTTTGGCGAATGAGGCGTTGACCGTGCTCATCTTCACATCCCCTCGTGAGCATTCATCGTGACGTGCGGTCCCCGGACCGCCTGGCGCCACGTCAGGCCGCGTGCTGTTCCACAGCCGAGAGGAGCTCCTCCCGGGTGAATGGCTTGGTCAGGTAGAGGTCGGAACCCACCACCCGCCCACGCGCCTTGTCGAACAGGCCGTCCTTGCTGGTCAACATGATGACCGGCGTATTGCGGAACTCGGCGTTGTTCTTGATGATCGCGGTGGTCTGGTAGCCGTCCAGTCGCGGCATCATGATGTCCACGAAAATCAGGTCCGGGCGATGCCGGGTGATCTTGGAGAGGGCTTCGAAGCCGTTCTCGGCGGTCACCACGCGGCAGGCCTCGTTGGCCAGCATGGTTTCAGCCGAGCGCCGGATGGTGGCGCTGTCGTCGACGAAGAGAATGCACATCTCCCGTCGCGGTGCGTGTTCCTCGGTGGCGACGTCGGTGGCCACTTGAACGCTTTCCATGTTCATGGTTCCTTCCCTGTCATTGGTTGCTCGCGCTTGTCCGCTGCGCGATTTGTCCCCTTATCCTTCCCCTTCCCCGGCTGACTGAAAGGATCAGAAAGTCGCGGGGCCACCTAGTCTACTCCCGAATTTTGCAGGATTCCAGCCTTCTGCACTTTGCAAGGAATGTCGCTTATATAATTGAGCCCGCTGGTAAAACGCGGTTGTGGCTGCCGGGTGGTTGGCAGGGTGGCCCGTGGCGGCGGATAATGTGAGCGCATTCGCAGGGAGCGAAAGATGAACGAAACCGAGGCCGTGTTGGCGCGTGGTATCCGGACCGGGGTGGTCATGGATCCGATTGCCGGCATCAAGACTTACAAGGATTCCACCTTCGCAATGATGCTGGAAGCGCAGCGTCGCGGCCATGATTTGCGCTACATGGAGCCGGGCGACCTGTATGTCTCGGACGGCCGGGCATTCGCGGCGATGCGGTCGGTCGAAGTGCGGGACAACACCACGGACTGGTTCAGCCTGGGCGAGGCCGTGGACACACCGCTGGATGAACTCGACACCCTGTTGATGCGCCGCGACCCGCCGTTCAACATGGATTATGTCTACCAGACCTACGCGCTGGACCTGGCCGAGGCGGCGGGCGTGCTGGTGGTGAATCGCCCCAACGCCCTTCGTGACGCCAACGAGAAGTATTTCATCACCCATTTCCCCCAGTGCTGCGTGCCGTTCGTGATTACGCGGGAGTCCCGCCGTATCCAGGCCTTTGTCGAGGCGAACGGCCGCTCGGTGGTCAAGCCGCTGGACGGCATGGGTGGCGAGTCCATCTTCCAGCTGAACCCCGGCGACGCGAACCTGCGCGTGATCCTGGAGGCGATTACGAAGCATGACCGCGAGCAGGTGATGGCGCAGACCTACATTCCGGAGATCGACAGGGGCGACAAGCGCATCCTGGTGGTCGACGGTGAGCCCGTTCCATTCGCACTGGCGCGCATACCGGGCGAAGGTGATTTTCGCGGCAACCTGGCCAAGGGCGGCACCGGCAAGGCCGTGCCGTTAAGCGACCGCGACCGCTGGATCTGTGAGCAGGTGGCGCCGGAGCTGAAGCGGCGCGGCATCCTGTTCGCCGGCCTCGACGTCATCGGTGACTGGCTGACCGAGATCAACGTCACCAGCCCGACCTGCATTCGTGAGCTCGATGCGGCGCACGGCCTGAACATCGCCGGGCACCTGTTCGACGCGATCGAGGCGCGCCTGGCCGCGCGGGAGGCGGCGGCCTGAGCGTGGCGACCATGACCGGCAACCTGTTCAACGACCGATTTTCCATCGCCTTCGGATTGGCGCTGGTGATCCATGCCGCGGTGCTGCTGGGCGTCAGTTTCGTGCTCGACATCAACCCGCTGCGCAAGGCGGCCGAAACACTGGACGTGGTGCTGGTGAACTGGCGCACCGAGAACGACCCGGAAGAAGCCGAGTTCCTGGCCCAGGTGTCGCAGCTTGGCGGCGGCGAATCCGAGGAGGCGGAGAAGCCGTCTCGTGAGATCAGCCCGGACATTCCCAGCGTCGACGAGGGCGAAATGCCGGTCAGCAGCGAGGAAGTGATCCCGGAAACGGCGCCTGAAGTACGCGAGACCGTCGTCGCCGAAACACCCGACGCGCGTCCGGCCCAGCAGATTACCGACATTGAACAGCCGCTGGATGCGATGCCCAGCGCCGCCGAACTGATGCAGCAAAGCATGCAGGTGGCGCAGATGCAGCCCGAGCATGACCGGGAAACACAGTGGAAATCGAAGCTGCCGCGGCGGCGTTTCATCTCCGCCAACACCCGGGAATACGAGTTCGCCACCTACATGGCGGCATGGGTGGGCAAGGTGGAGCGCGTGGGCAACCTGAACTACCCGACCGAGCTGAAGCAACGCGGTATCGCCGGCGACCTGCTGATGACGGTGGGGATCGACGCACAGGGCGGCGTGGAAAGCATCAGTATCCAGCGCGGCTCCGGCATTCCCGAACTGGACCGCGCCGCCGAGCGGATTGTCCGGCTGGCCGCACCGTTCTCGCCGCTGCCGCCCGATATCGCCGCCAAGGTAGACGTCCTGCATATCACGCGCACCTGGCGATTCTCTTCCGGACACCGTTTTGAATAACCATGCCGGCAGGCATGGCGTTTGAGGTGACTTGATTCACGGCCTGGCAAAACCGATATAAGGGGTTATGAGCGAAACCGACGCCATTACCGGATACCTGGGAAACCAGATGCTGATCGCCATGCCCGGCCTGGCGGATCCCAATTTCGTTCGTTCCGTGACCCTGCTTTGCCAGCACACCAGTGAAGGCGCGATCGGCATCACCGTCAACCGCGATTCCGGGTTTACGCTCGGCGAGGTATTCAAACAGCTGGATCTCGAATGCGATGATGCGAGCGTCCGCGACATGACGGTCCTGGAAGGCGGCCCGGTGCACCGCGACCGCGGCTTCGTGCTGCACACGCCGGTCGAGGGTTTTGAATCCAGCATGGCCATCAACGACGACATCATGGTGACGACGTCCCGGGATGTCCTGGCGGCCATCGCCGGCGGCGAGGGGCCGGCGCGTTTCGTGGTCGCGCTGGGTTACGCCGGCTGGGGTGATGGCCAGCTGGAAGGCGAGATTCGCGAGAGCGCCTGGCTGTCGGTACCGGCCGACAGCGCCATTATCTTTGAATCCCCCATCGCCGACCGCTGGGCGAACGCGGTCAGCCGGCTCGGTATCGATATTTCCCACCTGCACGATGTTGGTGGCCATGCCTGAGGCCGGCGGCGCTCCGACGCCGGAAGGCACCCTTCTCGGATTCGACTTCGGCTTCAGGCGCATTGGCGTGGCGGTTGGCCAGACGATGACGCGCACCGCGGGCCCGCTGGCCGTGGTCCGGCACGGCGACACGCCCGACTGGGCAGCCATCGCCGCGCTGGTGGCCGAATGGCGGCCGGTCGCGCTGGTCGTCGGGCTCCCGTTGGGGCAGGACGGCGAAGAGTCGGACATGTCGAAGGCGGCGCGCCAGTTCGGCGCGGCGCTGGGTGAACGCCACGGCAAACCGGTGTTTTACAGCGATGAACGCCTGACGTCACGGGCAGCGGCCGAGGGCTTCGCTTCCCGCCGCGCAGAGGGCCGCGCCCGCCGCCGTGACGCCGCCATGCTGGACGCCGTCGCGGCAGGTATCATTCTTGAAAACTGGCTCACGAGCCCGGCCGCCCGCTCGGCCGGCGCACCACCGGAAACTGATTGATGCAGCACCTGATCGATATCGACTCCACGCCCGTTGCTGACCTGGAAGCCATTCTCGAACTGGCCGACGCCATCGCCGACGGTCCCGGGCGATTCCAGCACACCGGTCGCGACCGGGTCCTGGTCAACCTGTTCTATGAACCGAGCACACGCACGCGCGTGTCATTCGAAATTGCCGCCATGCGCCTGGGCCTGCGGGTGATCAATGTCGCGGCCAGTGACAGTTCGGTGCGCAAGGGGGAAACCCTGCAGGATACGTTCCTGAGCCTGCAGGCCATGGGTCCCGACTGTATCGCGGTGCGCCACCCGACCAACGGCGCGCTGGGGGGGCTGACCGAGTTCGCCGGCCCGGAAATGCATATCGTCAACGCCGGCGACGGCAGCCGCGCCCACCCCACGCAGGCGCTGCTCGACATGTACACCCTGCGCCGGCACCTGCCCGACCTGGCCAACCGCACGGTGCTGGTCGCCGGCGACCTGCACCACTCCCGCGTCACCAGCTCGGACGTCGCGCTGATGAAAAAACTCGGCGTCGGAGAAATTCGCCTGTGCGCGCCGCCCGAGCTCATGGCCGCAAGCGCCGTCACGGATGGCGTGCGCGTGTTTGACGATTTTGATGCCGCGCTGGAAGGCGTTGACGCCGTGATGATGTTGCGCATCCAGCATGAACGGCTGGGCGCCATGGATGCGCCGGAAGGCGAGGACTATCACCGTCACTGGGGTTTGACCAATGCGCGACTGGCGCTGGCCGCGCCCGGCTGCATCGTCATGCATCCCGGACCGATGAATCGTGGCGTCGAGATTACCTCGGAAGTTGCGGACGGCCCGCGTTCAGTGATTCGTGAGCAGGTGACCAACGGGGTCTGGGTGCGCATGGCGGTGCTGTCGCACCTCCTCGGGCTCCCCGCCGCCGGATAGCGTGTTGCGGGGCGCCGGGGTGGGTGAGGTTTTCCCCGGGCGCGCTGTGAATACGTCCATGTACGCTCATCGGCGGCATCCCTGCCGCCGAAGGCCCGGGGAAAACCTCACCCACCCCGGCACCGGACACGTCATCGCGGGGCAGGGAATCAGTGAGTCAGTGAATCAGTAAAAGGTAAGAAAAACCTTGCCGCACTTGACACGGGATAGCAGGAGAAAGGCGCTTTCCCCGATTCCCCGATTCCCCGATTCCCCGATTCCCCGATTCCCCGATTCCCCGATTCCCCGATTCCCCGATTC